>Ga0066683_10000240_pt1 | contig 15167 bp, 12 predicted proteins | sample GraSoiAngelo_132_FD_62296 | JGI IMG/M metagenome (GOLD analysis project Ga0066683, IMG submission 62296) | Grasslands soil microbial communities from the Angelo Coastal Reserve, California, USA - 14_0929_02_40cm | ecosystem: Environmental > Terrestrial > Soil > Grasslands | place: USA... | reverse complement strand
GCAGTGATCAGATGTGACCGTGATGTTTGCGTTCCAACAGGTGGAAGCGGGGCTAAGACCTTGGTGTGTGTGTGTTTGCTCATACTTTTCGTTCCTTGAAAGTTGAATCACGCAGAAAGTTGAATCACTCACTATTTTCTTCTTAACACAGGGACCAACATTCTTGCCGTAATTACTCTCACTGGCATGTGTATCTTCTCCTCCCGAAATTTCACTTTTTCATCTCCACTAACTTAGATAACTTCGCATCTATATGCTTTTTGATGAGATATAATAACAGCATCTATATGCATATTACATTTATGCATGCTATTTGTCAAGGGGATGGTTGGCTTGGTTCTACGTCCTACAGAGTAAATACCTTGCTAAAACGCAAAAATGCCCTTATGTTTTGTACAAATTATGTGCAGCATATTGATTTTCTTAACAGAGTGTAGAAGCCACAATTGTGCCCAATTCATCGCGCACCGCGATATGGATCAACTCCCCTGGCTTGTGCAGTGAATCGGGCCCCTTTTGATCACCTGGAAATATATAGACACTGTTGCTCGAGGATCAATCGAAAAGAGCGAGGGCTTTATGGTTTTGCGGCCATAAAGCCCTCGCTCTTTTGTGAGGCATTTGTGATACACTAGACGCTCAATCGCTAGGCGTCGAGTGCTGTGATATCTCCGACGGGTTCACCAAGTTCTCTGGCGCGGACAACGCGCTTCATGTTGCCAAGTAGAGATACGCTACTTTGAGCGCAGTTCTAACCAACTAAGAATCTTTGGCCAGAGAGACTTCTTCGCGTCTGAACCAGTCAACAGGCCGACATGTCCAGAATCCAGCACGAAAAATTCTTTATCCTCGCTCGAGATGAGGTTCATGGTAGCTTCTGCCTGTGGCAAAGTACAGATATGATCCTTCTTCCCCGCAATGTTTAGCACAGCACAGTTGATTGCTGAAAGGTCTACCCGCATTCCACGAAGCCTGATCTCACCTTTTACAAGCTTATTCTGCTGGTAAAATTCGCGAATCCACTGCCGGAATGCCGCCCCAGGAAATGGGATGCCGTCGTTCACCCACTTATTCATAGCCAACCAGGTATCCATAGGTTTGCCCTGCAAAATACGATCCCACATCGTAACATAGGAACCTACGTAGTTGGTCACTGGTTTGGCCAAACGGTTTCCAGTATCGACGAGATCACCAGGAATGTTTCCAAAAGCTGCTGCCATGTGATCAGGGTTAAGGTATTTTTCATTGGTCCATAAGCCATAGAGACCCGTATTCTCTGCTGTGAAGTCAATTGGTGCCGTCATCAGGATCAGGTTCCTGAGGGGTTTGCCAGGGAAAAGTGCTGTGTACATCGCCGCCATGGTTCCTCCCATGCAGTAACCCAGTAAGGTAAATTCTTCAGCATGGGCAGTTCTAAGCACCTTTTTGACTGCTCGAGGCATATAGTCCAGTACGTAGTTTTCAAAAGTGAGATTGCTATCCTCATCACCTGGTATCCCCCAGTCGAGCATAAAGACATCGAAGCCATGGTTCACCAGGTACTCTACCAGGCTATTCCCAGGCATCAAATCCAGCACATAGGGCCGATTGATGAGTGCATAGACCAGCAGAATAGGAACAGGATACTTCTTTTCGACTGTTGGCTCATAGTGGTAAAGCTTCGCCTTGTTCTTCGTCCAGATAATCTCTTTAGGTGTCTGCCCCGTGTCAGCTCTCGCTCCCTCAACAATAATCTGCAAACCTGCCTCATATTTCTTGAGGTTGCTTTCAATGTCTAATTGTGTATCATTTTCACTCGTCATTTCGCACTCCTCTCCGCTGTGTATTGCGACACTGATGGTCTACTTTGCTGAGTTTATACTGTTTGTTTTGCTTCTACTTTAGAGCCGTTGGCCTTTGGATTTCTGGCATTTTTCCTCGTTGGCTTACGAGTAGCTACAACATCCACTTCAGTAGCTGTGGAAGAAATGCTGGCTTCGTTCTTCGCAAAAGCCTCAAGGACTTTATCCAGTTTCTTCTCCATTCCTTCCGTATGCTTTGCAAGTTTCTCTACTGTTTCAAGCTTTTCCAGTGCTGAGGAGATGGCGTCCAGTCTCTTCTCAACACGACTCAAGCGCCCTTCCAGTTCCGTTATTACGTCCTTTGTTGCCACCTGAGAATTTCCATCCTCAATGTCATCTAAGGCGTCATCAAGGCGATCAACCTTCTCCTCCAAAGCGACGATAATCTCAGCAACACGGGCTAAATCCGAGCGAGTGGGGAGTTGGAGATTTCTAAAATAATCTTCATTGGCACGGCGTGTAGCCATGTAATAGCTCGTATAGCTCTCTATAAATTGGCTAGCGTTTTCGACAAATTTCTCATTCCCAATGATATCACCAACTATTTTTGCCCACGTGTCGCTAGAGGCATCATACCACTGCTTAATAAATGTGAATGGATCAGCTGGGACTGTTCCTCCCGAAAAAATTTTGGACCGGTTTTCTTCCATTATCTCCAACCACTGGGCAGTAAGACCTAAGGGATCTCCACCCATTTCTGCAGCTTTTGCCCACGCACCAATTGCCGCTTCATACCATTGTTTCCTCAACTCGGTCGGTTCTATCGTCCCCTTGGCACTCTCTTTCATTTGTTCCTGGGCTACTTCTATGCTATGCAGCCACGGTCGATACAAACCATAGGGATCTACAAATGTTCCTTTGCCGCCTTCAAGAACATTTGTCCACATTGCCGTAGAGGTTTCGCTCCATTGCTTCCAAAAATCCAGCGGATTCACTGGACCTTGAGCTTTTGATCCTTCTGCCATCTCGTGCTGCTCCTTTCACACATGTAAATTACATTCACCACATATAGTAACTCACACAACGAATTACCACAAATAACAAAAGGGCCGGGGCTTTCGCCCCGACCTCAAATCATCCATGCAACATGCACTTATTTGGAAGCTTTTTGCGTTGTATTCTGCGCCTGGTGAGTATAACTCTGCAGGGTATCTAGCCCCTGGCGCGTGGACTTCTGGAAAGTCTCCGTGGCGGTCTGAAAGGTCTCCAGGCCCTGCCGGGTGGCAGACTCAACAGCATTGAGAGCCTGTTGATAGTAGGTGAATGGCGAGCGGAAGAAGTTTGTGAGACCTGAATATGATCCTACATTATCAATGAAGCAATATGAATTTTTGGCACTCCTAGTACTTGACACAAGCACAAATCACCCTTATACTTTCCTCAAGTACAAAAGAATATCTGAAAGCAACGAACAGGAAAAGTATACGTTATTGCAAGGGTAACAGAGAATTGGAGCAGGTGGAAACCGATACCTACGCATCCGTAGAATGGGCCTGGGAGTCAGAGTACGAACATTTTGTAAATTGCTATGCTGCAACAATCAGTAGTCTCTTGCGGAATGTCCCCCGTTATCGAGGACAGGATATATCTGCTATGCAGTCATTCAATGTAGGGTGCCAATTTATCGTGTACCCATGGTTGATTGTATCCGGCAATGAGGGATTATCTGCCTTTTCCTGCTAAGGGTAAGCAAGATAATCTGAATCTGGGTGGTACCACGAAAGCTTTACGCCTCTCGTCCCTTCAATAGGAAGAGTGGCGTTTTTTAGTGTTGTTTTACTGATACTTCCTTTTTGGCATCGCTGCTCTCTTGCTGACTTTAGTAGATGATTTCTTTCAGCTTGCCTGACCGTAGGCAGAAGCGCTACAAGAGACCGCAGTTAGCAAGTTGGATAAGATACCTAAGGCACAAGAGGGCGTTATTGCATTACGACGATGGATTTCAAATTCTATGTCGATGGAGGAATGAGCAACCATGCTAGTTGAAACCGATCATGAAGTCAGAACAGGGGAGGGGAGCGTATATCGAGCGGAACGTAGCGAAGCCGATATAGCGACGCGGGAGGGGTATGAGGCAAACAAAAAAAGGACTGAGGCACCAGTGAAGAAGCGCGTTTTTTCAGGAGTGCAGCCAACTGGTAATCTCCATATAGGTAACTACCTGGGTGCGATTCGCAATTGGGCGGCGGCACAGGCAGCATACGATAACATTTTCTGCATCGTTGACCTGCATGCAATTACTGTACCTATGGACCCAAAGGAGCTGCACTTGAGCATTCGACAACTGGCGGCTCTCTACCTGGCTTGTGGACTGGATACACGCTATTGTAAGCTGTTTGTCCAGTCACATGTTCGCCAACATGCTGAGATGAGTTGGATTATGAATTGCTTCACACCGATGGGTTGGTTGAGCCGTATGACCCAGTTCAAATCGAAGGGTGGCGAAGATGTGGATTCCGTTGGTACGGGTCTCTTTTGCTATCCGGTGTTGATGGCGTGCGATATTCTGCTTTATCAAACCGATCTGGTTCCGGTTGGCGATGATCAACGGCAACATGTGGAGCTGACACGTGACCTGGCGCGACGTTTCAACAGTTTGTATGGCCAGAGGGTGTTTACTATTCCTGAGCCACAGATACGCGAGGTGGGAGCGCGTATTATGTCTCTGGATGACCCTACGAACAAGATGAGCAAGAGCGATCCAAACGACAATTCTCGCATCAATGTGCTTGATGATGCGAACATTATCAAGAAGAAGATTGCACGTGCGACGACGGATTCGCTACGCCTGGTTACCTTTGATGCTGAACGCCCTGGTATAACGAACCTGCTGACTATCTACCAGTTGCTAACTGGTCAGACGGAGCAGGAAATCGAGGCTGAATTTGCGGGTAGAGGGTATGGGGATTTTAAGGCGGCTTTGACTGAGCGGTTGGTTGCGACCCTTGCGCCAATTCAGGAGCGTTATAGTGCGTTGATGAACGACCTGCCCACTCTGGAGGCTATGCTGAAGCAGGGGGCAGACCAGGTTCGCCCAATGGCAGAAGCTACATTACAACATGTCAAAGACGTAATAGGACTGGGATAGTTGTCCAGCGGTCAACCGAGGCAAGGAGATGAGTATGTATTATCCAAAGTTTGACGAGATCAGGCAATTACGAGATGTAGAAATGAATCCCGCAGTCGAAAAAAGCGGAATGCCTCTTCTGCCACTCCACTGCGACATTCTGGCCGACCTCGAGACGCCTGTCTCGGCTTATTGCAAAGCTGCCCAAGGCCCATATAGTTTTTTATTGGAGAGTGTTTCAGGTGGTGAGCGTATCGGTCGCTACTCCTTTATTGGGATTGATCCCTACATGGTCATCACACATCAAGGCGAAATGGCGACGGTCTATACAATCGCGGACACGGCGAGTCGCGATACATCGAGGTCTACTGTAGACCCCGATGTATCGAGGGGCGAGCGAAGCGAGGACATTCCCTGTCATGACCCGTTACGCATGATTGAGGCCGAACTTGCGCGATATCGACTGGTTACACCAGCGAGTGTTCCCCAGGATGAGTTGCCGCGTTTTCATGGAGGGGCTGTGGGCTATCTATCATATGAAGCAGCATCCCGCTTTGAACATCTCCCAGTTTCTGAGAAGAACGAACTTGGACTACCGCTGGCCGTCTTCTGCTTTACTGAAACTGTGTTGGTTTTCGATCACGTCAAACACCGTGCCAGGATAGTCACTCATCTGCATCTCGACGCGCCAGATATTGTTATCGAATACCAAAGAGGCAGAGCTATTCTTGAAGCAATCCAAAGTAGACTGCAACAGCCAGTTCGTTTACCTGAGGAGTCTTCTTCTATCTCCGATGCGACAGCATTGCAAGTTACCTCCAACCGCACGCAAGGCGAGTTTGAGGAAATGGTTCGCCGCTCAATAGCCTATATCAGAGCTGGAGACGTCTTCCAGGTCGTGCCATCACAGCGTCTCAGCCGCCATGTCAACGCAGCGCCATTTACTATTTACCGCGCTCTTCGTACTATCAATCCCTCCCCATATATGTTCTACCTGGATATGTGTGACTTTCATATCGTCGGAGCATCACCCGAATTGCTGGTACGCTTCGAGGATAACGAGGTAACCATTCGGCCTATAGCCGGCACGCGCCCGCGAGGTGTCGATAGGCAGAGCGATGAACACTTTGCCAAAGAACTGAAAAACGATCCCAAGGAACGAGCAGAGCATGTCATGCTAGTTGACCTTGCGCGTAACGATGTTGGGCGGGTGAGCACGCCTGGCAGTATCAACGTCACAGAGTTTATGGAGATCGAGCGCTACTCACATGTTATGCATTTAGTTTCCAATGTCACTGGCCAACTACGCGAAGATGTAACTCCTTACGATGCGCTGCGAGCAGGTTTTCCAGCAGGAACGGTATCTGGTGCCCCTAAAATACGAGCGATGGAGATCATCAGCGAATTAGAGGGAGAACAGCGCGGTGTCTACGCTGGAGCAGTTGGGTACTTCAGTCACTCTGGGAACCAGGAGACAGCCATTGCCTTGCGCACGATGGTCATTAAAAATGGCCGTGCCTATATTCAAGCCGGCTGTGGCGTTGTGGCTGATTCCGATCCCACCGCTGAATACCAGGAGAGTTTGAACAAAGCCAGGGCACTCCTTCGCGCTCTTGACGAAGCGGAGAACATCGCCAATGAGCGCAGAGGGAAGGCTGACCGCAAGAGGGTAGGTTGACCGCAAGGGCCAACCCTACTATACACGGTATGATGCTGCGCATCGCATGCGCGGTTTATGGGTGGGCAGATATAGGTTGACCCTTGCGGTCAATCTGGAAGGGAAGACCATTATGCTATTATTGATTGACAATTACGATAGCTTCACCTACAACCTGTACCAGTACCTGGCGGAACTTGGAGCAGATATCACCGTATACCGCAACAACCAGGTGACGCTAGAGCAGATCGAGGCAATGCAGCCTGATCACATCGTCATATCGCCAGGGCCATGCACTCCAAACGAAGCAGGTCTATCCTGCCAGATTATACATTCTTTTGGTACGCACATTCCAACACTGGGTGTATGCCTCGGTCACCAGGCCATTGGACAGGTCTACGGTGGCAAGGTTGTGAGAGCGCCAGAACCAATGCATGGTAAAACTACCTTGATGTATCACCAGGGACAGGGAGTATTTAAAAACCTCCCTACGCCATTTGCAGCTAACCGTTATCACAGCCTCATTGTTGAGCGTTCCACTCTCCCGAATGAGCTGGAGATTACCGCCGAAACGGCTGAAGGACTGGTCATGGGTCTGCGGCACCGTACGTACCCTGTCGAGGGCGTACAGTTCCACCCCGAGTCAATCATGACCCCCACGGGAAAAGACCTCTTACGGAACTTCTTAGCATACTGGTCACTACAAGACCGGACGGCCACAGCCAAGACCGGGCGACCACAAGGGATCGCCCCTACTATGGACGATGAAAGGATGCAGGGATGCAATGTAGGAACCCGATTTATCGCGTCCCAGCCAGAATGAGAGGGAAACACCAATGATGATTCGTGAAGCAATCGCCCACGTCACCGCCGGAGCTACGCTCAGCGAAGACGAGGCCGCGACAGTCATGGAAGAGATTATGTCCGGCGTCGCTACGCCGGCGCAGATGGGAGCCTTCCTCACGGCTTTGCGGCTGCGTACTGGTGGCGAGACCGTTGAAGAGATCGCGGGATTGGCGCGCATCATGCGCGAAAAAGCTGTGCAGGTTCACCTTAAGGAGACGGTTGCAGCACACGCTTTGGATACTTGTGGCACAGGCGGAGATGGCGCGGGCACATTCAATGTCTCGACGGCAGCGGGTATTCTCGTTGCCGCGGTCGGTGCATCTGTAGCCAAACACGGCAATCGCTCCGCCACCAGTCGTTGTGGAAGCGCCGATGTATTAGAAGCACTTGGAGCACGCATTGACCTTGGACCGGAGCAGGTTGCCCATTGCGTAGAAGAGGTGGGATTCGGCTTTATGTTTGCTCCCGCTTATCATCCTGCTATGAAATATGTTGGCCCAACACGCCGCGAAATCGGTATCCGTACTGTCTTCAACATCCTTGGACCATTGACTAATCCTGCCCATGCGCGCTACCAGGTACTTGGGGTGGCTGACGGAACGTTATTGCGCAAGATGGGCCAGGTATTGCTCCACCTTGGTTGTCAGCATGCCTTGATCATTCACGGGGAAGACGGCATTGATGAGTGTTCCCTGAGTGCACCAACCCGCATTTGTGAGGTGCATAATGGCCAGGAGCTACGCGAGTATACGATCACACCTGAAGAGGTAGGCCTGACCCGTGTTACTGACAGACAAGCATTCCAGGGTGGTGACCCTGCCCATAACGCCGAGATGCTGCGTACCTTGCTGAGCACATTTACGGCGAATCCTGCCACTGATATGCTGTGCCTAAACGCGGGAGCGGCTTTGTTAGCAAATGAGCAGGTTACCTCGCTAAAAGAGGGCATTAAGCTTGCTCGTGCTACGCTCCAGGAAGGCAAAGCAAAACAGAAACTAGAGGATGTTATCGTGTGTTCTCGCGCTTTGAGCAGTTAAGGTGACCTTGATATGTATCTTGAACAAATTGTGTCCCAAACCCTTATGGACTTGGAGCAACGCAAGCAAGAACTCCCACTGGCAGAAATGATGTTACGCGCGGTCGCTCAACCTCCACCGCGGGATCTGCTTGAGGCTTTGCGGCCATCCCATTCACCGAGCGACCACAAGGGATCGCCCCTACAATGGACGAAATCACAGATACGTTTGATCGCAGAGGTGAAACGAGCCTCTCCTTCTAAGGGTTTACTCGCGCCACATCTCGATCCTGTGGAACTGGCAATGACCTACACAGCCAATGGGGCTGCAGCTATCTCTGTCTTAACAGAGCCCCACTTCTTTCTCGGCTCATTGCAGTACCTGAGAGCAATTAAAGAGGCTGTGAACGTTCCGGTCTTGCGTAAAGATTTCATCGTAGACGAGTACCAGGTATACGAGGCCCGCGCCTGCGGCGCCGATGCTATTCTGCTTATCTGCACTATTCTCAGCGACGAGCAACTCCAGTACCTGCTCAAAGTTGCTCATGATCAACGTATGCGTTGCCTGGTTGAGACCCATAATGCCCAGGAAGTACAACGAGCTGTGGCTGCTGGAGCAGCAATCATTGGGATTAACGCTCGTGACCTTGTAACTTTCGAGGTGAACCCCTACCTCTTTCGAGAGCTACGCCACATTATCCCAACAGATCGAATAGTTGTTGCAGAAAGCGGTATTCGTTCTACCGCGGATACTCGACGGCTGGCACGTTATGATATCCATGCCATGTTGGTTGGTGAGTCACTGGTAGTATCAAACGATGTACCAACTCAGATACGACTGTTATTACATGGAGCCAACAACGGCGTGCAGGTAAAAATATGTGGCCTTCGTACACACGAACATCTGAATACTGCAATAGAAGCTGAGGCAGACCTGCTCGGCCTCATGTTTTATGAACCAAGTCATCGCTATATCCAGCCAGAACAGGCAAAGATGTTGCTGGAAAACACACGCTTCTCCTCGGGCGCTAAAAATTGGGCTCCCACTCCGGATCTCGTCGGCGTCTTTGTCAATAAAGAGTCCGACTTTATCAATAATGTGGCTGAACGAATCGGGCTACATTTTGTGCAATTGCACGGCAATGAGTTGCCTGAGTTCTGCCAGCTCATCAATCGCCCTGTGATTAAAGCGCTGCAATTAGAAAAGGGCAGGGACAGAGAAATGGTTAGAACCTTTCGAGATGTAGCCTGGCGTATTTTACTCGATACACCCTCTGCCACATGGGGTGGATCAGGTCTCACACACAATTGGCATCTCGCTCGCAGGATAGCGCAAGAGACACCCATCTTTTTAGCTGGTGGTTTGACACCAGGAAATGTCGCTGAGGCCATTTCCCAGGTTCACCCCTGGGGGGTAGATGTCAGTAGCGGTGTAGAGACGAATAAACACAAAGATGTCGCAAAGATACGGACATTCATTGAGAATGCGCGACAAAGCTCCGAGATGCAAGGAAATAATTGAAAGGCAATAGAGCATTGCAGACACAACAGAAACAATATGAAGGCACCATCTACCCGTATCAACACAATATTTACCCGGATGAGCGTGGCCGTTTTGGCCAGTTTGGCGGTAAGTTTGTTCCAGAGAGCTTGATGGGAGCGCTCACAGAGTTAGAAGCTGCTTATCAAGATGCCCGTAAAGACCCCGCCTTCCAGTCCGAGCTACAGACACAGCTTACTAGCTTTGTTGGACGCCCAACGACGCTGCATTATGTACCCCACTTCTCTCAAATGGTAGCCCCTGGCGTCAAAGTCTATCTCAAGCGCGAAGACCTGGCACATACTGGGGCCCATAAAATCAATAATGCACTAGGTCAGGGTTTGTTAGCGAAACATATGGGCAAAAAACGCATCATCGCCGAAACTGGCGCGGGGCAACATGGTGTTGCCACCGCCACGGTCTGTGCCATGCTCGGCCTCGAGTGCATTGTGTATATGGGCGAGCTCGATATCCAACGTCAATCGCTCAATGTCTTCCGCATGAAGTTGTTGGGGGCGGAGGTTCGCACGGTGAGAAGTGGCAGCCGCACTTTGAAAGATGCTATCAACGAGGCCATCCGTGACTGGGTCACCAATGTCGAGACAACATTTTACTTGATCGGTTCAGCAGTTGGACCACATCCCTATCCACGCATCGTGCGCGACTTCCAATCGATCATCGGCACCGAGGCGAGAGAACAGATTCTGACTCAGGAGGGTCGCATGCCTGACATGGTTATTGCCTGCGTAGGCGGCGGTAGCAACGCTATTGGACTATTTTATCCTTTCGCCGATGCAGCAGGGGTACAGCTTATTGGGGTAGAAGCCGGTGGCATCGCTCTGGAAACAGGTAAACATGCTGCGACATTAGTGGCAGGCAAGCCAGGTGTATTGCATGGAGCCTTGAGTTACCTATTGCAAGACGGTGATGGACAGGTAGTAGATACCTACAGCATCTCAGCAGGACTTGACTACCCCGGTGTTGGACCTGAACATAGCTATTTGAAAGAGACAGGACGCGCATCGTATGTCTCCGCCAACGATGCAACCGCACTGCGAGGATTGCAGCTATTAAGTCAGAATGAAGGAATTATTCCTGCATTGGAACCAGCACATGCCCTGGGCTATCTACTTCAAATGGGGGAACAGGGTGAAATTCCTGAAAAGTCCCTGATCATCTTGAACCTGTCGGGTCGTGGCGACAAAGATATGCTTTCTGTAGCTCAGGCATTAAACGTGACGTTGTAAGAGAGCAAGGGAGCAAGGAAGGGAACACAATATATATATGATGCAAACGACTAACGGCAATGGAAAGCGCAATCTAAAGCAGACTTCCACAGATATAATGCCAGCAACCAGGATTACTGATGCCTTTGAACGCGCACGAGAAGAGCAAGGGAAGAAACGAGGGGTACTCATTCCTTACTTTATGTGCGGCTTTCCTTCAGCAAAACAGAGCATCGAACTTGTGCTAGCTGCAGCAGCAGGGGGAGCCGATATCATCGAGCTAGGGATGCCTTTCAGCGATCCCCTGGCCGACGGAGCTACTATCCAATTTGCAGGGCATGTCGCCCTTGAGCATGGTATGACCATTAACGGTTGCATGGAGATTGCTCGCCAGGTTGCGTCACAATCTGCAGTGCCACTTATCTTGATGGGTTACTACAATCCAGTCCTGGCATATGGCCTTGAGCGCTTTTGTCAAACAGCGGCAGCCAGCGGCGTCTGTGGCTTCATCATCCCCGATCTCCCTCTCGAGGAGGCGCTGCCATTGCAAGAGGCCGCATACCGTTTTGGCCTTGCGCTGATCTTCCTTGTGCCTCCAACCACCACAGATGAACGTATTGTTCAGATAGCTAAAGCAACAGCCAGTGGCCCGGGCGGATTTCTCTATTGCGTCTCACTCAGCGGCGTTACGGGTTCGCGCACGACCTTACCGACGCACTTACGCAGTTTCATTGCTAGAGTCCATGGCTATACGAAAGATTGTAACCTGCCTCTGGTTGTGGGTTTCGGCCTTTCAACTCCTGAGCATATTGCAGAGGTAACCAGCTACGCCCAGGGGGCTGTCGTGGGCAGCGCCCTGGTCAATCTCATCGATCAACATGAGGAAAATGAACAGGTAGAAGCAGTGAAAAAATATATTGAGGGCCTCCGTACTATTCCGGAAGGAAATCACGTTTGATGGTGTTAATATCCTCTCAATAATTCACAGGCCGTGCAGATGCCAATTACCAGCCTTCCTAATACTTGCCCACATCCCTTACAATAGGAACATTCCATACTGTACGGAACCTTGTAACAGTATTCAGCATAGATAGGTATTAAAGAAAGGGTAAATCAATACATGTATTGCCGGGGTATCAGGGGAGCAACTACTGTCGAACATAATGAGCGCGAGGAAATATTGGCGGTTACGAAAGAACTATTGGAGTTGCTTATCAGTCGCAATGAGTTGCGTGCGGAAGAGATTGCCAGCGCTATTTTTACCGTCACAGAGGACCTGGACGCGGAATTCCCGGCCCTGGCCGCGCGTCATCTCGGCTGGACAGAGGTGGCCCTGCTGTGCACTCGCGAGATCCCTGTCCCCAACAGTCTAGAAAAATGTATCCGTGTTTTACTGCACGTCAATACAACGCACAGTGCCGCAGAGATGCAACATGTATACATTCGCGGAGCAGTCAACCTGCGTCCCTCACTAAGCGAAAATCCATAGCTCGTTTCATCCTCTTAAAAAGAGAGAAATGAGAAATTACTGCAGGCAATCATGACGATGGTGTTAAGATATGCCTATATGCTGACAATGACGAGCCAGCAAGGAAGCAATAATCCATTTTGACATTCTTAAACATACGTAAAAGGAGTTCTGATCATGATTGTCGTTATGAAAGCATGTTGCGATGACACAGACATCGAGCGAGTTATTTCGTTTCTCGAAAACCACGGCCTCAGCGGTCACCCTTCACGGGGCGTTGAACGCACCATCATCGGAGTCCTGGGAGGCGTTGGCCCGTCCGGCACACCTGGCAGTATTGGTGGTATCAATCCCACTATAGGCGAAGCATTGGAGTGCCTCCCTTGCGTCGATTCAGTGTTACGCGTCACCAAACCCTACAAGCTCGCCAGTCGTGAATTTCACCCGGAAGATACTGTTGTAGATGTACCCGTTGCCTGTATTTCAGCGGGGACTGTACAAATCGGCGGTAATGCAGTGGTTATGATGGCCGGGCCGTGTACGGTCGAAAGCGAAACGCAGTTAATGACTACGGCTAAGGCAGTGCGTAAGGCGGGAGCGGTCATCCTGCGCGGAGGAGCCTTCAAGCCCTCAACCTCGCCGTATGGTTTCCGCGGAATGGGCGAAGAAGGCTTGAAATTGCTGGCCCAGGCCCGCTTGGAGTTTGGTATGGCGGTGATCACCGAGGTCATGACCCCCGCAGATGTACCGATGGTCTGCGAGTATGCCGATATCCTGCAAATAGGCACACGGAATATGCAGAACTATATGCTCCTGGATGAGGTTGGCCGCACCAACAAGCCCGTGATGCTCAAACGCGGCATGTCCGCCACTATCGAGGAGTGGTTGTTAGCTGCGGAGTATATTCTCTCCCAGGGTAACCGCAACGTGATCCTTTGCGAACGTGGTATTCGTACCTTTGAAAGGGTAACGCGCAATACGATGGATATCAGCGCTATTCCGCTTATTCAGCACCTTTCGCACCTGCCAATAATCTCTGATCCCAGCCAGGGAACAGGCCGGCGTGACCTTGTCACTCCTATGTCCCTGGCATCCGTAGCCGCTGGCACTGACGGACTGCTGATAGAAGTACATCCCAACCCCGATGAAGCTCTGAAAGATGGTGCCCAATCCCTGACTATCGAACAATTTCAAGATTTAATGCCACAATTGCATGCTATTACGCAAGCTGTTGGGCGCATGATAGTAACAGCTTAATGTAGCATCGTCATCCAAAGCAGCAGGGGCGCGATGAATTGCGCCCCTGCTGCTTTGGACATCAACCAGGGTGAAGAATAACAATTCACTCCCTTTTACGCAATGATCTGCGGTAATAGGCCATCTGTGTTGCTGCTTCCTCGACGCCGACCATGATTGTGTGGAGATGCGAAATATCATATTGTCCAAGCATGGCATAAAGCTCGGCGCAAATGTATTCGGCAAGGCGCTCTGCCGTTGAGTTATCGATGGGCAATTCGACTACGTCACTACGAGGAAAGACATAGCGTTTATCCTGAAACTCTATCTCCCATGAATCTGGAGTTGCAACCATTTGCAAATGTGGATTGTGCAGCGGTAACAAGAAACGATGATTGAGCTTCTGGCAAATCTCCCTGGTAAGCCGTTTCAGCACAGTGAAATCAAAGACAAGATGATCCTCGTTGAGCGATCCCTCTATTTCAACCAGCACACCGTAATTATGGCCGTGTAAACGTTCACACTTGCCGCCATAGGTGATAAAGTGAGCCGAACTAAAGCGCAGATAGCCCCCCTCTATTTTCACTTTCCGTAAAATCTGCTCATCCGCCATGTTATGACCCCATTCTGTTTTCTCGAGCCGTTTCCATACCTTTCTGTGCATTAAACCACTTTCAAGATATCATACGGATGTCTCATGTAGCCAGTAAAGGTATGATACTTTGTCACTTTGAATCTAGCGTGGTATACTGTCGGGCATGAGCGCTTCAAAACGCTTGCCCTGTGCCGCCAGTGAAGGTGCGTGCGCTTGAGGAAAGCCAGGAAGATCCGGTATCGTCGTCAGTTGTCAGTTGCGCACTGACGACTAACGACTGACAACTGACAGGGGGACCAGAATGACCGAATCCTTTATCACCCTAGGAGCCCTGCACTCCTCCACTCGCGAAGGGCGTGCCCTCATCCTCGAATACGGCGGTCCACGCGTTGCGATCACAGTCCTGACCGATCGCATGATCCGGGTGCGGCTGGCACCTGATGGGATGTTCGCTGCGCGCCGCTCCTGGGCGGTCGCACGGGCGGACGATCAGTTCCCAGAGACATCGTTCGAGATCGAGGAGTCGGGCCAGGCTCTCGTGCTGCGAACGGCCTCGCTCACGGTGCGGTTCGAGCGCGACCGGAGAAGCCTCTCCTTCGCCGATGTGCAGGGGGAGCCATTCTGCGCCGACGAGGCGGGCATGCAGTGGGATCAGGCCGCATCGGGGGGGTCACAC
>Ga0066683_10000233_pt1 | contig 15270 bp, 18 predicted proteins | sample GraSoiAngelo_132_FD_62296 | JGI IMG/M metagenome (GOLD analysis project Ga0066683, IMG submission 62296) | Grasslands soil microbial communities from the Angelo Coastal Reserve, California, USA - 14_0929_02_40cm | ecosystem: Environmental > Terrestrial > Soil > Grasslands | place: USA... | reverse complement strand
GCATCACGATGCGCTGATCGAAAAATGGATCGGCAAGAAAAAGCAGGAGTTGATCAAAGCGCTCGGCCCACCGACACGAGAAGCCCGCCTTCCGAGCGGGGAGAGCACTCTGGTCTGGGAAAAACCAAACTGCTACATCTCCTTCGATACCGACAAGCAGGGAGTTGTCTCTACCGGCGCGAACAACTGCGCCGGGCGGGAGAACAATTAGCTCCTTATTCCGCCGTGCAGAGTGTTTGCGATTGCTCGGGATCAAGGTTGCATAGTATAGTGACAGGATGCAGAGGGATAAATACCTAGGTATGAACATGATGCGCATCACACAGTCGGCATTTGCTTGTCTATTTCTAACCCTCGGAGGCTGCTCATACTTTCATGCCGCTCCGGCGCTCCGCCCCGCGCTGCCCACCAATGGCTGCAAGCCCACTGCTGTCGTGGACTCCAACAAAGCCGGCATCGCGCGGTACAACGAGCGCCGCATGGAAGCGGCCAAGGAGAAATTCTTAGCCGCCGTGGAGCAGGGGCCGAAGTGCGCCGAAGCCCATTACAATTTGGGCCTGGTCTTGAATTACATGGGGGCGAAGGACGAAGCACGGGAGCATTTCATCGAAGCCGCAAACCTGGCCCCTGGGAACCAGGTCATTTGGGATTCTCCGGCGCTTCATCCGTACGGTGAGCCGCAGAAGGAAAAGAAGGCGTCCTCGAAGCCGGCTACCGAGCAGGCGCCGGGCGCCTTTGGCAATCGAAGCCGCATGGGTGGCGGGTATTGAACCGAGGGAAGGTCGCTACAACTTCACCTGTTCGTGAATCTCGCGGCGGACTTGCTCTTTCACTTCTCCCATCCACGCCTCAAGCATCGGGAAGAGATACGCGTCGTTTCCCGTAAACTCCTTCACGAGCACTTCAGAGGCCGTTTCAATGCGGCCTTCCTCCAATGCGATGAGAATCTTTTGGTCCGCGATTTTTCTGCTGAGCATCTGCGTCAGCTTGAGTTGCTGTCCCGGCGAGCCCCCGGACACTCCGAGAATCTTGTGCTTGAAGTGCTCGAGTTCGGCTTTGACATCCACGAAGACCCGCATGACCCTTGGCATCAGCCAGCCTTTCCGATTCACGAAGAAATCGTACGACAGGACGTCCATTCCCGGCTCACGAAATGGACCGGTCGATAATGACAACTCGTATTTATGCGGTGCCGGGGGTGTTTTTTCTACCATGGTGCTGCACTCCTACCGCTCGCTCGCGGCTTCGACGCGCGTCGGCGCTTACTATACGGACGGGTTCGCGGTTTTGTCAAAATGCGTCAACACGCGTTCGGCGGCGCGCGCGCCATCGTGAATGCAGTCAGGAATGCCGACCCCTCGGTAACCCGCGCCGGCCACATATATCCCGGGCGTCTGCTGCAACAGGCCCTCGATTCGATCAAGCCGCTGAAGGTGGCCGACGTGGTATTGAGGCATGGATCGGGGCCAGCGGTAGACTTTGACGAGCAGCGGTTCCCGGTCAATCCCCAAAATGCCACGCAGTTCAGACCGCATCAGCTCCGCCAATTCGCTGTCTGTTCGGTCCATCACGCTTTTGTCATGTGCGCCGCCCAGGTAGACCCTCAGCAGCACGCTATCGTCCGGCGCGCGATGGCTCCATTTGGAGGACGTCCAGGTGGACGCCAGCAGCGATCGGCCTTCGACACGCGGCACCACAAATCCATAGCCGTTCAGAGCATGGCCGACATCCCGTTTGCGAAAACCGAGCGAGACCGTCGCGGTCGACATATAGGGAATGCTCCGAAGCTCGTCTGCCAGCGGGCCATGCAAGGATGCGAGCAGGGACGCCGCGTCATAGGCGGGAGCCGTGATCACGACCGCATCGGCCGGCAGCGCCGATCCATCGGCCAGCATGACCTGATACCCGAGTCCGTCCGCTTGCAACCGGAACTCGCGCACTCGCCGTCCGGTCAGGATATTCACCGTTTTGAGTCTTGCGGATAAGCGTTCGACCATTTCGCCGAGACCGCCTTGAAGCGCCATGAACGGCGTGGCTCGCCGGTCTTCTGCGGCGGGAGCCGAGCGCGTGCTCAACATGGAGCGGACCAGACTCCCATGCTCGCGCTCCATCTCGCGGAATCGAGGGAATGTGGCCTCGATGCTCAACTGTTCGGCATCCCCCGCATAGATGCCGCCGAGCAGCGGCTCGATCATCCGCTCGAACGCTTCGTCGCCCAAGCGGCGGCGAAAAAACGACGCGAGTGACTCGTCGACGGACTGACGAGCGCGTGGCAGCAGGAGCTCGGCCGCGATTCGACATTTCCCGGCCCAGGATAGAAGATCGCTTTTAAGAAAGGGGGCCAGCTTGGTGGGAAGCCCCATCACCAGGCCCTCGGGAAGGTCTCGCAGCCGGCCTCTTGAGAGGACGAAGGTATGGCGCCGCTCTGGATTCGTGCCGATCAACCTCTCCGAGAGTCCGAGTTGTCGGCACAATTCCATGGCCCAGGGTTTCTGGGAAAGAAACGACTCTGGGCCGCCTTCGATGACAATGCCACCGACGCGGTCGGTGAGGATTTTGCCTCCCAACCTGTCATCCGCCTCGATGAGCGTGCAGGTGATGGGTGGAACACGGCCCGAGGCGCGTTCCGTCAGTGCAAAGGCGGCAGCAAGCCCGGTGATGCCCCCTCCGATGATGACGACATGATGCGAAGCAGCCGGCATTTCCGCAATGACCCTACCGGTCCGTCTCCTTGAGATGAGCCGCGATGACATCCGCGAGCGTGTCGATCAAGGGGGGCGAGGCGTTGAACATGGCGATGCGCTCCAGCCGCATGCCTTTGTCGGCAGCCCTCTTCTTGAAATCAATGTCAATGTCGTACAGGATTTCGAGATGGTCGGAGACGAATCCAATGGGGGCAATGAGGACGTGCCGATGCCCTTCCCGATGCAGATCGTCAAGGGTGGCTTCCACGGTGGGGCCAAGCCACGGATCCGTGGTGCGTCCCTGGCTTTGGTATGCAAATCGCCAGGGCTGCAGATCGATGTGTTTCAGCACCGCATCTACCGTTCCCCGCACCTCGCCGGGATACGGGTCATTGTCCTTTAAGATTTTTTCGGGAAGGCTATGGGCGGTGAAAATGACCGGTACGCGGTCCCGTGTCGCAGCCGGAAACCGGTGAAGCGCCTCCTGAATGTTCGCCGCGATGCCTTCAATCAACATGGGATGCGTGTTCCAGCTCCGAACATAGGTCACCACGGCGTCATCTCCCGTCTCGGCCCGGGCCTCTTCCACTTTTTTGATATAGGCGCCAACGCTGAGCGATGAATTTTGTGGAGCCATGCAGACGCCGACGATGCGCCGGACGCCGTCCGCAACGATATTCCGGTATGTCTCGCGGATGTACGGGTGCCAATGCCGCATCCCGACATAGACGTTCGCCGAGGCCAGCCCCGTCGCGCGCAGTCGCTCCTGAAGGTATTGGGCAACTTCCTTCATGGTGGCAAGGACCGGCGATTTGCCGCCGGTCGCGCGATAGCGGTCCGTGATCTCCCGAACCAGTTCGGACGGCGTCGGCCTTCCGCCACGGATATCCTGAAGGTACGGTCCGACGGCTTCGAGGGAATCCGGCCCGCCCAGAGCCATCAGCAAAACACCGATCGGACTGTCCGACATGCCGCCTCGTGATTCGTTAATCGTTACGTTAAAGGTGGGTTCCGACGAAGATCATGCTCTCAACGTTGAACGATGAACGTTTAACGCTGACTCAGTTTATGGACGAGATCAATCGCCGCCTGAACATGCTCGATCGGAGTTTTCGGCAGGATGCCATGTCCGAGATTAAAGATAAAACCCGGATCGTCGCCGGCCTCGCGAAGGATGGATTGGACCCGTCGCTCGATTTCATGCACGGGCGCGAACAGCACGACAGGATCCATATTACCTTGCAGGGCGACGTCACGGCCCAACCGCCGCCGCGCTTCACTCAGAGGGACTCGCCAATCCACACCCATCACCGTGCCTCCGGCGTCCTTCATGATCTCCAGCAACGTGGCAGTCCCCGTGCCGAAGTGGATCATCGGCACGTTGTGATGCTTGAGCCCGTCGAAAATCAGGCGCACGTGAGGTTGCACATATTCCCGGTAATCCTCGGGGCTCAGGCATCCCACCCAACTGTCGAACAACTGCACCGCCTGCGCGCCGGCTTGAATTTGGTGACGGAGATAGCCGCTGACGACCCGTGCCAGCTTATCCATCAGGCGATGCCAGACGGCAGGCTCCCCATACATCAGACGTTTGGTTTCAATATAGTTGCGGGATCCGCCGCCTTCGATCGCATAGCTCGCCAGCGTGAACGGCGCGCCGGCAAACCCGATCAATGGCACGCGGCCGGCGAGCGCCTTCCGCGCCAGCGCGATCGCATCCATCACAAAACGAAGTTCGTCCCCGTCAATCAAGCGAAGCGCTTCAACATCCGCCCGTGTCCGCACGGGATTGTGCAGCACCGGCCCCTCGCCCTCATCGAACGTGAGCGTGAGGCCCATCGGCTCGAGCGGCAAGAGAATGTCCGCAAAGATGATCGCGGCATCGAAGGGGAAGCGCTCAATGGGTTGAAGGGTGACCTCGGCAGCCAGCTCTGGCGTCTTGCAGACGTCCAGGATGGAATGTTTGAGCCGGATGCGCCGGTACTCTTCCATGTACCGACCTGCCTGGCGCATAAACCAGACCGGTGTGCAATCCGTCGGCTCTCGACGGCAGGCTTTCAGAAAACGATCGTTCATGTGTGCGGCCATTCTATTTGCGCAACTGTGAGAGTGTCAATTCACACCCCGCACGATCTGCCCCATTTCTTGACACGATGGCGCCGTTTGAGCAACTCTCCGGTATGGCTATTCGTGTCGGCATCAGCCAGTGTCTTCTCGGAGACCCTGTCCGGTACGACGGCGCCCAAAGCGTGCGTGCTCTGTGAAGGTGCCTATTACTTCAGCAGGCGAATGGCAAACGGATATTTGTAAGGCTTTCCCTTCGATGCCGAAATTGCGCCCAGAATGCAGAAGATAAAATTCATGATCAACAAGGCGGGAATCAGGACGATGCCGATCAGGAGGAACACCAGCAGCCAGCAAGCAATCAAGCCGATCGCCATGGTAATTTGAAAATTCAGCGCTTCTTTCGCTTCTTCACCGACAAATGCCGAACTATCTTTTTTCATCAGCCACACCACCAACGCACCTAAGAATCCGGTGAAGATGCCCAAGAGGTGCGCCAGCATGGCCATGTTGCATTCGTCTTTGGTCGGACTGGTTGGCTCCATGATGTGGCTCCTTGGTTGAGGGTTCAGTCTTAGATTAAGGCAAATTCTATAAGCTTATTCACTAGATATTACAAGAAAAATGGGCGCGGCAAGCCCGACCGGATCAATCATCGAGTGCTATACTCACCATCGCGTCGTATATTCCTACCTGCATCCACGAGGCTTATAGAGGAGGAGGATATGTTCGGTCCGATCACACTTCCCTTCGGGGCCAAAATGCTGTTCAACACCGTGAAGCTCAAACCCGGCGTCACGTTCGACGATGTGGAGCTGGCGGTCGGGGAAATGTGCAGTGTCGTCAAGGAAACATACGGCGGCGCCAAAGGGGGATTCCTCGCCGGGCAGGTTTTCAAGTTCTCCGGCTTTATCTCAGACGAAGGATCTCTCAGTGCGTCCAAGACTGCGGACGACCATTATGCCATCGTGACCTATTGGTCCTCATTTGAGGACCATGAAAAATCCCACGCCGATGAAGTCTTTAACAGCAAGTTCTCAGCATTGGCCGCCATGTGCTCCGAGACCAAGGAGCTTGGCTACGATATGCTGTGGCAAGGCGCGGCGAAGGGTTGATGCGTTTAGCTTACGCGGATCCCTATCGCCGCATTCCTGATCATTATTCGGCTGTGGTCGGATCGATGATCTCTCGGACCTCGGATACCTTGTTTGCGGGAAAGCCGCCCTGCTTGGCGTGCTCGCGAACCATGGCTTCGTTGGGTGCGATGTATACACAATAGACCTTGTCATCGGTCACGTAGCTTTGGACCCATTGGATCGTGGGCCCAAGCTTCTGCAGGGCGCTGCAGGATTTTGCGGAAATCTTCCGAAGCTCCTCGGAGGACAGTTTCCCAGCACCTGCAATCTCGCGCTCGATCACATACTTTGGCATGATGATGCTCCTTTTCTCGGATTTCTCAAGCCAGCGGGTCCTGTCGCCGCATTTCCCCGGACGTGCTCGCGGTGTTGCGACGTCGCGACCGTGGAAGATCCGCGCCCCGCTACTCCGCTCCGCCTGGGTCCCATACGGCGCCACCCACCCATTATGAATCATGGAAGCATGTGACTAATCTTGAGCGCAGAAACACCATGATCGGCTGACATAACGACACAGTTTTTTGCGCCGCAATGAGGACAAATAAAGAATTTGTCATTGCCGAGAGTGTGTAATTGGGGGTGTCTTTCCCTGCGCTTGATAGCCCTGGCTCTAGATTTTTGACCGGCGCAATAGTTTTTTTGCATTTCAGACAATTCATGACTTCTCCAATCTAGACTTTTGTTTTCACTCCATTCCTATTGACATAGATCGTCGTATGACCTTTCTTAAGGTACTTGTTAAGCTCTCGTTGGAGGGCGGCAACTTTGTTCTTATAAGACATATTCGTGCACTCAAGTTTTGCAATCTCTTTCTGTAGCTTCGCATTCTGCATCTCCAAATTTCTCAAATACTCTCGGACTACCAGATCCGCAGACTTGAGTGCCAACTTAAAATGCATGCTCATTTTTTTGCACCTTTAGGCATTCGCTCTGCCAGCACTTGTTTCTGAGCTATATGCTTGCCGATGGCGTCAACTACAAGGTTGAGCGCCAAGTCTGGACTTTCGAAGCTGTGTGTTTTTTCGATTGTCTCAAAGTCGCCGAAAGTGTCGTAGCGGTATTCTTCAACCTTGAAGCACGTATTGTCGATGTTTGTTGAGATCGAATATGACTGCTGCGTTACAGATGAGTTACAGATGAATTGACGTGAACAGTGGCCATGTGCCCATGCTCGCTTGGATCAATATCGACGCCATCAACTTTTCCAATTTCGTTTTTCAGCGCGCGAAGAGACTCGATCAGGGGTCTCATCTTCTCGATTCGCTTGGCGCTATTAGCGTCACTCTTGTCATAGAAGTTGTGAAGATGCTTCTTTTCCCGGTCAATGATCTCATCCAGAGCAACCCGGAGATGTTTGCGAATTCCATCCGTAGACATTGTCAGATCTCCCTATTAAGTCGGCCCAACTATTAAGTGCGCTGCCAGGGAAGGTCGTTTCGAAGATTGTCTTCCCCTTCTGAATAGGTGTCAATGAGCCGCGGGAAGGCATGAAGCCCTCCCCTACGAGTAGATCCTTCACTTCGTTCAGGATGACATTGGCGCGGGTGGCGCCGCATGGGACCCGAGCGGAGCGCAAGGCACTACAGCCTGATCTGCGGGGCCTCGAAGGCGAAAGGGCCTGAGCACGTTCGGGTGATGCGGCGACAGGACCCGCGATTCTGAATAAGGCAGTGCTTGTTACGCTTCGGTAGGAACCAATCGTTTGGCGATGGCGTTGATCTCCGCCGTGAGCGCGCGCTCTTCATCCTCACCAGCGATGTGAGCCGCTCCCTCCGCCAATTCGATCCGGTAATGATTCTGGCGGTCGGAGAACCATTCAAGATAAGGATGGGGCGTCAGATGCGGATGGGGGTCAAAGGACATCAAACTGACATCGCCGATCTGCGGGCTCTCGACTTCACCGAGAATCTGACCGGCGACATCCTCATCTTCGAAGGCGGGATTCTGAAAGGTGATCAGGCGGCCGTTGATCTCACCCTTGAAATCGCCGCGCAAGCAGAATTCCACGGGACCGATGGCGGCGAACGTGATGCGGCCGATGACGAACCCCGGCCGGCGATTATCGAGGAACCCTTCCTTGACCCAGCGGCCGTTTCCGAACTTTTGCGCCAAGTTAATCGGGAATCAGCTGCCACTCGTCCTTCTCGATCCAGACCCATCTGCCAGTTTCGAGTTTTTTGACGTCTTCCTTCTCAAATAGCTTCAAGTATCGTTGGATCCGGTCGGGATCGTCGATGCGCTCTTCCTGCATCATCCCGTTCGGCAGCTTGAACTTCCTCAACAACAGCGGCATGCCTGACAACCTCCTGACACTAGGTTTTCTCCTAAGCCTTCAGCACAACCTCGCACACTACAAAACGGCCGAGCTTGGTGTCAAGCAAGCAGGCTGGATTTGCGGTTTCACAACCCCCTATAATGAGAAGTGTTCCGCCGAAGCCACCGAAGATCTCAGGAGATGTCACATGCCTATTTATGAATACCATTGCGAAGCCTGCGGCAAGGACTTCGAAGAGCAGCAATCCATGAATTTCATCGCCGCGGACACAATCTGTCCATCATGCTCGGCGAGAAAAGCCGTGCGAACCATCTCTGCGGTATCGTCCTCCATCAAAGGTCCCAATAGAAAACCGCGCGGCAGCGATATCAAGGCCGAGCAGGCCATTAAGAAAATCGAGGAAACGACGAGAAAGCTGCCGCCGCCCTTCGGTGTCCGCGGTGACTACACGCCGACTCCCTAATGTTACGACGAGGCGTGGTTGACCTCATCTTTCAGGGTTTGTTACGATTCCAACATCAGGCACCCACCGAAAGGGGACGAACATGACGAAGGTCACTGCGATCCTTACCATGTGTGGTTTGGCGCTCTGCCTGGTTGCCCTTGCCGGCGCCGATGTGAACATTCCGGGGTTGGGTTCGGGCGCGTATGATGTTCCATCCGTAGGCGGTCCCGGAGATTCGGTGGATAAAGCCCCGGTCTGCGACAACCGCACCCGGCCGAAGATTACGAAAGTCACGCCGGACCCTGTCAAGCCGGGTGATAAGATCACCATTAAAGGCGAAAACTTCGGCACCAAGGAATGCTTCCATAATGTCTCCTTCGGCACGCGGGGATCGGACCGGGGCGACAAGACGTCGTTCAAATATATTGATGAATCCACCGTGGAAGCGACGGTGCCGGATCTGAAGCCTGGCCTCACGCCGATGAATGTGGTCACCGGCGGCGGCAGCTCCCAATCCATCCTGCTGATTCAAGCGAAGTAAACCCACGGGGCAGCCCAGTCTGCCCCTGTTTTTGCCTCTTCCCTCATCGCCGGCCCGTCCTCCTAGTCCTCGACTTACCGCTCAAACCTATGTTACCCTGGCCCGCATTTTACGCATGATTGCTTATGTTTAAGAAAATCCTAATCGCCAATCGCGGTGAGATCGCCATGCGGGTCATCCGGGCGTACCGGGAACTCGGCATCCGGACCGTCGCGATCTACGCCGAGTGTGACGCCACGGCGATCTACGTGAAAAAAGCCGACGAGTCGCATCTCATCCCCGGGCCCGTGCAGGGCTTCCTGGACATGCGCGCCATCGTGAATCTGGCGACACGAGTCGGCGCCGATGGCATCCATCCAGGCTATGGGTTCCTCTCTGAAAACGCCGAATTCGCGACGATGTGCGAAGCCTCGGGCATCACCTTCATCGGCCCGTCTCCCGAGGCCATCCGCTTGATGGGCAACAAGGTCCAGGCGCGGGAGATCGCCAAAAACGCGGGCGTTCCCATCGTACCCGGCACCGAACGAGGCATCACCGATCCGTCCGAGGCCGTCAGTTTCGCGGCCCGCGTCGGGTATCCCATCATGGTCAAGGCATCCATGGGCGGCGGCGGGCGCGGCCTGCGGGTCGTCCAGAATGACAAGGAGCTCCTCACCCAGATGGATTCTGCCCGGCGGGAAGCGCTCTCCTCGTTCGGGGACAGTGAGATCTTCATCGAGAAATACATCGACCGGCCGCACCACATCGAATTTCAGATCCTGGCGGACAAGCACGGTCACATCATCCACCTCGGCGAACGTGACTGTTCCATCCAACGCCGCCACCAGAAACTGATCGAAATCGCCCCGTCACTGATCCTCACAAAGGAGCTCCGGGCTCGCATGGGCGAAGCCGCAACCGCGATCGCCAAGGCCGTCAAATACGACAATGCCGGGACGATCGAGTTTCTGCTCGACCGGGATCTCAACTTCTACTTCATCGAGATGAACACGCGGATCCAGGTGGAGCACACGATCACGGAACAGATCACGGCGATTGATCTCGTGCGCTCCCAGATCACCATCGCCGCGGGACAACCGCTCGAAATTGAACAGGACGAAGTCACGCTTCAGGGGCATGCGATCCAATGCCGGATCAATGCCGAGGACCCGCGCAATCAGTTCCGCCCCTGCACCGGCAAGATCACCGCGTACTATTCCCCGGGCGGTATCGGCGTCCGGATTGACGGCGCCGTGTACAAGGATTACACGCTGCCGCCCTACTACGACGCGTTGCTGGCCAAGCTGGTCGTTCGCGGCCGCACGTGGGAGGAGACCGTGAGCCGCGCCCATCGGTCGCTGGAAGAATATGTACTGCGCGGCGTCAAGACGACGATCCCCTTCATGAAGCGCATCATGGAAGAGCCGGACTTTCAAGCCGGTCGATTCGACACCGGCTATCTCGCCGCGCATCCCGAATTGTTCGACTATGATGAGTTGATCGACCCGGAAGACCTCGTGGTCGCGATCTCTGCCGCCATCGTGGCGTACGAAGGACTCTAGCGTGAAGAAGCGACGGACCCCGAAAAACCGGCAACGGCCCAAGCGCGCGCAAGCGCACAGCGCGCAGCATGGACCGGTCGTGAAGACCTCCAAGACGAAACGGTTCGCCGAATGGGAGTTCGAGGCGGCGCCGCCCAAAAAGCTGCTGTTGACCGACGTCGCCCTTCGGGACGGCCATCAGTCGTTGCTTGCAACTCGAATGCGCACGGAAGATCTTCTGCCGGTCGCGGAGCGGCTCGATAAGGTCGGCTATTGGTCCTTAGAGGTCTGGGGCGGCGCGACCTTCGATACGTGCCTTCGTTTCCTCAAAGAAGATCCGTGGGAACGCCTGCGCGCGCTCAAGCGGGTGATGTCCCGCACGCGCCTGCAGATGCTGCTGCGCGGGCAGAATCTGGTCGGCTACCGGCACTATCCCGACGACGTGGTCAATGCGTTCGTTGAACGGGCCGCGGCGAACGGCGTGGATGTGTTCCGGATCTTTGACGCGCTGAACGACGTGCGGAACATGGAGCAGTCGATCGCGGCAGTGCGCCGCGCGGGCAAACACGTCGAGGCGACGATCTGCTACACGACCAGTCCGATCCATAGCGTCGAGCGGTTCATCGAGCTGGCCAAGCGGCTCGAGGATCTCGGCACGGATACATTGTGCATCAAAGACATGGCCGGCCTGCTGGCCCCTGCCGACGCGTACCGGCTCGTCCGTGGCATGAAAGCGGTGGTGCGGACGCCGATCCACCTCCACACCCACTATACCTCCGGCATGGCGTCGGGCAGTGCGCTCATGGCCGTGCTCGGCGGCCTCGACATGCTGGACACGGCGCTCTCGCCGCTCTCCGGCGGCACCTCCCATCCGCCGACCGAGAGCTTCGTCGCGATGCTTCGCAATACGCCCTACGATACCGGTCTCGACCTGAAAGCCTTCCCGCAGATCGCCGACGACTTGCGAATCGCGCGCAAGAAATACCACCAGTTCGAAAGCGACTTCGCCGGTATCGATGCGGAGATCCTGATCTCGCAGATTCCCGGGGGCATGCTGTCCAATCTGGCCGCGCAGCTCGCCGAGCAAAATGCCCTGCACAAGATCAAAGCCGTGCTCGAGGAAGTGCCGGCAGTCCGGAAAGACTTCGGCTATCCCCCCCTCGTCACGCCTTCGAGTCAGATCGTCGGCACGCAGGCCACCCTCAACGTGCTGACAGGCGAGCGGTACAAGGTGATCACGACCGAAACCCGTCATTACTTCAAAGGGCTCTATGGGCAGGCCCCTGGCCCGGTGAATGAAGCCATCCGCACACGCGCGCTCGGCAACGAGCGGGTGATTGAGGAACGCCCGGCGAATCTGCTCGAGCCGGAGATGCCGAAAGCCAGGCACGACGCCGCCGGGAAAGCCCACTCTGAGGAAGATCTTCTGTCCTATGCCCTGTTCCCGCCCGTCGCCAATGATTTCTTCGAAGAGCGGGAGCGCGGCGATCTCAGACCGGAACCGCTGGCACCGTTACCCACCAGAGGGCCGGCTGTGGCCCACGAACTGAAGCTCGCTCCCCTCGAATTCAAGGTCACGGTCCACGGGGAAAGTTACCACATCAAAGTATCCGGCTCGGGCCGCAAGGCCGACGGCACGAAACCGTATTACATCAAGGTCAACGACCGTCTGGAAGAGGTGCACCTCGAGCCCATCGTCGAGGTCCTGACCGGCACGCCTGAGGCACCCGACGCCGGTGATGCGAAGACTCCCCGCAGGCCGCGTCCGAAACGTCCCGGTGATGTGGCGACGGCCATGCCCGGCAAGGTGGTGCGGGTGCTGGTCCAGGAAGGACAGAAGGTGAAAAAGGACACGCTCCTGCTGATCGTCGAAGCGATGAAAATGGAGAACCAGGTGTTGGCGCCGGTCGCCGGCTCCATCAAGACGCTCTATGTCGCAGACGGCGACGATGTCAAGCCCGACGAGACACTGGTGGTCATCGAATAACCGTTCCTTCCTCTCGCACATGGAATTATCGGACAACCTCCACACTGTCCACGTTCATGGACATCGGACCGCCTATGTTCGGCACGGCGACGGCCCGCCTGTCGTGCTATTGCACGGCTACGCCGGCGCGATGTGGATGTGGGAACACCAGATCGAAGCCCTTGGCCGGCATTTTACGGTCTTCGTGCCGGACGTGCTTGGCCACGGACTGTCGGATAAGCCGCGCGTTCCTTACAATCCTGCACTCTACCTGAACTGGCTTACGGGCTTCCTGGATGGTCTGGGGCTACGCCGCGCGCATTTCGTCGGCAACTCGATGGGATGCGGCCTGGCGCTTGGGCTCGCGCTCGACCATCCCGAGCGGGTTGACCGTCTCGTGCTGATTTCCGGGTTTCCAACCGATATCCTGACCAAGATCCGTGGCACCTATCTCGAACGCATCTCGCACCTCAGATCGAGATGGTTATTCGCGGTCGGTTACCATCTGTTGGGGCGATGGGCCTTCCGCAAATATCTTGGCGCGGTCGTCTGCCGTCGCGAATTGATCACTGCGGCCGTGGTGGAGCGCGCTTACCGGTTGCGCAAGGACTACGGCAACTCCTGGCCCTATTGGTCATCATTGCAGCACATCTCGTACTGGGAGGAGCAGTTTGCGCCGCGCTTGCACGCCGTCCGGGCGCCAACCTTGATTGTGTGGGGCGCCCAGGACCGCTTTTTTCCGCTGCACGCCGGTGAGGAGCTCCAGCGCGCGCTGCCCAATGCGCGATGGGCCGTCATCCAGGAGGCCGGCCATCTTCCGATGTGGGAGAAGCCGGAGGAAGTGAATCGGCTCATCGTGGAATTTCTCACGCCCCCAGTTTCTTGACGTGTAGGCGGCCAAGAGACTATACAAATTGCCTGGCAGCGTCGCGGCTGCCTACTAGGATCGACAAGGAGGCTATCATGAACCATCTTTTGAAAATTTCGTCGTTGACCATCATCAGCGCCGCATGGCTCAGCGGGTGCGCCACGACCGACCAGTCAACCGCGTTTATGTACAAAGACCTGCCGGTCTCGAAAAACAGCAGTACCGCCGGAGACGGGAACACCGTCACGTTCAAAGGATCGCCGCTCAAGCTGGAAGGCTCACCCGTCAAGGTCGGCGACACACTGCGCGACGCCAAGCTCGCAGGGACCGACCTCAAGCTTGTCAGCCTGGCGGACGGAAAAGGCAAGGTCAGGATCGTGAACATCGTGCCGTCGTTGGACACGCCCGTCTGCGAACAGCAAACGCATTATCTCAGCGAGAAGAGCGGCGAGCTCGGCCGCGACGTGCAGTTCATCACCGTGAGCGTGGATACGCCGTTCGCGCAGAAGCGCTTCGCCAAAGAAGCGAAGATCTCCAACGTCACCTTTCTTTCGGATTATCGCGGCGGCGACTTCGGCCGGGCCTATGGACTCCTGGTCCCGGACCTGCATCTGCTCGCCCGTACGGTGATGGTAGTGGATAAGGATAATGTCATTCGCTACATGCAGGTTGTGCCGGAGATCGCCTCGATGCCGGACATGGACGCGGCGTTTCAGGCGGCCCGCCAGGTCGCGGGTCTTCCCCCGCCCATCCCGAAATCGTCCTCAATGGGTGGGTGGAGCTACTGATTGTGCGACAGGACCCGTTCGGCAGGGACTCTGATGCGTCAATTTGATCTGCTCGTCATCGGCAGCGGACCGGCCGGTCAGAAGGCCGCGATCCAGGCCGCCAAGATTCGCAAGCGGGTGGCGATCATCGAAAAGGAACCGGTGGTCGGCGGGTCCTGCATCAATACGGGAACACTGCCGAGCAAGACGCTCAAGGACGCGATCTATTACCTTCACGGGTTTAAGCAGCGCTCCTTCCCCCATCTCTCGTACTCACTGAAGAAGAGCCTCTCGCTCCGGGACCTGATGGCCCGAAAAGACACGGTGATCAAACACGAACTCGAGGTCGTCTACAATCAACTCGAACGGAACGACGTGGAGTTGGTCCAGGGAACGGCGTCCTTCACGGACCCAAAGACCATTCAAATCCGAAAATTAAACGGCGATCTGGATCTTCTCAAGGCGTCTTTCATCGTCATCGCGACCGGCTCGCGCCCACGCCGGCCCGCCGATATCCCGTTCAATGATGTCACCATCTGCGATTCCGACTCGTTTCTCTCGACCGAATCCATTCCCAAAAGTATGACGGTCATGGGTGGCGGGGTGATCGGCTGCGAGTATGCCTCCATGTTCGCCGCCTTCGGCATCAAAGTCACGCTGATCGACAAGCGGAACGATCTGCTGCGGTTCGTGGACCAGGAGATCGTCCAGGCGCTCATCTATCACATGCGCACCAATGGCACGATCCTTCGCCTGGGCGAGGCGATCAATAGCGTCACGTTGGACCCGCAAGGCCGTGCCATCACGAGCCTCAAAAGCGGGAAGACCGTGGTCACCGACATGCTGCTGTATGCGATGGGACGCATGGCGAATACCGAATCGCTCAACCTCGCGGCAGCCGGCCTCAGCGTGGATCCCCCAACCGGACAGCTCAAGGTCAATCAGCACTACCAGACCGAGGTGCCTCACATTTATGCGACGGGCGATGTTATCGGGTTTCCCGG
>Ga0066683_10000232_pt1 | contig 15297 bp, 9 predicted proteins | sample GraSoiAngelo_132_FD_62296 | JGI IMG/M metagenome (GOLD analysis project Ga0066683, IMG submission 62296) | Grasslands soil microbial communities from the Angelo Coastal Reserve, California, USA - 14_0929_02_40cm | ecosystem: Environmental > Terrestrial > Soil > Grasslands | place: USA... | reverse complement strand
CGTGAAGCACGGGGCCGATCCGCTCGTCGTGCACCATGGCGATCATGTGGTGGAGGCCCGAGGCGGCGATGGGTATGAACATCGAACCGAGGTGACGACGGCGCTGATGGCCGCGACGGGAATGGGCGGCGGGAGAGCGTGGATTCAGCCCGGACGCGGCGAGCGCGAAGCGCTCACACTCGAGGCCGTCAAGCTGGCGGCGGAGCTTGGTGTCGACGTCAATGCCGCCAACACCGACGGCCGCACGGCGCTTGACGCGGCAAAGGCCCTGCGGTTCGACAGCGTCGTCAAGTTTCTCGTCGAGAAGGACGCCAGACCTGGAACCCGCCGGAAGGAATAGAAATAGACCCGCCACAGAGCAGTCGTCTACGGCACGACCGATTTGACGCTTTTCACGACGAGGTTGTCGAACATCACGCCGCACGTGTGACCCGGCCGCACGTCGCTGCAGGTGGCGATCGCATCCTGCGTGAATTCGAACCGCAATTGCGCCGTGCTGCCGGCCATTCCGGGCAGGCGCACCCGCACGTGTTTGAAGCCCTGTGAATCGCCCGCCCACGCCGACATGTCCTCGAAGTACGCCGGGTTGCCGCTGCGTGGGAAATGCTTCGGGTAGTGGAAGAACGACCCGGTCTTGAACTCGTCCTCGAACGCCTCGACGAGCACCGATCGCAAGAAGCGACCCGGCGTCTGATCCGTCACGCGAAGCAGGAACCCGTCGTACGCCAGGATGTTGAAATTGGGATCGTCTTCCGTGTCGTAGCAGACGTCCATGTCGATCGTCACGAAGTCGGCATCGCCGGGCACGACGAACAAGGGACTGAACAGCCGCTCGAACCGGGTGTTCGTGAACGCACCGGGCCCGGGGCCATCAGCCGCATTCTGGTGGAACGCCGCATTCGAGCCGGTGTTGCAGAAGGTGTTGCTCGTCGTCCACGGCACGGTGTTGGTGCCCCCCGCGTGCGACCCCGTCCATCCGGCCGGCACCGTGCCTGGCACGACACCATCGAAGTTCTCCCTGAGGAGGGTCGTCGTGCTCGGCGTTCCAGTCAACAGGGTCTGGAGCAGCGTCGTGTGCCCGTGCTCGCCACCACCGACTGTCAACACGAGCTCGATGGGCGTGCCAGGTGCGAACGTGGGAAGGATTGCGAGTACGAAGTCCTTCGTATTGACCTCCGTCTCGCCGGGGCGGATCTTCTCGTACTCACGCCTGGCCTTCAGTACCGAAACACCCGGCGTGGACGTGGACAGCACGGCTTTCACGTCGTCGACCTTGTGCGCGCTCAGCGGATTGGTTACGTAGTTCCGAAGCGCGATCTTCAGCTTCACCGTGTCGCCCGGATCGATGAACCCGTTGCCGCCGCTTTCGTTCACTGTCACGCCCGCGATGTTCAGCGTCGTCGCTCTGCGGCCGCTTTCGTGTTCATCCCCGCCATGTTCATCTTCACCATCTGCATCTTCGCCATCGTCGTCTTCGCCGCGCGCTTCGTGCAGTCGATTGAACACGACGTCGGGCACGGTGAGACTCGCGGACGCCGGCTGTCCGTCGGCGAAGCCCGCCGGCGGCCGCGACGCCAGCGCATAGACGAAGAAGGCATCGCCGTTCTGGGACACGACCTGGTTGTAGTCGCCCAGATTCGGCTGGCCGGTGTCGTTGCCCCAGCCGGCGTGGAACGGGCGGTTCGTGAGCGGCTGCGGCGAGCTCCATCGCCGGCCGCCATCATCGGAGAAGATGTGCGTGACTTCCGAGAGATCGCCGGACGAGGCGATGCCCTGATCGTAGTAAAACACGTGAATCCGGCCGGTCGCTGAATCGACCGCGACCGCCGGGAACCATTGCGCGCGATCGTCGCCTGGCCGGCTGTCGAGCACGAGAGGAGGCTTGAAGGTCAGGCCTTCGTCCGTGCTGCGTTGAAACGCGATGTCGGCGCCGTCCCGGTTGTTGTTCTCCGCGTACACGATGTAGATGTCGCCGCGGAACCGGCTGTTCGACCTGTCGACTGCCATCGACGGAAAGTTGTGAACGCGATCGTTGCCGAGCACATGGTCCATCGTGAAGAAGTCGCCCGTGATGCTCACCGGTGCGCTCCAGGTCGCGCCGTTGTCGGTCGATCGCGCGAAGCCGATGTTGTTGATGAAGAAATCGGGGAACCGTGACCACGCGACGTACGCATTCGGTGACCCATGCCCGGCGAACCGCGGGATCGACCCCTGGCCATCGACGTCCGTCGCGCCGACGATGCGTCGCGGCGACCAGGTCGGAGGTGTCGCGGTCGCAATGTTGTCCGAAAACGTCGTCGAGATCTCCACGCCACCCGCGGCCGCCGGCGTGAAGTTGGACCAGCTCATGATCACGCGCCCGCTGTCGGGATCCACGTCCATGAACTCCTTGTCGGCATCATCGACAGGAGACCCGTTCACGTCGACGAGTCCGTGTGGATTCGTCACCGGCGTGACCTCGAACGGCCCCACCCACGTGTGCCCGCAATCGGTCGAGCGGTGCACGCCCATCGTTTGCGCGGCTGTTGCAGCCGAGAACTTCTTGACGATGATCGACGAGTATACGAAGACGCATCCGCCGAGGTACTTGATATCCGGGTCGCCGAGCACCCGCGGAAGCTTGGCCGTCCCAATCGTGTCGGTGCCGGGCGACGGGAGCTGGCCGCCGTCGACGAAGCTCGAGCCGCCATCGTCGGAATACATGAACCCGGAGACAGAGATCGGGTTCCTGCTGAAGCCTCGGAAGTCGTTGAACCCGATTACGACGTGCTGCCCGGTGCTGTCGACGGCAATCGACGTTTCCGATTGCGTCGACGCAGGGCCATCCGCCGGCGGAGCGTCGTCGGCTCCCTCGCAGTCCGGCTGATTCACGCAGAGACCGGCCTCCTCGAAGTCCTTCGCCGCTCGCACGCCGGGCGGCAGGCCGTGTTCAAGCGCCGCCCGGGCGCGCGCGGCGGCGTGGCCCATCGCCGACATCCGCTCGTCGGGTTGCTTCCGACGTCGTCCGTGGTCGCTGGCGCCGGTCGTCATCCCGGACCACGCGGCGATCGATGCGAAAATCACGGCGCCCAGCAAGAGCTTCTTCTTCCCCAACATCTGTTCCTCCAGGTATTGGTTACGCAGCTGCGAGCTGTCCGAGTGCTTCGACGTGCGAAGACGCACGCTTGAGACGCGATCACGATGTCGCCCGGAGGGAGCCGAAAAGCCAGAGGGCGCCTGTATACAGCAGAGCTAGCGGGCTGTCAACAAACTTTGCGATTCCTTTCGGTGGACTGTTCTCCAGCGATCGATGACAACCGTGGCATGACGTCAAATCAGAATCCGGTCCACGTCCGGTATAATCCGCGCGGAGCGGCTTGTACATCTGGACGCGTCACCTCAGAAGGGAATCGATTACGACAAGACCACGGGCGCGCGCAAGGTACTCCGGGAGGGCAACAACGCCGTCGAGTGTCAGCCGAGGAACCCCGACGATGGGTTCACGTGGTGCGACAACAGACCTGCTCGTTTAGCGGCCCTTCGGAGTCCGCGCGTCTTCAACCACTGACCAAGCATTCGCTCCTTTTCGAACGCGAGGTTGGCGATGTACTGTGCCGGGGGCGGGATTTGAACCCGCGACCTTTGGGTTATGAGGGGGTGTCGCTGTCGTCGCCGAGGGCCGCCGGAGAATCGTCGGCGACAGCCCGAGCAGCAAGTGGCCGGCGCCCGAGTAATTCTTCGCGAGAGTGCACGGGTGCTTCTCGCCGCGGACCTACGGGCCAGCGGCCTCGAAGCAGCTCCACGTGACCCGGGCCATCGTGGAGGAGTGGCGATCGATCGCCGCGAGAGATGGATCGAAGCTACGCGGGTTCGCGAATGCTGTCAACCTGAGCGCGACTGACGCCGCGACGAAATGCGTCATGGTTCGGTTGTGTCCCAGCCCCGGCAAGATACTGGCAAGATACGTGTTGACTATCAACATGTCAGCGTATATTTTGATGGTCGACGCATGGACTCCGACCAACCCGCTGGCGAGGTCCCCTACGGTACCCTCGATCTGATGGTCCTCAAGACGCTCCAGGTCATGGGCGCGCTACACGGGTACGCGATCGCCAGACGCATCGAGCAGGTCGCCAGGGGCTCGCTCGCGCTGAACCAGGGCACAATCTATCCCGCGCTGCTGCGGCTCGAGCAGAAGGGCTGGATCGCGAGCAAATGGGGCGTCAGCGAGACGAAGCGGCGCGTGCGCTTTTTCACCATCACCCGCGCCGGCCTCAGGCAGCTCGCCGCGGAGCAGCGCGCGTGGGCGCGGACCGTCGCGACGCTGAACCGCCTGCTGGAGGAGTCATGACGGTGCTCCGCGTGCTCCTCGCACGGCTCAGGGGGCTCGTGAGTCGCGGCCGAGCAGACGCGGCGCTCGACGACGATATCCAGGTACACCTGGAGCTGCTGACGCGCGATTACATCCACCGCGGGCTTTCATCCCGCGATGCGCAGGCCGCCGCGCGACGCGCGTTCGGCGGCGTCGATCAGGTGAAGGAGGCCTACCGCGATCAACGTAGCCTTCCCGCGATCGAAACGTTCCTGCAAGACCTCCGATATGCGGCACGGATGCTCCGCCGCGATCCAGCGTTCGCGACGGTTGCGATCATCTCGCTGGCGATTGGGATCGGCGCATCGACCGCCGCGTTCAGCGTCTTCAACGCCGTGATGCTGCGCCCACTGCCTATAACCGACCCCGATCGGCTCGTCCTGCTCCAGCCACAGCGTCGCGGCGAGGAGTTCATCCTGGTCAATCCGATCTATGAGGAGCTCCGCGGGCGTCAGACCACGCTGTCGGGCATGTTCGCCGCCAACGACACGCCGTATCTGAAAATCACCTTCGAGGATGAACCGGCACCGGCTTACGTGCACGCCAGTCTCGTCTCCGGCAGCTACTTCGCCGTGCTCGACCTCACACCACACATGGGACGGCTTCTCACCGAGCAGGACGACCAGCTTCCGGCCACTGCGTCGGACGACCGCTGTGCCGCAGTCATCAGCTATCGATTGTGGGTCCGCCGCTTCGGCCAGGACCGTGCCGCTATCGGCCGGACGTTGCGAGTGGGAGACAGTAGGTGTGCGATCGTCGGGATCGGTCCGGCCACGTTCGAGAGTCACCAGACCGGCTTCACGCCGGACGTCTGGCTTCCTTTGCGACCGCTCACGGATCGGAAGCTGCTCGCAAGCCGCGGGATGGCGTTTTTCTCCGGCGTGATGGGCCGACTGGCGCCGGGTGTTGAGATCGCGCAGGCCGAGGAGGAGCTCACGACCCTGTATCAGCAGGCGCAGGCTGCTCAACCACAACCGCCCGCCGCTGCGCGTCAGCCGCAGACGACGCCAGCTGATTTCACGATTCGCTTGGCGTCCGGCGCGCAGGGCTTCGACAAGATCCGCCGTCCGTTCAGCACTCCGCTCGTCATGATTCTGGCCGTCGTCGGCGTGGTGCTGCTCGTTGCCTCGGTGAACGTGGCGAACCTGCTGCTGGCGCGAGGCGCCGCGCGGCTGCCGGAGCTCGCCACGCGCGCCGCGCTCGGCGCCGGGCGCTGGCGTCTCGTGCGGCAGCTCGCGACCGAAGGTCTGATGCTCGCTGCGCTCGGCGGGCTCCTCGGGGTCGGGCTCGCGTGGATGACGATCCCGGTCCTGACCTCGCAGATTTCCCTCGGCTACGTAACGCTGACCGACGCGCGTCCCGATGCCCGGGTGCTCGGCCTCGCCCTCGCACTGACCGTGACCGCGGCGGTGGTGGCCGGTGTCCTGCCGGCGCTCCGTCTGAGCCGGACGACGCTGCAGTCCGGGTTGGCGTCCGGTAGCCGCACGACGATCGCTTCAGGCCATCGGTTGCAACGGCTACTCGTGACCGCGCAGCTCGCGATGTCACTGCTGCTCGTCAGCGCGGCCGGCCTGCTCCTGCGCACGATCGTCCACCTGGCTGGCGTCGATCCGGGCTTCACGCCAGCGCACGTCGTCATGCTCAACGTCCGCGACGAAGCCCCACAGCCTTCCTTCGGTGACGTTGACGACGCGATCCGGAAGGCGCGGCGGGCCGAGCGGTACCGGGTCCTCGACGAGCGTCTCAACTCGGTGCCGGGCGTGCAGGCGGCGAGCGTCTCGTGGCTCGGCTTGTTCAGCATGCAGGATCTGTGGCTGCCACTCATCGATCCCGATCGGGCGGACGACCGGCCGAATGCACGCGTGGACTACGTGTCGGCGCGCTACTTCGAGACCATGGGCATGCAGATCTTGCGAGGCCGTGGCTTCCGCGATACCGATCGCGAAGGGATGCCTCGCGTCGCCGTCATCAATCAGACGCTTGCACGCGTCAGGTTCGGCGCGGGAGATCCACTCGGCCGGCGCGTCGCGCTTGACTATCGAGGCGAACAGCAGCGTCCTTTCACCATAGTGGGCGTCGTGCGTGATTCCAAGTACAACGATGTCAGAGATAGCCGCCCCAATCCGATGATGTGGATGCCGATCGCGCAGGCGCCGTTTCCGATCTCCTCGATTTCACTGCGCACTCTGCCCGGCGCGGAGGCGTCCGTAGCGCGCCGCGCCGAGGAGGTGCTGCGGGCGACAGATCCCGACATCATGGTGCGGAGCACGACGACGCTCTCCGCGCAGATCGCGGGAAAGACGTCGCGCGAGCGCCTACTGCTCGGGCTGTCCTCCGGATTCGCGGCGCTGGCAATACTGCTGGCAGCCGTCGGCCTTTACGGCACGCTCGCGTACATGGTGAATCGCCGCACGCGTGAGATTGGCGTTCGACTCGCGTTCGGCGCCCGCGGCGACACCATACTACGCATGGTCGTCGGCGATGCGCTTCGGCTGGCGGCCGTCGCGCTGGTCGTCGGCGTACCACTGTCGCTCGCCGTCGGATATTCGCTCCGCGCGTTTCTTTTTGGCGTCACGCCCACCGATCCCGTGGCGATGGCAGGGGCGTGCCTCGTGCTGACGATCGCCACGCTGCTCGCCGCGTACCTACCGGCGCGACGCGCCGCTGCGGTCGATCCGATCGTCGCGTTGCGCTACGAATGACGGCTCGCCCGATTGCCGCTTAACGGCGTTCCCAATCCGCCTTCAGCACCCGGCGCAGATAGATATCGACCGACCCACCGGGACCGGCCGTTCGTGGCGGATGCGCTGGAGTCCGCGGTAATTACGGTCATCGTCGATGCTGTCTTCCGGCGTACAAGGGCTGCCGCCATTTCCCGATTCGTTGGCCATAGCATCTAGAGCAACTGTAATATTTGATGGATCTGCTTTTGACCGCTCATGTCGCGCACAGCGCGCGATGCGCGCTCGAAACGCTTTCGCCTCGACTCCGCATCGTCACGTTGCGGAGGCGACGTCCTGGGCCACTCTCGCGGGGGATGTACAACGGGTGCCGCACGATTCCGCGTGGCCCTTGAAAAACGTGTCAAGCGTTTTCTGGCTCTTCACCGAAGTGAATGCACGGTTTCTGCGACTCGAGCGGTGGGTGGCGGCGGTGAAGCTTGTCGCCGCTATGTCCGGGGTGTGGACGGCGGACTAGGCGCGTGCGCGGCGCGAAAGTCCGCACGTGGGACGATGCGCCGTGGGCAGAGCATCCGGTGACGCTGCGCTATGTTCGCCTCGTCGCGGGGATCCGCGGGCACAGGCCCTGCACGTGCGCGCCGGGCGGCGGGGCCAAATGAGATGCCGACTTCGCTCATCATTTGCGATCATGCGCCCTGGCGAGCCTTCGAGCGCCACCCGCGTCACGTGCGCCCGGTGATGGTCGTGAAGTTCGGCCGCCGTCCGGCGTCGGCCTCGAGGAACGCGTGAAATCGAGATATCGTCGTTTTGCGCGAGCCCCTCGCTCTTTGAAGTACGGTCCACAGGCGTCGCCGTGGGATCATACCGGGGGGTCGGCGCGTGGACGGAATCAGTCCTGACGAACGCCGATCAGGCGAGGAACTCTTGTCGACTTTCGGGACCCCCTTCGCACTAGAATCGTCCGACTCGAATAAGGGGGTGCCATGCTCTCCAGACGACACATGCTCCTGACGCCTGCTGTTCTGCTCGCCGCGCGCACCGCCGACGCTGCGGGTGGCAAGATGACGCTGGCATTGCACCAGAACACGTCGGCGCGGGCCGGGTTCAGGCCGTCGCTCGAAGGGTGGGCGAAGGCCGGGATCACGCAGGTCGAGATCACCAACAACCTGCTGGACGACTACCTGAAAACCGAATCGCTCGCCGCGGCCCGCCGCGTCTTGACCGACCTCGGACTGACGCCCGTGTCCGGCGCGTGTGGCGTCGCCGGGCTCATCGAGCCGAATCCCAATCGCGCGGCGTCGCTGGACCGTTTCAAGCAGCGGTGCGAGATGTGGGCCACGCTCGGCCTGACGCACATTTACTCCACGACGGCCTCGACGATCAAGCCGACGGCGGACGACTACAAGGCGGCCGCGGACAACCTGCGCGAGGTGGGCGAGGTGGCCCGCCAGTTCCAGCAGACAGCCATGTTCGAATTCGTGCGCACGTCGACGTTTGCGTCGACGTTGACGACGCTGCTGTCGATCACCCGGGCCGCGGCGCAACCGAACGTGGGCCCGCTGTTCGACTGCTATCACTTCTGGTCGGGTCTCAACAAACTGGAAGACCTGGACACGCTGCGGCCTGGCGAGATCAAGCACGTGCACTTCCAGGACGTGCCCGACATGCCGCGGGAGATGCTTGACCAGACGACGCGCGTCATCCCGGGAGACGGCGTGACGCCGCTCACCGCCATCCTGCGCAAGCTTGCGGACAAGGGTTACGCAGGCCCCCTTTCCGTCGAGCTCTTCCTGCCCAAGTTCCAGCAGGGCGATCCGTTCGAGGTGGCGCGCGAGATCAAGGCGAAGAGCGAGGCGGTCATGCGCCGGGCCAAGGTCATCTGATTCATTGAAGGGAGCAGCGGTTATGACGACTCATCCCGTCTGTCGATCGCTTGGACGCGACGGTTGGAAATACGTCGCGGCCGTCATGCTTGGCGCGGTCCTGCTGACCGCCGATCCGACGCGTGCGCAGCAGGGCGAGCACTGGGTCGGCACGTGGGCGGCTGCCGGTGTTGGACGGCCGCAGAATCCTCCGCCGCCGGCAGTGCCGCCCGCGCCTCCGTCCGGTCAGGCCCAGCCGGCGCAGACGGCCCCTCCTTCTCCCGCGCCGTTCATGCACTTCGACAACCAGACGCTGCGGCAGATCGTTCACACGAGCATCGGCGGCCGCCGCGTGAGGGTCGTGCTGAGCAACTCGTTCGGAACCAGTCCGCTGACGGTCGGCGCTGCTCACATTGCGTTGCGCGACAGGCAGTCGGCCATCGTGCCGGCGTCCGGCCGTGCGGTGACGTTCAGCGGCCGCCCAACGATGGCGATCCCGGCGGGCGCGGTGTTGTTCAGCGATCCGGTCGACCTGGGGGCGCCTTCCATGGCCGACCTGGCGATCGATCTCTATCTGCCTGCGAGCACGAATATCCCGATGCCGCTGACGATCCATGGCGGGGCGCTGCAGACCAGCTACGTTTCGGAGACCGGCAATCACGCCGGAAAGGCAGCCTTCCCGGTCGTCGCGACCACACAGAGCTGGTTCCTCTTATCGCGGGTCGAGATGATGGCGCCGCAATCGGTCGGCGCGATTGTCGCGTACGGCGACTCGATTACCGACGGCGCGCGATCGACACCCGATACGAACAACCGCTGGCCAGATCATCTGGCTCGGCGGCTGCTCGCGCTGCCGGCGCCGATGGCTGTGCTCAACGCGGGCATCGGTGGGAACCGTGTGCTGACAGAAGGCGCCTTCCAGGCCGGCGTGAATGCCGTTGCGCGGTTCGATCGTGATGTGTTGCAGCAGTCCGGCGTCACGCACGTGATCGTGCTCGAAGGGATCAACGATATCGGCAATGCGCGGGACAATCCCACGCCCACCGCCGAGGATCTGATCGCCGCACACAAGCAGCTCATCGAGCGGGCGCACACTCGAGGGCTCAGGACTCTGGGTGCGACGCTGACGCCGTTCGAAGGCGCCGCCTATTTCACTCAGGTCGGCGAAGCCAAGCGTCAGGCGTTGAACCAGTGGATTCGCACCAGCCGCGCATACGACGGCGTGATCGATTTCGACGAGGCGACTCGTGACCCGGGCCATCCGACGCGCTTCCTCCCGCAATACGAATCCGGCGATCATCTGCACCCCAGTGATGCGGGCTACCGGGCGATGGCCGATGCGATCGATCTCGCGCTGTTCAAGGTCGCTCCCGCTGTCACGCGAACGGCTGGAAGGTGAGATGAAACAGCTCCGTCGGCCACGGTTCTTCTTCAGCGCAAGTCTCGAAAGAAGGCGCGAATGTCGCCGACCAGCAGGTCCGGCTGTTCCATCGCCGCGAAGTGCCCGCCGCGCGGCATCTCCGTCCACCGCGTCAGGTTGTAACGCGCTTCCACCCAGCGACGGGGCGGCGTGGTGATTTCCTTCGGAAACAGCGCGCAGGCCGTCGGCACGGCGACTTTTCCCGGCACGGGGCCGGCAATGCGGTTCTCGTAGTAGATGCGCGCTGAAGATGCCGCTGTCTGGGTCGCCCAGTAGATCGTGATGTTCGTGAGCAGTTCATCCCTGCTGAACCGGCTTTCGACATTGCCTTCGCAGTCGCACCATGCGTGGAACTTCTCGACGATCCACGCCGCCAGTCCGGCGGGCGAGTCGTTCAGGGCGTAGCCCACCGTCTCCGGCTTCGTCGCCTGAATCTGGCTGTAGCCGCGCTCGTTCTCCATGTAGGCGTTCCGCTCCTGCATGCGCTGCAGTTCCGCGGCGGGGACGCCGGCGTTCGGGTCGGCGCCCGGCGGCGCCGGGGCGGCGCAGAAATTGAGGTGCAGTCCGGCGACATGGCTCGCGTCGTTGAGCGCGACGATGCGGCTGATGATGCCGCCCCAGTCTCCACCCTGCGCCCCGTAGCGCGTGTAGCCGAGACGCGCCATGAGCGCGGCGATCGTCTTCGCCATTCGCTGCGGGTTGTAGCCGGGCGCGCGCGGCTTGTCCGAGAACCCGAAGCCGGGCAGCGACAGGGCCACGACGTCGAACGCATCTTCGGCGTGGCCGCCGTATTTCACCGGATCGGTCAGCGGTCCAATCACTTTCGTGAACTCGACGAACGAACCGGGCCAGCCGTGCGTCAGCACCAGCGGCAAGGCATGCGGCTCCTTCGAGCGTTGATGGATGAAGTGAATGTCGAGACCGTCGATGTTCGTCTTGAACTGATCGAACTGGTTGAGCCGCCGCTCCTGCGCGCGCCAGTCGAACGCGTTGCGCCAGTAGGTGACGAGCTCCTTGAGATACGGCAGATTCGTTCCGTAGTCCCAGCCGGTTCCGTCGAGGCCGTCCGGGAACCGCGCCTGCGCCAGGCGCGCCTTCAAGTCGCGCAGGACATCGTCGGCGACATGAATCTTGAAGGGCACGAGGGCGGCTCGATCCGATGTGCCCTGGGGGCCGGAGCGCGGCGACGAGCGCCGCGCCGTCCGGGGATCGGCGGTCGCGGCGGCCACGTTGAGCGCCATCATCACGACCACGAGCGGGGTGGCTGCGTTGCGCATGTGATCCATTCCACGGACGCTGGTTCTAACTCGAGGACGATGGCGTCGAGTCTTCCGCCAAGCCCTTCGGCGAACTTCTTGATGTCGTCGCGCAGCTGCTCCATCTGCACGTCGAACTTGCGGCCCTGCGCGTCGATTCTGCCGCCGGGGGTGACGCCCTGCGCGTCGATTCTGTCGCCGAGCCGCGTCTCCACAGCCGCCAGTTCGGTGGCCAGGCCGTCGAACCTCGTCTCGAGTCCGTCGAACCCGATCTCAAGCCTGTCGATCTTCGTCTCCAGTCTCTCAGGGCGTTCCAGCATCCCCGGGTCTCCCGTGGCCGGCATCGTAGCATCGTCCTCCCTCGTTAGACGATGCGAATGGCGTTCCACCGCAAATAGGGCGGATTCCATAACGAAGGCGTAGACGAGCACCACCGCACGGCCCGTGCGCGCGTCGAGGGCCGAAGACGCCGACCGGCGCCAGCGGTCCGATGAGCAGCAAGCTGTAGACGATCAGGTCCCGTCGTGACAGACTGCGCCGGAGCGCCTATGCGTGCGGCCCCATCCATGCAGACGAACAGTCTGACCCTGCAAATCCCGCCGGCCGGCGTCTGTTCCGTCGGCGCCTCGCCGCCCAGGCCGGCGTGCTGACGAGAACGCGCGTGCGGCTCGCGTTTGCGATTGCCGTAGCGGTCGACGTGTGCCAATGGGTCCTGGGCCCCGTGGGATGGGCGTTTGCCGACGAGATCCTCGACGTCGTGGCCGCGGTTCTGATCTCGTGGGCGATCGGGTTTCATCCCCTGCTGCTGCCGGCGTTCGCTCTCGAGTTCCTCCCCGTCGCGGACATGCTGCCGACGTGGACCGGATGCGTGGCGCTTGTCGTGATGCTTCGCCGAAGGCAGGATCCCGCGCCACCGGGCCCAGGCCCGGTCATCGATGTCTGAGCGCGCCTGCTCCCGTTCTGTCCGTGTCTCGCTCCAGACCGCCAGTTGAGAAGTCTGGCGTCGCAACCGAATGCAGCCAGAAGACAGCTTCTAAAGCCCACCGGCCAACACTTGCTTCATTCGCTGCGACATTGGCTTTGGAAGACGTCTGGTGGATGGTGCGCCGCCGACGTAGCGAAAGACTTCGGGGCGCATGACAAAAATGTCTGGAGTGTCCGCCTTCATCGGTTCTCTGTCGCGTACGGCTGAAGCCGCATATTACGGGACGCGATTTCTCACGCGCTCTTCAGCCCTGTCGTTACGGCAGCGGCGAGAGGATAGCGGGAGCACCAACGGCAGCGGCGCGGCTACGGTCATGGCGAGCCTGTCATGTCGCTATCGGCAATCGGGTTGTTCGGCTCTGGATCGCGTATGGCATCGGCGTAGCGAAGGGATGCATGACACTTTCTTGCAACATGTCTGCAACGACGACGCAAACTGAAGCGTCGCAAGACACTTGACCGATTGCCTCACGCGAGATCACGAGAATCCCCCAGATTCACACGATAATCCCGACTCAGAGCTCTTGGCCCATCGGTTGCTATGGCGACTGCGACTGTCACATGGGGAACACACAATATGAACAGGAGTCGGGAAACGCGCAACAAGAACTCGGCATCTCCCCTCACTAACGGAGCATGAGCAACAGGGCGACTGAGAAGTTGCCCGTGTTCACAGCGTCCACATCTGGTGTGTTGATGCCTGCCTGACGCAGGCGAGACCATCAGGCTGCAACCGTTCTACCGTCGCATCCAGAGTGTTTCACGCAAGTAGTTCGCGACCTTCCGGTCGTAACGTCGGGAGTGTGTTTACTCGAAAACGTATTGGAACCGTACGTCAGTGGTGGCGCGGACAGAGGACATCCCGATGAGCGACGTCGAACTCCAGGCGCAAGACGGAGCGGGCGCGATACGGAGATGAAGAAGGCCTGCTCGCGAAGATCCAGTGATGAATCAGGTCGAATTCCCGCACGGAATACGGACGTCGAGCTGCTCCGATGCATGAAGCGTATTTGCGCGATGTGAGTTCGATCGGAACCAGGGAGCAGGGCCGCGTCCTCGTGGGTGCGCCGCTCCGGACCCCGTGGGCACCGCCAGGATTGTCCGAACCGCCTGGCCGGCGCCGCCCGGCCATTCAAGGTAAATCCCTGGTCGCCGGCGACCAAAAGCTGTATGTGCGCGGCGTCACCTATGGAGCGTTCCGTCCTGATGCAAATGGAGCCGAGTATCACGACCTCGACATCATCGAACGCGATTTCGCCCAGATGGCGGCCAACGGCTTCAACGCGGTGCGAATCCCCCACACCATGCCGCCGCGCTCGCTGCTCGACGCCGCATATCGGCACGGGCTCTGGGTGATGGTGGGCCTGTCCGCCGAGCAGTACCTCGGGTTCGTCATCGACCGGCGACGGGATGTGAACCCCGATCGTGTGGTGCGCGACCGAGTACGTCAGTGCGTCGGGCATCCGGCGCTTCTGGCCTACTCGCTCGGCAACGAGATCCCGACGCAAATCGCGCGTTGGTACGGTCACCGGCGGGTCGAGGGCTATCTGAAGCAGCTCTATTCGACGGTCAAGAACGAGGACCCCGAGGGACTGGTCACCTATGTGAACTACCCCTCGACGGAATACCTCGAGCTCCCATTCCTCGATCTCGTTTGTTACAACGTGTACCTCGAAAAACAGCCGGCTCTTGAAGCGTACCTGTCGCGGCTGCAAAACATCGCCGCGGACCGCCCGGTGATTCTCAGTGAAATCGGGCTCGACGCTCTTCGTAACGGCGAGCTCGCGCAGGCACGCAGTCTCGATTGGCAGATCCGCACGGCCTTCGCCGGCGGCTGTGCCGGCATTTTCGTGTTCGCGTGGACCGACGAATGGCACCGAGCTGGAGCCGAAGTAGACGACTGGGCCTTCGGCATCACGGACCGTGAGCGCCGGCCCAAGCCGGCCCTCGCCGCCGTTCGTAACGCCCTCGCCGAGGTGCCTTTCCCTGACCAGGCGTGGCCACGCGTCTCGGTCGTCGTTTGCACCTACAACGGATCGCGGAATATTCGCGGCTGCCTCGAGGGACTGTCGCGCCTGAACTATTCGAACTTCGAGGTCATCGTCGTGGACGATGGCTCGACAGACGGCACGCCGGACATCGTGAGCGAATGCGATGTTCGGCTCATTCGGACTGAGAATCGCGGGCTGAGCAGCGCGCGCAATACGGGCATGCGCGCGGCCACGGGCGACATCGTCGCCTACATCGATGATGACGCCTACCCGGATGCGCACTGGCTGATGTATCTCGCGGCCACCTTCGGCAGCACGAAACACGCCGGTGTCGGTGGCCCCAACATCGCGCCACCGGATGACGGGCCGATCGCCGATTGCGTCGCCAACGCACCGGGTGGGCCCATGCATGTGCTCCTCTCCGACCGCGAGGCGGAGCACATTCCCGGCTGCAACATGGCGTTCCGTACGGAGTGCCTGGAAGCGATCGGCGGGTTCGACCCGCAGTTCCGGGTGGCCGGCGACGACGTGGACGTGTGCTGGCGGCTGCGAGAGTGTGGCTGGACTCTCGGGTTCCACCCAGCCGCCGTGGTCTGGCACCATCGGCGCAACTCGGTGCGCGCGTATTGGAAGCAGCAGCGGGGGTATGGGAAGGCCGAGGCGCTGCTCAAGAAGAAGTGGCCGGAGAAGTACAGCGGGACAGGGCAGCTGACATGGGCGGGTCGAATCTACAGCCGCGGGCTCACGAGCGC
>Ga0066683_10000227_pt1 | contig 15411 bp, 10 predicted proteins | sample GraSoiAngelo_132_FD_62296 | JGI IMG/M metagenome (GOLD analysis project Ga0066683, IMG submission 62296) | Grasslands soil microbial communities from the Angelo Coastal Reserve, California, USA - 14_0929_02_40cm | ecosystem: Environmental > Terrestrial > Soil > Grasslands | place: USA... | reverse complement strand
GCGGGTTTGCCGCTGAAGTCCTCACGTTGGTGGCAATGGGGACAGACGGCATAGGTGTTCACCACCTCTTTGCCCTGCCCCCCGAGGGTGGGGCGCAGCACACCTGTGCGGACCACGATGCTCCAGCGCTCCGGCCGCTGGCGACGCACGCTGACGTCGCCGGCGCTCAACCGCACCCGCTGGCCGCGCACCTCGACAACCAGGTGCCCATCCGCCGACTCCTCCACGATCGGGTACCATGCCCCGCGCCGCAGGATGTCCGCCACGGCGTCCGTGCACCGTGCCCAACCAAAGGTCGTCATGGAGCGCGGTTCCCATGATACCACGTTTCGCTAGATTCCGTTATGCACTCGATCGGCACTATCGTGCGCCTGCAAATCCAGCGGTCCTCGCTCAAGACGGGCGCATCGCCGCACCGCGTCTACGACCCAGCGCCGCTGCTGCCGGTCGAACAGCTCGCGGTGGGACCCGACGGGACCCTGGGCTTCGCGCGTGACCAGGGCTGGATCGTGGACATCCACCATCGCGCTCACCCGGAGAGCAAGAACCCGGACGGCCAGCACGGGATCTCGCTGGGCTTCACGGGGCACTACGCGGCGATGCGGGACCGCTTCGGGAGCCGGATCGACGTCGGCTGTGCCGGCGAGAACATCATCGTAGACGCGCCACGGCAGTTCACCCTCGACGAGCTGCGGAACGGGATCGCGATCATTTCCCCCGAAGGCGCCGAGGTGCTGCGTCTCGCGGTGCTGGACGTCGCCCACCCCTGCCGGCCGTTCACCGGCTGGGCCGTGGGGGGCGTGGTGGAGAACGACGTGCTGAAGGCACATCTCCAGTTCCTGGACGGCGGGATGCGGGGGTTCTGTCTGGCAGGAGAGAAGACGGCACTTGTCTCGGTGGGAGACCGGGTAGCGATCCTGTAACGGGACGGGGGAAGAGGGACGGGGGACGAGTGGCACGACGCCACCCGTCCCACTTCCCCCGTCCCCGTCTCTAGCTCAGCTCATCCCATGCCAGTCCCGCTCTGTTGTGGCAGCGGTCGCACGTGAGCTCGCGCGAGTCGCCTGAGAACGCCTGCCGGTGACGGCAGCGGGGGCATACGGCGTAGGTGAGCGGGAAGGTCCGTCCCACGCGCTGCAGCTCCCGGGGCTCGCACCGCACCACGCTCCAGCGCTCCGGCGGATGGTAGCGAATCTCGAGGAAGCGCCGGTCCACCGGGACGTTCCGCCGGTTGACGTCCAACACCACGATGTGACTCGAGGAGATGCGCACGACGGGGTACCAGGCGCCGCGCCGTAACAGATGCGCGCCGGTTCTGCCGACGCGGGCCCAGCCCTTGGCCTGGAGCCGCGTCGGAGTGATGGCACGGGACGGCGTCGCCGGAGTCGTCACGGTTCACATGATACACAGGAGAGGGTGCACATGGTCGTGACACGGGTCACACGTGTTGCGGCACCGCGACAGTGACGACTGACCTATCCACACTCCGAGTAACCGCACACGTGACACTTGGCGCAGCCCTCGGCGAAGGCGAGTTGCGAGCCGCAGTCGGGACAGGCACCGAGGAACTCCTGGTCGGTCCCGCGGTCGCGGGCGGCGACCTCGCCGCCCGTGCCGCTCACCACCTCGCGGGCGGAGAGGGTCGAGACGGCGGCGTCACCCAGGAGCTCCTGCTGGATTCCTTGCTTCTCCTGCATCCATTTCTCGATCGTGATCCCGATCGCATCCGGCACCGAGGACACTTTCTGGGGCCCGAGGCCGATGGTGCGATCGCTCGAAATGCCGCGGAGCTGGCGGTAGATCTCCTTGATGGGGATCCCGGAGCGGAGGGCGAGCGAGATCAGCCGGCCGATCGCCTCCACGTCGGCCATCAGCGCGCCGCCGGCCTTGCCGAGGGAGATAAACATCTCGAACGGCTGCCCCTTGTCGTCCTCCGTGATCGTCACGTACATCGTGCCGAGGGGGGTTTCGATGCGGCGCGTGGTGCCGCTGAGCAGGTCCGGGCGCGACCGCTTGGCGCGGCGCTGCAGGTTCTCCGCCTCGACGTCGTGCAGGTTGGCGCGGGTGCGGGCGAGCTCGGCCTCGAGCTCGGCGAGGCGCCCCAGCGCATCGGCGAGCTGGCGTTGCGCTTCGTCGGGCGCGGCCACCCCCGCCACCCCCGCCACCCCCGCCCCACCGGACGCCTGCTCCTGCACCTTCTTGGCGGTGGCCCCGGTCGACAGCACCTGCATCTCCCGCGATGCGTCGCGGTACACGGTGACGCCCTTGCACCCCAGCGTGTACGCGACCCGGTAGATCTGCTCCACATCCTCCTCGGTGGCGTCGTGCGGGAAGTTGCAGGTCTTCGAAATCGCCGAGTCGGTGAATTCCTGGAAGGCGGCCTGCATCCGGATGTGCCACTCGGGCGTCACGTCGTGCGCGGTGACGAACACGCGCTGCCACGTCTCGGGCACCTCGGGGAAATGGATGTGACCGGCCTCGGCGATCCGCTGAATCAGCGCGTCCGAGTGCCACCCCTCCTGACGCGCGACCGCTACGAACTCCTCGTTCACGTCGGGCATGAGGACGCCCGCCTGATTGCGCATGAACGCGACGGCGAACAGCGGCTCGATCCCCGAGGAGCAGCCGGCGATGATCGAGATCGTCCCCGTGGGCGCGACGGTCGTCAGGTTGCAGTTCCGCAGCCGGCGCATCGGCCGGATGCGCTCGCCCTCAGAGCTCCGCGCACACGTCGCGTCCGGCCCCCAGATCGACCGCTCCCACTCCGGGAACACGCCGCGCAGCTCGGCGAGCTTCTCCGACGCCCGCTTCGCTTCCTCGTCCACGAATGTCATCACCTTGCGGCCCAGGTCGACGCCTGCGTCCGCGTTGTACGGGATGCCGAGCCGGACGAGCAGGTCGGCCCACCCCATGACGCCGAGGCCGATGCGGCGGATGCGCTGCGCGAGGCTGTCGATCTCGGGCAGGGGGTACCGGTTGGCGTCGATGACGTTGTCGAGGAAGTGGGTACAGAGGTGCACCGCGGTGCCGAGCCGCTCCCAGTCCACCGCGCCGTCCTTCACGAACAACCCCACGTTGATCGAGCCGAGGTTGCACACGTCGTACGAGAGCAGCGGCTGCTCGCCGCACGGGTTGGTGGCCTCGTAGCTGCCGAGGCGCGGGACCGGGTTGTAGTGGTTCGCCCGGTCGATGAAGAAGACCCCCGGCTCACCCGTCTGCCACGCGCCCTGGACGATCTTGCGGAACACCTCGCCAGCATCGAGTCGCGCCACGGCCTTGCGGGAGCGCGGGTGGATGAGGTCGTAGCTCGCTCCGGCCTCCACTGCTTGCATAAAGGCGTCGGTCACGGCGACCGAAATGTTGAAGTTCGTCACCTGGGTCAGGTCGTCTTTGCAGGTGATGAACTCCATAATGTCGGGGTGGTCGACGCGCAGGATCCCCATGTTGGCGCCGCGCCGCGTGCCGCCCTGCTTCACCACGTCGGTCGAGGCATCGTACAGCTTCATGAACGACACCGGGCCCGAGGCCACGCCCATCGTGGACCGCACCACGTCGTTCTTGGGGCGGAGCCGGGAAAACGAGAAGCCCGTCCCCCCGCCCGACTGGTGCACCAGAGCCATCGCCCGCAGCGTGTCGTAGATCCCGCTCTGCCCGTTCGAGAGGCAATCGTCGATCGGCAGCACGAAGCACGCCGACAACTGGCCCAGCGGGCGGCCGGCGTTCATGAGGGTGGGCGAGTTGGGCATCCACACCCGCCGCGCCATCAGCTCGAAGAACGTCTCAGCGAGCCCCTCCACGGCTTTGGCGGAGGCGCCGTAGGCCTTGTCCGGAGCCGCGATCGTCCGCGCCACCCGCCAGAACAGGTCCTCAGGGCGCTCGGCGGGGCGCCCGGTCTCGTCCTTGACCAGGTAGCGTCGCTCCAGCACGGTGAGGGCGTTGGGACTGAGGGCCAACGATCCCTTAGCAGCGGCAGCAGTCATACGGGCGCATCCTTCACGGCGAGAGCGCTGTCACGACAGCGGGTGCCATGTACGGAAGATAACGGCTCAGGACCGGGGGAACGTGGAGGGGCAAGGTAGGAACGTCCCGCGACCCGGACAAGACGCGCGGAAACGGCGGTGGCGTCGAGGCGTTCCAGTATTCACATCACAAACTTGTCCGCGCGAGCGGGAACCTCCCCGCCCGGTGCCGCTCCGCCTCCGCGACGTAGTGTTCCCATGTCGAGCGGATCCGCGCCCGCAGCGCCTCGTCCACGGTCCGGGTCACCCGGGCCGGCACGCCGACGACCACTGAGCCGGGGGGGATGACGAGCCCCTCCGGCACGACCGCCCCAGCCGCCACGACGCTCCCTGCCCCGATGCGCACGCCGTTCAGGAGCACACTCCCCATGCCGATCAGGCAGTCGTCCTCGACCGTGCACCCGTGAAGGACGACCCGATGGCCAATCCCCACCCGGGTGCCCACGGTTGTCGGGACACCTGCGTCGACGTGGATGATGGTGCCGTCTTGCACGTTCGACGCCTCGCCCACCACGATGGGCGCGGTGTCGCCCCGCAACACCGCGTGGTACCAGACGCTGGCGCGCGGCCCGAGGGTGACGTCTCCGAGCACCACAGCGCCGGGGGCGATGAACGCGGTCGGGTGGATGTTGATTACTGGGTCACCGGCTTGGGCATGAACGGCCACTGCACCCACGCGTCCACCGGCTCGCCGTTCTTCTGCGCCGGGTTCCAGCGCAGGTTTCTGGCGATGTCCAGCGCCTGATCGTTGAAGGTCTCGACATTGGAGCGGACGAAGATCCGGGCCTCGACGGTCTCGCCGGAGCGGGACACGTGGCACAACAGGATGGCCTGCCGCGGAATGACCGGGGCGTCGGACGGCACGGGAATGTAGGTCTGCGTAAGCGGGAGCGGGCGGGTGTCGAAGCAGATTTGGTCCTGGTTGTACGCAGGGCCGTACTGGTCGCACGGGCCGCCCCCCTCGCCGCCCCCCAACCCGGCAAGCTTGAGGTCGACCTTCACGGTGCTGGACGCGCCCGGCGTGATCACGACCTGACGCTCGAACAGATCGTACCCGGGGGCCCGCACGGCCAGCTTGTACACGCCGGGGGGCACGTCGAGCTGGCTGCCCTTGACGGGCTGGCTGTTGAGGGTGACGTGTGCGCCTTGCGGGATTCCCTGGAGCGTGAGCTTGCCGGGTGTGCCGGGCGGCGGGAGGTGGGCGCGGGTCGTGTCCCCGCTCGTCTCGCTCGCGGTCGTGTCCTGCGGACTCGTCTCGACCGCCCCGCCGGCCGTGTCGTGTGCCACAGCAACGGTGCTGTCGGGCCGGGTCGGGCTGGTGGACGCCAACAGCCAGCCGCGCTTGTAGGCATAGAACCCGCCGCCGCCCGCCACCGAGCCCACGATCAGCAGCCACGCGAAAATGGTCCCCGCCACGGAGTGCTTGTGCTGCGTAGCCACACGCGCGCCCAAGCCGCGCGGCAGCGGCGTGGTCGGCCGCGCGCCGAGGCGCCCGCCGAGCGACGGAATCGCCTTCGTGGGAGCACTCGCCAGGGTCACGGCCGCGAAGCCACCGGCGCCCTCCAGCACCTGCACCAGGTCCTCGGCGCTTTGGAACCGGTCGTCGGACGATTTCGCCATCATCGTGCGGATGATCTCGAACAGCTCGCGCCGGTCCGGAGTGTCGAGCGGCGGAGTCGGCAGTTCCTCCATGAGGTGCTTGTAACCGATCGAGAAGGAGTCTTCGCCGTCGAAGGGGACGGAGCCGGTCAGGCACTGATAGGCGACGACGCCGAGGGAGTAGATGTCGCTCCGCCCGTCGAGCGGCTGGGCCCGGGCCTGTTCGGGGCTCATGTAATGCGGCGTCCCGATGGACATCCCGGTCCCGGTGAGCTTGCTCCCGCCGGTGGCCGCCTTGGCGATGCCGAAGTCCGTCACCACCGCGTGCCCGTGCTCGTCGAACATGATGTTGTCGGGCTTGATGTCGCGGTGCACGATTCCGGTCTTGTGGGCGTAGGCGAGCGCGCGGCCGACCTGGGCCAGCACCAGCCGGATCTCCCCGGGGGGCAGCGAGCGGCGGGCGGCGAGCACGGAGGAGAGCGGCTTACCGCGCAGGAACTTCATCACGAAGTAGATCACGCGCCCCGACTTGCCGACGCGGTAGATCGGGATGATGTTCGGATGCTCGAGCTTGGCCGAGGTGCGCGCTTCGCGCTGGAAGCGCTCGACGAATTCCTTGTCGAAGGCGAGCGAAAACGGCAGGACCTTGATGGCGACGTCGCGCTCGAGCTGGCGCTCGCGGGCCTTGAAGACGATCGCCATGCCTCCGCGGCCCAGCTCCTCGACGATGTCGTACTCCTCTTTCAGCTCCTGGCGGACCAGATCGACTTCCGAGACCTCCGACTCACCCTTGAGCGGCGTCGCCGCCAGGTCCAGACCGCAGGACCGGCAGAACTTACTGGCATCGTCGTTTTGGGTGCCGCAGCGGGAGCAATACATCCGTACTCCGAGGGAATCGGCCAAACTTAGGGGCGGCCGCGACGAAGTGTCAACAACCGCATTAGCGCGAGACGACCGTGAAGCGCTGATGCCGCGTGAGCGTGACGCCGCTGGCGGGGTCGCTGATGCGCACACTCAGGACGTACTCGCCGCGCGGGACGTCGCGCAGCTCCAGCCGCCGGTGTACCCGTGTGACCGGCCCATCGCTCGGGGCATCGAACCCGAACACCACGGGCGCGCGCCCGCCGCCACCGAACAGGCGAGCGATGGAGCCGAAGAACGAGCGACCGCCCTGTCGCTCGAGGCGCAGCACGGTGTGGTAAGGTGCTCCGCTTGGAAGGCCGTACACTTCGTAATAGAGCTCGGCCGCGGTGCCCGGGGTGAAGCGGTCGAGCGGATTGAGGAACACCGTGTCGCCGCGATCGTTCCAGACCAGCCCCGAGCCGGCGCGCCCCACAACCAGATCGCTGACGGCGAAGTGCTGGCCACTGAGCGCGCTCACCGCCACCGAATCGCGCGTGACAAGGTCGCCTGCGTCGCGACCCGGCTCTTCGACGAGGAGCCGGTACCGGTAGCTCCCGGGCGGAACCGCGACCGCGAGCCGCCCGGTCAGGTACGTCCCCTCGGCGAGAGGCTGCCGCGCCGCGAACACGCGGGTCGTATCGAGCCGCGCCACCAGGCTGTCGGCGCCGTCGGTGACGAGCAACCGGAACGACAAGGGATACACCACGCGCTCGCCCGCGGCAAAAGACGCGAGCCGTTGCGCCGGAATCGCGAACACGACGTGCAGTGCCGTGCCGGGGAGCCCCGAGTCCCCAACGACGAACTGTGACGTGATCACGTCCAGCGGCTGCTCGAACACGCGCCGGTAGCTGTCAGATGTCGTGCCGACGGCGATGCTATGCTGGCCCACGTCCCGCTCCTGGGCGAGCGCGCCGTTCACGTTCGCCGAGCCGAGTGCGTGGCCCAGCCGGGCGTACACCGGGCTCAGGTCCGCGCGCGACGCGAACAGACCGGTCGCGACGGGGCTCATGCCGCGTCGCGCCTGCAGTGCGAGCGCTCCACCGAGCCCGGCCGTCAGCGCGTCGGCGAGGCTTTCGACGAGTTTGAAGTCCTGCACCCCTTTGCGCGCGACGAAGTGGAAGAGTAGGTCGCCCTCGGGAGGGGGGCGGTGATACAACCACGTCTCGTTCGGCTCGACGGAGTCCGGAGCGACATAGGTCGCGCGTCGGTCCGGGGGCCCGTGCCGCAAGTAGATGATCCCGCGGTCGTCGAGCTCGGTCTGGTCGCTGCGGAATCGCTCGGTGACGTCGTAGTGCCGGTGCCGGCTGACGAGCCGGAAGTTGCGCTCCGCGTAGAACCAACGGCGGTAGTGCTCGGCGAGGCGCTCGCCCGCGTCCCGCGCCTCGGCCAGGTCGCGCCGCTCCCAGAACGCCCGCAGCCACCGCACGCGGGCCGGCCCGCTGTCGAGCGAATCGAACGTCGCGCGCTCCCCGGGCGACGCAATCCACGCGAGGTCCTCGCGGTACAGCGCCACGGCCGCGGGCGTGGCGCTCGCCTGCGCCCCGGCGACGTAGGCGCGATAGCCCTCAGCCGGCCGGTGGCCGAAGTACAGCGTCCGCGCCTCTTCCAGCAGCCCGACGCCGGAGTCGCCCCGGAGCACGAGATAGGCCTGGAACGCCGCGAGCGCCGAGTCCGCGTCGCCGGCCGCGCGCTCCACGCGGCCCCGCGCCAGCTGGACTGCGGGCGCTCGTCCCGCCCCGGAGGCCGCCGCTTCTCGCGCCGCGCCCAGCGCGAGGTCAAGCCGCGGGGCGATGCGCTGCGCCAGCGCTGTGCGCGCGAGGTCGACCGTCGCCTGGGCGTAGGAGGGATCGGCCTCCACCGCCTTCGCGAACGCGCGCGCCGCTTTGGACAGGTAATCCTTCCCCAGGATCTGCCGCAGGTTCTCGAGGCCGACGACCGCGTGCTCGCCGAGGGCGAGCTCGGCGAGCCCGTCCCCGTACCAGGGATACGGCCACTCCGGACGCAGCTGGGCCGCCCACTCGAACTCGCCCGCCGCGTCGTCGAAGTGCGACTTGCCCGCGACCTCGCCCAGCCGGTACGCGATGAGGCCGAGCCGGAGGTGAATGAGCGGATCGTCGCGGTTGCGCTTGGCGACGCCGATCGTCGTCGCCTCGAGCCGCTTGAGGCCGCTGCTGTCGGTCGCACGGCTGAGCGAATCGCGCAGGCTGTCGAGCGCCGCGCGCTCGGTCGGGCTCTGCGCGCTGACGCTAGCGACGAGCGCGACGAGAGACAGTGGGAGGAGCGAGGGCCGCACGCCAACCATGGTCGTCACTTTCATTATACCACAGCCGCCGTGGGCCTTTCGAGCCGTGAGTTTGTCCAATAGATTGGCAACCCGTAACTTCTGCGCTCTTGGAGCACCTCTCTCAGTGACGGCGTGCGCGTACTGCGGCCGCGACAACGAAGCGGGCGCCCAGTTCTGCATCGATTGCGGCAAGCCCCTCGGCAAGTCCAGCGGGATCAAGGCGGCCGCGGCGGTGTCGGGCACGCGCGACGCCGCAGCGCCCCTCCCGGCCGCGGCGCTCGGAGAGGAGGCGCGCTGTCCCTTCTGCGGCGCGCGTGCGACCGCCGGGCTGCCGTTCTGCGCGCACTGCGGGCGACGCCTCACCGCTCCCGGATCGGGCCCGAGCTGCGCGCGCTGCGCTTCGCGGGTGGCCCCGGGAGCGCGCTTCTGTCCTACCTGCGGCGCGCCGCTCAGCGAGCCGCCCCACGCGCTGGCGCGCACGTCCCCCGTGCCGCGGCGCAGCGGAGGCACGATCGCTCTCGTGCTGCTCGACGAGGCCGGCAACGTGACGGAGCGCTTCGACGGCCACAGGCCCGACGTGACGATCGGCCGGCAGGTCGGTGACATCCGCTTCCCGGACGATCCCTTCCTGTCCCCGCTGCACGCGAGGATCTCCTGGGAGCGTGATCGTCTCCTCGTCCGCGACCTGGGAAGCCGCAACGGCACCTGGGTATTCCTCGAGGCGCCGCATCGCCTGGCGGACGGCGATCTCCTGTTGATCGGCTCGCAGGTCGTGCGGTTCCGGCGCCTCGGTTATCCGGGACCGCACGCACCGGACGCGGACGCCACCAAGCGCATGGGCAGCCTGATCCCGAGCGCCGACATCGCGAGCCTCACCCAGCTCCGCTCGGACGGCAGCGCCCGCGACGTCGTGCAGCTCTCTCCCGGCCGGGACATCCAGATCGGGCGCGAGCAGGGAGACTGGACGTTCCCCTACGACCCCTCGATGAGCGCCGTCCACGCCACCGTCCGCTCAGAGGACGCCGACTTCGTGGTGATTGACGCCGGCAGTCGGAACGGCGTCGCCCTCGCCGCGCGCGGGGACGTGCCGTTGCAGCACGAGTCGCGCATTCTCGTGGGCGACAAGCTGCTGCGCGTCGACCTGCCGGCGTCATGAAAATCTGCTCCGTCTGCTCCACCCAGTATCCCGATGACGTGAGATTCTGCCCCAACGACGGGCAGACGCTGCGTGCAGCGGCGCCGGCGACGGACCTGGTCGGGCAGGTGGTGGCGGACCGCTACCACGTGCTGAAGAAGCTGGGCGAGGGCGGCATGGGTCAGGTGTACCTGGCCGAGCACGTGAAAATGGGCCGGCGCAGCGCCATCAAGGTGATGAACCCGTCCATGGTGCACGACCCCGATGCCGTCTCCCGGTTCAATCGCGAGGCCGCGAACGCAAGCCGCATCACGCACCCTAACGTCTGTGCGATCTATGACTTCGGCGAGACTACCGACGGCACCATCTACCTCGCGATGGAGTTTATTGAGGGCGAGCCGCTGACCGACCTGCTGCAGCGCGAGGGCGCGCTCGCCCCGTTGCGGGCCGCTCACATCTTCGTGCAGGTCGCGGACGCGCTCCAGGCAGCGCACGACCTCGGGATCGTCCACCGCGACCTGAAGCCCGACAACATCATGCTGACCCGCGCGCGCGACGGCGCCGACGTGGTGAAGGTGGTGGACTTCGGCATCGCCAAGGCCGTGGGCGGCGACGACAGCCAGAAGGTCACGAAGACCGGTCTCGTGGTCGGGACGCCGGAGTTCATGAGTCCGGAGCAGCTGGCGGGCGACAGGCTCGATGGCCGGAGCGACCTCTATTCGCTGGCGCTTGTCCTCTACAGGATGCTGGCGGGCAAGCTGCCGTTCGAGGCGACGTCGGTGCAGGAGACCATGATCAAGCGCCTCACGGACGAGCCGACGAAGCTCGCGGCGGCGCGGCCCGACCTCACGTTCCCGCCGGGCCTCCAGGAGACGCTCGACGGCGCGCTCGCCCGCAATCCCGCCGAGCGCTACCAGTCGGTCGCCAAGTTCGCCGCGGACGTCGCGGCGGTCACCGGCCTCGGGCGTGGTGCCGGACCCACGACACCGATTCCCGTCACGCGCGCGGGCGCGAGCGCCGAGGGGAAAACCCAGCTGATGGACGCGGGCGGCGCGGTCAAGCCCGCGACCCCGCGGCCAGCGCCGCCCGCGTCCCCGCAAGCGCCAGCCAAGCGGCGCTCGCTGGTGCCTGCGATCGCCGGGGCCGTCGTCTTGCTCGGGGCCGGAGGCGGCTACATGCTCTGGGGACACCGCGGCGGCGCGACCGGCCCCGACACTGCACACGCTCGGACCGCGCCAGACACCGTGCGCCGGGACTCCGCCACACCGCCCGCCGCGAGCGGCGGTGGCCGTGCCACAGCGACCTCCGGACGCGACCACGGAACCACGCGCGCCGGCGGCATCGATCCGGCGAAGGCGGGAGCGCTGTTGAACGGCTGGTTCGACCGGATCGACGACCTCAGCGGCGCGCTGCTCCGGGACTCGGCGCAGGCGGTGTTCGACACGCCGGGAGTCGCTGCGAAAGACCGCGCGCTCGCCGCCTACCTCGTCGCCAACGCCTACGCCAAGCTCGACCAGCGCTCTCAGGGGTGTGACTGGGCGCGTCGCGCCGCCACCCTCGACGGCGGCGTGCGGTCGTACCCGGCGCTGGTCCAGTCCCTCTGCCTCTGACGCCCATGTTCGGACGCGACCGCAAGACCATCCAGATCCGGGTGTTCGGCAAGACGGACCTCGGCCGCACGCGCGACCACAACGAGGACCGGTTCCTCGTGGCCGATCTGACCCGCCAGGATGCATCGCTGCTACCGCGCGTGCGGGAGCACGACGTCGGCGAGCGCGGCTCGCTGCTCGTGGTAGCGGACGGCATGGGCGGCGCCGCCGCGGGCGAGCTCGCGAGTGAGATGGCTACGGACACCATCTATGCTCAGATGGTGAAGATGTGGGGAGGCGAGGGAGAGCGAACGTCGCAACGGTTCGCCTATCGGCTCAAGGAGGCGGTCGAGGTCGCGAACAGCCACATCCACGCGTACGCCAAGGCGCACCCCGAGGTCCGCGGGATGGGAACTACGACCACGGCTGTAGGCGTGCTGGGCGACCACGTCTACCTCTCGCAGGTGGGAGACAGCCGCGCGTACCTGATCCGGGACGGCGCGGCGGTCCAGCTCACGAAGGACCAGTCGTTGATGCAGCGCCTGGTGGAGGCGGGCGAGCTCACGGAAGAGGAGGCGGCCCAGAGCGAGCGCCGCAACATCATCCTCCAGGCGCTCGGTCCCGACGCCAAGGTGAAGGTCGACCTGACGCACCAAGAGCTGCGCCGCGGCGACGTGCTCGTGCTGTGCTCCGACGGGCTCTCCGGCCAGGTGAAGAAGGAAGAGATCGCCGAGATCGCCGGTAACGCGCCCGACCTCCAGGCGGCCTGCGAGCGACTGATCGCGCTCGCCAACGAGCGTGGCGGGCCGGACAACATCACGGTGATCGTCGCGCGCTTCGACGGCGATGGCCTCGCGCCCCCTGATGCGCGCGAGGAAGTGGGTCACCAGAGCTACCCGCTGATCGACACCGAGACCAGCACCGAGCCCGTTCCGGTGTATCGGGGTAGCCGGCCCCCGGAGCCCGCCCGGCACGCCCGCTGGCGCGCCGTGGTGACGGTGCTCCTGGCCGCCGCGCTCGTCGGCCTCGGCGTCTATCTGTACCGCTTCATGCGGAGCCCGTGAGAGTCCAGCTCCGCTACCTGTCAGGCGCCCGCGCCGGACAGGTGGAGGTCTTCCGCAAGGCCTACATCGGGCTGGGCCGGCATCCGCTTTCAGACGCGCGCTTCGACGCCGAGCGCGACCTCGATGTCTCCTCGCGCCACGCCGCCATCATCCGCCAGGGCGACAGGTTCATCCTGCGCGACCTCGGCAGCAAGAACGGCACCCTCGTCAACGGACGCCTCGTTGCGGCTGACCTGCCGATCAAGGACGGCGACGTGATCGGATTCGGCGCGCAGGGACCTTCGGTCGAATTTCACGTGCTCGAGGCCGACGCCCGAGAGGACGTTTCCGCCGCGGCGCACGCCTCCGCGGCGCGGATCTCATCCCCGCGCGATCAGTTCCAGGCCGTCCCTCCAACCCCCGCGCCGGCTCGCTCGAGTACGGCGGCCCGCATCGCGACCGAAGTGCAGCATCAGACGCGGCACCTGCGGCGCACCACCAAGGTGCTGCTTGTGCTGCTGCTCGCGAGTGTAGCCGGCTTCACGTGGGTGCAGTGGCGGAGCGCCCGAAACGCGCGCGAGATCGTCAGCCTCCAGGCGCGAGCCGACAGCCTGAACGTCGCGGCCCAACAGCTGCTGACCCGGCTGCAGTCCGAACTCCAGAGCCTGCGCGATGCGCTGCGGCAGTCCCAACTCGAGGTGGCCCACCTGCGGAGCGAGCTCGCTGCCGCCGGCGCGAGCGGCGACCCGACGTCGGTCGCCCGCCTGCGCGCCGAGCTAGCCTCAGCCGAAACGCGGCAACGGGGCATCGCCGACGCTGCGACGGTGGACTACCGTGCCATCTCGCACCACAACGCCGACGCGGTCGCGCTGCTGGAGGTGAAGTTCTCCGACGTTGAAGTGTTCAGCAGCACCGCCTTCGCCATCGACTCGCAGGGCACCCTGGTGACCAACCGGCACGTGCTCGTGGGTGAGGAAGGCAATCGCCGGCCCCTCGCCATCGCCGTCAAGTTCTCGGGGAGCAAGCAATGGTTCCGGGGGCGGATCGTCGGCGTGTCGGACTCGGCCGACATCGGAGTGCTCAAGGTCGAGATTCGGGGCGGCACGCCTCGCGTCACCGGCCTCGCGGCAGGCCCGGAGAGCGTGCAACGGGGCGACCCCGTGGCCATCATCGGCTACCCGCTCGGGGAAGACCTCCCGATGGAGCGGCAGGGCCTGAGCGCCATCGCCGATCCCACGCTCACCGTCGGAACCGTGAGCAAGGTGTTGCACGCGGTGGTCCAGGTGGACGGGTACGGCGCGCCGGGATCATCGGGGAGTCCGGTCTTCGGCCGGGACGGCCGCGTGGTGGCGGTGCTCTATGGTGGCGAGCGTGAATCGCAGGGGAAGATCATCTACGCGGTTCCCGCCAGTGCGGTCGCGGAGTGCTTGAGGCGGCTTCAGGCGATCCACTGAAGGACGCGTCTCGCCGCCGCGCGCTGCATCAGCGGCTGCCCGTGCCAGCAGCACAGGATCGCAGCGTCCCCGGGGATTTGCGCGACGAGCCGCGGGTGGGCGAACAAGACGACGAGCGCGGCTCCGGGCGCGAGCCGCCGCAGCGCGCGGAGCGAGCGCGCACCCAGGTCGGCCCGCCCCTTCCACGACCGTGGCTCGGCGTAGACGAGCACCACCCTCGTCCCCCGTCCCCCGACCCCCGTTCCCACACCGTGCTCACGTAGCTCCCGCGCGAAGATATCCCGCGGCCCGACGACGTATGGCCCCCCGACGTCATCATCCACGATCGACACCGCGAGCGGAGCTCGGATCACGAGAGTCGTGCCGCGCACCAGACGCATCACCCGATCGGCCAGCCCGTCGGCGAATGCGGCGTGGCCCGCGAGATCAGGCTCCCCCTGATCGGGCCCGCGGTCCCACGACGCGGCCGCGCGCTCGCAGCGCGCGAGCGCCTCGTCGGCCCGCGCGGTGGGGATGACGCTTCCCACCGCGCGATCGAGCGCCCGCACCACGGAGGCAAAGTCCTCCGGATAGAGGAGCGCGTCGCACCCGGCCGCGACGGCCGTTGCCGTCGCGGGCGCCTCCCGCTCGCTCGCCGTAGCCCCGGCCATGATGAGGGCGTCGGTCACGACGAGTCCGGAGAAGGCGAGCGTGTCGCGCAAGGCCCCGAGGATCACGGGCGAGAACGAGGCGGCGCGCCCGCTCGGGTCCCACCCGGGGTAGGCGACGAAGGCGCTCATCACGCTCCCGACTCCGGCGCGGACGGCGGCCGCAAAGGGCGCGAGGTCGGACTGCTCGAGCTCCGCGAGAGGCGCGGTGACGCGGGGCAGCACCGCATGCGAGTCCTGCGTGGTGCGGCCGTGCCCGGGATAGTGCTTGGCGCACGCCAGGACGCCGTGTTCCTGGCAGCCACGGATCCAGGCGACGGCGTGCTCGCCGACGAGGCTGGGGTCGGCGCCGAACGAGCGCGTCTGCACGATCGGATTCCGGGGCTCGGCGTCGAGGTCGCACACCGGGGCGAACGCCCAGTTCACGCCTACCGAGCGAGCTTCCGTCCCGGAGATGACGCCGGCCGTATGGGTCGTCTCGACGTCCCCCAGGTCCCCGAGCGCGGCGGGCGGGGGCAGCTCCGTAAGGCCGCCGACCTGCTGCGCCGCTCCGCGCTCCAGGTCAGCGCCGATGAGCAGCGGACGAGCGGCCGCACGGCGCAGCTCGGCCGTGAGCGCGGTGACCGACTCGCGGTCGCCGCCGAACAGGATGAAGCCGCCCACGCCGGCCGCGAGCGCCGCGTCGATCTTGGCGTGCTCGTGCGCGAAGCCGCCGTGCGCGGGCCGCGAGCGCAGCGA
>Ga0066683_10000218_pt1 | contig 15509 bp, 20 predicted proteins | sample GraSoiAngelo_132_FD_62296 | JGI IMG/M metagenome (GOLD analysis project Ga0066683, IMG submission 62296) | Grasslands soil microbial communities from the Angelo Coastal Reserve, California, USA - 14_0929_02_40cm | ecosystem: Environmental > Terrestrial > Soil > Grasslands | place: USA... | reverse complement strand
CGCATCATCGACCGCCTCGGCTTCCTGAACGACGCCGTGCCTTCGATCCGCCATCATCACGAACGGTTCGACGGCGGCGGCTACCCGGACGGCCTGAAGGGGGAGGAGATCCCGCTCGGGGCGCGCATCATCCACGTCGCCGATGCGCTCGACTCGATGCTGACGACCCGGATCTACCGCGCTGCTCGGCCCGCGATGGAGGCGATGGACGAGCTCAGGCGCGCGGCCGGCACCCAGTTCTGCCCGCGCTGCGTGGCTGCGCTGTCGCGCGTACTGCCGCCGGAGATCCTGGCCGACGAGGCCGCCCGGCACGAGCTCCTCGCCGCCGTGTAGCCCCAATCAGCCATGTCCTGGGACCAGGTCCCGAGGCATGGCCGCGTTGGTCAGGGCCGTTTCAATGTCTTAGACTAGGTTTGCAAGTTCTCTAGTCTGTTCTATTCTTCTTTGCATGCCCCGGAAACGCCGGCCTCCGCAGGCCGTGCGCAGCATCGACCCGGCCGCGCTCGCCGAGTTCCAGGCCGGTATCCGCAAGCGCTACTCGGACGAGGAGATCCTGGAGCAGCTGCGTGCCTCCGCCGAGCGGCTGGGGCGCTCGCCGACGATGCGCGAGTTCGAGGCCGACGAGGAGACGACGGTCCACCCGCAAACGGTGATCCAGCACTTCAAGAGCTGGAACGAAGCCAAACGCAAGGCGGGGCTCGTCCCGCGCCGGTTCGCCCAGCCGGCCGACCTCATCCGCCAGCTGCGCGAGCTCGGCGCTGAGCTGGGACGCGCGCCGACGGCGAAGGACCTCGACGTGCATCGCGACTCGATGCCGTCGAAGTCGCTGTACTGGCACATGTTCGGGTCACTCAAGAACGCCCTCCGCGAAGCTGGGTTCGACGTTCCGGTGGGGGAGGAGAGGCTCGAGCGCGCGATCGACCAGGGTGCCGCGCTGGCCCGCAAGCTCGGGCGGCTGCCGAAGTTCGCCGACTGGAAGCAGGCCCGCGTCGAGGACCCGGAGCTCATGAGCGAATGGCAGATTTACCGCATGCTCGAGCCGCACAAGGGGGCATGGGCTGCATTCCAGTACCTCGTGCGCGAACGGCTACTCGAAGATGGGGTGGAGGTGTCGGCGGAAGGCGGGCTCAGACGGCCGCGATCGCGGCGAGGAGGCGGAGGCACGTAGCGCCCTCCTGAGGCGCCCGCACGGCCGGAAGCGGCGTCTCCTCGAACGCTCGATCCGGTCCGAAGCGCAGAGCCTTCTGCCGGCGGCCGTGAACGAGTGGGACAAGAATTCCCTCGGGCAGCTCACGCTTGCGCAACCGCACGCCAAGGTACCGCTCGACGATCTCGAGTGTCTTCTTCGTCGAGGCGAAGAACGCCTCGCTCAGGCCTTCGCCGAGCCAGAGCGGGCGGCCGACGCCGCGGGCGACGTAGAGCGTGTCCGGTTCGCGGTCGTCGAACCAGGCGGTCGCCATCGAGCCGCACAGCTCCTCGAGCACCTCGGGCCTGGGCCCGTACGTGTCGACGAGCGCGAAGATCGCCTCGCTGTCGACGGTCATGTCGGGCTCGTGGCGCTCGAGGCCGTACCGGGCGAAGATCTCCTCGTCGTTGACGATGATCCCGTTGTGGACGCCCTTGACGGCGCCGTGGCGGATCGGGTGGTTGTTGCCCTCGATCCGCGGATGGCCCTTTGTGTAATCGCGCACATGCAGAAGCGCCTGATTCGCGTCCTGCGGGATGTCCAGGCGGTCGAGGAGCGCGCTGGCCCCGGAGCGCTGCTTGTGCACCGAGAGTGCACCCTCGCCGCGGTAGGCATACCCGGCCGCGTCCGCACCGCGCTCCGCGATGCCCGCGAGGAGGGCCTGAGCCGCGAGCGTTCGGTCTACGCCGCTCGCACGATGAAAGCTATATCCGGCAATGCCACACATTTGAATGATGCTAGAAGTCCGGCTGGACGACCCCGTCCTCGATTTCCAGACGTACCCTGTCTTCCCTTTTCGACGCATAACCTCCGTGGTAGTTAGAGAGGAACCTCCCTCGTTCGAGGGGATCCGGCTAAGCCACCCCCGGTCGAGTGACCGATACAGCTCTCGATGGCGCGGCCTCTGCCTCAGCGACCCCCGGACGACGATCCCACGCCCGAGCCCAAGCTCGAGGTCGTCCCCAAGCCCGCACAGCTCGACGAGCCCGACGATGTCGAGGAGAAAGACTCCTACGACGCCGCCGCCGCGATCACGCAAGACCCGCTGAAGCTCTACGTCCGCCAGATCGGCGACGGCCCGCTGCTGACGGCACAGGAGGAGCGGGAGCTCGCCCGGCGCAAGGACGCGGGCGACGAGGCTGCCAAACGCCGCCTCATCGAGTGCAACCTGCGGCTCGTGATGTCGATCACGCGGAACTACACGAAGGCCGGCGTCCCGCTGCTCGACCTGATCCAGGAGGGCAACCTCGGCCTGATCCGCGCCGTCGAGAAGTTCGACTACAAGCTCGGCTTCAAGCTCTCGACCTACGCGACCTGGTGGATCCGCCAGGCCGTCACGCGTGCGCTCGCCGACCAGGGGCGGACGATCCGGCTGCCGGTCCACGTCGCCGAGCAGACGCGCAAGGTGCTGCGCGCGCGCCGCATCCTCGCCCAGAAGCTGAACCGCGACCCCGAGGTGCCCGAGATCGCCAAGGAGGCAGGGTTCACACCCGAGCGCGTCCAGGAGCTGCTCGACCTAATTCAGGATCCCGTCAGCCTCGAGACCCCGGTGGGGGATGGGGAGAGCGTCTACAGCGACCTGATCGAGGACACGAAGTCCGACCGGCCCGACGACGCGACGACGAAGATGCTCCGCTCACGGGAGCTGGCGGGTGCACTGCGACGGCTGAGCCCGCGCATGCGCCGCGTCCTCGCACTCCGCTTCGGCCTCGACGGCGAGTCGCCCCAGACGCTGGAGCAGGTCGGCCTCGGGCTCGGCATTACGCGAGAGCGCGTACGCCAGCTCGAGTCCCGTGCGCTCCGCGAATTGCGGCAGACCGCTCCGGGCCTGCAGCTCTACCTCGAGAGCGAATAGTCGAAGAAAGTCCGGCGCGCTGCGCGCGCCATGACGACTTCTTCGACATTTGATCTCGCAACCAGGCGTTCCTGATCCGCGAGCGTCGGCTCACGACCGAGCTGCGTCCACAGCAGGCGCTTGGCCTTGTTCATCTGACGCGTACTGTTTCGTCATGCCCGGCGATCCAGGACTGCCCAAGGCCCGCGTGCGAAAGCGGGACATCCGCAAGTTCCGGATCCTTGGGTACAGCTCGCTCGTCTTTGCCGTCGTCGTTGCGCTCTTGATGCTCTCGACGGGCAACGTCGGGTTCGGGATCTTCGTCCTCGTGGGCGCGGTCTTTCTCGGCCTCTCGCTTGCGTGGATCGAGCGCTTCCTGAAGCGCGACGTCGATCCGATCTGACCTTCCTCAGCCCGCGACTGATTCCATCTCTCGGAGCTTCGAGAGACGGCGCAGCGCGTGCACTTCGATCTGCCGGACTCGCTCGCGGGTGAGGCCTAAGGTCCGGCCGATTTCCTCGAGCGTCTTCGGCTCCAGGTCAGCGAGCCCGTAGCGGAGGCAGATCACCTTGCGCTCGCGCTCGGAGAGCGCGGCGAGGCCGCGGACGAGGGCCTGGCTACGAAGCGTGATCTCGACCTCGTCCTCGGGCGAAGGCCCGTCGCCGGCGACGAAATCTCCGAAGACCGCGTCCTCCTGCTCGCCGACCGGCTGGTCGAGGCTCGTCGACGCACGCGCCGCAGCTTTGACTTCCCGGGCCTGTTCGAGGGGCAGGCTCGCCTCCTCAGCGATCTCCGCGAGCGTCGGCTCGCGACCGAGCTGCGTCCAGAGCAGGCGCTCCGCCTTGTTCATCTTCTGGAGCCGCTCGACGATGTGCACGGGCATCCGAATCGTCCGCGCCTTGTCCGCGAGAGCGCGCGCGACAGCCTGGCGGATCCACCAGGTCGCATACGTCGAGAACTTGTAGCCGCGGCGCCAGTCGAACTTCTCGACGGCGCGGATCAGCCCGAGTGTCCCTTCCTGGATCAGGTCGAGGAACGGGAGGCCCTGGTTGCGGTAGTTCTTCGCGATCGACACGACCAGGCGCAGGTTGGACTGGATCATGCGCTGCTTCGCGTCGAGGTCGCCGCGCTCGATCCGCTTCGAGAGCTCGACCTCCTGTGCCGCGGTCAGCAGCGCGTGCCGGCCCGCCTCGCGCAGGAACAGCTGGAGCGCGTCGGTCGTGGTCTCGTAGACGATCGGCTGCGCGGGCGGCTGTTGCTCCTCCTTCTCCTCGACGACGTCGATCCCGCGCTGCTCGCATTCGCGGTGGAGGGCCTCCGCCTCGAGCTCGTTCATCTCGTGCCTGTCGACGAGCTCGATCAGCTCGGATGCACGAACAGAGCCCGCCTGTTCGGCGGTCTCGATGACTTCGCGTACGTCCTCCGCAGTCAGGACGTGCTCGATCTCAACTGTCATACAACTAGGACTCTAAGTACCAGGGCGATTGCCAGATGAAACACGAAACGGACGGCCGGGGCAAGATTTCCGCCTTCTCGATGCAATGCACGATAACGCGTGTTATGTCAAGTCGACCCAAAACACCGCTCGGCGGCTCTCCCCCGCGCTGGCTAGGCTCCAGCCATGAAGAGCCTGACGCTCGCCGTTGCGTTCGGGCTCGTCGCAGTGGGATCGGCATCGGCCGAGCTCGCCGTCCGGAACGTCGATGACGGGATGATCGCGGTTTCGCCGGGCGGGACGCCGTTCGTCGCGTACCTCCAGGGGAAGAACGTCGAGATCGCGGCGCGCAGAGGCGGGACCTGGAGAACATCGCGCGCAGCACGAGTGGCTCGCGGCTCTAACCTCGTCGCGTTCAGGGCCGGCAGACGGGGGGCGGTCGTGCTCGTTCGCGGCCCTGGGTCCCACTCCCTGGACCTCGTTCGGCGGACGAGAGCCGGGTGGCAGAAGATCCGGATCGCCCGCGCCCCGAGTGGCTCGAGGCTCGGCTGGCCGGGGCTCGTGCTCGAGCGTGGAAACGCCTTCGTCGCGTTCACGCGTTGGTGGCATGGGACGCACAAGACCGCTCTCCTGCTCACCCGTGTCGGCCCCCGTGGCCGCACACAGTCGGTGCAGATCACGGGGAGCGGCTTTCCGAAGAGCTTCGTCGCGCCCCCCGCCGTTCCCGTGCTCGCCGGGCGCACGGTGCGCGTTATCGAGTCGTACGGCCTCGACGGAGCGGTCGGGACGATCGAGTGGCGTCTGCAGGACGGGACCTGGAAGGGCCAGTACATCGACGCGGGATACGGCGACTTCCCGGTCGGCCCTCTCCTCGGCGCCGTCGGCGGCAACGCCGTGTACGCAGCGTGGACACAGGCGCTCCTGGGCGCCGGCCAGCTACCGGTCTCCCTCGCAAAGCACGGGCGCTCGATCGAGAGCGACTTCGTGCTCGACCGCGCCGTGATGACCGGCTTCGGCCTCACCGCGCGGGGGCCGGAGGTGGGCGCGAACGAGTGGGTCTCTGCGGGCGACCTCGGGCTCGCGGGAGAGGCCGTGGTCTGGGCCGGCGTGGTCGTCAACCGTCGCGCCGACTTCGAGCTCGACGGCTGGCTCGCAGGCCTCGCCTCCGCCCCACGCGGAACTCGCGACCTCCTTCTGGCCAGGCCCGATGGCCTCTCGTGGTATCGACTGCGCCGGCCCCCGTCGATCCACATCGACCTCGACGCAACCAAGCAGCTCAACGGCACTACGATCGTGACGGGAGACGTCCGCGGCGGCTCGGGGACGGTCAAGCTCTACCGGGAACGACCTGGGGAGCCGCGGGAGCTCGCAGGGTCCGCCCCACTCGCCGATGACGGATCGTTCACCTTCCTCGACACGCCGTCCATCGGACCGTTCGTCTACCGCGCCGTCTACACCGACCGCGCGACCGGGCTGCCGTACGCCACCTTGCTGCGCAACCCGGCCTGATCTTCCCCAGGCTTGTCCACAGACCGGCAGCTTGGGTGTGGAAGATGTTGAAAACTGAACTTTTTGCAAATTGCGGACGACACGTTTCGACAGGTCTTGCAAGGAGGCGTTGACATCTCTAGATTCCCGTTTGCGCCGAGCACGGAGCGCGAGTAGGTCGAAGCCCAGCCGGGCGGCCGTAGGCGGAAGCCGAAAGTTGGTCGGAAGGGTGGACGAAAGCGAAACCGGCTCGGCGAGTTTTTGAGAGAGGCCGCCGCAAGGCGGCCTCTCGGTTTTTCGCGCCGGGTGGTGCCGTTAGACTCGCGCGGTGTCGTTCCACCTGCGCCCACCGAGCGTCGACAAAGGCGTCTCCGCCTTCCTGTGGGCGTTCGGCTTCTTCCTCTACATCTGGCTCGGCCAGCTCGCGCTCGGCATCGGCAAGGGCAGCGCGTTCATCCTCGGTGCGGTTGCGGGCGGGGCGATCTTTCTCTTCATCCGCCTTTACGGCGAGGGCGGGGCACGGCGGCCCCGGCGAGACTAGACGCCTGCCAGCCCCACCCGGCGGTGATCGCCGGAGAGTGAGCGCAGGAGCAGCCGCGCCAGCTCCTCGCCGATCGTCTGGCGCAAGCGAGTCACCGCGGTCGGCCGCGAGTCGGCCGTAAGGCGGGCGCAGTCGTCCAGGATCCTGGTCAGCGCCCGGGTCTGCGGCTCGAAGGAGCTCATGACCCGAATATCGGCGTGCCTGTTCGTCCCGGGGATCCCTCCCGGGAGTGAGCACCCCGAGCCCTGACTATTTCCTTACAGGCTCGGCAGGCTCTCGTGCGGGTTGCGCCTCCGGTGCGTCCTCGTCTCCGAGCCGGACGCGCCGGTCCTCCGCCACTCGACCGTTCCCGTCGGTGGTCGCCTGCGGACGTCGCTGAGAGCCGCCGGCGGGAACCGGCTTTCGTCGGCGCGGAATGCGCGGGCCGGTCGTGTCGAACGTGAGCCCGAAGACGAGCCCGATCCCGACCGCGATCGCAGGCAGCATCAGCCCTAGCGAGTCGACGAGACCGCTGATTCCGATGTCTCCCGACCAGCTACGCACGTGGCGGCCGAGCCAGTAGCTCTCCGGCTCCTGGGCGGCGAGCATCCACCCTCCGACGACGAGCGTCGGCAGGAACCCGACCAGGAACACGTGGCTCGAGACGCGCGGCCAGCCCCACTTCGTCCAGCCGCCGAGCAGCTGGGACAGCGCCATGACCAGGCCGCCGAGCGCGACCAGCCCGAACGCGGCCCAGTAGCCGCCGAGCGAAGCGTCGGCCAGGTTGTCGGGAACGACAGTCGTCGCGAGCCAGAGCAGCACCCCGGCCCCGGCTGCGCCGATCAACGTCAACGTTGCTCTCGTCAAGCCATACATAGGCAGCACCTCCACCTCGGTTGTGCCCAGTTCGCGGGTTTTCAGTCCAGGTCGAGGCGGCGGGCGTCGAAATGCCCGGAATCCAGCTCGCCGCGGAACTCTTCGACCATGCCCTCGGCGTCGCCCGCGAGGACGTGTTGCAGCACGCCGATCTCGCGATCGTTGTGGAAGGGCAGGTCGACGTGCTCGGGCGTCACGAGGTTCACCGAGACGTGCTCGCAGGCCGGGCACCGCACCGCGAGCCCGAGCGAGCCGTCGCCGGGAGCGAGCAGGAAGAAGGAGGACGGAAACACCGGTCGCGGCCGGCGCTCCGGGTAGCAGTAGAACGTCCACGGCCACTGGCCGGCGAGGATCCGGCGCACCGCGAGGTCGGCCAGCTCTTCCCCCGTCGACTCGAACCGGTCCGTCATCAGGTTCAGGAAGCGCTCCGAGCTGTGGCCCAGTGGCGCCCAGTCGAGCTCGACGTCCGAGACGAGCCCTCGATGCTCGCAGCCGCAGGGACAGTCGAACACGACGTGGAAGACCGCCGGATGGTCGGCGCCCGGAAGCCGGTCGAGGGCCCGGAAGGCCGACAGGCGCACGCGCGTCTCTCCCCTGGCTGGGCACGGGAACGTGTAGCGCGTGGTCAGCGCGTCGTACATGACGATCTGGGACTTGTAATCGGCGCGCCGGACGTGCCACTTGATCCGAGCCCGGCGTGAGCCCGGGCTCAGTAGTGGATCAGCGAGAAGACGTCGTGGCCAGAGATCTTGTCGCGGCCCTTCAGGAAGTCGAGCTCGATGATGAACTGGAGCCCGACCACCTCTCCGCCGAGCTGCCCGACGAGCTCGGCCAGCGCCTTCGCGGTCCCGCCAGTGGCGAGCACGTCGTCGTGGATCAGCACGCGGGCGCCGTCGCCGAACGCGTCGGCGTGGAGCTCGAGCGTGTTCTTGCCGTACTCGAGCGCGTACTCCGCGCTGATCGTCTCGAGCGGGAGCTTTCCGGGTCGCCGGGCCGGCACGAAGCCGCACCCGAGCTTGTACGCGATCGCCGAGCCGATGAAGAAGCCCCGTGCCTCGGCTCCGACGACGATGTCCGGGCTGCGCTCCGCCGCCCAGTCGCCCAGGAGGTCGATGGTCTCTCGCAGCGCGTCGGCGTTCGCGAGGAGCGGCATGATGTCCCTGAAGACGACCCCGGGCTCCGGCCAGTCCGGGACGTCGCGGATCAGAGCCTTCAACCGGTCGACGTTTGCGACGGCCATCAGGCTGACGCCAGCTGTCGAAGGGCGCGCCACGAGAGGAGCTGCGAGAGCTCCTGGGCCAGCTCGGCGAGCGCGCGCAGGTCGTCGAGGGCCGCCTCACGGCGTTCGGGGTTGCGTGTCCTGAGCGACGGCCCGACCAGCTGAGCCAGCAAGGACGCCTCGCGATCGGCGGCCGTTCGGAAGGTGCGCAGGTTTCTCGGGCCGATTCCGAACGAGGCGAGCTGCGCGCAGACCGCCGCGATCTCGGCGTCGCCGGCCGAGTAACGCTTCTCTCCCCCATTCCCGCGCGCCTCGAGCAGTCCGTACTCCTCGAGCTCGCGCATCAGCTGCGGCGTCGCGCCGGAGCGCTCCTGGAGCTCCCTCGCGTTCAGCTCCTCCTCAGGCCCTGCGAGCCCGGCTGCGCGTCTCCGTCGGCGCGCCTTGTTCGCCTCCGGCGACGCGAGCTCCTGCCTGATCACACGCAGGGGAAGGAACTCGTCGCGCTGGAGGCGCAGGATCGTGCGCAGGCGCTCGACCGCATCCTCGTCGAAGAGCCTGTACCCGCCACGAGTCCGCTTGGGGTGGATCAGGCCCTGCTCCTCGAGGTAACGGATCTTCGAGATCGAGACGTCCGGAAATTCGTCGTGGAGGCGGTCGCAGACTGCCCCGATGTGGAGCAGGCCGTCGCGCGTGGATGTCTGGGCCGCGGCGCTCATTGGGAGAGGAAGGTCAGGCGGTACTTGCCGATCTGGAGCTCGTCCCCGTCCCCGAGCGGGCCCGACTCGATCCGGCGCCGGTTCAGAAACGTCCCGTTCAGGCTGCCGCGGTCCTCGATGAAGAACCCACCGTCGCGGCGCACGACGACCGCGTGGCGGCGCGAGACGGTGACATCGTCGAGGAACACGTCGCAATCCGGTGAGCGCCCGACCGTCGTCTCCTCCTGCTCGAGCAGGAAGTGCTCTCCCGCGCGCCCTCCTCCGGAACGGACGACGAGCGCGGGCCCCCCGGGCTTGACCTCGTCGAGAGCGGCGCCGGCTTCGTCGTCTCCCTCCTCGGGCGTGTAGCTCATCGTCGTGTCCGAGCCGCTCTCGTCGTGGACGAGCAGCGCTCCGCAACGTGCGCAATAGTTCGACGCCTCCGGATTCTGGAACCCGCACTCCGGGCAGTACACGTGGCTCAAGCGTTGTCCTCCGAGGGTGGCGCCGCCTTGCCGGCGAGGATCTCGGCGAGCTTGTCCACGTCGACCTGGTCGAGCACGCTCTTCCCCTCTCCTTCCCGGAGCCGCGCCACGCGCTCCGCGTTCAGCATGTCGATGCGACCATGCAGGAGCCGCCGACGGTACGAGACCTCCTGCTCCTCTGCGACGAGCTTGTCGATCTCGGCCTTGAGATCCTCGTCGGACATTGACGCAAGATTGGGAAACGGTTCCACGCGAATCAGCCTTTCGTTCGGAGGACGGAGGCGCTGGCTAGTAAAGCAGCAGCGCGCACAAGGTTCAACCTCAACTTGAGATTTCGGCCTCCTGCTGCAAGACCTCTTCGACGAGTTGCCTCAGCTCTTCCTCGAGCTCGTTCGACGTGCGCTCGTCCTGCCCCTCGGCATAGATGTGCACGAGCGGCTCGTCCGGGTCCGGGATCACCTGCGCCCAGCCGCGGCGGTCGTTGATCTTGATTCCATCGAGCAGGTCGAGGTCGCGTCCCTTGAGGCGCTCGGTCAGGACTCGCATGACCGTCCCCTTCTGGGTCCACGGACACGGCAGTTGCCTGTGCACGAGCGTCGACACGGGGAGCTCGGACACGAGCGACGACAGGGGCTGCCCGACCGGGGCGAGGAGCTCCAGGAGCTTGCAGAGGCTCGCCATCGCGTCGTAGGCGGGCAGGAAGTCCGGGAACACGTAGCCGCCGCCGATCGCGCCGGCAAAGATCACGCCGTCCTGCGCCGCGGCCTTGGTCAGCTCGCTCAGCGAGGCCGGGGTGCGGATCACCTCGAGGCCGCTGCCCTTGACGATCCGGTCGACCTGGCCCGTGACCGTGACGGGGAACGCGAGCTTGCCGCGGCGGCCGTTCGAGCCGATCAGCTTCAGGAAGAGCAGCAGCGCCTGCTCCACGGGGATCTCGCGTCCGCTCTCGTCGACGAGGTACAGGCGCTCGGCCGCGCGATCGAAGACGACGCCGAAGTCCGCGCCGACGGCGTTGACGAGCTTCTTCGTCTGCCCGATGAGGCTGCGCAGGCTCGCTCTCGGGCCGCCGTCCCCCGACGGCGAGAAGGCGTGCGCCGCGACCACCTCGACAGCGAGCGGGCCGAGAACGAGCGGTAGCACGAGCGACGCCGCCGAGTGGCCGTAGTCGACGACGATGCGGAAGTCGCGCTCGCGGATCGCATCCTGATCGAGCGTCTCGAGCAGTTCCTCCGCGTAGACCTCGCGCGCCCGGACCGGATAGTCGACGTTGCCCACGCCGTCGCCGGCCGCGCGCCGCAGCTCCCCGCGGTTGAAGTGCTTCTCGACCTCCTTCTGAAGCGCCGTCGTCAGCTGGATTCCGGGCTCCTCGTAGAAGCGGATCGCGACCACTTCGGGATCGGCGGCGGAGTAGCCGACGTGGAAGCCGGCCGCGTAGTCGTGCGTCTTCAGCAGGTGCCGGCCGACCGCGTTGGGGAGCACGCGCAGGTCGGAGACGTCGACGCCCGTCGAGTTCAGGCCCGCGATCATCGCGCGCTCGATCATCCGGCAGGCTGCGGGAGCCTCGCGGCTGGCGACGATCCGCGCCCCGCGGGGAAGCGCGGTGCCGAGAGCGACGGCGAGCTTCGTGACGACCTCGGGCGTCAGGTCGACGTTGACCAGGCCCGAGACGCTGTCCCGCTCGAATAGCCGCGACGAGGCGCGCGACTCCCAGATCAGGCTCTCGTAGATCTGCGCCCCGCTCTCGACCTCCTTGTACGGATAGACGCGCACGCCGGGCATGAGCACGCTCTCCTCACCGATCTTGACCTCGTCCCCGAGCGCGACGCCTTCCTGGAGGCGCGCGTGGGCCCGGATGTCGCAGGAGCGCCCGACGATCGCACCCTCGACGAGCGCGCCGCGCCCGACGTGGGTCGACGCATCGACAACCGACCGCGTTGTGCGGGCTCGCTCGAGGAGCGTGACGCTGGCCGAGAGGACGGAGTACGCAGCGACCTGAGCGTCCGGCGCGATGCGGCAGTAGTTCGAGATCAGCGCGGGGCCCTCGACCTGGTCGAGGTCCTCGAGCTCGACCCCCTCCCCCAGCCAGATGTTGCCGCGCAGGCGGATCCCGGGGATGCCGAGCCCGACGCGCTCGTCGAGGGCGTCGAAGTTCGCCTGCCGGTACTGGTCGAGGTTGCCGATGTCCTGCCAGTAGCCGTCCATGGCCATTCCGTAGAGCGGCCGCCCCATCTCGAGCAGGAGCGGGAAGAGCTCCTTCGAGAAGTCGTACGGTCGGTCGGTCGGGACGTGCTCCAGCACCTCCGGCTCGAGGACGTAGACACCGGTGTTGATCGTGTCCGAGAAGACCTGCCCCCACGAGGGCTTCTCGAGAAAGCGCTCGATGCGGCCATCCTCGTCGGTGACGACGATCCCGAACTCGAGCGGATTCTCGACCGACTTCAGGCCGATCGTGACCGCCGCCTCGCGCTCCTTGTGGAACTCGACGAGGCTGGTCAGATCGAAGTCGCAGAGCGCGTCGCCGGAGATGACGAGGAACGTCTCGTCGAGCTTGTCGGACGCGAGCCGCACGGATCCGGCGGTGCCGGCGGGCGATTCCTCGACGGAGTACTCGAGGTTCACGCCGAGCGCGTCGCCGTCGCCGAAGTAGCTGCGGATCGCCTGCGGGAGGAACGCGACCGTGACGATGACGTCGTCGAGGCCGTGCGCGCGCAGGAGCTCGACGATATGCTCCATGCAGGGCTTGCCGACGATCGGGACCATCGGTTTCGGCTGGTTCGAGGTCAGCGGGCGGAGGCGCGTTCCCTCCCCGCCGGCCATGACGACGGCCTTCATGCGCGCGCTCCCTTCAGGGCCGTGTAGACGTACTGTGCGCCTGCGACGAGCGCGAGGGCAAGTCCGATCCAGAAGAGCCAGAGCGGCCAGTTCGTGTCCTCGTGGGTGATCATCACGAAGACGAGGGACGCGTACAGGACCCAGGTGGCGAGCTTGCCCAGGAAGTTGACGTTGAGCTCGTAGCTTTCGGGCACGAAGAGCTTGTACCCGCCGATGAGAAGAGCATCCCGCGCGACGATGAGGGCGAGGGCGACCCACGGAAGGCGGTGGTGGACTGCGACGAGGATGATCACGGCCGCGTCGATCATGAGGCGGTCGGCGAGCGGGTCGGCGACCCTGCCGAAGGCGGACTCGACGTGCCAGCGGCGGGCGAGCCAGCCGTCGACCTGGTCGGTGATCCCAGCGATTGCGAAGACGGTCGCGGCCGCCCAGCTGTAGCCCCCGTCGGCCGGGATCAGCAGCGCGGCGAAGATCGGGATCAGGAGCAGCCGCAGGATCGTGAGCGCGTTCGGAACGCGCGCCAGCGGAGCGGAGACCGCACGTGCGGACACGGGTCAAGGATAGTTCCCTTGGATCGATTGCCGCGCAGCCGTGAGGAGGTCACGGGTACCAGCGGGTTCGTACCCGCGGGAACGGGCGATGGCGAGGCTGATAGCGTCGGCACGTGGCGAACCGGCTCACGATCCCCGGCTTCGTCAACGCACACAGCCACGCCTTCCAGCGCGCCCTTCGAGGCCGCACCGAGGGCGGAGATTTCTGGGCCTGGCGCGATGCGATGCTCGAGCTCGCCGGCCAGCAGACGCCTGAGCGCGTCCGCACCGGCTACGAGCAGGTCTACCGCGAGATGCGCGCCTCGGGCTATACGGCGGTCGGCGAGTTCCACTATCTCGGCTTCGAGCAGGCGCTCGCCGCCGCGGAAGCTGCGCGCGCAGCCGGGATCACCTTCGTCCTCCTGTACGTCGCGTACGCCAGAGGCGGGCTCGAGCGCATGCGCCAGGCCTCGCCGGCCGAGTACCTGAATCAGGTCGAGAACCTCCGTGAACGCGGCCTCGAGGTCGGCCTCGCCCCCCACTCCGTCCGGGCGTGTCCGCCGCAGTGGCTCGCGCAGGTCGGGCGCTACGCCGCCGACCACGAGCTCGCGCTTCACGTCCACGCAGACGAGCAGCCGCGCGAGATCGAAGAGTGCATCGAGGAGCACGGCATCCGTCCGATCGAGCTCCTGGCCAAGCACGGCTGCCTCGGCCCGAGGACGACGATTGTCCACGCCACGCACGCCGACGACGCGGAGCTCGACCTCCTCGCCGAGACCGGATCGCGCATCTGCGTCTGCCCGACGACCGAGGCGAACCTCGGCGACGGCTACTTCCCCGTCGAACGCGCGCTCGAGCGTGACATCGGGATCTGCATCGGCTCGGACTCGAACGTGCGCATCGACCCGCTCGAGGAGCAGCGGGAGCTGGAGGGAATCGCCCGCCGTACGGCACTCCGGCGGAACGTCGTCCCGCTCGACATGCTGCACCGGATCGGCGCCGGCGAAGGAGCTGCAGCGCTGGGCCTCGAGAGATGGCCTGACGCGGAGGTCGACCTCGACCACCCGTCCCTCGCCGGGCTCGACGAGCCCGCTGCCCGCGCCGCGCTCGTCTTCGGCTGCTCCGCAGACGTCTTCGTCTAGAGGATCTTCACGCCGAAGGCGCTTGCAGCCAGCTCGACGGCTAGCCCGGCCGTCGTGTTCTCGTGGTCATGGATCGGATTGACCTCGACGAGGTCGAGCGCATCGAGCACGCCGGCCTCCGCCACGAGCTCCAAGGCGAGGTGCACCTCGCGATATGACAGCCCGCCGCGCACCGGATCGCCGACTCCCGGCGCGACCTCGGGATCGACTACGTCCAGATCCACCGAGACGTGGACGAACGAGCCGGCGACGCGCTCGAGCGCCTCGTTGATCACCGGCTCCATTCCGCGCCGATCGAGATCGCTGATCGTGTAGACCGCGATGCCGAGCTCGCGGACGAGCGCCTGCTCCCCCGGGTCGAGCGAGCGCACGCCGACCAGCGCAACGTGCTGAGGGTCGAGCGCCGGGAGCCGAAGACCGTCCCGCGAGAAGCCGTCGCAGAGGCCGAGCGCCGCCGCCAGCGGCATCCCGTGGACGTTTCCCGAAGGCGTCGTTTCCGGCGTGTTCAGGTCACCGTGCGCGTCCAGCCATAGGACGCCGCCTGGGCCAGATGCCGCCAGCCCGCTCAGCGTCCCGATCGCAATCGAGTGGTCGCCGCCCAGGACAAGCGGCAGCAGTCCGTCGCCACGGGCCGCCTCGACCTCGGTCGAGATCCTTGCGCACGTCTCGAGGATCTCGTCGAGAAAGCGAGCGCTCTCCGTCCCCGTCTCGCGCGTCTCGGCGAGCGCCGCCTGCACGTTCCCGCGATCCTCGACCTCGATGCCCGCGCGCTCGAGCCGCTCGCTCAGGCCCGCGTACCGGATCGCCGAAGGCCCCATGTCGACGCCGCGACGACCCGCGCCGAGATCGAGCGCCGCTCCGATGATCGCTACGCGGGTCGGCGGCACAGGCAAAGCCTACGGCCGCCGTGAGCGCTACGTCGCTACGTCTGGATCGACGTCGTCCGCCCGCCGGCGTGCTTCCTCGGCCTCCGCGCGCTCCTGCTCGGCCTGCTCTGCCTGCTCCTGAGCGAAGGAGGCACGCTGGCCGGCCTGCGAAGCTTGCTCGTCGGCCTGGGTCCGAAGCTCACCGGCTTCCTGCCGCTTGTTCTCCAGCTGCTTTTCCCGCGCGCGACGACCGCCGACCACGATGATCCCGGCGACGATCAGCACCGCGACGATGATCAGGATGATCCACCACATGGGTCCTCCTCTCTCTCGAAGGGCAGATATGCCCTGCTGGAGGAGGGGTCAAACGAAGCGGCGTGTGTCATCCCGACGCTGGCCGA
>Ga0066683_10000215_pt1 | contig 15551 bp, 15 predicted proteins | sample GraSoiAngelo_132_FD_62296 | JGI IMG/M metagenome (GOLD analysis project Ga0066683, IMG submission 62296) | Grasslands soil microbial communities from the Angelo Coastal Reserve, California, USA - 14_0929_02_40cm | ecosystem: Environmental > Terrestrial > Soil > Grasslands | place: USA... | reverse complement strand
GGCGATCGCCTCCAGCGCGCCGGGCGTGGTGAGCGTCACCTCGACCACGTCCACGCCGCCCGCCGCCAGGGCCGCGGCCGCGCTCCGCAGGGGTGCAGCCCCTACAGAATCCGGCAGCCGGACGACGGCGATGACGCCGCCGGACAGCAGGCGGTCAATCATGCATCAGCGCGGCCTCGACGCCGTCGCGCGACAGGACCGCCATCCAGCGCGTCGTCGCCGCGACGAACTCCGGGATGCGCGCCGCCTCGCCCAGTGATTCGAAGGGCGCCCGCGTGAACGTCAAGTGCGCCGCCGTCGCAAGAGCGAGACCCGGCGCCGAGCGTCGAACGATGAGCGGCACCACGCGGATCCGGAATTTGTCCTCCTGATTCGTCGCGATGATGCGCCACTCGTGCTCGAGCCACGGATTGGCGAACCGCTCGAGCACCGCGTGCGCGAACGCGCGCGCTTCGCCCGCCGGGAGATCCGTCGCGGGGATGATCTCCTCGAACAGCAGCCGTTTCAGGAAGGGCCCGAGCCGCGGATGCGCGGTGGCGTCGCGCACGGTGCGGATGCCGGCGAGGAGCGCCAGCGGCGCCGCCGCCGTGTGCACCGCATTGAGCAAGCGGAGCTTGCGCTCGCAGTAGAACCCGATGTCGCGTGCGAACACCACCGTCGCGCTTTCAATAGGGAAAGCCGCGCGCAGCTCGGCGGGGTCGGCCTCGATGGCCCAGAGAGCGTACGGCTCGGTCACGGTGAGCAACGCGTCGCGGTAGCCGAGTGTTGTCTCGAGGGCGGCGTGCTGGTCGGGCGGCGGCATGGTCGTGATCCGGTCGACGAGCGAGGAGCAGAAGCGCACGCGCGTCTCGAGCCAGTCGCGAAAGGCTCGAGGCCGGTCGTACCGCCCCGCCAGCTCCTGGACCATGGCCGCCAGGCGCGGCCCGTTATCCGGGACGAGCTCCGTCGGTATGACGAACACGGGCGGCGCATCAGGCGCGCGAGTGAATCGACCGTGCAGCGCGCCCGTCAGCCGAGCCGGGAACGGTGCTTCGATCCGGAACCCCGCCTCCGAGACATTGCTGACGATCACCTGAATCTCAGGGCCCGTAGCGACGTCGCGCACGGCGTTCCACTGGTCGTCCGCAGCGAGCGCGCGCGAGATCGCGCCGATGAGGCCAACCCGTTCGAGTGGCGCGCCGCCGGACAGGCCGCGCTCGACCAGCGTGTACAACCCGTCCTGGGCGTTCAGGGCGCGCGCGCGGGGCGCTCCTTCCGCCGTGCTCTGCACAACGACGATGCGACCCGCCTGCTTGCCTGCGCGATTTGCCGAGTCCACCGCCGCGGCGCACAGCGCGCGCAGCAGCATGCCGCTGCCGAACTGAAGCACGCGCTCGTGGAACTGGTCGCGGGGGTAGTCGCTCGCGGACCACCGCGCGCCGGTCAAGAGAGGAAGCACACCGGATAAGCTGTGCGAGCGGCCGTCGGACGCAACGGCGGCCCCCTCTCCGGAACGGAGAGCGGGTCAGGGGGTGAGGACTACACCGCGAACGTTTTCCGCGCTCGACCAGGCTCACACTGATGCCAAACGGGCGGACCTCGTACCACAGCGACTCGGAGTATCCCTCGACGAAGGGCGCCGAGCGTGTCGCGATGTATTCGCATTTCGAGAAGACGAAGATTCGGGGTCTGCAAAAGGCCGTACCGGAGCTGCGTCCCGAGCTCGAGGCGCTCGAGCACAAGCTGATCGACTTGCTGCTGGTCATTCGGGACAACGTCTACCACCCCGACTTCCTCGGCAGCTTCAGCCTCAAGTACGTGCTGACGCCGCTCGTGCCCGAGCTGATGTACGACGATCTCGTGATCGTCGATGGACTGGTGGCGAGCGTCGAGATCGCGCGGCTGCTGTTAGTGGCACAGAAGATCTCGCCGGAAGAGCGTGGTCGGGTAAGGAAGGATCTGCTGGACTACTGCGAGTGGGACACGTGGGCGATGGTGAAGGTGCTGGAAAGGCTGCGGGAACTGGCTGCGATCGGCTAACCCCGGGGCGGTGCCCCGGGGTACACGAAAGCCGGAGAGCTCTTGCTCCCCGGCTTTCTTCCCCTGTTACCGCTGTCTCTCGACTCTGACGGCGTAGGTCGGCGAGAACTCCTTCATCGCCTTGCCAGCGGACACCGCTCGCAGCACGTATCCGATTCCCTGTCGCGGCGTGAGGCGAATGGAGTACGTGTAGCGCACACCTTTTTCAACCGCCGGCCGCGCCAGCCGCCGCAACACGCCGACGCGCTTGCCCTCGGAATCGAACACCTGGACACGCGTGATCTCGTCGCCGGGATTGACGAGGATCGTAATCCCGCACATCGGACACTTGAGCCACCACCAGGGATCAAAGATCGGGTAGCAGGCAAGCGGCTTGATTTCGCAGATTCGACAAAAAACGCTCGCTCTATCGCACGCGCTCGTGGGGACGGAGAAGAAGAACGGATCGATTGACGGCGGAACCTCGATCGTATGGGCGGCGTCGGAATACAGTTTGTGCGCTGTCCAGTCGACTTCGCGCCCGTATTTGACGCCAGTGATGAAGTTCGCCACGTCCGGGTAGTTGCTGGTGGAGAACATGCCGACGAAGTTGCGACCGTCGGCCACGAGGGATGCATAGTCGCCGATGTACGGCCAAAACGTGGCCGCCGGCGTCGTCGCGCTCTGGCTGGCGAGCAGCGTGCCCGGTGTGCCGAACGTCGTCGCATCCAGGTCGGTCGAGCAGCTGAAGCGAGTCTCCCACTTCCCGCTGGCCACGGTTTGGTACAGTACTCCCACCACGCCGAGATCGTTGATCGCAACCTCGGGGTTCATTGCGCTCGTGATCGTCAGCAAATCGTTCGACCAGTCCACACCCCGGTTGATAGAGCGTCGCAGATGGATGGTCTCGCTGCTGGCGCCGTTCGCGTCACCCCACGCCACGTAGACGCGGTCACTGTTCCAGGGAGCGACGGCGATCGAAACGTTGCTGGCGCCGAGACGATTCTGGCCCATGACTCCAGACGCCAACGTGAGACCCGTGGTGACAAAGCGGCCGGCCGTTACGTCGCTAAGATCCTGAAGTGCAGTAAAGGGACTGAGACCAATGGCCCAGTTGTCGTCGCGTACAACGACGATCCGCGGTGTGCCGCTCCAGTCGTGGATGAATGCCGCGTAGACCGTACCGTCACGGTTTGCCGCCACAACCTGCGCGAATCCATCCTGGCACGCCGAGTTCCGTGCATCGATTACATCGAGCGTGAATGTCGGCGCAGCAATCGAAGCATCCTGCGAAACGTCGACCGTGGAGGTGCGACCGGACGTAACGACACACCCCCAGCCATTGTTGAAGCCGACATAGAGCTTGTCTTGAGAGCCCGAGGTCTTCGCGGTGGTGTGGGGCTGATCCACGTTGCCGGTGCGCGTGTCGAGAACTGTCATCAACGTCGTCGAAAAAGGATCTTTGGTCCGCAGGGCAACCATCGGGACGCCCGATCCTGCCGTACTGAGGATTCCACCATACAGCCAGCTCTTGTGTCCCGGCACTCCGCTCAGTTTGGAACTGAACATGAGGGTGATGTCCCCGGTGGGGAAACCCGCGCCGATCTTGCTCGGAACGATGAACGCGAGCGACCACGTGTTGCCGTTATTGTGGGAGACGTAGATGGGAGCGGTGGCCGTGACGTTGGGTCCCTGCGTGAGATTATCGGATGTGAACGCCGAGCCGGCGATGTGGGAGCGATGCTGGGGATCAACAGTAATCGTCGGCTCCGCATCCTGATTCGTTTCGCCGCTGCGGCCCTTCGGCACCATGTTCACCAGACGGATCTGAGCAGACGCCGCAACGGCCGTGGACAGCAACACAAGGGCGAGTGCGGTAGCAGTACGGCGCGGCGCTGTCATATCAGCTCCCCTTCTGTCTCGCAAGGAGACTGCGAACGCGAGGCTCATCGGCCGGCTGGAGCACGTCGTAGGGCTGCGTTACGAGATAGAGCGGTTGTTTGTCACTGAGCGCGCCGAGCCCTGAGGTGCGGACGTACCCCTCTTCCTCCTTGGTGGGCACGTGGGCAAGAAACACAGCCTCTTGCCCCGGCTTCAGCTTCGGGGAATTGAACCAGGTGATGTCGCGACTGGCCGCAAAGGCGATCGTCACGACCTGTCCGGAATCGGCGCCTCGTAACGGCGTGTGGACGCGCACGCTGGCGACCTGCCATTCCGGATCATGCTCGGAAGGCGCCCCGCGGCCTTCGATCGGTCGGACATCTTCGACCGAGCCTCGAAACACCATGCTGGCTGCGGCGAGGCGTTCAAGAATTGCTCGGTCAGCAGGGCCTTGACCGGCCCGGTCCAACGGTCCGGATGGGGAAGAATTACCTGGCTCCACCGGACTCTCACCGACGTCAGCTATCGTCATCGTTGTCCCGACAAAGCGCACGTTACCATAAAAAAATGCTTCCTCGCCGGCTTTGACAGCATTGGGCCGGCTCAGGATGACCGTCGCGTTCTTTCCCTGTTGATCGCCGGCGATTTCGCTACCGGCGTACATCTGCCGCACGAGAATGACCGCCGTCCGTCTCGAGGCCGCCAGCATCGGCTCATCACTGGCGTTGAGCCTGAGCACCCTGCCGCGAACCACGACACTGGAACTCTCTGCCAGCGTTGACACTGGCGGAGCCTGCGGGAACGCGGGATTGGGTGCAACGAGTGCGGACAGCGTGAGCAACGCTCCCAGACTCCGACAGCCGAGACTCAATGGCAATTTCATCGAGTCCTCCTGGCGACGAAATGGAAATAGCCTACCGTTTACAGCGGCACTTTGTCGTATCCACTACCACGTGATACGTAAACCCGTTCCCAAACGGCGTCCGCACGCCCGCTACGAGCGGCAACAACGCGCCCTCCACCCGCACGTCCGCCGCGTCGCCTTGCTTCGCGCCCGGCGGCGGCGTGACGCGCACTGGCACCAACACCATCTCACCCGGCTCGAGCAGAATCCCCCGCGCGCCGAGTAGGCGGGCTTTGCGGAGCGTCGCCGCGGCGTATTGACTCGCCGGCCGCGGCGCGGCGTTCAACACTTCGGCGCGCCACCCCGCCGGCAAGGCCGTGGTGTCGACGTGCACGACGAGCTCTGCCGCTACACCCAGCGCGTTGTTCGCCGCCGTCATCACGATCTCCCCTGCCATCGCCGCGCGCGTACTGAAGTTCTTCATCCCGACATTGCTGCTCCGCGCCACGACCGACGTGAGCGGCATGTCGCGCGGATGCCGGATCACCACGCCGACGCACCAGTGCCATTCGCCCCAACTGTTCGTCCCCGTGGGAACGGTCCACTGCATCGTGATCGTTTTGCCCGCAGGCGGCACCGTGGCGACCGTCTGCGTGCCAATGAGCGTCGAGGTGTTGCTGGGGAATTCGACGGTGATGCGCGGATCGTTCCAATACGCCTCGACCACCACGTCGTGGAATGCTCCGGGGCCGTCGTTATTGATGTGGATGTTGAGCGTGACGGTCGCGCCTTCGACGAGATCGGCAGGCGTGGTCCAGATGTCGGGACTCTCCCAGAACGCATGCGTCCAGTTCGTTCCGGTCCAGGTCGCGGACGGCTCGTCGCCGGTATCGCCGGTGTAATCGCGGATCCAGACGTGCCGCGCTGCGGCGTCGTGAATCAACGCCAACACGGCCGCAAGATGCTCCTCGCCCGTCGGGATGATTTCCGTGGGCGGTGGGGCAAAGCCGCCGTCGACCGCGGCGATCGGCGGCCGCAGCTCCGGACTGATCGCCGCCGCACGTCGCTCGTTCCACACGTAGTCGATCGCGCCGCCCGAGCTGCGATAGAGATTGCGGGTGTAAGTGTGACCGTGGACCGCCGCAGTGGCGGCCACCTGACGATTGGCGAGCGCTTCGAGCGTTTGACTCCCCGGCGGCAGCTCCACTGACGTGTACCGCCACGGCGCGAGATACAACTCGCTGTAGGTGTGGATGTCCTCGAACGCCTTGAGATTCGGCAGCGTCGCGAGGAAGTCGCGCACCGCCTGCGTCTCGGGCTCGCTGAACGGACCAGTGCCATAGAAGGTCCAGCTGGTCTCGTTGGCATCGCCGTAACTGCCGTTCGCATCCGCGGGCGCGGGAACGGCGGCCCACTGAAATCCCCAGTTGCGATTCAGATCGACGCCGTAGGACCCGCCGGCGTTGAGCCGCCGGTTCTTGCGCCACTCGGTCCCGTTCGAGTTGATGCCGTCGAGCCAGGTGAAGATGTAGCCATCGGGATTCGTCACGGGAATGATGTAGATCTCGAGGCGATCCACGTCCGCGTGCACCTCCGCGTTCGGCCCGTACTGCTCGCAGATCTTCTCGGCGACGAACAGCGCGGTCTCCGCGGCGAGCCACTCGCGCGCGTGCTGCGTCGCGATCAGCACGACCGCCCCCTCACTGGGCTCGAACGTAGCGACGTTGTCGGAAATCTTGATCGCCTGAATGGGGTTGCCGTCGATCGACGTGCCGATCGTTTGCACCAGCGCGATGGCGGGGCAGCGGGTCTGGATGTTGTTCATCGCCGCCGTCACATCCGTCATGTTCTTGAAGTGCGTGAAGTCGATCTGCGCGGTGAGCGGCGGCGCGGCGAATAGGCCGAGTAGGGTGGCAATCAGAGTGGCGCGCATGATCAGCTCAGGGGAGTTGGACGACGGTGAATCCGGCGGCGCGCAGCCGGTCGATCTGCATGTCCAGCGCCGCGCCATTGATGGTGAATCGTCCGGCACTATCGGCAACGGTGAAGATGTCGACCTGGTAGTTCGCGACTCGCTGCACGTCGTCCTGGCTCGTCACTACAATGCGAATGAGCCGCGGCCGTGGCTCGTCTGGAGCGATCGGTTGGAGCACGTACCCCGCGGCCACCAGCCGGCGCAGTTGGCCGAGTTTGCCGGAGACGACCCAGTAGGTCTTCTCACGCGCGATGATGGTGATGCCCTGTGCCCGCAGTTCTTCTTCCGTTCCGCGGCGCCGCACGCGCAGCACTCGATAGTCCACAGCTTCGGGATCGGCCTGGGTGATTTGGTATCCCAGCTCCCGCAAACGGCTGAGCTGGCCGGCATCTGCCTCGAAGTAGATGGTGCCGCGTGTTGCCGTGACGTGCGTGAGTTTCAACTGCTGTGTCAGCAACGCGATCTCGTCCGGATCATCGGTCGTGATCGCATAGCGCGGCGTGGTGCTCGGCACCGGCAGGACGACGGCCGGCAGGGTCTCTGGTGTAGTGGGGACTGGCTGCGACGGCCTGTGGCAGGCGAGGACCGTGACGCCTGCGATGACGACGACGGCGAGCTTCGACATGTTCAGCACCGTCCGGTGTTCGAGACGTGGCAAACGTGGTGCCTACGCGGGACCTCAGTTAGGGCGTTTTTGCGGCATCGACGGGCCGTTTTGCTGCAGGGCCCGCACCACCCCCCGCACCTTCTCCGCATCCCTCACACTGAAATGCACCTCCCGCACCCCTGTGTCACGAACGAGCCGAGCCACGTTATCCCCGTCGATCCCGCCCCCTACCAGAATCCCGATCCGCCGTTCGGTGAATCTGCTCGATCATCGTGTGATGCTCGGCATCCGTGTACACAAAGTCCCCAGCCCGAGGACGCACCATCACAAAGATTGGAATGCTGAGTTGAGACCGACAGGCACGGAGAACCTGCACGTCCGGCGTGATGCCGCCATGCGCGAGGTCCGAGCACAGCTCGATACGGTGAGCCCCACCCTCGGCGGCCGCGAGCGCAGCGTCCAGCGACTCGACGGCCGCCTCGATGAGAATGGCTACTGCCTGCTGCCAGCCTTCACAAACGGCCGCACCGGGATTCCCGCCGCCTGGCTACTCACGGTCAACGACCCGTCTGACGTGGCGTCATCGTCGCCCTCAAAGCGCCGCGCAATGTCGGCCTGCGCGGCGCGCGCGTTCGCGAGCAGCTGATCACGATTCTCACCAGCCACCACGGCAACCCACAGCGTGACCTTCCTGCCGCGCTTGAGCGTGATCGGGCCGACCCCCTGGATGTAATGCACGTCGCCCGGCCCGACCGACAGATTCTGCAACCCGCCGCTCAACGCGCGGTACTGGTCGGCCGTGGAACCGGGAGCGGGAATATCGGTGAAATCCCAGAAGGAGTTCCCGGACACCGGCGCTCCCAAGAGCAGCGTTCCCACGTTCGTGCCGGCCTCGTCCGAGCTGGCCACACCCATGAACGTGCCGCCCATATCCGTGAAACCGACGTCATCGGTCGCGTCCTCATCCACGTCCCAATCCATGAATGTGCCGGCGTAGAACGTGACGGTCGCGGCGCCACCGTTCTGGATGGAGAACCGAAACAGGACGTAATCGTTGGGGAGTTGACCGTCAAACGACCGCTGCACCACCTTGAGGCCGACGCCTTCCGGCGACGTCGCATCCGAGTACCGCCACGTCACCTGCCTGCCGATCGGGGTCTCCGGTGTGAAATGGAGCACGCCGTCCAGCCCGAAGTCTCGGCACGCCGCTCCGCATTGGAGCTGCCCCTGAACGCTGATACCGCTGAGAATCCGGTCCGGCGCGATCCCGACCATCAATCCGCCACCGAACAAGTGCGTGGCCGATACGGGAACGTGAACCGGGGACTGTCCCGGCCCAATCGGAAACTGCACGCCCCAGCCGATGCCATACCGGTCGGCCAACTCGACTGACTGGCCGCCGATGTCACCGGGCATCGGGGTCACGACCAGACGCGTGTGCGTATGGGAGAATTGCACCGACGGGGCGGTCTCGAGCCGGCAGTTGACGGCGCTCACCTCCGTCGGGAACAAGAAGCTGGCAGGTGGTCCCTCCAGCTCCCGAACGCCAAGCGCCCCACAGCCCCCGGTCTGATAGCGCACGCCATTCTGCAGGGTGTATGGAGCGCGGAAGAATTCAGTCCAGGCGCCGTTTGCGTCGCTGCCTCCGTCCGCCGCCAGAAACCCTGGTGCCTCGTCATACACCATTGTCATCGCCACATCGGGAAGCGGCGCGCCGTCCAGCGTAGCCGCGCCGCCGAGCGCCGTGCCTTCGTGCACGACCACGGGATGGACGACGTCGCTGCCGTCGATGTCGACCGACTCGATGTCCCGCACCGGCAATGCGCCGATCGCCGGATCGAATGGCAGTATCGTGCGCAGCAGGTAGTGGCCTGACGGCAGGTTGAACGAGTACAGGTTGTTCGGGCACGTGATGAATTTCACGGGCGCCGCAAAGGCACCGGCCGCGGGGTTGATGGGCCGTATCCGGAAAACCGATCCATTTGGATTGGGGAGGGAGCCGCACAGGCTGCTGGTTCCGTCGGGTCCGAGGATGGCGCCGCTGAGCATCGGGTCAGTAGCGGCCGTCATGAACAACGGGCCGAGCGGCGTTTTCTGGTCATTGGGTGAGCATCCAAGAGCGAGCGCGCCGAGTAGAGTCAGGCACGTTCCTGCGATCGCGCGGGTGGGCATGGGCCGCCCCCTAGAGGTGAGCCTCCAACATGAGGGCGGAACGAGACGTGCGCTAGCGCAGCATGACAACAACACGAAAGCCGGAGAACTCTTGCTCCCCAGCGGCTGCGAGCGCGGCGTCCAGTGACTCGAGGGCCGCCTCGATGAGAATGGTCACTCAAATACGAACGCTAAACCGCGAAGGTCTTCCGCACGCCCGCCGCGTACACCGTCCACGGCACGACATTTCGCAGCCGCGGCAACCACGTCGCTTGCGCGCCTACACGGTAGCGCAATGCCGGTGACGGATGCTCGACGATCTGGAGCACGCGCCGCGCCACCTGCTCGGGCGGGATGCCGGACTTGAGGGCGTGACCAAAAGCCGCGAGCATACTCTTGCGGCTCGCGTCGTACGCGGGAAGCGGCCGTGCGGCGGCCGGCGAAGCCTCGCCGATCGGTGTATTGACGAATCCCGGCTCGACCAGGCTCACGCTGATGCCAAACGGACGGACCTCGTACCACAGCGACTCGGAATATCCCTCGAGCGCGAACTTGCTCGCCGAGTAGAAGGCGCTGTACGGAATCGCGGTGTTACCGGCGAGCGAGCTGATGTTGATGACCTTGCCCGCGCCGGCCGCACGCATCCCAGGAAGCACCGCATTCACCATTCGCACGGCGCCGAAGAAATTCGTCTCGAGCTGCGCCTTGGCCTCGTCGACGCTCGTTTCTTCTGCGGCGCCGGTGACGGTATAGCCCGCGTTGTTGACCAGCACGTCGAGCCGGCCGGCCTTCGTCATGACCTGCGCCAGGCACGCGCGGACCGATTCGTCCGAGCGCACGTCGAGCGCCACCATGGTCACCCCGTGCGACTGCGTGCTCTCAGGTTTGCGCGCCGTCCCGAATACGTTAAACCCGCGCTGGGCGAGGAGCCGCGCCGTCGCCTGGCCGATGCCGGACGACGCGCCCGTGACCAAAATCGTCTGCGACATAGACTCTCCGGAGGATTGTGTCTCCGACAACGGTACACCTGCTCTCAGCGTTCCGAGTGATTATTATCCATACATGCCTTTAGCCTTCACCCGCCTCCGCACCCCCATCGGCGAGCTCGTCCTCACGGCCTCCGACACGGCGATCACCGGCGTCTTCTTCCCAACCTCGCGCCGCGGTCCCGCGCCGACGCACCAGGCCGGTTGGGTGGAAGTCACCGAAGGACCGGCTGCCGCATTGCTCGCGCGCGCACGCCAACAGCTCGAGGAATACTTCGCCCGCACCCGCACCACATTCGACTTGCCGCTCGAGGCCCTCGGCTCGGCGTTCGAGCATCGCGTGTGGAACGCCCTGCGCCAGATTCCCTACGGCACCACGACGAGCTACGGCGCCATCGCGAAACAGTTGGGCGACCGGGCCGCTACCCGCGCCGTCGGACTCGCGAACGCGAAAAACCCCATCCCGATCATCGTTCCCTGTCATCGGGTCGTGGGATCAAAGGGCGAGCTGACGGGCTTCGGCGGCGGATTGGATACGAAACGGTGGCTGCTGGAACATGAGGGGGCGTTGATGCAGCTGGGGGCCTAGCGGCCTATTTGTGTCGGTAGACGATCCTGCCTCTGGTAAGGTCGTAGGGCGATAACGCGAGCGTCACGCGATCTCCTGCCAACACCCGAATCCGAAACTTCCGCATCTTCCCGGCAATCGTCGCCAGCACCGAATGCCCGTTCGCGAGCGTCACCCGAAACGTGGAATTGCGGAGTAGCTCGTCCACGATGCCGTCGATTTCGATAGGGACTTCTTTACTCACTGGAGAGGCTCCTCACGTTTGCCGCTGCGGCGTTCCACGAACGCGCGATGGCCGCAAGGGCAATGCTCCACCATCCGGCCAAAGCGATCGGTGCGGAATTGAAGATACTCGTGACAGGTGGGACAACGCGCCGGCCCGCGGTCGACGACCAGCGGACTGCGCGCCGCGGCGCGGTTTGAGCTAATTGCGCGACGCCGATCGGAGGCGATGTACGCCTCGGAGGCCGCGTCCGGCAGGCTCAGGCACCGGACCGTAGACGAGCGAGTGATCGCACATGCATAAGGCGGTGTGCGGCGCCACCGGAGGAGTCGTGACCGACGCCTCGCGGTAGGTCGTCCCCTCGGGATTGGCAATGAACCCGCCACAGCGATGACAATGAATATCAGCCATGGCCCAAAGTAGCGGACTGTACTATTTTTGTCAACTCGATCCGCCAATTGAGCTTGCAGGTTAACGGAGGCTGGTTAAGAAAGATGGACGTCGCCCTAGTAATCCGACAACGGCTCGACGAGCTGGATCTGGACCAGCGAGACCTCGCGCGGGCCGCGCACGTCACCGAGTCCTACGTGTCTCAAATCCTGACGCGCAAGAAAGCGCCGCCCGCCCCCGAGCGCACCGACATCTATGATCGGATGGACCGCTTTCTCAAGCTGCCCCACGGCGAGCTCGCCCGCGTCGCCGAGGCGCATCTCAAGGAAGAACGCAAGCGCCAGCTGGGTGAGGTGGCGCCGCTGGTTCCGGAATTACGCGAGCTGATCCTGCGCAAGTGCGCGCCCTCGGGACTCGAACCGGTACGCGCGATCATCGAGCGGCAATCCTTCGGCGAGCTGGAGCGACTCGTCGCGCAGACACTACTCCACGTCGTCCACCTCGACGGCGACGTGTTGCACATGACGCCGAAGCAGCGCGCCCGGCTCGATGCCGCAATCGCGTCGTGGGAATGGGATCCGGGGACGTTCGCGCTCACGGTTGCATTCGCCACGGGTGAGCGCAAACGCTTCGAGTACAGCGAACGCTTGAATGGGGGTCAGGAAAAGGGATTGATCGAGTTTCTGCGCGATCCCTCGCTGAGCGGGACCGCGACGGCGCAGGAGCTGGCCTTCTTGAAGTCCTTGCAATTCATCGATCGCCGGCCGACGGCCCTCTACTACTATCGGGAGCTCCAGAATCTGCGCGATCCGTTGCACTTTCGCGGGTAAGGTGCTCCAGCTCATCCAAGAAACCCAGCTGCCCGCGTAAGATCTTTCGCCTCGCCTGGGCTAAATCAAACCAGGCGGCGCGATCAACCTCGGGGTATTCGCGGCCTTTCAGCGTGAAGGTATTGCTGCGCACCAACGCCGCATCATAATCCCCTGGCACAATCCATGTATGTACAACCTTTCCGCTGGGCTGCTTGATGGGTGCAAGGGGGATGAAGTTGCCGTCGACCGCGAATCCGGTCTCTTCGGTGAACTCCCGCCGCGCCCCTGTTAACGGATCTTCGCCCGCCGCGAATTCGCCTTTGGGGATGGACCACGCGCCGTCGTCCTTCTTCGCCCAAAACGGCCCGCCGGGGTGGACGAGGAAGACTTCCAGTCCTCGATCCGTTCGACGGTATACCAATAGACCCGCGCTGGTCTTCGCTATCGGAGTCTCCTAGTCGGTGACGAACTCCGCCACGCGCATCCAATCCTTCGTCACGAACACATGCCCCACGCGGACGGAGCGATAGAAGTACGGCAGCCAGAGTGCAGGCCAGATGACTCCGATACCGTCGAGAATGGTGGCAATCGGGGAATACTTGGAATCGATTGCGATCTTGATGATCGAGAACAATAGATGGGCCCACAGGATTCGTCGCAGCGGGATGAGATATGCCGGATCGCGCGTCCGCCGCAGTCGGTGCGCCACAACCGTTTGCGCAATGATGATCGCAGAAAGCGGAACGATCGTGAAGAGATACAGCGGATCGGCGGGCTGGAAGTTCGCTAACAACAGCAATACCGTGAGGACGCTACCGAGGTAGAGCTGGCCATAATAGAAGAACAACCAGCCACCAATCTCCTCTTTGCGTCGGCTGTACGAGACAATCGCCCAGAGGATCGGCCAGATTAGCCCGCCGAGCGGTGGGAACTGGGTGCCCGTGTCCATCTTCGGCGAAGATACCGGTTGTAGCGAAAGGCCGCCAAACAGTCAGATTACTCACGTGATCTTTCGCCGCCCCCTCGCCGTCGCCTTTCTCCTCGCGTGCAGCGACAGCTCGAGCCCCTCCGGTCTCGTTCTCAAGAACGCCGGTACGCTCGCGACGCAGCTCGAAGGCATCGACCGTGCGATGGCGACCGCGCCGCTGCGCGGCTTGAGCGGCCTCGCCGATCCCGTGAAGTTCGTGGGGATCGACGTCCACAACATGTCGCCCTCTGTGGTAGGTCGCACAATGGAATGGGGCCCTCTCTACGGACAACTGGGTTTCACCGATCGCCCGGGTGCCCCGCCCGATGCGCTGCGCCTGATTCTCTACACCACCGATTCGACCTTCCGCCCCGCCTATCCGCTTCACGAAATCGGCTACGCCGATTTGTATCCGCACAACACGTTCAACGGTGGCGGACCGGACAGCATGTCGCTGCGCTTCGTCGTGACCGACACACGCACGACGCCGACGGTCGTCGCGGATTTCCTCGCGCACAGCCACGCCGACTCCACCTGCCAATGTGCCACCGTGGAGGGCTGGGCGAGCGACGGAACGACGCGCGTCGATTTCAAGGTCCCCTACAACATTCCATTGGGTGCCGACGGCCGCTTTCCAGGCGACTTCACGGCGCGAGGCTTCGGATTCCATCACTTCGCGACGTTGCCCGGCCCCGGCGTCTCGACCGCCACCGCGAATCTCGCGTTCGCCTCGGGCGCCGATTCCATCACCGTGACGTCCGGCTTGCTTCGCGCCCACGCGGGTAGGCTCGACGGGTCGACGGAGATCCGCATTGGCGGAGCATTGTTCGCGACCGTCGACCGCACCGCCACAGGCATTACGGCCACCGGTCCGAACGGCCGGCGCCTGACCAGCGCGGAGCTAAGAGCGGCGACCGCCCTCTTCGCCGTGCCTGCCGACATCGCGTTCTACCTCGAGTGGCCGACGTTCGTCATCTTCTTCTGCGGATGCTGAAACGCCTCACACTGCTGTCGTTAGCAGCACTGCTCGCCCAAGTTCCTCGTAGCCAACACGGCGCCGTCACGCAACGCGTCGGGACGACCGACATCACCATCTCCTACAACCGCCCAGTCGCGCGCGGGCGCACGCTCTTCGGCGACGACGGGGTCGTGCACTGGGGCCGCCTCTGGCACCCGGGCGCCGACTCCGTCACCACCATTTCCTTTAATAAGGAGATCACCGTCGAAGGACATGCGCTGCCGGCGGGCCGCTACTCAGTCTGGACCATCACCGCCAAGCCGCCTGAGCTGTGGACCGTGATCTTCAATCGCGGCGTCGGCGGCTGGCACACGAACTATCCCGGCGAGTCGCAGGACGCGCTGCGCATCAAGGTCGCGACCGAGACCGGCCCGCACATCGAGACGCTCACCTGGTACTTCCCCATGGTCGACGCGGACTCGGCGCAGCTGCGGCTGCAATGGGGGACGGTGGTGGTGCCTTTAAGGATTCGGGTGGGGTCGTGAAGCGTGTGTGTTAACCCCGGGCTGCCAGCCCGGGGCTAACCAACCCGCGTGAGTTACGTGCTGGCAGCCCGGGGTTAACACACCTGGCGAGTTCGCTTACGGCACCGCCGGCTGAAATCCCGCCACCCCAAACTGCCACAGCAAAAACGACCACGCATCCGCGAGCTCGGCCTCGCGCTGCGACGTGCTGGAGCCGAGTCCATGACCGGCCTGGAATTCGACCCGCAGCAGAACCGGGCGGCCGCTCGTGCTCGCCGCCTGGAAACGAGCCGCGGTCTTCGCGGGAATCCAGGTGTCCACACGTGGATCGTTCATGCCACTCGTGAACAGCAGGGCGGGGTAGGCCGTGCCCGGCTTCACATGATGATAGGTATCCATCGCGAGCAGGTCCTTCGCGCCTTGCGGTGTCGTGGGATCGCCGAACTCGGGGCGATTGGCGGGACCACTCACGCCGACCAGCATCTCGCGCAGCGGATTGAGCGTGCCGACGCGCGGTACGGCGGCGCGAAACAGATCGGGCCGTTCGGTCACCGCCATGCCGATTTCGATCCCGCCGGCGCTCGTGCCGCTGCCCGCTAGGCGCGCGGGCGACGTCCACTTCTGCGCGACCAGATACTCACCGCAGGCGATGAAGTCGCGCCACGTA
>Ga0066683_10000210_pt1 | contig 15635 bp, 15 predicted proteins | sample GraSoiAngelo_132_FD_62296 | JGI IMG/M metagenome (GOLD analysis project Ga0066683, IMG submission 62296) | Grasslands soil microbial communities from the Angelo Coastal Reserve, California, USA - 14_0929_02_40cm | ecosystem: Environmental > Terrestrial > Soil > Grasslands | place: USA... | reverse complement strand
GACCCCTCCGCCGCCGCCGCCCGCTCCACCTCCGCCGCCGCCGCCCGCTCCGCCTCCACCTCCGCCGCCCGCCCCGCCTCCACCTCCGCCTCCCGCTCCGCCTCCGCCTCCGCCGCCGCCGCCCCTGCCGCCGCCGCCGCCTCCACCACCCCTCCCGCCGCCGCCTCCACCTCCGCTGCCGCCTCCTCCGCCGCCGGCCGCTCCTCCACCGCCGCCGTAATCCAAGGCACACGGCTAGGCTCCCGGCCGTGATCTCGGTCGTCGTCCCGGTGCACGACGAGGAGCGCAGCGTCGCCCTCCTCTACGAGGAGCTGGAAGCCGCACTCGAGCCCGGTGGCGAGCCCTGGCAAGCCGTCTTCGTCGATGACGGCTCGCAGGACGGCACGTTCGCGGCGCTGACGAGGCTGCACGCGCGGACGCCGAACACCAAGGTCGTGCGGCTGCGCAGAAACTTCGGCAAGTCCGCCGCCCTCGCGGCAGGGTTCGCGCACGCCGAGGGCGAGACCGTCGTCACGATCGACGGCGACCTCCAGGACGACCCGAGCGAGATCCCGCGCCTGCTCGCGAAGCTGGACGAGGGGTTCAACCTCGTGTCCGGCTGGAAAGCGCAGCGCCGTGATCCACTTCGCCGGCGGATCGTGTCGCGAATCTTCAACGCGGTCACCGGCCGCGTGTCGGGCCTGCGGCTGCACGACATGAACTGCGGGCTCAAGGCCTATCGCGCCGAGGTCGTGCGGGGCCTGCCGCTCTACGGCGAGCTCCACCGCTTCATCCCGGTCCTGGCGCACTACCGGGGCTTCCGCGTGGCCGAGCTGCCGGTCAACCACCGCCCGCGGCAGCACGGTGCCTCGCGCTACGGGCTCGAGCGCTACCTGCGCGGCTTCCTCGACCTGCTGACCGTGACCTTCATGGGCCGCTATCGCCACCGGCCGCTCCACCTCTTCGGCGGCCTGGGCCTCTTCCTCGGCACCCTCGGGACGGTGATCCTCGTCTACCTGACCGTGCTCAAGGCGACCGGGCACGCCATCGGCCAGCGCCCCTTGCTCACGCTCGGCGTCCTGCTCGTCGTCGTCGGCCTCCAGTTCTTCTCTCTCGGACTCCTGAGCGAGATGGTGACGAGCCACCACGAGGAACGAAGCGGCGCAGCCGACCGGGAGCGCGCGCTGGTCGAAGAAATCCTCACGTAAGCCCTTGCGCGTCCTCTACTTCGGGACGTACGAGCAGAACTACCCGCGCAACGCGCAGGTGATCTCGGCGCTGCGCGGTGCCGGGGTCGAGGTCATGGAGCGGCACGAGCGCGTCTGGGAGGGACGGCGCAGCAACTGGGGTGCGCGCTGGCAGGCCGCGTTTCGGCTCTTCATCGCGGAGATGCGGCTGCGCTTCGGCTCCGCCGATGCGTTCGACGCGGTGCTCGTCGGCTATCCCGGGCACTTCGACGTGCCACGGGCGCGAAGGGTCGCGGGTCGCCGTCCGCTCGTGTTCAACCCGCTCATCTCGCTGCACGACACGCTCGTCGGGGACCGGAGCCGCTTCCGGCAAGGACTCTTCGCGGCCCGGATCCTGTGGATGGTCGACCGCCGCGCGCTGAGGCTGTCCGACCTCGTGGTTGCCGACACCGAGGCGAACGCAGACTTCCTCGCCGAGCTCGGCGACCTCCCGCGCGAGCGCGTGCGCGTCTGCCTCGTCGGCGCCGAGGACCGGATCTTCCACGCGGGCTGGCGACCCGACGAGCCGTTCCGCGTCCTCTTCGTCGGCAAGCTGATCCCGCTGCACGGCCTGCCGACGATCCTCGAAGCCGCCCGGCTCGTTCCGCAGCTCGATGTGCGCGTGATCGGCTCGGGGCAGCTCGACGGCGCCATGGAGGACCGGCCGCCGAACGTCGAGTGGCACCAGTGGGTCGACTACGACGAGCTTCCGCGCGAGTACTGGGGCGCGGGATGCGCGCTCGGAATCTTCGGGACCTCGGACAAGGCGCAGCGCGTGATCCCGAACAAGGCGTACCAGGCGCTCGCGTGTGGGGCTCCGCTGATCACAGCCGACACACCGGCCGCGCGTGAGCTGCTCCGCGACGGAGAAAGCGCCCTGCTCGTGCCTCCCGGCGACCCGGCCGCGCTGGCGAAGGCGATGCGGCGTGTGGCTGCGGATGCCGAGCTCGCGAAGAGCCTCAGCCGAGGCGGACGGGCCGTGTACGAGGAGCGGGCGAGCGAAGAGGTGCTCGGCGCGCGCTGGAAGGCGCTGCTCGAAGAGCTCGTGGTGTGAGACCGCGGCCGAAGATCTTGCTCTGGGCTGCGATCGCCGCCTACGCCGTCGGGTTCGGGGCGCTCTCGATCCTCCAGTACCGCGCGTACAACACCGGGCGCTTCGACCTCGGAAACATGGCTCAGGCGGTGTGGGCGACGGCGCACGGTCACCCGCTCGAGGTCACGAACCTCCAGGGCGACCAGGTGTCGCGGCTCGGCTCGCACGTCGATCCGATCCTCGTCGCCTTCGCCCCGATCTGGTGGATCTGGCCCAGCGCGGCGATGCTCGTCGCTACGCAGGCGGTGGCGATCGCCCTGGGGGCGCTGCCTGTCTTCTGGCTCGCCCGGAAGCACCTCGGCTCCGAACAGGCGGCGCTCGGATTCGCGCTCGCGTACCTGCTCTACCCGGCCGTGCAGTGGCTGACGCTGAACGAGTTCCACCCGGTCGCGCTCGCGTGCCCGCTGCTCCTCTTCGCGTTCTGGTACCTGGATGAGGATCGGCTCGGGGCGTTTGCGCTCTTCGCTCTGCTCGCTGCGCTGACGAAGGAGGAGATCCCGCTCGTCATCGCGGGGATGGGCGTCTGGTACGCGATCTCGCGCAGGCAGTGGAGGATCGGCGGAGCGATCGCGGCGCTCGGCTTCTGCCTGACCGCGATCTCGGTGCGAGTCGTCCTGCCGCACTTCAACGAGGGCGCGACATCGAGCTTCTACGCGCGCTACGGCACGCTCGGGCACTCGCCCGGGGGGATCCTCGAGACGCTCTTCACGGACCCGGGCAAGGTCCTGTCGACGGCGTTCGACGGGGAGGGCTTCCACTACCTGCTCGACCTGTTCGTGCCGCTTCTGCTGCTGGTCGTCGCCTCACCGGTCGTGCTCGTGGCCGCGCTTCCGGAGCTCGGGTTGAACCTCCTCTCGGCGACGGACACGCAGAGCTCGATCCACCACCACTACACGGCCGGATTGATCCCGCCGCTGATCGTCGCCACGGTGCTCGGCGCAGCGCGGCTGACGAGGTCGCGTCCCGGGCTGCGCATGCCGCTCGCCACGACTCTCGTCGCCGTGATGGTCGCCGCCAACTACCTGCTGGGGGCGGTCCCCGTGTGGCGTGGTCTGCCCGGCGGGCAGACGTACCGGGCGTATGCAGCGCACGTGGCCACGCACGACCGGATCACCGACCGTGCGCTGCGGATGATTCCCGACGGCGCCGTGGTCAGCGCGACGAACTCCCTCGGCTCGAAGCTCTCGGGACGCAGGCGCTTCCTCAGCTTCCCGTACATCCGCGACGCGCAGTGGGTCGCCGCTGACGAGACTCAGCCCGGCTATGCCGACCGCTGGGATCCGCCGGCCACCGCCGAGGCGCTCGCCCGCCTGCGCCGCAACCCGAGCTGGCGGCTCGTCTTCTCCGACGACGGCGTGCTCGTCTTCAGGCGGACGACAAGGAGCAGGTAGAGCGCGAGCAGCAGCGCGTCGCGCGCAACCACGAGCCACGAGGTGCCCTCGAGCTGGAACAGATGGCTGTAGTGGAAGAACCAGACCTGCGCGAGCACGAGCGCCGCGCCCACGAGGGCAATCGCCGCCAGGCCCGTCGCCCCGGGTAGGAGCAGAACGAGCGGGATCAGCCACACGACGTACTGCGGCGAGACGAAGCGGTTGAAGACCAGGAACCCCGTCACCGCCGCACACGTCGCCAGCACGAGGCTTCCGGCAGTACGAGAGCCGCGCCAATAGAGCCACCAGACCGCGGCCACGGCCACCGCCTGGAGGAGCGACGTGAGCGTGGCGAAGGCGTTCGGCAGCGAGCCGGAGAGGTCTCTCGTCGCCGCCCCGGTCGCTCCGTGGACGACGGTCGCGTCGTAGAGACCCAGCCGGTGCGCGGCGAGCAGGACGCCCGCGCCGAGGCTCTCGATCTGGAGGCCACGCGCCGACTGCGAGTGAAAGCTGTCCCAGAGCCCGCCTGGTGAGAGAATCGCGAACGGCAGCACGATGAGCACGGCGACAGCCGCGAAGACGGCGAGCGCACGCAGGGTGCGGCTACGTCCCGCGACCGACCACACGTAGATCGCCGCGAGGGGAACGATCGCGAGCGGATACAGCTTCGCCGTCACCGCGAGCCCGAGCAGCCCGAATCCGAGCAGCTCCCGGCGGCGCAGGATCGCCGCCAGCGCTCCGACCGTGAGCGCCGCCGGAAAGAGGTCGTACGTGTTGAGCGAGATCGGCCCGACCGCGACGGGAGAGAGCGCGAAGAGCACAGCCGCCCCGTACAGGCGCTGCCTGGACGCGCCCAGCGTCACGAGCACGAGCGCGACGGCGAAGAGCGCACCGATCCCACACAGGGCCATGAGCGCCTTGAAGACCGCGTTGTACGCGCCGGCCGGCAGCACCGCGGGGGGAAGGAAGACCGCGAACGCGCCCGGCGGGTACTCGACGAAGAGGTCCCGGTACGGAACGTCCCCGCGGAGAAAGCCGTCCGCGTAGAGGCCGTAGATGTGGACGTCGCGGTAGCGCTCGGCGCGGAAGAGCCCGCCGTCCGGCACCGCGCAAGCGAGCAGGAAGAGGGGCGAGACGAGCGCGGTGACGCGCGCGGCCAGCCTCGTGCCGGGGTCGGTGGCTATGGCTGCGGAGGCGGCGGTGACGGCTCCGCCGGAGGCGGCTCGGCGGGAGGCGGCGCGACCGGCTTCGGCGCCGGAGGCGGGTGCGGGGTCGCCCGAGCGGGAGGCGGCGGCGCTGCAGGCGGCTGCGGGCCCGCCGGCGGCTGAGGGGCCGGCGGTACGTAGTAGTACGAGCTCGGCGGCGGCGGGCCTCCGTAGCTGCCCGGGCTGAACGAGTGCCAGATCGGCTCGGAGTGGGACTCGGGGAAGTCGCGCACCGGAGTCGGCCCGATCGCCTCCTCCATGAACAGCTTCCAGATCGTGGCCGGGAAGGTGCCGCCGGCGACGGCGATCCCGTGCACGTTCTCCATCGGGATCTCGGCCTGCGGATAGCCGACCCAGACCGCAGCCGTCAACGTCGGTGTGATCCCGTCGAACCAAGCGTCCGCATGGTTCTCCGTGGTGCCCGTCTTCCCACCCGACGGCCTGCCGATGTTGGCGCCGACTCCGGTCCCGGCCTGGATGTTCTCCTCGAGGATCTCCCGCACCTTGGCGGCGACCCAGTCCGCGATCACGCGATGGCGCTTCGGCCTGCCCCAGTTGCTGTCTTCGCCCCCGCCCGCGAAGACGACCTTGGTGATCGCCATCGGCTCGGAGTAGATGCCACCCGCGGCGATCGTGGCGTACGCCGAGGCCATGTCGAGCGGCGACACGCCGATCGACCCCAGCCCGAGCGACGGCACGTAGGCACCTTCGCGCGTCTTCAGCGACGAGCGGATCCCGAGGCGGTTCGCCATCGCCGCCACCTTCTCCGCTCCGAGATCGAGCGTCAGGCGTGCGTAGACCGTGTTGTCCGAGAGCAGCGTCGCATGCGTGATCGAAGTCGAGCCGACATACGTGTGCGAGTAGGTCTGGACGTCCCAGGCTTCCGAGTATGGGTTCGGCTGGTAGTGGAGCGGCGCCGAAAGGTAGTACGTCGTGTCGGGATTGATGCCCTGCGAGACGGCCTGGGTCAGGACGAAGGCTTTGAATGTCGAGCCGGCCTGGCGTCGTGCCTGGGCAGCAAGGTTGAACTGGTTTCCGGCGCGTCCCGGCGTGACCGCCGTCATCGTCTTGATCGCCCCCGTGCGCGGATCGATGGCCACGAGCGCCGACGCGGGGTCGTTGTCGTAGTAGAGCGTGTCCTTGATCGCCTTCGTCGCCGCACGCTGCATGCGCGGGTCGATCGTCGTGTACACCTTGAGCCCGCCCGAGCGCACCGTCGCTGCGCCGTAGCGTTTGATCAGCTCGTCGCGCACGTAGCTGAAGAAGTACGGCTCCCGGATGCGCGAGTAGATCCGCCCGGGCCGCAGGTGGAGGTCTGTGACCTTGCTCCCCTCCTGGTAGTTGGCGTAGCTGATGTCACCGTTCGCGTACAGCGCCTTCAGCACGTCGTTGCGCCGCTCGATCGCGCGCTCCGGATTCTTGAACGGGTCGTAGATCGACGGTGCCTGCGGCAGCCCCGCGAGGAGAGCCGACTGGAGCAGCGAGAGCTTGCTCGCGCGGCGCGAGAAGTACGTCTGCGCGGCCGCCTCGACGCCGTACGCATGGTTGCCGTAGTAGACGGTGTTCATGTAGTTGGCGAGGATCCAGTTCTTCCCGTGCTTGTCGCTGAGCTTGATGGCGAGACACGCCTCGACCAGCTTTCGGTGCAGGCTTCGCTCCTGGTGCCGGATGTAGAGGTTCCGGACGAGCTGCTGCGTGATCGTGGAGCCGCCCTCGACCGTGCGGCCGGCCCGGACGTCGTTGTAGGCCGCTCGAGCGATGCCCTGGAAGTCGATGCCGCCGTGCTCGTAGAAGCGGCGGTCCTCGATCGCGACCGTCGCCTTGCCCATCCAGGGGCTCATCTCGTTCAGGCTCACCGGCTGGCGGTTCTTCTCGGCGGGAATCGAGCCGAGCGAGGAGCCGTCCGCAGCGTAGATGAACGAGTTGGAGCCGATCGTCGCCGGCCGGAGGTCCTGCAGGTTGCAGTCGGCCTGGATCGAACGCGCGCTGCTGAAGCCGACGGTGCCGGCGGCTGCGAGGAGCCCGAGGAGCAGGAACAGCAGGACGGCGACCTTGCGGCGGCGCTTGTTCCGTCGTGCGCTACGGCGCTGACGGCGGTGGTTCGGCACGTACGGACGCGCGCGGCCGCGTCGACCGTTTCCGGACGGCGAGCTCACAGCACGCTCTGTTCCCGCAACCGGCGTGCGACACGCCTGCGCAGGTCGCTCTCCACGGCGTCGAGCTCGGCGGCGTCAGGCGCCCACGAGCGAACCGTGACCGTCGCGGTCCCGTTGAGGCCCGTGACGAGCACGGCAGCGCGGGGATCGCCGGCTGTCTCGGTCTTCAGCAGGTCGACCACCGCATCGAGATCCTTGTCGAGCGGTACCTGAACCGACACCTGAGCGAGCTTCTCCCGACTGACGATGGTGGAGTTCAGAATCGTATCCGAGGCCAGCTTCTCGTTCGGGATCACGAGGCGCCGGTTGTCGGGGGTCTTGATGAACGTGTACGTGAGCCCGATCTCCTCGACGACCCCTTCGACGCCGTCGACCGTGACGGTGTCCCCGAGCCGCAGGGGCTGTGTGAACGCGATCACGACACCGGCGACGAAGTTCGCGAGTGGGCGCTGAGCGGCGAGGCCGACGACGAGGCCGACGACCGCAGACGAGGCGAGCAGGCCCGCGGCGATTGCCCGCACCTGCGGCACGACGAGCAGTCCGGAGAGGATGCCGAGGACGATGATGGCCGTCATCAGGCTGCGGCGGAGGACTCCGTAGCGAGTCGCGGCGGCGGCCGGCAGCGTGTGTTTCGACATGCGCCAGTCGACGATCTTCGCGAGGACGACCGCTGCCACGATGATCGCGACGACAAGCAGCCAGCGTGCCCAGATTTCCATGGGCGCTCTATTCGACGGCGAGACGGGCGATCCTCAGCCGGTGCTTGCGTCGGATTTGGCGCCGACTCGGCACAACGCGGCCACGATTCCGGCGGTACGCTCACAGCGGGCGGCGGGTGGATCCGGTCCCACCCGGGTGGGGAGTTCGCGGGTGCTGCCCGCTAGAGCGGCTTGCGGCCCGAAAAGCCTTCTTCCAGGCCGTGCCAGAAGCCGATCTCGTCCTCGCCCAGACGCCAGCAGAGCAGGATCTCCTCGCCGTCGCGGGTCGCCGGGAAGTCCACGAGCCCGGCATCGAGGTCCTTGACCAGCGCACCGGTCTCGTGGATGCGCGCCACGCAGCGGGCGATGCCCGTGCCCTCCTCGTCGAGCCGCCCCTGCACGTCCTCGAGCTCGTGCGGCTCGACGTTGCCTCCGTTCCCGGCGATCCGGGTCGTGATCGCCGCCTGCCGCTCCTGGAGCTCCACCAGGGCGCGGCGGTGCCCGACCAGCTCCTCGGTCAGAGGACGCACCTCGCCGAGCGCCTCGTTCGCCTCCTCGGTAGTGAAGTGCCGCTGCTCCACGCCCGTATGATCCGGCCGTTGTGAGCGCGGGTCAACGGCTTCGGGAGCCACGCGCCGAGGCTGGCGATCTGCCCGCCGGGCACGCCCTGGCAATCGGTCGCCTGACCGGCTCTTCATGAACTGGCGCCTCGCCGGCTGGACGACGCTGATCGTGCTCATGTCCACGGTGGCGTACGCGTCGCAGCTCAGCAGCAGCTCGCCGCCGAACGACGTCGCGTATCGGTGGAGCACGAGCATCCTGGGGCTGATCCAGTACGCCCTGATCCTGGGCATCCTCTTCCTGATCACGCTCGGGCTCGACCGACGCAGCTTTCTCGCGTTCCGCCGGCCGACGACGTCGTGGAAGAGAGCGGCCGGAATTGCAGCGCTCGTCCTGCTCGCAGTGCTCGTCGTCGGCGGGATCGTCGACCAGTTCGGGAACCCGGAACGAGAACAGGGGCTGATCCCGCAGCACTGGGACTCCAGCAAGATCGCGCCCTTCGTCGGATTCACGTTCATCGTCGTCGTGGTCGCGCCGATCGTCGAGGAGCTGCAGTTCCGAGGGGTCGGCTACGGCCTACTCGAGCGCTTCGGCCGTACCGCCGCGATCCTGCTCGTCGGGCTTGCGTTCGCGCTCGTCCACGGACTGATCGCGGGCTTTCCCGTGATCGCGGTGTTCGGCTGCGGGCTCGCCTACCTCCGCTCGCGGACGGACAGCATCTACCCGTGCATGCTGCTACACGCGTCCTTCAACGCCTTCGGGCTGATAGTCGGGATCGCGGGGTAGCCTTCCGGCAATGCGGCGCCTCGCCCCTGCTCTCGTCGTCTTCTTCGTCTGGGCGGCGCCGGCGCATGCGAAGCCGATCGTCAACGTCCAGGCGAGCTCGACGCTGGGAGCCGCGCCGCTGACGGTGACTCTGACTGCGAGCGGCGACGCCGTCTCCTACCACTGGGACCTCGGCGACCGCGCGGTCGCGGACGGACCCGTCGTCCAGCACCAGTACGGGCCGGGCCGGTTCACCGCGACCGTGACCGCGACCGCCGCCGACGGCTCGACCGCTCAGGCCAGCGTGGTCATCACCTCCGTGCAGCTCACGCTCTCCGGCCCGAAGATCGGCACCTACGGCCGCCGCGCAAGGTTCCACGGCCGCATGGCCCCGGCCCTGAAAGGCGCCCCGATCACGCTCTACTCCGGCGAGACACCCCTCCGCGTCGCGAAGCTGGACAAGAAGGGGCGCTTCTCCGCACGCGTCCGCCAGACCACTCCGGCCACGTATTCGGCCCGGTACGAGACGGTGCCCTCGAACCCGGTCGCGCTCGCCGTAAGACCCGGCCTGGACGTCGCTCTGCCGCGCTCCGGGATGATCGGACGAGCGCTCGTCGTACGCGCGGTCCTTCGCCCCAGGAGCTCGGGCACGATCCACGTCCGCGTGTGGAGGGGCAGCCGTGAAATGCCCGCGAAGGACTTCGGCGGCCGCGCGGTCGTCCATCTGAGCACGAGACGGGTTGCGAGCTATGTCGTTCGCATCGAGGTGACACCGACCGGCGCCTTCGCCGCTCGCCGGAAGACGCTGCGGACCAACGTCTACCTGCCGTACCTCGCGCCAGGCGCGCGCGGCCCGAGCGTCCGCATCCTCGAGCGCCGCCTCGCGCAGCTCCACTATCTGCTGCAAGGCGTCGACAGCTTCTACTCGTACGACACCTTGGACGCGGTGATCGCTTTCCAGAAGGTGAACGGCCTTGCGCGAACCGGCCGCGTCACGCCGGCGGTCTGGCGCCGACTCCAGGTCGTGCACACCCCGCAGCCGCGATACCGCTTCGGTCACCACATCGAGATCGACAAGACGAGACAGGTGCTGTTCGAAGTCGACCACGGCCGCGTCGTCCGGGTCGTGCACGTCTCGACCGGCGCGACGGGAAACACCCCGGTCGGACGCTGGCACATCTACAGCAAGGTCCCGGGCACGCTCCCGACGGGCATGTTCGACTCGAACTTCTTCCTGCGCGGTTTTGCGATCCACGGCTACCCGTCCGTCCCCACGTACCCCGCCTCCCACGGCTGCGTGCGCACACCGATCTGGGCGGCCCCGATCCTCTTCGCGTCGAGCTACTACGGCGAGACGATTTACATCTACTACTAGCGTCGCGGCCCTCTTGGTCGGCGGCCTGATCGCCGTAGCGATCCTGCTCGTCGTCGCCGTCCCGGACGGGAAGCGTCACCCGGTCGCCTGGCGCGACCTCACCGGCAAGGTGGGGCCCGTGCTGACCTCGGACTTGACGCGGCGCCTCTTCCGGACTCGCAGGCAGTTCCAGGAGTTCTTCGGAACGGGCCGCGAGTCGCCGGTCGACTTTTCGACCCGGCAGCTCCTTCTGGTCGCGCCCGGCCCGCGCTCGAGCACCGGCTACGCGGTTCAGGTTCTGAGCGTGACCGAGAACGACGACGGGATCATGGTCAAGGTGCGGGAGAAGACCCCGGCGCTGACCGACCACGTGGAAGCCGGCGTGACCTACCCATACCGGCTGCTCAGCCTGCCCGCGGGCAAGGCCGTTTACGTCGACTGGGTCGGTCGCTAAGGCGCCGCTTGCCCTAGCTCTCTTCTTCGCCGACCGCGAACTGGTCGGGGGAGACGTCGTCGAGGAACCGCTTGAACTCGTCGATCATCTCCTCCTCGTTCACCTCTTCGCCTTCGAACTCGATCGCCGACTCCTCGATCACGTCGTCGGCGGCGAAGATCGGCGCCTCGGCTCGGACGGCCAGCGCGATCGCGTCGGACGGGCGCGAGTCGATCTCGACCTCGGAGCCGTTCTGCTGCACCGTGATCGACGCGTAGAACGTGCTCTCCTTGAGCTCGGTGACGGTGATGCGGATCACCTGCGCGTCGAGCTGCTCGAGCATGTCGGCGACGAGGTCGTGGGTCATCGGGCGCGGCGTCGAGGCGCCCTGAAGCTTCATCAGGATGGCCGCGGCTTCGGGGTGGCCGATCCAGATCGGAAGGAACCGATTGCCGTCGGCCGTCTTCAGCAAGACGATGGGCTGCTTGCTGCCCAAGTCGAAGCTCACCCCATAGATGACCATTTCCTGCATGCCTGACCTCGATTCATCTTAGCGCCGGGCTCCGGCCCGTCCGTCCCCTCAACGGGTGCCCATTTTCGGCTTTGCCGAAAATGCGAAGCCTCAGGGCGATAGCCATGAGGCGAGCTCGAAGGCGCCGGATTGAAGCGTGAGACCAGCGTCGAGAAGAGCGTACGACAGGGCGCGGCGCCGTGGCTACAATCGAACGCCCCGGGCGATTAGCTCAGTTGGTTAGAGCGCCGCTCTGATAAGGCGGAGGTCCGTGGTTCGAATCCACGATCGCCCACTCTCCGCGCGAAGTCCGGCGCGCTGCGCGCGCCATGACGACTTCGCGCGGATTCGTTCTTTGGAGCCAGGCGTCTGTGAGCTGCGGCGGCAAAGCGCGCCGCAGCGGCGGATGTGTTCAGTCTTCAGCAGCGGCATCGGGCGCGAGTCGTACACCTCATCAAGCGGCTCAGCGCTGAGATTCGTGACTCCATGGAAGCGATTCTGAGCGCTAGTGCAAGACCTGCGTGCGGTGCAAGTAGTCGTCCACCGCCAACAAGAACGCCTCGTCACGCGCGATCTCGCTCAGCGTCCCCTTCGTGAAGTCGTCCAGCTCCGGCGTCCCAGCCAGCTCGACGAGGAACGTCCCCAGCCGGCCCTCCTGGGACATCGCCGCCATCCGGGAGAAGATCTGCCGCGCCTCCGCATCCTGCGAGATCGCCTCCAGGGACTCGAGATCGTCGAGCCATTCGCCGAACATCAGCCCGCCGCCGACTCCAGCGCCTCGGCCAGCTCCTCGAGCTGAACCTCGCTCTCGACCGCGATCTCGAGCCCGCGCGCAGTGACCCGGGCGCGGAACCCGGTCAGCCGCTCGGCGGCGATCTTCACGCGCTCGGCAACCTGCGGATCGGCGGGAGGACGGCGCCGCCGCTTCGTCGCTGCGCCCGACCAGCGCGCCTCGCGCTCCGCGGCCCGGACCGACAATCCCTGCCGCACGATCTTCCGCGCCAGCCGGCGGCGCCCCTCGTTGTCCGGCACCGCCAGCACCGCCCGCGCGTGGCCCTCGGTCAGCTCGCCGCGCTCGACCATGCCGAGGATGTCGTCGGACAGCTCGAGCAGTCGCAGCCGGTTCGAGACCGCCGGCTTCGAGGCGCCTACGCGCTCCGCGATGTCACCCAGGGACAGGTCGAACTCGTCGACCAGCACCGCGAAGGCCCGGGCCTCCTCGATCGGCGTCAGCTCCTCACGCGCGACGTTCTCCACCAGCCCGAGCAGAAGCGCGTCGCGATCGGCCGCATCCCGCACGAGCGCGGGCAGCGTCTGGAGGTTCGCTTCCCGGGCCGCACGCCAGCGCCGCTCGCCGGCTACGAGCTCGTAGCCGCCTGCCGCGCGGGGGCGCAGGACGACGGGCTGGATGATCCCCTGCGTCCTGATCGACTCGGCGAGCGCGGCGGTCGACTCGTGATCGAATCGCTTCCGCGGCTGCTTCGGATTGGGATGGATCTGATCGACCGCGACGTGCGCCAGCTCCGAGGACCCGGCGCCTCCGATCAGCACCTCGAGCCCTCGCCCGAGACCGCGCCTTGATGCGCTCTCGGTTGAAGCCGGGTTGAATCGACCGGTCAGTTCAGACGGAGTCACGGGCTAAGCCGGCGCTCCTGACGCCGGCGCCGCCAGCGGCACCTCAGAGGAACGGTCGACAAGCTCCATCGCCACCTTCCAGTAGGCCTCCGCGCCGGCCGAGCGCGGGTCGTAGGTGATCACGGGCTCGCCGTGGCTCGGCGCCTCCGCGATCCGGACCGAGCGAGGCACACGCGCGCGGAAGAGCAGCGGGCCGAAATGCCGCTCGAGCTCCGCGGCCACGTCGGCCGAGAGCTTCGTCCGCCCGTCGACCATGGTCAGGATCACCCCGGCGAGCGCAAGGGTGGGATTGAGCCGCGCGCGGATCGCGCCCAGCGAGGTGACGAGCTGCGAGAGGCCTTCGAGTGCGTAGTACTCGGCCTGCACCGGAACGAGGACGCGGCTCGCGGCCGCAAGCGCATTCACGGTCAGCGGGCCTAGTGAGGGCGGACAGTCGACGAACACGAACGCGTGCGTGTCCACCGCGGGAGCGAGCGTCTCGGCGAGGAAGCGCTCGCCGTCGCCGCGGCGCGCCAGGTCCGCGGCGGTTCCGGCGAGGTCCGGCTTGGAGGGGATGAGGTCGAGGTTCTCGAACCGCGTCGGCCTTGCCAACTCACCAGGTGGAGCCCCGTCGAGCAGGTCGCAGCTGGAGGTGCCGTTCGCCTGCTCGCCGAGCCCCGAGGTCGCATTCGCCTGCGGGTCGAGGTCGACGAGCAGCACGCGTTCGCCCGCCTTCGCGAGGCAGGCGGCGAGATTCACCGCAGTCGTCGTCTTGCCGACGCCGCCCTTCTGGTTGGCGACGGCGTAGATCCGCCCGGGCACACAGCCATTGTGATCAGGCGAGAGGACGTTTCCGGGCCAGCCCGGGGCGTCTCGGAAAACCCGCTGGAGTAGGGGCAATTTTGCGTGCGACGGCGAGACCGTTCCGCGTCTCGACAGCCGCGCCGCCGATCTGTTCCGATACGCGTGAGAGCGCGTCGAGGTCGGCGGAGGGGCCTAACCAGAGCACCGCTGCGCCGCCCTCGTCGACGAGCGGCAGCAGCCACTCGAGCGAAACCGCCGGCGGAGCCAGCGCCTTCGCCACGGCGACTCCATACCGGCCGTCGTGCTCTTCGGCGCGGCCCCAGACGACACGGACGTTCGGAAAGTCCGGTGCCCTACGCTCGAGAAAGGCCGCCTTGCGCCGATTCGAGTCGAGCAGCGTCACCTCACGATCCGGCAGGCTCGCAGCGAGCGCGAGCCCCGGCGAGCCGTTTCCCGAGCCTACGTCGACGATCGGCCCGTCGAACGCGCGCACGATCTCGACCCCGCGGAGACCATCCTCGACGAGCATCGCCCATGCTTCGTCGCGGTCCTCGATGGCAGTCAACCCGGGCGTCGCCAAAACGGCGTCGAGCCAGCGCTCGAGCCGCGGGTCCGTCAACCGGTCGGGCTAATGACCACGTAGCGGTTGGGCTCCGTGCCCTCGCTACCAGTCTCGACCCCGTCGAACTCCTTGAGGCACACATGCACGGTCTTCCGCTCGACGGCCGTCATCGGCTCGAGCTCGACTGCCGAATGGGTCGCGACTGCCTCCTCGGCGCTACGCACCGCCAGCGACTCGAGAGCTGCGCGGCGCCGTTCCCGGTACCCGGCCGCATCGACGACGACATCCTTGCGGTCGTTCGGGCGCGAGCGCCAGACGATCGCATTCGCGAGGTACTGGATCGCGTCGATCGTCTGACCGTGCTTGCCGATCAGGAGCCCGAGATTCGAGCCGGAGCACGACGCCGTGACCGTTTCGTCGTCCTCGAGGATGTCGATCCGGCAACGGACGCCGATCCCGGCGGTGATGCGTTCGAGCAGCTCGCGCACGTCTGCCGCGAGCTCGCTGTCGCCGTCGGTGGAGCCCTGTGCCGAGTCCGCGTCGACCTGCGCGACGACTCGCGCCGGCGTATAGCCGACGCCCAGGAGCCCTCGCTCGCCCTCCGAGACGACCTGGAACTGGACGGCGCCCTTGTCGAGCCCCGGATGGAGCTTCTCGAGCTCGCGCAGCGCGGCCCACTTGGCCTCGCCGACGGTCTCGCCGGTCGCCTCGACCTGGCGCAGGTCCTCCGTCATCGCCTCGCCTTCCCCTTCTTCCGCTTCACACGGCGCGGAGCCGCGGGCGGCGCGGATGCCTTGTCCTCCGCCGGCTCAGCGGTCCCGTCCCGGCTCTGCGTCTCCGACTTCGGCGGAGTGCGAGACGATCGCTTCGGCGGCGGTTTCGCCTTCGGCATCATCTGCCGCGTGACGAGGCCCTGGCCGACGGTCCAGAGGTTCGTCGTCACCCAGTAGATGACGAGCCCGACCGGGAACCTGACGATCACGGGGACGAACGCGACCGGGAGGATCATCATCATCGTCCGCTGGGTCTTGTCCATCGTCGTTGACATGAAGTAGGTCGACGCGAGCTGGCTGCCGACGTAGATCGCGAGCAGCACGTAGCCCGACCAGTGCGCGTTCGCATGCGCGGTGATGTCCGGGACGAGGCCGTCCAACCACGACAGGTTGCCGCCGGGCGGATGCCTCGAGAACTGCCGCAGCACGAGATAGAGGGCGATGAAGACGGGGAACTGGACGAGGAGCGGCAGGCACGGAGCCGCCGGGTTCACGCGGTTGTCCCGGTAGAACTTCATCAGCTCCTCGTTG
>Ga0066683_10000201_pt1 | contig 15757 bp, 15 predicted proteins | sample GraSoiAngelo_132_FD_62296 | JGI IMG/M metagenome (GOLD analysis project Ga0066683, IMG submission 62296) | Grasslands soil microbial communities from the Angelo Coastal Reserve, California, USA - 14_0929_02_40cm | ecosystem: Environmental > Terrestrial > Soil > Grasslands | place: USA... | reverse complement strand
ATCGTCGTCAGCAGGATCAGGAGGGTGCTCAGGCCGTCGACGCCGAGAAAATACTCGGCCCCGACCGACGGGATCCAGGGTGCGCGCTCGACGAACTGGAAGTCGGGGCCCTGCGGCGTGAACCAGAACCACAGCGGCACCGAGACGAGGAAGCCGATGAAGGCGACGATGTTCGCGACCCACCGGATGGCGCTCTCGTTCTGCTTGTCGATCAGCAGCAGGAGGAGCGCGCCGGCCAGCGGCGTGAACAGGATGATCGAGAGGTAATGGCTCATAAACAACATTGGAACGCGAAGCGCGCAAAGAATGAATTTCCTTTGCGGCCTTCGCGGGCTTTGCGTTCAAGATTCATCGCGCAAACAGATAAATACCGACGAACGCGAAGATGCCGAACAGCATCAGCAGCGCGTAATTCTGCACGAGACCGGTCTGGAACCGCCGGAACGAGAGGCTCGCCTCCTGGACGATCCAGCCGACCAGATTCACCATCCCGTCGACGACGGCGCGATCGGTCAGGCCCGACAACCACGAGCTGATGACGGTGACCCAGCTCGTGCCGTTCACCGCGCCGTCGACCACATTGCGATCGAAGGTCCACAGGCCGCGGCCTGCGCTGAAGGTGCCGGAGATCACCGTGGCGTCGTACAGCTCGTCGACGTAGTACTTGTTCAGCAGCGTGCGATGCGCGCCGGCCCAGCGAGCCGCCAGCTGGCCGGCAATTTCGGGATTCTTGACGTAGATCTTCTGGGCGATCAGGATGCCGGCGACGGCGATCAGCACCGAGAAGCCCATCAGGCCGAGCTCGACGCCGCTCGAGACGTGCGGCTGCACGTCGTCATTGCGGATTTCGGATTGCGGAGTGCGGAGAGCCACTTGCGGATCGCGTGCTCCCACCGCAATCCGCATTCCGCGATCCGCAATGGCGCTGTCCGTCGTTGCAGTGAAGCTGGGTTCGAGGAAACCCTCGATCGCATTCGGGCCGAGCGCTGCGGGAATGCCGACGACGCCGGCGACCAGCGCGCCGACGGCGAGCGCCATCAGCGGGAACAACATCGGCGTGGGCGATTCGTGCGGCCCGTGCCACGGTCCGTGGCCGTGACCGCTTCCGTGATCGTCGTGCGCGCTGTCCTTGCCTGGCGAGTGATCGTGAGGTCCGGCCGGCCCGTGGCTGACCCCGTGATCCTGTCGATGCGCCTGGCCGTGCGGATGTGCATCGGCCGGACGCGGCGCAGGGTGCGTGACAGCGCCGGCGGCGCGACCGCTGGTCTCCCACGCAGGCCCGCGGTAGTCGCCGAGGAAGGTCATTGCCATCAGGCGGAACATGTAGAACGCCGTCATCAGCGCCGTGGCGACCGCCAGGACCCAGATCGCCTTGTTCGCCAGGAACGCGCGGAAGAGGATCTCGTCCTTGCTGAAGAACCCGGCGAACGGCGGGATACCGGCGATGGACAGCATGCCGATGAACATCGCCGCAGAGGTCACCGGCAGGTACTTCCTCAGCCCGCCCATGCGCCGCATGTCCTGCTCGCCCGCCATCGCATGGATCACCGATCCGCTGCCGAGGAAGAGCAGCGCCTTGAAGAACGCGTGCGTCATCAGGTGGAACGCGCCGGCCGAGAAGGCGCCGACACCCATCGCCGTGAACATGTATCCGAGCTGAGAGACGGTCGAGTACGCGAGCACGCGCTTGATGTCGTACTGCACGAGGCCGATCGAGGCGGCCATCAGCGCCGTCAGCACGCCGACGATGGCGACAATCTGCATCACCATCGGCGCATGCGAAAACAGCACGGCGTTCCGGCCGACCATGTAGACGCCCGCCGTGACCATCGTCGCCGCATGGATCAGCGCGGAGACCGGCGTCGGCCCCTCCATGGCGTCCGGCAGCCAGACATACAGCGGAATCTGCGCGCTCTTGCCGGCGGCGCCGACAAACAGGAAGAGACAGATGAAGGACAGGACTCCGAAGTGCGCCGTCTCGACCGGCATCGCGGCCGCGGCGTTCTGTACGGCGCGGAAATCGAACGTGCCGAACGTGTAGTAGATCAGGAAAACGCCGAGGACGAATCCCCAGTCGCCGATCCGGTTGGTGATGAACGCCTTCCTGCCCGCGTCCGCCGCGCTCTTCTTCTCGTACCAGTAGCCGATGAGCAGGTACGAGCAGAGACCGACGCCTTCCCAGCCCACGAACATCACCAGGAAGTTGTTTCCCAGGACGAGCATGAGCATGAAGAAGCAGAACAGGTTCAGGTAGCAGAAGAACCGCGCGACGCCACCGCGCGGCTCGTCGGCCATGTAGGCGGTCGAGTAGACGTGAATCAGCGTCCCGATGCCCGTGACGACGAGAGCCATCATGCCGGCCAGCGGATCGAGCCGGAAACCCCAGGTCACCTGGAGCAGGCCGACGCTTGTGTTGGTCTGCAAGGGGATCGACGGAATCCACTGAGCAACCGTGACGTCGAAGGCGCGGGCGTCCGCCGGCAGGCCGAGGAGCTCCCAGAAGGCGAACAGCGACAGCCCGAGCGCCGCGGTCATCGTCGTGCAGGCCACGACACCCGCGGTCTGCCGCGAAAACGCACGGACCCCGAGGAGACCGTTGATGGCGGCCCCGAAGCCCGGTAACAGCGGAATCAACCAGATATAGCGCATCGTGAGACCGTTCAAAGCGTGGGGTGGGTCGCCCTACCCACCCAACCTACCTGACCTACGCGACCTGCTTGCCTGACCCACCCGACCTAGCGACCTACGCGACCTATTTGCCTGACCCACCCGACCCACGCGACCTACGCGACCTACTTGCCTGACCCACGCGACCTACTTGCCTGACCCACGCGACCCACGCGACCTACTTGCGCCCGTTGTCGTCCTACCAGCGCATGAGGTTCATCTCGTCGATGTTGACCGTCTCTTTGTTCCGGTAGAAGGCGAGGATGATGCCGAGCCCCACCGCCGCCTCCGCCGCCGCCACCGCGATGACAAAGATCGCGAAGACCTGACCGATGCCGTTCTGCAGCTGGGCGGAGAATGCGACCAGGTTGATGTTCACCGCGTTCAGGATCAGCTCGATCGACATGAAGATGATGATGATGTTGCGGCGCACCATCACGCCGATCACGCCGATCATGAACAGCGCGGCGGACAGGAACATGTAGTGAGTAGAAGTGATCATGATTCTCTATATTTGGTGAATTGGTGAATTCTCATAGTTCCCTTTTCGCCAGCACGATGGCCCCGATCATCGCGACCAGCAGCAGCATCGACGCGATTTCGAACGGAATCAGATAGCTGGTATAGAGCAGCCAGCCCACCTGCTCCGTGTTGCCCGATACCGGAATCGCGGCCGTCGCCGCCGAGGCGAGAGGGACCACCGGTTTCCCCGTCGAATACAACGCAACCGCGCCGAGCTCGACGATCACCGCCGCCGCCATGCCGAATCCCAGCCTGGTCTGCCGATGCGGATCCGAGTGCGCCTCCGGCGGACGCTTCAGGTTCACGAGCATCACGACGAACAGATACAAGACGACGATGCCGCCTGCGTAGACGAGGATCTGGATGGCGGCGAGGAACGCCGCGCCGAGCAGCACGTACAGCGCGGCGACGAACAGAAAATCGAGCACCAGAAACAGCACGCTGTGCACGGTGTCCTTCGTGCTGATGACCAGCACGGCGAACCCGAGGATGCATGCCGCGATGAAGTAGAACGCGATTGCTTCGCCCATACGCCTTGCGCAGGGCTCAGGGCGAAGAGCTCAGGGCACACAGCCCTAAGCCCTAAGCCCTAAGCCCTACAAGAGCACCACCTTCACGATCCCGGTCACCACCAGATTCGCGATCGCCAACGGAATGAGCACCTTCCACCCGAGCCGCATCAACTGGTCGTAGCGGTAGCGCGGGAGCGTCGCGCGGATCCAGATGAAGAAATAGAGGAAGAGGAACGACTTGATCAGGAACCAGGTCCAGCTCGGGACGACGTCGAGAACGCTCAGCATCGCGACGCTCGGAAACGGACGCAGCCAGCCCCCCAGGAACAGCGTGGTCGCGACCGACGAGACAACGATCATGTTGGCGTATTCGGCGAGGAAGAACAGCGCGAAGCGCATGCCGCTGTATTCCGTGTGAAAGCCGCCCGTCAGCTCCTGCTCGGCCTCGGGCATGTCGAATGGCGCGCGGTTGGTCTCCGCCAGGCTCCCGATGACGAAGATCCCGAACGCGAGCGGCTGTACGAACGCGTACCACAGATGCGAGCTTTCCTGCGCCCGGACGATGCTGACCATGCTGAGCGAGCCGGCCATGAGGATCACGCTCACCAGGGTCAACGTCACCGCGACCTCGTAGCTGATCAACTGGGCCGACGCGCGCAGGCTCGCGAGCAGCGGGAACTTGCTGTTGGAGGCGTAGCCCGCGAGGATGATGCCGTAGACGCCGACCGAAGCCACCGACACGATGTAGAGGAGCCCGACGTTGACGTCCGTGATGAACAGAGTGACCCGGCGCCCGAACAAGTTGACCTCGGGGCCGAACGGAATCACCGCGTAGACGATCAGCGCCGGCACCATGGAGATGATGGGCGCCGCGGTGAAGACCCATTTGTCGGCGCGGGTCGGCGTGATGTCTTCCTTGATCATCAGCTTCACGGCATCCGCCACCGGCTGCAGGATGCCGTACGGGCCGACGCGCATCGGGCCGAGCCGCGACTGCGCCCACGCGATCACCTTGCGCTCGAGCAGGACCATGTAGGTGACCGCGACGAGCGTCGCGTTCAGGACGATCAGGATCTTGAGGATCGGGATGACGAGGGTGTCGACCACGGATTAGTCCTTGGTCCCTGGTGCTTGGTGCTTGGTCCGTCCCAGGTCCCTGGTCCGTCCCAGGTCCTTGGTCCGTTCCGGGTCCTCGGTCCGTCCCAGGTCCCTGGTCCGTCCCAGGTCCTGGGTCCGTCCCAGGTCCTGGGTCCGTCCCAGGTCCTGGGTTCGTCCCAGGTCCTGGGTCCGTCCCGGGTCCTCGGTCCGTCCCAGGTCCTGGGTCCGCCTCGAGTCCCGGGTCCCGTTTCTGCGGTCCGCCGTCCGGCGCGACAGCGCGACGTCGCACCAAGGACCAAGGACTAGGGACGGACCAAGAACCAAGAACGAAGGACCGAGGACTAGCGTCATCGATCCACTTCGCCGAGGACGACGTCGAGCGAGCCAATCAGCGCGACGACGTCGGCGATGAGATGGCCGCGAATCAACGGGCGCAGTCCCTGAAGGTTGCAGAAGGACGGCGGCCGGACGCGGAACCGGTACGGGTTCGTCGATTTCCCGTCGCTGACGATGAAGTAGCCGAGCTCCCCTTTCGGCGACTCGATCGCGTGATACGTCTCGCCCGCCGCCGGTTTGATCAGCCGCGGCACCTTGCCGACAATCGGCCCTTCCGGAATGCCCTCGGTGGCCTGACGAATGATCCGCAGCGACTGGCGGAACTCCTCGAGCCGCACGAGATACCGATCGTAGGTGTCGCCCGCCGTCCCGATCGGCACGTCGAACTGCATCTCGTCGTACGCCGCGTAGGGCTCGTCCTTGCGGACGTCCTTTGGCACGCCGGAACCGCGAAGCGGCGGTCCGCTCAGGCCCAGGGCGACCGCATCTTTGCCGGAGATGACGCCGATCCCTTTCGTGCGCTCGAGCCAGATCCGGTTGTGCGTCAGCAGCTCTTCGTACTCGTCGACCTTCGAGTCCATGACCGAGCAGAACTCGAGGACCTTCCTGTCCCAGCCGGGGGGCAGGTCCAGTGGCAGGCCGCCGATGCGCATCGAGTTGTACGTGAGCCGCGCGCCGCAGAACTCCTCGAAGAGATCGAGAATCAGCTCGCGCTCGCGGAACGCGTAGAGGAACACCGTCATCGCGCCGATGTCCATCGCGTGCGTCCCGATCCAGAGGCAGTGGCTGGCGATCCGCTGCAGCTCGCAGAGAATGGTCCGGACGTAGCGCGCCCGCCTCGGCACCTCGAGCGACATCAGCTTCTCGACCGTCTCACAGTAGCCGACGTTGTTGGTGGCGGCCGCGACGTAATCCATGCGATCGGTCAAGAGGATGATCTGCGTCCAGTTGCGGTTCTCGCTCAGCTTTTCGATGCCTCGATGCAGATAACCGATCACGACGTCCGCGTCGACCACCTTCTCGCCGTCGAGCCGCAGCACCACCCGCAGCACGCCATGCGTGCTCGGATGCTGCGGCCCCATATTGATCACGAGCTCGTTCGTGTCGAACATCGCGCCGTGATGCACTACTGGTGTGTCCATCGCTCGATGTCAGTCCTTGGTTCTTGGGCCTTTGTTCCTGGTCCGTCCTCGGTCCTCGGTCCTCGGTCGGCGGCGCGCCATGATCCGCGGACCAAGGACGCAGGACCCGGGACGGACCAGGGACCAAGTACCAGGGACGACGCCTACTCTATATCCGCCTGTTCCCTGGCCTGGCGCAGCTTGAGCCAGTCGAGCGGATTCTCCATCAGCAGCTCGCCGGGTCCCTCGAGCGGATAGTCCTTCCGCTGCGGGAACCCCTGCCAGTCGTCGGGCATCAGAATGCGCCGGCGATCGGGGTGGCCCGTGAAGTTCACGCCGAACATGTCGTACACCTCGCGCTCGAGCCAGTTCGCGGACGGCCAGATGCCGGTGACCGACGGCACCGGTTGCAGCTCGCCGACCTTCACCTTGATTCGCACACGATGGCGATGGCGCGTGGAATACAAGCAGTAGACCACGTCGAAGCGCCCCTCGGCACGCGGTGGCCAGTCGGTGGCCGTCACGTCGGAGCAGAAATCGAAGACGGCATCCGCGGCGTCGCGGAGATGACGCGCCGTCTCGACGAGGTGCGCCACCGGGACGACAATCGTCCAGTCGCCGAGGTGATAGCTGACGTGCGACACGCTGCCCGGCACGACGCGCTGCAGGGTCGTGATGAACGCCGGCAGCGCCAGGCCCGCCGGCGGCGCCGGTTCGGTCGGCCCGGTCGGCGCCGCGGCAGCAGGCGGAGGATGCGCCGCCGCCTTCGCTGGCGGGGGCTTCGCAGCAGCGGCTTCGGCGCCCGGGGCCTTCGCAGCTGCCGGCTTGCCCGCCGCAGCCGCGGAAGCGGCGGAGCCGGGTGCGGCTTCGGGCGGCGTGGCATCTGAAGGCGGCTTCGGAGCCTCAGCCATTTAAACCCATTCGAGCGCGCCCTTCTGCCACGCGTAGTAGTAACCGACGACCAGGATGAAGATGAAAACGAGCATCTCGATCAGGCCGAACAGCAGCAGCTTATCGAAGATGACCGCCCACGGAAACATGAACACGGTCTCGACGTCGAAGATGACGAACAGCATTGCGACCAGGTAGTAGCGGATGCTGTAGCGATCGCGCGCGTCGGTGAGCGGCTCGATGCCGCATTCGTACGGCTCCAGCTTCACCTTGTTGTATTTTTCCGGGTGAAGCAGGCCGGAAAAAACCAGCGTGAACAAGGCAAAGCCCGTCGCGACGACGACGAAGATGGCGATCGGGATGTAGGGTGAAAGCATTGGGTGCCGTGCCGCGAGAAGAGGCGCGGCCGCTGAAAAAAGCCGTTGGTTTATAACACGCGACCTGAGGGGTGTCAAGAAACGGCGACGCCGCGCGTCGCTCGAACATTTCGCCGCAACTTGCAGATTTCAAACCATTTTGGGTTCCTCAATCGCTTGACGCTCTTCAAGAGCGGGACCTATACTCAACGAATGCCCAACCGGCGCGTTCTGGCCGCCGTGCTGTCGCTCGCCGCCTGCACGCTGGCCTGGCCCGGGCCACTCGCCGCTCAGGCGATTCAGCGGGCGCTCTACGTGAGCGTGCTCGACCAGGCGGGCGCCCCCGTGCCCAACCTCGGTCCTGCCGATTTCGTGGTCCGCGAAGACAATGCGGCCCGGGAAGTATTGAAAGTCGACTCGGCAAACGAGCCGATGCACGTGGCCGTCATCATCGACAACAGTCAGGCGGCGCGCGACGAGATCCCGCACATCCGCCAGGCGCTTCCGGCGTTCATCGCGGCGCTCACGGGATCCGCCGCGGGCGACGTGAAGAACGAGGTCGCGATCATCGCGATTGGCGAGCGGCCGACGATCTTCGCGCCATCCACCACCAGCCGGACGAGCCTGCAGAAAGGCGTCGATCGGCTCTGGCCGCTGCAGGGCAGCGGCGCGTATCTCCTCGACGGGATCATCGAGGTGTGCCAGGGCTTCAAGAAGCGTGAGGCCCGCCGCCCGGTGATCGTCGCGATCTCAGCCGAGGGTCCGGAGTTGAGCAACCGCCAATACGACCAGGTGCTCGATCCGCTCCGCGCCAGCGGCGCGGCGTTCCATGTCATCGCGATCGGGCGTCCGTCGGGCAGCCTCAGCGACGAGGCGCGCAATCGCAGCATCGTACTCGACGAAGGACCGCGCACGACCGGTGGCCGCCGCGAGGATCTCCTCACGGGCATGGCGCTGACGGCCACCCTCACGCACCTTGCGGATGAGCTGACGCATCAGTATCGCGTCACCTACGCCCGGCCGCAGACGCTGATTCCGCCCGAGCGCGTCACCGTCGCCGCGGCGAAGCCGGGGCTGACCGCGCGCGGGACGCTCATCAAAGACCAGCAGGGACGCCCGTGACCGGTTCACCCTTCCGCCGCTTCCCATTCCCGCTGCCCGTCCTGGCCGCAGCCGCCGCGGCGCTCCGGATCGCCGCGGCGCAGGCACCGCAGCCGCCCCAGGTCCCGTTCCGCACCGGCGTCGATCTCGTCTCGCTCAACGTGACGGTGACCGACAGCAGCGCGCGCTACATCACCGACCTCACGCAGGACGAGTTCAACGTGTTCGAGGACGGCGTCAAGCAGGACGTCACGTTCTTCAATCGGACGAATCTGCCGATCGCGCTGGCGCTGCTGATCGACACCAGCGCCAGCATGGAGTCGAAGCTGCCGACCGCGCAGGAAGCGGCCGTCGGCTTCGCCAAACGCCTTCGCGCGCAGGATCTCGCCGAGGTCATCGACTTCGACAGCCGCGTCGTCGTGCTGGCGAGCTTCACGAACGGCGTCTCGGATCTCGAGCAGGCGATCCGCAAGACGTCGGCGGGCGGCTCGACGTCGCTCTACAACGCGGTCTACATCGCCCTCAAGGACTTGAAAAAGGTCGTCGCGAAGAACACCGAGGAAATCCGCCGGCAGGCGCTCGTCGTGCTGTCCGACGGCGAAGACACGTCGAGCCTGCTGCCGTTCGAAGAAGTCCTCGACCTGGCGAAGCGATCGGAAACCGCCATCTATGCGATCGGGCTGCGCTCGCCCGACGGCGCGGGCACGGCGACGAAAGGCTTCAAGGAGGCCGAGTTCGTCTTGCGGCAGTTTGCGCAGGAGACAGGCGGCCGCTCCTTCTTCCCGAACCAGCTATCGGACCTGGCGAACGTCTACGGACAGATTTCCGACGAGCTGTCCAGCCAGTACACAGTCGGCTACACCTCTCGCAACCCGCGCCGCGACGGCTCCTGGCGTCGCGTGATTGTCCGCGTGAACCGTCCGAACCTGACGTCGCGGACCAAGCTGGGATACTTCGCGACGACGTCGCATTAGACTGGGCGGGTCAGGCCCAGACCATGAACATTCTTCCTCTCGTTCTTTACGCGGCCGCCTTCGTTGCGTATGCCTGGCACTTCGCGCAGCGCAACCCGGTTGTCGGCCGTTCGGCCACGACGCTCCTGGTGGCGGCCGCGCTGTCGCACACCTTCGTCATCGGCATGCAGACGATGGAGGTCGGGCATGTGCCGGTGCAGGGCAAGACGTCGGCCATCTCGACGTTCGTCTGGCTGCTGGCTCTCTCGTATCTCTACATCGAGATGACGACCGAGGAGCGGGCGATGGGCGTCTTCATCCAGCCGTTGCTCGTCGCGCTGCAGGCGATTCCGGCGTTTCGTACGAGCATCGAGGACCGCGCCGCGGTTCTGCAGGGTCCGCTGTTCGGCGTGCACGTCTCGTCGCTGCTCTTCGCGTACGCGAGCTTCGCGCTGGCGTGCGTCATCGGCATCACCTACGTGCTGCTGTTCAAGGAAATCAAGGCGAAGCACCTCGGCTTCTTCTATGCACGGCTGCCGTCGCTGCAGATGCTCGATCGCATGAATCAGCGTGCCATCGTCATCGGCTGGATCTTTCTGACCATCGGCATGATCGTCGGCGCCATCTGGGCGGCGCAGGCGCGCGGCTACGCGGCCGGCGATCCGCGCGTGCAGGCCATGTCGCTGCAGGATCCGAAGATTTTCGTCGCGCTCTTGTGCTGGATCGTGTATTCGTTCGAGCTGTTCGCCGCGCGGCGCATCGGCTGGGGTGGACGGCGGGCGGCGTACCTGTCGGCGATCGGCTTCGTGATCGTGCTGTTCAACTTCGTCCCGATCAGTTATTTCTTCTCGAAGAGCCACAATTTCTAACGTGCAGCTCCTCCTCGTCGGAATCAGTTACCGGACCGCGCCGGTCGAGCTGCGCGAGCGGCTCGATTTTCAGGCGCGCGGCGTGGCCGATGCGCTCCGCGCGTTGGCCTTGCGCGGATCGGCGCGTGAAGCCGTCGTGGTCTCGACGTGCAACCGCGCCGAGCTCTACGTCGCCTGCGACGAGGCGGCCGCGACGCGCCAGGACCTCGTGCATTTCGTCAGCGACTTCAACGGCGTCGCGCCGGACGAGATCGCCCCACACGTGTACGACGTGATCGACCTCGACGTCGCGCGACATCTGTTCCGCGTGGCCGCCGGCCTCGATTCGCTCGTGATGGGCGAGCCGCAGATTCTCGGTCAGGTGAAGGAGGCCCACACGAGCGCGACCGAGGCGCGTACGGCGGGCCCCGTGCTCAACCGGCTGTTCCACACGTCGTTCGCGGTCGGCAAACGGGTGCGGACCGAGACCGGTCTCGGATCGGGCGCGGTGTCGGTGAGCTACGCCGCCGTGGCGCTCGCGCGGAAAATCTTCGGCGATTTGAGCGGCCGGAACGTCGTCGTCATCGGCGCCGGGGAGATGGGGACGCTGACCGCGGTGCACATGAAGTCGCAGGCCGTGCGGCACGTCACGATCGTCAGCCGGACGATGGCGCACGCCGCGCGGACGGCGGAGGCGATCGGCGGCGCCAGCGCGGCGCCGTGGGAAGAGCTGGACGCGGTGCTCGGCGCGACCGACATCGTCATCACGGCGACCGGCGCGGCGGCGCCGATCCTCACCAGAGCGCACATCGAGGCCGTGATGCGGCCGCGGCGCAATCGCCCGCTCTTCATCATCGACATCGCGATGCCGCGCGATGTGGAAGCGGCCGCCGGCGAAATCGAGCAGGTGTTTCTCTACAACATCGACGACCTGCAGGCGACGGTCCGCGAAAACCTGGCGCGACGCGCGAGCGAGGTCGCCGGCGCCGAGACGATCGTCAACGAGGAGGTCGGGAAGTTCGGCGCGTGGTTCCGGTCGCGCGCCGCGATCCCGACGATCGTCGCGCTGCGGGAGCGGTTCGAAGCCATCAGACGGGCCGAGCTCGAGCGGCTGGACTTCAAGCTGTCGTCGCTCCAGCCGGAGGCGCGCGCCCGCGTCGATGAAATCACCCACCTCCTCATCGAGAAGCTGCTGTTGACACCGACCGAGCAGCTCAAGTCGCTGAGCGACGCCGACACGGTGGGCGCCTATGCCGAGGCGCTGACACGGCTGTTCGGCCTCGCTGAACCCGAAGAGCGGCCGAACGTCGAATCGTTCGCCCGCAATCGCCCGCCCCGGCGACGTGCCTGAGGCGAACGTGGAGCTCCGACTCGGTACCCGCGGCAGCCAGCTCGCCATGTGGCAGGCGAACACCGTGGCGGCGCGGATCGCCGCCGCCGGCGGACCGCCCTGCCGCATCGTCATCATCAAGACATCCGGCGATCGCCTGCAGGAGGCGCCGATTTCGGACGTCGGCGGCAAGCGTCTCTTCGTCAAGGAAATCGAGGATGCGCTCTTCCGGCGCGAGATCGATCTCGCCGTGCACAGCAGCAAAGACATGCCCGCCGTGCTGCCGGAGGGACTGGTGATCGCCGCCGTGCTTCCGCGCGAGGACCCGCTGGACGCGTTGGTGCTCCCTGTCAGGGCTCAGGGCTCAGAGCCGAGGGCTCAGGGCTCAGGGCTCAGGGCTCAGAAAACAGCGCAGCCCTCAGCCCTCAGCCCTCAGCCCTTGACGCTCGACGATCTCGTCGCCGTTCTCGGCCAATCACCGTCGATCGGCACCGGTAGCGTCCGCCGCATCGCGCAGTTGACCCGTCTGTTTCCCGGCGCACGCTTCGCGCCGATTCGCGGTAATCTCGACACCCGCTTGCGCAGGCTGGATGAGGGCGGGCCCGGCGGGAACGACGCGCTGGTGCTTGCCGCCGCCGGCCTGCGGCGTCTCGGTTTCTCGTCCCGCATTTCGCTGCCGCTCCCGGTCGCGGCGTGCGTGCCGGCGCCCGGCCAGGGGATCGTCGCCGTCGAGGTTCGATCAGGCGACACGGGCGTGCAGGACGCCGTGTCACGCATCGACGATCCGGCGGCTTCCGCCGCGCTCGCCGCGGAGCGCGCGCTGGTCGAAACCCTCGGCGGCGGGTGCCAGACGCCGATTGGCGCGCTGGCGACACCCGTCGACGGAGACATGATCGAGCTCGTGGCCGCGGTCGTGGCCCTCGACGGAAGCCGTGCCGTGCGCGAGCGGGCGCGCGGATCGCGATCGGAAGCGAGAGCGCTCGGAGCGCACGTGGCCAGGCAGCTTCTGAGCGGCGGCGCGGGTGAGATCCTCGCGGAGGCACGCCACGGGCTGGGCGCTGTGGAGGGGATACAACCGTAGTCGTTAGTCATGGGTCGTAAGTCATCGACCAACGACCAACGACCAACGACTAACGACCAACGACTAACGACCAACGACCACGATGTCTATCGTTTATCTGATCGGCGCGGGCCCCGGCGATCCCGGCCTCCTCACCGTTCGCGGCCAGCAGTGCCTCGAGTCGGCGGACGTGGTGCTGTACGACCATCTCGTCCCCGAGCGCCTGCTTCGATCGGCGCGGCCGGATGCCGAGAAGATCGACGTCGGCGTCGCCGCGCCGCAGCCGCAGGAGCAGGAGGCGATCTGCTACCTCCTCGCCGAGAAGGCGCGCGAAGGCAGGACCGTCGCACGGCTGAAGTGGGGCGACCCGTTCGTGTTCGATCACGGCGGCTCGGAGGCGTTGTTCCTCCACGAGCAGGGCCTCCGCTTCGAGGTCGTGCCGGGCATTCCTGCCGGCGTCGCGGTGCCGAGTTACGCGGGCATCCCGATCACGTATCCCGGCGGCGGAGACACGTTGACGTTCATCCGCGGGCACGAGGACGACGGCAAGACGCGCGCGTCGATCGACTGGGCCAGCCTCGCGCGCCTCGACGGCGCCATCGTCTGCTACGCCGGCCCGCAGCAGCTGCCGCACATTCTGAGCTCGCTCGTGTCGCACGGTCGGCCGTCCGGGGATTCCGCCGCGATCATCTACGACGGCACGCTGCCGACGCAGGAAACCATTGTCGGGTCGATCGACGAGATCGCCGGGTCGGTTGCGCGATCGGGCGACCGGCGGGCGGCGATCCTGGTCGTCGGCCGCGTCGTCAAGCTGCGCGAGCACCTGCGATGGTTCGACGCGCGGCCGCTCTTCGGCAAGCGCGTGCTCGTGACGCGTCCGAAGGAGCAGGCGATGGATCTCGTCGAACGCCTCGAAGCGATGGGCGCGCAGGCGATTGAAGCACCGATGATCCGCATCATCCCGCCAGAGGACTACACCCCGCTCGACGAGGCCTGCGCGCGAGCCGCCGACTTCGATTGGATCATCTTCTCGAGCCCGACCGCGGTCGATGCGTTCCTGGACCGGCTGCTGGCCGGACCCCAGGACCTGCGCGCGCTCCAGGGCGTCAAGCTGTGCGTCGTCGGACCGGCAACCGCGGAGCGGCTGGCGCGCCGCGGCCTGAAAGTTGATCTCACGCCGTCGGAGTTCCGCGCCGAAGGCGTGGTCCGCGCGATGGCGGAGACGACCGACATCACGGGTCTGAGCGTGCTGCTGCCGCGCGCGGACATCGGCCGCGAGGTCATCGGCGACGAGCTGCGCAAGCGGGGCGCCGTCGTCACCGAGGTCATCGCGTACCGCACCGCCGTGGTCGAGCCGGAGCGCGAGGGCGAACCGGACATCTACCGGATGCTGCTCGAGCGCCGGATCGACGTCGTCACGTTTACGAGCGCGTCGGCCGTGCGTCATTTCGTGCGGGTGCTCGGGGCCGAGCCGGCCGCCGATCTGCTGCGGACCGCCACGGTCGCGTCGATCGGTCCGGTCACCGCCGAGGCCGCCACGCAGTGCAGCATTCAGACGACGATCATGCCGTCGAGCTACACGATTCCCGCGCTCGTGGAGGCCATCGTGGAGTACTTTTCAGAAAAGGGCGCAGAGACGCGTGAGCACACCGAGACGAGATAGCCACGGAGACACCGGGACAGGGAGTCTTCTTGAAAAAAGATCTCTGTGTCTCCGTGTCTCTGTGGCTGTCATCTCTCCGTGTCCTCTGCTTTCTCGGTGAGCTCCGCTAGAAGGGAACAGCCATGAACCACAGCCTGACTCATACGGCCCTGAAGCTCACGCGACGGCTGCGGCGGCTGCGCCGGACCGAGACCATGCGCGCGCTCGTGCGCGAGACGCGGCTCACGCCCGACCTCTTCGTCCTGCCGCTGTTCGTCTGTGAAGGCGAAGGCGTCCGGCGCGAGGTCGCCTCGATGCCCGGCGTGTTCAACCTGTCGGTCGACGAAGCCGTGAAAGAGGTCGAGACCGCGAAGGCCGACGGCGTCAAGAGCGTCATCCTGTTCGGCCTCCCGGATCGCAAGGATGACATCGGATCGCTCGCCTACGATCCGGGAGCCCCGGTGCAGTCCGCGATCCGGGCGATCAAGCGCGCGGCGCCGGACGTGCTCATCGCGACCGACGTCTGCCTGTGCGAATACACCGACCACGGCCACTGCGGCATCGTGATCGACAATGAGATCGCCAACGATCCGTCGGTCGAACAGATCGTGCGCGCGGCCGTCTCGCACGCGGCGGCCGGCGCGGATATCGTCGCGCCCTCGGACATGATGGACGGCCGCGTCGGCGCCATCCGCCACGCGCTCGACGAACGCGGCTTCGAGCAGACGGCGATCATGGCGTATGCGGCGAAGTACTGCTCGGCCTTCTACGGGCCGTTCCGAGACGCCGCGGCGTCCGTGCCGCGGTTCGGCGATCGGCGGTCGCACCAGATGGATCCGGCCAACTCCGCCGAGGCGATGCGCGAGGTCGAGCAGGACATCGCGGAAGGCGCCGACATCGTGATGGTGAAGCCGGCGGTCACCTATCTCGACGTCATCGCGCGCGTGAAGGAGAGGTTTCAGTTTCCGACGGCCGCGTATCACGTCAGCGGCGAGTACGCGATGCTGAAGGCCGCCGCGCGCAACGGCTGGATCGACGAGCCGCGCGCGATGCTCGAGACGCTCACCTCCATCCGCCGCGCCGGCGCCGACATCATCATCACGTATTACGCGCGGGAAGCCGCCCGGGCGATCGCCCAGTCTTAAAATGGAGTTCAGGCTGCAGCGAGAGGTTCGTGTGACATCGTTCGACGAAGAGCCTCGCCTGCGGTCCGCGCTCGACTATTGGCTCTCGCGCCCGCCCGTGGAACGCCTCGCCGCCGTGGAGTTCCTCCGGAGACAATTCCATGGACCTGGCGCCCGACTTCGACGAGTTCATCGC
>Ga0066683_10000198_pt1 | contig 15810 bp, 19 predicted proteins | sample GraSoiAngelo_132_FD_62296 | JGI IMG/M metagenome (GOLD analysis project Ga0066683, IMG submission 62296) | Grasslands soil microbial communities from the Angelo Coastal Reserve, California, USA - 14_0929_02_40cm | ecosystem: Environmental > Terrestrial > Soil > Grasslands | place: USA... | reverse complement strand
CGGTTCGACTTCAGTTCCCGTCACCCGAACGATCCGCGTCTCCACCAGGGTGATCGGCTGAAGCCGTAACGCGCGCCCGCGGTCGGAGCTCGCGATCCAGTTCCACAGCGTCTTACCGGGATACATGAGGACGTCGATCACGCGCTGGATCACTGTGGCCGACGCGTCGGTGACGCGCGCGAGTAGACGCACGGCGTAGACCAGCGCCTCCGCGGCGAACCAGCTGGCGATCCACAGCGCGAGGCCCGCGGCACCAAGCACCAGCAGCGTGCCAGCCGCGACGACGCTCACGCCGAAGTACGCGATCGCGGCAAGACCGAGGAAGCCAATCAGAGCACCGAGCGCGATAACGCCGACGATGCGAAGGACACCGCCGAGAAGGATCGCGAGCGGCGGCAGTGCGCGGCTCACCGCGCGGAGAACGAGCGCGACGAGCAGCATCACGAGCGCAAGCGCTCCTACGACGAGGATCCAGGCGAGCCACGGCATGGCGATCGCGCCCCACGCGATGAGGGCTGTGGCCAGCAGCATCAGCGGGATCGGTGCGGTGAGCGCGATGCCGAGCAGCTTGTCCGCGACGTCGGCTGACATGAACGTCGGGACGATCACCGACGCGCGCCAGAGTGCGAGGAACAGCGCGAGGAGCAGGAAGGACACGGCGAGACCCGCGGCGATGCGCGTGAGCCAGCGTCGCGGTCCCGCGTCGAGGTCGTCCCAGGGCCCGAGGTGCGTCATGCCGATGAGGTCGAAGAAGACCAAACCGAGCATGAGCGCACCGACGAACGACGCGATCGCGTACGCCAGCGTGATCTCGCGGAACCAGTCGGGCAGGAACGCGACGGGGGCGCCGATCGCCTTCTCGTGGCTCGCGATCGAGAGGGCGGCGTCCGCGTACAGGAAGAGACAGAGACCAACGAAGAAAAGAAACCCGCCGATGATGCGCCACCCCGCCCAGCGGTTCGACCGTCCGCGCAGCTCGGCGGCGGCCGACCGCACCTGCGACGCAAGCCGTTCGCTTCCGTTCTCGGCGTGCGTCGCGGCCTGGTCGACGAGCGGGCTCACCAGACCAACGATCGCGTCGGTGATCTGCGCCACCGGCCAGCGCGGTGCGTGCGTCGCCGTCGCGAAAAGCGCGACGATCGCGCGGCCCAAGTTGCGCGCGGGCCGATCGAGCACCGGGCCGAGATAGCCGCGGAGACCGCGAACGAAGCGGTTCGGCGCCGAGGGAGTCACGCGGCGGAACGCGGGGTCGACGTCGGTGCGCGTGAACTGCGCCGGAACGCGAAGCACTCCAGCGAGCGCGCCGACGAGGTTTCGCGCCGGGTTGCCCAAGAAGGTCACGAGGACGAGCGCGAGCAGTACCAGCAGCCAGCGATCGAGGAATGGCTGCAACAGGTCAAGGACCTCGGTCATCGCACGGCTCCCTTCAGCTGCTCGGCGAGCTTGTCGGGCGTCGTCGCGGCCCACGCCAGAAAGACGGGAGCGCGAGCGCCGAGTGATCTGAACATCGCGTCCCAGTCCTTCTGTCCTCTGCCCTGATCGTTCGCGTCATCGCGGTGATAGAGAGCGACCACGACCTCGCTCTGCGCGAGATCGGGCCGCACCGGATTGCCAATGGTGTCGGTCATGTCGGAGAAGACGAGCAGCCTGTGGCTGCCGGGGTTCGCCGCGAACACGCCGGATGCGACGGCGAGGCTCCCAAAGATGTCGGTGCCTACCGGGTCCTGCGCCGGCGCAGCACCGCGGATCGCGGCGGAGGTCGCGCTGATGAACGTCGTGACGTTGCGCTGATCCTCGTCGCTCGCGCGCTGCTGCAACTCGTGGACCTTGGCGCGCCACGCCCGTGCCGCATCGTTGAACGACTGCACGTTCGCCGCGTACTCGTTGCACTCGAGCTTGTTCACCGGTGGCTTCGGCGGTGTCGGCGCGACGGGCAGCTCCGGAGTTGAGGCGCGCTTCACCTGGCTGAACGGCAGGAAGATCTCACTCGTGTCGTTCGAGTTGTGGCTGATCCAGGCGCCAACGACGGCATCGCCCGCGCGAAGATCGAGTTTCGGGAGCGCGGCGGCCACCGTCTCGAGCGCCGTGCGCGGCAGCTGTGGCCACGGGTACGAGGCCGATCGCTTGGAGTCTCCGGTGTAGGCGCGATCGATGAGCACGGCGTAGGTGACGGGCACGACCGTTCGGGCTTCGACCGTGACGGACTCGAGAGCCGCGGGCGGGCAGAACGTGGCGTTCGCGCCGGAGCCGCCGATCGCTCCGCACGCCGCGAAACTGAGCGCCGACGCAAGCGCCGGCGCGAGGACGCGTCGCGCAGAGTTCGCCATACGACTAATACCGAGTATGCGGCGGGTGGATTGCCTCTTTAGCCGATTCTTAATCGTGCTTGGCGAGCAACCAAGCCGCCGTTGTCCCTTCTACACTCCGACGCTTCCGCATGTCGGTGGAGGGGAACGATGGCGATGTACCTCTCGCGATTCAGCTACACGCCCGAGACCTGGGCAAGGCTCGTCGCGAACCCAGAAGACCGGCGTAAGGCCGCGCAGTCCTACATCGAATCAGTCGGCGGGAAGCTCCAGGGTTTCTGGTACGCGTTCGGAACTCACGATGGCTACACGCTGTGGGAAGCGCCCGACAACGTGTCGATGGCCGCGGTCGCGCTCGCCATCGCGGGAGGGGGCGCTCTCAGCTTGCTGGAAACGACTGTCCTCTTGACCGTCGACGAGACGCTCGACGCACTCCGAAAAGCGAAGCAGATCCGCTACCGACCGCCGGGCGCGTAACGGCGCGGAGAGCGCTCCGTACTCTCTGTCAGTGCGTGCGCTGTTCGCGGCGGCACTGATCGTTTCGGCAGCGTTCCCGAGTCCGGCGCGCGCCGCGCCCCCGCCTGAGGATCCCGAGCTCGCCGAAGGGCTCCACTGCGTGCAGCCGGTGCAGATCCCACTCGTCGAGAACGTAATGGAGGCGCAGTGGTCGCCGGATGGCCACACGCTCGGGCTCGTCTGGTTCTCGCGCGTTCCGTCGACGCGCACGCCGACGGGATGGGAAGAGGTCGAGATCATCGACTCGCTCGACGTGAAGACCGGTCGGCTTTGGCCAATCGGCGTGGGCGACGAGCTCGACTGGTCGGGCACGGGCAAGTACGCCTCGTACTGGGGTCCCAATGCCGACGAGCTACGGGTCGTCCACGACGATCACGTCGTCGCGCGGCTCGCGCCGACGATCCCACGCGTCCGCTGGGTCGGCGACGGCCTCCTCTTCATCGAGAAGAACCTGCTCAAAGAGTGGCGCGACGGGGCGGTGCACACGGTCGGTCTGTTCGCGCAGAACTTCGTTCCGCGCTATCCGCGCGACGACGTGTACTTCAGCGGCGATGGGACACAGCTCACGATCACTCGATACAGCCGCGACGGCACCATCGAACGCTTTCTAGGGAACACGACGACGGTCGACTTCGAGCCGCTCGATACGAACGATGCGCCGTACATCGAGTGGGCGCCGGCCGGCCACACGCTCCTCGTTCGCGCCACCGATCGCATCGAGGTGCGTGATCCCGACGCGGGCACGCGGGTCATGACCGGCGCGTTCGCGGCGACGGCGGTGCACGAGTGGGCTCCGGACGGCCGCACGCTGCTGCTCGGGAAGGTCTCGCCGACGATGCCCGGCGGCAACGCGTTCGACGGCTTCCGGCCGATCGACGCGCCCTCAACGCCTGCGCTCGCGACACTGCCGAACATCCTCGGCGCGCGCACCTTTACCTACGACGGGAAGTATTTCGCGGGTGTGTCACGAACCTCGGCGCACACGACGCGGCTCGAGGTCTACCGCTGCATCGGCGCGCCGACCGGTGCGCAACCCGCCCCAGATGCGGCCGAGCGCGTCACGAAGATCAATGAAGGGCCTGGCCGGTTCGTGCGCCCGACCGCGGGAGAGATCTCGCAGTTCATCAGGGGCACGCACACCGGCATCGATCTCGCCACGCCGTACGGCTCGCTCATCACCGCGGACGACGACGGGGTCATCACGTTCGTCGAGTGGGTGCCGACTGGCGGCAACCGTGTATGCATCCAGCACCGCGGGGCGCTCGAGACGTGCATGTACCACACGAGCCTGCCGCTGGTGCGCAGCGGCGACCGCGTGGTCCGCGGTCAGCCGATCGCGCTCATCGGGATGACCGGCGTCGTCACCGGACCGCACACGCACTGGGAAATGAAGCTCGCGGGCCGCATCGTCGACCCGCTCACGTTCTAACGAGCGCTCAGGCGCGCCGGCGGAGCAGCACGCCCAGCCAGAGCCAGTAGAGCGGCCCACCGACCGCGCCGGCGATGATCCCGGCGTAGGTCGCGAGCTGCGCCTGCTCGCCGAGCGACGCGATGAACCCGACGAAGAGGTCCGCGACCGCGACGAAGCCGAGCGCGATCAGTAGCCGCGGAAAGCCGGCGCGGAACAAGAGGATGTTCGCGACCAAGAACCAAAGGCCGACGATCGTCTACGACGTGCCAGCGCTCAAGCCGGGAACGTACTTCTTCCGGTGCGACTTGCACCCGAACATGAACGGCACGCTCAACGTCCGGGGCTGAGCGGGATCCACGCCGGCCCTCGCGTCGGCAGCGGTCGGCCGTTCGCTCGCGGGTCATCCTCTTTCTTCTCTACACCCGTCTTTCAACCAACCGCTCTTAACTCGCGAGGCGGGGTGGGTCTAGCATTTCGCCGCCTTCCCGGAGGGAGGCCACGGGTTTGGGGAAGGCGTAAGTCGAATCCAACGCCAGCGCAGGGGGGATCCATTGATCAAGAGATTTGTGCTGCTTCTTGTCGTCCTGGTATTCGCAGCGGCGTCGGCCGCTCCCGCAAATGCCGATTCGACGAGCGTCACGATCGCGAAGCACGCGGTCTACGTTTCTCCGGGTCAGATAAATCTCGAGCTGTCGGTCCACTGCACGACTGGGTTCTTCGGCGTACAGGTCCAGGTGACCCAGCCGCATGCGGGCGATGGCACGACGTTCGGGAATGGCTTCGCGAACGGACCCTGTGAAGGCCAGTCGAAGCTTGTCGTCCCGGTCTTCAACAACTTTGGGCCGCCGTGGACGTTGGGCGATGCCGCCGCGATCGCCCAGCTCTTCACGCCCACGAGTCCTGCCGCGGACACGAGAGATATCGACGTCGTCTTCCAGTAGCGGTCTTGTGCGGAAGAGCCCGAGTCGGTCGAAAGAGGAACCGACCCGGGCTCTTTCCTTCGCTTCTTACTTCGCGGCGACATTCACCAGGGAGCGCGGCCAAAAGGCATCGTGACTTTGCCGCCCGACGACAGCTTCGTCCACGGTCAGCCGGTCGCGCTCATCGAATCACTGGCGTGGTCACAGGACCGCACACTCACTGGGAGGTGCATCTCGCGGGCCGCATCGTCGACCCGCTGACGTTCTAGCGATCCCTCAGGCGCGCCGGCGGAGCATCACGCCGAGCCAGAGCCAGTAGAGCGGTCCACCGACCGCGCCGGCGATGATCCCGGCATAGGTCGCGAGCTGCGTCTGCTCGCCGAGCGACGCGACGAACCCGGCGAAGAGGTCCGCGACCGCGACGAAGCCGAGCGCGATCAGTAGCCGCGGAAAGCCGGCGCGGAACAACAGGATGTTCGCCACGAGGAACCAGAGCCCGGTGAGCGCGAACGTCGAGACGGCGAGCGGATCCGTCGCGGCGACCGCCGGCGGAAAGACCCGCGTCGGATCGATCGGCAGCGTGAGCAGGGCGCGCGCCGACGCGATCTGAAAGAGCGATGAGGTCATCGTGCCGAACGCGGCGATGACGCCGACAAGCGTGGCGAAGAACGACCACGCCTCGCCCTGCGCGCGGACGACCCAGTACACGGCAGCGATGCCGAACATCGCCCAGAGCGCGATGAGGGCGTACAGGAACTGGAAGATCTGGACACCGACGATGTCGGTGCCGGTCTTCGCGACGGTGTAGTACGCACCGACCGCGGCCCACGAGGTGATCGCGAGGAGGATGCCGGCCAGGCCGCCGAACCGCACGAACGAGCGGTCGCTCACGAGCGCAAGATAGCGCCACGTACCATCGCGGCATCGAAGCGACGGATCTGAGCTTCATCTCGATGCACGAGGCCGCGGCGCTGCTTCGCGCGCGCAAGCTCTCGAGCGTCGAGCTCACCGTCACCGCGATCTCGCGCATCCGCGCCCTCGATCCGGACCTTCGCGCGTTCATCGCGACGTCGTTCGAGGCGGCGCTCGACGCGGCGCGCCTCGCGGACAGCGAGCGCGACGCGGGTCAGGACCGCGGCCCGTTGCACGGCATCCCGGTCGCGCTGAAGGATCTCTACGACCAGCAGGGCATCGTGACGACGGCGGGATCGAAGATCTTCTCGAGCAACATCGCGAAGAAGGACAGCGCGGTGACCGCGCGGCTGCGCGCCGCCGGAGCGGTCATCCTCGGCAAGACGAACCTGCACGAGTGGGCCTTCGGCGTCACCAATCAGAACCCGTTCTTCGGCGACGCGAAGAACCCCTGGGACCGCACGCGCATCCCCGGCGGCTCGAGCGGCGGCAGCGCGATCGCGGTCGCGACGGGGATGTGCTTCGTGTCCCCGGGCAGCGATACCGGCGGATCGATCCGCATCCCCGCCGCGCTCTGTGGCGTCGCCGGCATCAAGCCGACCTACGGACGTGTCTCGCTGCGCGGCGTCGTCCCGCTCGCGTGGTCGCTCGATCACGCGGGGCCACTCGCCCGTACCGTCCGCGACCTCGCGATCGCGCTCGCGGCGCTCGCTGGGTATGACTCGGGCGATCCGTCGTCGGCGGATGAGCCGGTCGACGACTACTTCGCGGGGCTCGAGGGTGGGGTGAAGGGCCTGCGCGTCCTCATCCCGACGACGCACTTCTACACCGACATCGATCCCGAGGTCGACGCTGCGGTGCGCGAGGCCGCGCGGACGCTCAGCTCTCTCGGCGCGGACGTGCGCGAGGGGCCGCTTCCCCACACCGAGCTGCTGCTCGAGACGCAGCGCGCCATCATCTCCACCGACGCAGCCGCGTACCACCGCGACCATCTGCGCGACCACCCGGACGACTTCGGTCCGTATGTGCGCGAGCGCATGCTCCACGGCGACTCGGTCAGCGGTAGCGATCTCGCGATCGCGCGGCGCCGCCGCGACGAGATTCGCAGCTCGTGGGTCGACCTGCTGAAGTCGCTCGACGTGATCCTCACGCCGACGACACCCGAGGCGGCGATCGCGCGCGACACCGGTCAGCCCGCGGGCGAGCGCGACGCGTCGGCGGCGCGGCTCATGACCCGGAACACCTCGCCCTTCAACCTCACGGGCCTCCCCGCCATTTCAGTCCCGTGTGGCTTCACGCGCGGCGGTCTTCCGATCGGTCTGCAGCTCGCGGCCGGTCCGTGGCGCGAGGCGCTCCTCCTACGCACCGCGTACGCGTACGAACGCGCGACCGAGTGGCACGCGCGCCACCCGTAATAAGAGGAGCGCGGTGATCTGCGCGATCGGCTCACCAGGATCGGTCGAGCCGAAGATCATGAAGACGATGCCGCCGATGAGGATGCCGATGAGGATGAGACAGCCGCAGCCAGTCACGAGTTAGCGGTGCGTCACTTTACGGTCGCGTCGCTAGGGCCTAGTGGCCGCAGGAACACCCACCGCCGAACTTCTCGTTCGTCACGATGAACCCGCCCGGCCCGCTCGACTCGTCGATGTAGTCGATGGTCGCGCCGTCGCAGTACGGGCTGCTCTGCGCGTCGATCGCGAGGGGGATGCCAGCATGCTCCAGCACCGAATCGTCGTCCTCCGCCTTCTCATCGAAGGCGAGGGAGTACTGGTAGCCGCAGCAGCTGCGACCTGCGACCCAGACCCGCAGGTACGCGCGTGAAGGGTCGCCCCCCCGGAGCGCGCTGAGCTTTTCGGCAGCGGCCGGCGTGATCTCGATCACGCATCGAGCCTAGCATTTGGCACAGGCAAAGGGGGAGTCCATGGATCGCCAGGCCGCGTGGGACCTGCTCTGCGAGCACACGAAATCGGACAGCCTGCGCAAGCACGGCCTCGCCGTCGAGGCGACGATGCGGTACTTCGCGGCGAAGTTCGGTGAGGACGAGGAGACCTGGGGCGTGACCGGCCTGCTGCACGACTTCGATTACGAGCGAGATCCCTCCGGCCATCCGCAGAACGGCAAGCCAATCCTCGATCAAGCCGGCGTGCCCGGGCACATCGTCCACGCGATCCAGTCGCACGGTGACCATCTCGGCATCCCGCGCGTCACCGCGATGGAGAAGACGCTCTACGCCGTCGACGAGCTCTCGGGGTTCGTCATCGCCGTCGCGCTCGTGCGTCCGAGCAAAGCGGTGCGCGACGTCGACGCGGGCGCCGTGCGACGAAAGATGAAGGACAAGGCCTTCGCGCGCGCGGTCCCGCGCGAGATGCTGCTCAAGGGCGCCGAGGACCTTCAGGTCCCGTTCGACGACCTCGTCACCGACGTGGTCGCAGCGCTCGATCGCGTCGCGGACGGCCTCGGCCTCGCCGGCGTCGCCGTGTGATCGCGTCCGCTCACCGCCGCCGCCGCGGCGGCGCGTGAGTTCACGCCGAGCGCCCTGCGCGCGCGGCGGATGTGCGTGTCGACCGAATTGCGGCTGATGCCCTCGTGGAGCGCGATCTGCTTGGAGCTCATCCCGCGCGCGACAAGGGTGAGGATCTCCGTCTGCCGCGCCGTCAGCCCTGAAGGGAGATCGCGTGAGGCGATCACCTGACGTGCCCACGCGTAGCCGCACGCGCCGCCGACGACGAGCCAGGCGAGCCCCGTGCCGCGCACCACACAAACGAAACGGCCGGGACTTGCGTCCCGGCCGTCACCTTCGCGTTGCTGGATCGGTTTAGCTCGCGCGACGGAGCGCGCGGCGATCGCCGCTTCGGACCACCTCGTGATCGAAGCGCTCGAGGAAGAGCTGACCACCGCAGCGCGGGCAGAGCGGCTGGTCGGCGGCGCTCCACTCGGGCTGCTCGCGACCGGGCGCGGAATACGCGGTCTTCAGCTGCTCGACCGAGGGCTTGCGCGCCTTGGTCGGCACGACTACCTCGCCGAGGCCGTGACCACAGAAATAGCAGTAGAGCTCAGCACGTACGGCCATTCGCGGGACCTCCAGACCTTCCCGAACCAAGAACGGTGCCAGCGGCACTCTTGTTCCAGTACCCGCTAACGCGCGTGCGCGTTCCATAAAGTGCGACGCAGTCGGGCGTATTACCGCGCGGAAGGAGAGCGTCGCTGCGCGGAAGCTAGGCGGACTCGGACTCCGCTTCGCCGTCGATCTCGAGGCTCACCAGCGAGCCCGCGTCGGAGAGGTACGTGAGCTTGGTGATGACGCCGCGGGGAATGATGTGGAAGTCGTTGTGGCGGTAGTCCTTGCCTTCGTTCGTCAGGTCATAGTCCCCAACGATGACGACGTACTCGCTCGTGTCCTTCCAGAGAAGACCGCAGGTCAGCTTGCGCAGACGGAAGGGCTCGAAGTCGTCCGGGAGCGCGGTCCGCGAGTACGCGGTGATGTCCTCCCACTCGACCGCCACGAGCTGTGTGGGTGCACGCCTCTGCTCGTTCAACGCCTTCCCTCTCGCGCGATGCCGGCCCGTCCGGTCATCGGTACACGAGCGGCTCTCACCGACCATCTCGCGTACAGGCGGCGACGATAGAAGTCGCCACCGTCGTGTCAACGGTTCTGAGAGGCGGAACGCGATGTCAACGCGGGATCGGTCCACGAAAATGGACCGTTCCCCCGTCATGTCTGCGGTCAAAAGAGAGAGCGGCTAGCTTGCCTGGCGGCCGCGGGCGATGAGCTCGGCGACCTTCTGGCCGCCCTTCTTGCCGATCTCCTCGAAGTGCTCGTGACCGTACTTCTCGGACACCGTGTCGCCGCCGATCTTGCCGATGCGGCCGTAGAAGCGCGGCCCGTATAGCTCCTTGACCTTCTGCCCGCCCTGCTTGCCGATCTGCTCGTAAAAGTCGGAGCCGTGGCGCTGCGCGGTGGTCTTGCCACCCTTCTTGCCGATCTGCTCGTAGAACTCCGGCCCGTGTCGCTGCGCTGTCGTCGCACCGCCGCGACGGCCGGCCTCGGCGACGGTCATCGCGCCCTTGTTCTTGGTCATGACACCTCTCCTTGCTGGCGTCCGGAGAGTCCCGCGCTTCCCCGGTCAGAGACCGAGGCTGCAAGTCCTATGCCAGCGCTCGTCTGCTCGATGTCCGGCCGGGAAGACGACCGCAGTGCGGAACGAACGCTGGGGTGGGAAGCGAACAGACCGCTATTTGAGTTGCATCAACACCGTGCAGAGGTCGGTGCAGCCGAGCGCGGCTTTCACGCGCGGTGAGAGATCGAGCTCGCGGCCGGCGATGTATGGCCCGCGATCGACGACGGGCACGGTGATGGTGTTCGGACCGTGCGTGAGGACGAGCATCGTCCCGCACGGGAGCGTCTTGTGCGCGACGCCCCACGTATCCGCGCGGAACTGGATGGGCTGGGCGTTTGCCTGGAGCCACTGCCAGCACGGGAGGCGGTTCTCGTAGAAGCCGGGGCCGTACCAGGAAGCCGTCACGACGACGCCGGCGCCTCCCGGGACGAGCACCAGGGGCGCCGGAGTAGCGGCTACGGCCGGCGCTGAGGTAGGCGGCGCCGTCGGGGCGGGCGTCGGCTCTGGGGCGACGGCGCGGCGTGGACCCCGTGCGACCTGATTCGGTAGCGCCACGTCAGTAGCGACCGAGAGCTGCAGCTCGCTCGCGGACGCGACGAGGACGCCCCGGCCGCGCGCGATATCGGAGAGCAGCATCGGCAGCAACAGCGAGAGCGCGAAGACCACGACGCCCGCGCGCGCGATCGCGTGCGAGTGATCGACGGTGCTCGCGATCGAGCGCGGGTGATCGACAGTGCGCGCGATCGTCGCGAGCGACGTCGTGATCGCCGATGATGCGACCTGCGCCGTGCTCGCGAGATCGCTCGCGCGATATCGACGGAGATCCGCGAGCATGTCCGCGCGTCGATACGCGTGACCGTATCGCTCGCGCAGCAGCGCGGTGAGCTCGGAGATCGAGCCACCACGCGCGGCCGTTTCGCGGACCAACGGCCGCACGCTCGTGCGGAAGGTCTCCGACCGATTCATGCGTCGGCGCCTTTGCAAAACGGATTCCATGGCGTGTCACGACCGTTGACATGCTGTTACGCGCTCGACACGTAATGCGTGAAATCGGGTCGGAGCGGCCATTCTTCTCGCCAGGCGCAGTGCGATGAGGTGCGGTAACCCCGACGGAGTGTGCGCGGCGCTGAAATCAGCCGGGCTGCGCGACGACGACGAAACGCGGATCGCCGGGGTTCGGACCGGTCGACGTCTGCAGCGTCAGGTGATCGGGTGGTGTCGGTGCGGCCCACTGCACGTCTTCGGGTGGCACGCGCGGATGCACCTCGGTGACGACGTAGCGCATCGCGCGTCCGTCCGGCGTGCTGATCCACACCTCATCGCCGACGCGCGCGTTCCACAGCGCGATGAACATCCCGAGACGTGCGTGCGCATAGATGTAGCTGTTGAGTCCGTTGCCCGGGATCGCCGTGCCGGGTAGATGGAACGCGAAATTCTCGGGCGTTCGAAGCAGCACGGCGTCGCGCTCGATGTCGCCTTCGAGGATCGGCAGGTCGATGCCGAGTCGTGGGATCTGGATGCGGTAGCCGGGCGGTATTGGCGGCAGGGGCGTCGGTGACGCGAGCGTCGTGGCGGCCGGTGGCGGCGTCCTCGAGGCTTGGGCGGCGGTGGGCGCGGCGGCGACATCGCCGCGGATCGAGACACCAGCCGCTAGGACGGCCGCCAGGATGAAGAAGAGCGCGCTGAGCGCGGGCGCGAACCGGGACATGGCTATTCTCGAAGCACACCTGATGCCGACCGAGCGAGCAGCCTTCGCCGCGCGCCGCGACCGCGCGGCTGCGGCGCTGGGCAAACGCGGCCTCGCGGCCCTCCTCCTCTCGCCTGGCTCGGATCTCGCCTACCTCTCCGGCTACCGGATCTTCGGCAGCGAACGCCTCACCTGCCTCGTGATCGACGCGAACGGCCGAGCGACGCTCGTCGTGCCGACGCTCGAATCGCCGCGCGCGACCGCGGCCGCACCCGACCTCGTGCAGCGGACGTGGGAGGAGACGGAGGATCCCTATGCGCTCGTCGCGGCGCTCGTGACGTCGCGTGGCGACGTGGCCGTGGCCGACCAGATGTGGGCGCTCTTCACGCTGCGGCTGCAGCAAGCACTGCCCGGTCGCGCGTTCTCGCTCGCGTCGGTGATCACGCGCGAGCTGCGCGTTCGAAAGGATGCACATGAGCGCGAAGCCCTGCGCGCGGTCTCGGCGTCGGCTGATCGCGCGTACCGACGCGTACTCGAGTGCGCGTTCGCGGGTCGTCCCGAGCGCGACGTCGCCTCAGATCTTGCCGGACTCCTTCGCCAGGAAGGGCACGACGAGGTCACATTCACGATCGTCGCGTCGGGACCGAACGGCGCATCGCCGCATCACGCCACTGGCGATCGCCGCATCGAGGAAGGCGACGCGATCGTGCTCGACTTCGGCGGGACGCGCGAGTGGTACTGCTCGGACATCACGCGCACGGTGTCCGTCGGCCAGCCGAGCGCCGAGGTCACGAAGGTGCACGACACCGTTCGCCGCGCGCAGGAGGGCGGGTACGCGGCGGCGCGCAAAGGCGCGAGCGCGGAGTCCGTCGACGCCGCGTCTCGAGGCGTCATCGACGAGGCCGGTTACGGCAAGTTCTTCATCCATCGCACCGGGCACGGCATCGGACTCGACGGCCACGAACACCCGTACCTCGTGCGCGGCAACGCCGAAACGCTCGAGCCGGGCATGGCGTTCTCGATCGAGCCCGGCATCTACCTGCCGGGACGCTTCGGCGTGCGGATCGAGGACATCGCGATCATCGGCGACGACGGTGTCGCGGAGCCTCTCAACAACGCCAATCACGGGCTCGCGATCGTCCACTAGTTGCGCTTCGCGATCGCCGTCATGGTCTCCGCGCTCACGCAGGTCGCCATGTTCGTGCGCATCGCCGACTGGGTCGGCGTCGGCGCGTATCTCGCGATGACGTACATCGTGTTCGCGGCCGCCGGCGCCGGCTGGTTCGCGCGGCGGCGCGCCGCGCTCGCGGGCGCGCTCTCGGTCGTGCTTGGCGTCACGCTCTACGCCTGCCTCACGTACTTCGGTCCCGCGGGCATCGGCACGCCCGCGGTCGACCTCGTGCTCGGCATCCTGCGGCTGGTCATCGCGTACTGGACGTTCATCCTCAGCGGCGCCGTCGCCGGCGCGCTCGGTGGCGCGATCCGGCGCCGCGTCCTCGGCGCGGCCGCCTGACGGCGACGGCCGATGCGCACGCGTCTGCTCGCATCGGTCATCGCGACGACGATAGGTCTCGCGTTCTGGTGGGCCCTCACCGAGCCGCTGCCGGTCCCGCCGGTCATCCTCCTCGGCGTCCCGGCGGCGATCCTCGTCTGCGCGGGCCTCATCGCGGGCCGGCTCGGCGTCGTCGCGGCGCCGGTCGCGCTCGTGTTCTCGCTGTTCGTCGGCAGCATCATCGCGACGCAGCTGCACCAGTACTTCGCGCCCGCGACGCCGCCGATCTCGTCATTCGGCGCGCTCATCGCTTTGTCTCTGCCCGAGGTGCTCGGCCCGGTGGCGATCGCGACGGTCCTTGGGGCGGTCGGCGGCGTCGTCGGCGAGCGCCTCATGCCGACGCGTTGATGCACGACGAGGCGATCGCGCGCGAGCTTGTGGTCATGGCCGAACGCGACCAGGCGATGCGCCGTCAGGCCGCCGCGGACGGCTCAGCCTCGGGAGGGATCTTCGATCGTCCGCATGCCGAGCGTCTTCGCGAGATCATCTCGCGGATCGGCTGGCCGACGCGCTCGCGCGTCGGCGACGCGGCGGAACACGCGGCGTGGCTCATCGCCCAGCACGCGGCGGGCGATCCGGCCTTTCAAGAGCGGTGCCTCGCGCTCTTGTTGGAGCAGCCGGCGAGCGAGGTGTGTCCGCACCACGCCGCGTATCTCGAGGATCGGATCAACGCGCTCGCCGGTCGGCCGCAGCGCTATGGGACGCAGCTGATCGAACGCGATGGCGCGCTCGTCCCCGCACCGCTGGCGGACGAAGCGAAGGTCGACGAGCTGCGCCACAGCGTCGGTCTGGGTCCGCTCGCCGAATACGTCGCCGCCGCGTCGCGCCGCTAGGGCAAGACGGGCGAGGCGGCGTCGAGCGCCCACTGGTAGATCGAGTTCGGCACGATGCCGAGCACGACCACCGCGAGCGCGGAGACCCCCAGCGAGAGCGACAGCAGGCGTGACGACACGAGCAGCGGCGCGCCGGTCTCCTCGTCGTACATGTACATGTGCACGACGACGCGCAGGTAGTAGAACGCCGCGAGCACCGCGTTGAGCGCGAGGACGACGGCGAGCCACGCGTATCCCGCATCCAGCACCGGCTGGATGACGAGGAACTTCGCGACGAAGCCGATGGTCGGCGGGATCCCGGTGAGCGAGATGAGGAAGATCGCGAAGGCGAGCGCCCCGAACGGCTCGCGGCGCGCGAAGCCGTTGAGCTCGTCGAGCGTCGCGCCGCGCGTCCCCTCGAGGTCGATGTACAGGAGGCAGGCGAAAGCGCCGAGGTTCATGACTCCGTACGCGAAGACGTAGAAGAGCACGGCGGCCCCGGCGGAGGGACCGGCGGCCGTGGCCGCGACGGCCGCGAGGATGTACCCCGTATGCGCGATGCTCGAGTACGCGAGCATCCGCTTCGTGTTCGTCTGGACGAGCGCGACGATGTTGCCCGCGGTCATCGTGACCGCGGCGAGCACCGCGAAGACGCTCGACCAGTCGACGGCGAGCGGGCCCATACCGGAGACGAGGACTCGCAGGATCGCCGCGAACGCCGCGGCCTTCGGCGCGACGGACATGAACGCGGTCGCCGGAGTCGGTGCGCCCTCGTACGCGTCGGGCGTCCACTGGTGGAACGGGACGACCGCGGCCTTGAAACCAAGGCCCACGGTGATGAGCGCGAGCGCGATGATCGTCGGCCCGTTCGCGATCCCCGTCGCTTGCAGCGACTTCGCGATCTCGTCGAACCGCGTCGAGCCGGTGATCCCGAAGAGCCACGCGAAGCCATAGACAAGAAGCGCCGAGCTAAACGCCCCGAGGAGGAAGTACTTGAGCGCCGCCTCGTTCGCGAAACGGTCCCGGCGCTGGATGCCCGCGAGCACGTACACCGGGATGGTCATGAGCTCGAGTCCCACGAAGAGCGTGATGAGGTCGGTCGAGAGCGCGATGGTCATCGCGCCGAGCGTCGAGAACAGCACGGTCGCGTAGTACTCGCCCTCGGGGACCTGCTTGCGGAAGAGATACGCGGGCGCGACGGCCGTGCCGAAGAGCGCAAGGAGGATGAACACCGCGCGGAAGAACGTGGTGAACGCGTCGACGTTCACAAAGCCGCCGAAGTACAGGCCCGTGACCGGCGCGAACCGCGGGGCGGCGAGCGCGGCGACGAGGCCGGCGACGGTGATCGCGGGTAGCCAGACCCGCGCGGACGAGCGCGGGAGCAGTGGGTCGACGACGAGCACGACACAGGCGGTGATCGCGACGATGAGCTCCGGCGCGATCGGGTAGAGCGTGTTCTGGATGTCGGTCACCGCAGCGCCACCAGGAACGTCGGGTCGGTGGCCAGGCGCAGCACGCGGTCGAGGCTCGGCTCGATGATCGCGATCGCGGGCTGCGGGAACACGCCGAGCAG
>Ga0066683_10000195_pt1 | contig 15843 bp, 8 predicted proteins | sample GraSoiAngelo_132_FD_62296 | JGI IMG/M metagenome (GOLD analysis project Ga0066683, IMG submission 62296) | Grasslands soil microbial communities from the Angelo Coastal Reserve, California, USA - 14_0929_02_40cm | ecosystem: Environmental > Terrestrial > Soil > Grasslands | place: USA... | reverse complement strand
CGGAAGCATAAAGATGTTTCCTACACCTGGGACGAAACCTATACGCTACCGGAAAACCTCTTCCTTGCTTATCAGCGCAGCGGAGGAGACCGGCGTTATCGAGATTTCGCGGTTCGTTTTCTCGAGCAGGATTACTTCGATCCACTGGCGGAGGACAATAACGTTCTTCCCGGCGAGCACGCCTACAGCCACGTCAATGCGCTGAGTTCCGCGATGCAGGCGTATCTCGTTCTAGGCCAGGAAAAGTACTTGCGTGCGGCGCAAAATGGTTTTCGGATGGTCGAGGAGCAGAGCTACTCGACCGGAGGGTGGGGACCAGATGAAGCGTTTGTGGAGCCGGGAAGAGGGGCCCTCGCGGCGAGCCTCGAGGGCACGCATTCCAGTTTCGAGACGCCGTGCGGAGCCTATGGCCACTTTAAGATTACGCGCTATCTGCTGCGCGTGACGCGCGACTCGCGTTACGGCGATAGCATGGAGCGCGTTCTTTATAACACCATTGGCGGCGCGCGACTCATCGAGCCGGACGGCACGAGCTTTTACTATTCCGATTACAACCGCCATGAGGCCAAGAAAGAATGGTACAAGGACAAATGGCCTTGCTGCTCGGGTACCTTCCCTCAACTATCCGCGGATTACGGAATCAGTTCGTATTACCAGAGCGAGGACGGCATTTACGTTAATTTGTTTCTTCCTTCGCGGCTCACTTGGACCCGCGGCGGGACGCAATGCACGCTGACACAAAAGACCGCATACCCAAAGTCAAACACAATTCAGCTGGAATTGGCGGCCACGAAACCGGAGACTTTCACGATCTATGTGCGCATCCCGGCCTGGGCCGGTCCTAAGACGTTGCTGGCGGTGAACGGCAAACGCACCGAAGGCGAACTTACTCCCGGAAATTTTCTGGCTCTGGCGCGAACATGGAAGGACGGCGATCGAGTCGAATTTGAGGTCGCAATGCCTTTGCGGCTCGAGGCCGTAGACGATGCGACTCCCAACACCGTGGCGCTCGTGCGAGGCCCTCTCGCCCTGTTTGCCATCGGCAATACCTTTCCCGACGTGACGCGTGATGAATTGTTGGCGGCAGCAGTCTCCACCCAGTCTTCGGATGACTGGGACATTCGCAGCAAAGGCGGAACGATGACGATGCGTCCATTTGCTGCAATCAAAGACGAACACTACCGCCTCTATCAGAAGGTAAGTACCTAGTCCACAAGGCCACTCTTCCCGCGCATCGCGATCGCAGGCGCTACCTCCTTTCCCAATGGAATCGCCAGAGTGACAACCCTTCACGCGGCTGCGAAAACGTTCGATGAACCGCGCCGTCAACGGCGTTCACGGATTCGGGCGATCCTTCCCTTTCTAACTGTCCCGCGAGCACAAGCCACTCGTAGGAGTCGCTCGCCGGCTGTTGGGGCTCGCCCATCTGCTTCCACAAGGTGTAAGAGTTGCTGTGCGTTGCGTCCACGCGATACAGTTCCGCTTCGATTTTCTCGGCGTTTGCGGGAAGACCCCTCACGTTGAGGTCCACAAGGACGTCTTGAGCTGACACGTCATCATCGTGATAGTTCACGACGAGGACTTCCACTTCGTTTTCTTTTTGCGCCGCGATGGCGTCCACGTCGGGCTGCCCGCGCACACCTTCTTGTTCGATCTGTATTGCAGGGATCGCGGCGCTGCTTGTAACAGGCAGCCGCTTTTCTCCCAGCAGGCCCAACATGCGAAAGGCGTTCAACACGGGCTTGTCGATTCCGTTCGTCGCGAGCTCTCGCAATCCTTCAAAATACGGCTGCCCATCAAACTGAAAGGCCCAGGTGACAGAGCCGCGAAGGTCCACACCGTCCTGTCTGGCCAGGTCCATGGCGGCCTGCAAGACGACCATTGTATAGGCTCCGTAAAGTGACCCATTGCGGTATGCGTTTTGCGGATGTTCTTTGGCGGAGCATGCCGCGCATCCCTCGGGATCATTCTCTCCGAGAATGATGGGAGTATTGCGCCATTCTGGAAAGCTCGCCACGATCTTGAAACCCGCGTTGATGGCTTTCAATTGTTGGGCCATCCCCATCCGCACATGCCCATCCACCCATTCGGGCGAGCCTTTTGGATGAAAACTTATGAAATCCAGCGGCGCTCCCGTCTTGCCGGTCGCGTAGTTTCTTCCGTGGGCGCAATGATCGAGAAACGCCCGCAGGAAATTTGCCGCACGATCATTTCCTGGGCCGGTGCTGTCGGGCCCACCGATGGTTGCTTCAGGGATAGCGCGGCGCACCGCTTCAGCAGAAAGATCATACAGCTTGAAGTATTCCTCAGGTGTTCCATGCCAGTAGAAAATATCCGGTTCGTTCCAAACCTCCCATCTCCACGTTTTCACGGCTCGGTCGCCATACCTTTCCCTCAAGTGCTTTGCGAACTGAAACACAAGTTCTGCCCATTTTGCGTAATCTTTCGGAGGATAGCTCCACGCGGTAGCGAAGTTCTTGGGAAAGTTATGCCGGTACGGAGGCGGCCCGGTCGTCAGCGCCTCCGGCATAAAACCAAGCTCCACGAGGGGGCGCGTGCCGGCTTCCTGATAAGCATCGAAAATGCGATCTACGATTGTCGAATCGTAAACCGGCCGGCCCTCGGTGTCTTCGGTGTAGAAATTTGTGGAGCCCCATTTCAGCGAACCCGTGCCGTCGCCACTTGTCAAAACATTGTGTGTGCGAAGATACACGGGTACCGGGCTCAGGCCAGCCAATTCTTTCAGCAGTTTCTTGCCATTCGCGCTGTAGGTGAAATTCGGCTCGTCGTAACCAAAATAAGCCCACATTCGCGGCAACATCCCGGAAGTTCTGGACGCATCCACGTCGATCGTCAGGGCGGACCGCGCCTTTTTTGCTGGTACGGGTACGTCCTGATGGCCGCTCGGGCTTGGAAGCATGAGCCTCGAAACGATCGCTGCCGCCAAAAGTGTTCGCCGTCCGAGGCGCACTTGATCATCTCCTATCCTGATTTTTGGCATCTTACTCTCCGGAAGTCCCGATGATAAGCTGTAGTCCCTTTTTGAATGAACTTTGCTGTTCGCGCCAGAGGTCCATGTCTGCTCTGCGAAAACTAGTTTTCTCCGTCGCGCTTTTGTTTTGTGTCTCGTCCGTTCTTGCACAGATGAGCGAGAGCCCTCTCGAATCCATCCGTTCCGCTCTCCGTGCCAAGGACTTCGATAAGGCCGTCGAATTGAGCCGAGCGGCCCGGCGAGATTCGCCCAACGACACACAGTTGTGGACACTTGAGGGGATCGCCTTGGCGAGCAAAGGTGACAGCAAGGGGGCGCTAGCAGCCTTCACCCAGGCGCTCAAATTCTCTCCCGATAACATGGCGGCCCTCGAAGGGGCAGCGCAAATCGAATATCAAGCTGGAAATCGAGCGGCGGTTCCGCTGCTCGAACGCTTGCTCCGACTAAATCCAGAGAACCAGGTCGCGCACGCCATGCTGGCAGTCCTGAAGTATCGCCAGGGGAATTGCGCCGGCGCGGCATCTCATTTCGAAAAGGCCGGCGAACTGATCAACTCCGAACGCGACGCGCTGCATGCCTACGCTACTTGCTTAGTCAGGGGCAAGAAGATCGAGCAGGCCCAACAGGTCTTTGTGCGAGCGGTTGCCCTTAATCCAGAGGATCCGCACGAGCGGCGGGTGCTCGCTTCCTTGCAACTAATGTTACACCGGCCAAAAGATGCTCTGGACACTCTCGAGCCAGTTATTGAGACGCGCGATCCGAGCGCGGACACTCTCAGCCTTGCTTCCACAGCCTACGAAGACGCTGGCGACACGCCAAAGGCCGTGAGCGCGCTTCGCCAGGCGATTTTGCTGGACCCGCGCAACGTGAGCCTTTATCTGGATTTCGCAAACATCGCCTTCGCGCACGAGTCTTTTCAGGTGGGCATTGATGTGATCAGTGAAGGGTTGACCTTGCAACCGCAGGCGCCACAGCTTTATCTGGCGCGCGGCGTGCTCTACGTGCAATTAGCTCAATACGACAAAGCCGAGGAGGATTTCGAAACAGCACAGCAACTAGATCCTAACGAGTCCTTGGGCACAGCGGCGCAGGGACTGGCCGCACTGCAGGCGAACGACCTCGACCACGCCCTGGCTAAGGTACAGTCCAAGCTCGCGCGAAAACCGAACGATCCTCTGTTGCTCTATCTGCAGGCGGACGTGCTTGCGCAGAAAGGGGCGGAGCCAGGTACGCCGGAATTTCAAATGGCGATGCGTTCCGCGAGGAAAGCGGTACTCTTGCAGCCCTCCATGGCGGCGGCTAGAGGCGTGCTGGCCAAGCTCTATATGGAAACGGGCCAGTACCAACAAGCGGCTGACCAGTGCCGGAAGGCTCTCGAGTCCGATCCGAAGGACCAGACCGCGCTGTACCGGCTCATCCAAGCATTGCGGAAAACCGGGAACACGGCGGAACTCCCTGACTTGCTGAAACGCCTCGCGTCGCTCCGTGAACAGGAGACAAAAGCAGAGAGAGAACGCTATCGCTATAAATTGGTCGAAGAGGATCCTGTGGCGAAACAGCCCGCCGAACCGTAGGATGCGAACGAATGTGGTGCCGATTCCAGCCAACGGGAAGGATAAGATGGTGTCTTTCTTGTTGGTAAACGGATAGCGGCCTGGACTCGACGCTCAAAAAGCCAGGGGAGCATCTTTTGGAATGATTTTCACGCGGCGCGCGTTTGTGCAGCTCTCCCTGGGATCGGCATTTGCAACGAATGCCATGCGCCTGCTCGCGCAAGGCGTAGCCACGCACATAGCAAAACCTGTGCCGAGACCAGCCCCTTCCGGGCGTCCTTTCCACGCTCATTTTGTGGATGTGGCCTCCGCCGCGGGGCTCGGCGCCCCGGTAGTTTATGGTGGAGTGGAGAGCAAGAAGTATATCTTAGAGGCTACCGGCTGCGGATGTGCGTTTCTCGATTACGACAATGACGGCTGGATGGATATCTTTTTGCTTTCGGGGACGCGCCTCGATGGCCATCCCGCTGACGCCACGAACCGCCTCTATAGAAATAATCGCGATGGCACCTTCACGGACGTAACTGAAAAATCTGGCTTGCAGGCTGTTGGCTGGGCTTGCGGTGTTTGCATAGGAGACTACGACAACGACGGATTCGACGATATTTTCTGTACTTATTTCGGACAAAACCGGCTCTATCACAACAATGGGGATGGAACCTTTACCGACGTGACGAAGGCTGCCGGGCTGTGGAATGAGCAGCCGCGCTGGGGCGCTGGATGCGCATTCCTGGACTATAACCGTGACGGGCACTTGGACCTGTTTGTTTCGAACTACGTGCGATTCTCCATCGAACACGCACCGGTGCCCGGGGCCAACACGAATTGCAATTGGAAAGGCATCCCCGTCGAGTGCGGTCCCAGAGGACTGCCGACGGGGAGGCACTCGCTTTTTCGCAACAATGGAGACGGGACATTCACCGAGATGTCAGAGCAAGCGGGAATCAGCAAGGCGACGCAGACGTATGGCATGACGGTGGTTGCTGCGGATTTTGACGAGGACGGTTGGCCCGACATCTACGTTGCCTGCGATTCCACGCCCAGCTTGCTCTTCATGAACAACCACGATGGAACGTTTCGCGAAGAAGGCGTCTTGCGCGGCGTGGCCCTGAGCGACGATGGCATGGAGCAGGCAGGCATGGGCGTAGGAATCGGAGACTACAATCTGGATGGGCATTTGGATCTCTTCAAGACCCATTTTGCAGATGACGCCAATGGTCTGTATCGCAACGACGGCAAGGGCTACTTTGATGACGAAACACGGCCCTCCCGCGTGGGCGTGGAAACCCGCTATGTCTGTTGGGGTGCCGGAATAAACGACCTCGATAACGACGGCTGCCCGGATGTTTTTATGGTTACCGGCAACGTTTATCCTGAGGTGGAAAAGAAACTGCCGCAGTATGCCAACAAAACGCCGCGGGCCATCTTTCGCAATCTCGGCAAAGGTGTTTTCGAAGAGCTAATCGAAGCGGCGGGCCCGGGCGTCGCGGCGGCCCATTGCAGCCGTGGATGCGCCTTCGGAGATTTCGACAACGATGGTGACGTGGATGTGTTGATTGTCAATCTTAACGAGCCGCCTTCGCTGCTGCGGAATGACGTCGCGGGGAAAGCCAACTGGCTCAAGGTGAAGCTGGAAGGCGTAAAGTCCAACCGGAGCGCCATCGGTGCCCGCGTGCTGGTCCATTACAGTGCGGGAGTGCAGGCGCAGGCGGTCGTGAGCCAGGCCAGTTTTTACTCCTGCAACGATCCCCGGCTTCATTTTGGCCTGGGCAATTCCCCGACTGTGGAGGTGGAGGTGTTCTGGCCGAGCGGACTGCATGAGAAATTCAGGCAAGTGTCCGCAAATCAGTTGATCACGCTTAAAGAAGGGGTTGGACGCATCCCGAATCGCGGATGGTCCAAGAGCTAACCGGAACGCGGAGACGCTTGAAGGGCATCTTCCCGCTCCCACGCACTTGCTCGCAGAATTTTTCGATGAATTTTTGCGATGAAATTTTGTTGACATCCCCAATGGTTCGTGATATCGGCAGTACTTGCAAGCGGTTTCTTTTTGAGGTGCCGGCAGTATACCAGCGGAAATATTAGGATTTCTGTGTGTTGAAGCCGGGTTGCGGCAAGCATTTCGGCATCATAATGCAAGCGTTTGCACCAGTGCATGGATTGGTCCCGAGACGGGCTGCCGGGACGTGGGGAGGAGCAAACGCGACCCCCTTCTCGGTGGGAACGCTGCACCTAATCGGGGGAGGAGGCGCATGCGAATGAATGGCCATACGTCACGGGTTGCCCGGCTCTTGGTGGTCATGCTGTTTATGGGAGGGCCCGCTTGGGCGCAGTTTACCGCCAGTATTCAGGGCACGGTCGTAGACCAGAGCGGGGCCGTGGTGGCGCAGGCCAAAGTGGACCTCCTCAACACCGTGACGCGGGTTCCCGCTACGAGCACGACCGACGGCTCTGGGAACTATCGTTTCCTGAGCCTTGCTCCCGGCTCTTACAAAATCACCGTCGAGGCCAAAGGATTCTCCAAGTCTGAAACGAGTTTCACGCTGGAAACCAATCAGAATTTGAACTTGCCAATTTCCCTCAAGGTTGGCGCGGCTACTGAATCGGTGGTGGTAACCACCGAGCCGCCGCTTCTGAATACTGCCGAGACACGGAATCAACAGACGCTACAGGCCCAGGAGCTGTCTACCTTGCCGCTCGCAGGCCGCAACCTGCTGTCGCTCATAAGCGTAGCCCCTGGTGTTTCCGGCCTGGGACTCGCCGGGGGACCAGGCGTGGCTTCTGGCACGCCAGGAACGGGCGTGGACATTTTCTCCACAGAAACCGCCGCCGATGTTAGCGCCAACGGGCAGGGCACCGTGGCCAACATGTGGACCATTGATTCGCTCGACGTCACCAGCAACATTCGGCAAGGAGTTTTGAATCTGGTACCCAACCCCGACGTCATTCAGGAAACGAACATTCAGGTCAATACCTTCGCCTCCGAATACGGTCGTGGCAGTGGCCTACAAACGGCACTCACAACGAAGTCCGGCACAGATACTTTCCATGGGCTGGCTAGCGACTATTTCAACTACCAGCCTATGTATGCCAAGTATTCTCTGCGGGGGTCGTCTGGGAGTTACGCCCCTTTTCACAGCAATAACATCTCCGCGACGATTGGCGGTCCCATCATCCCGCACCACCAATTTTTCTTCTTCTTTGGCGTCGAGCCTTTGCGTTCTTCCTATTCCACGGGCGGTGTAGGACTGACCTTTGCAGATGGCGCGTTTGCTTCGTGGGCGCAAACCAACTATCCCAATACGTTTGGAACTAAGATTCTGAATACCTACGTTCCCACCCACATAGTAGGGACAACGGTTTTGAAAACCGCAAACGATATCTTCCCTGGTACGTGCGGAACCGCCGCAACGAACAATTTGCCATGCTCGACGCCGATGATCGATTCGGGAGCTTTCAACGCCACCAATTTCCGCAATGGTACGCAATATTTCGTCCGTGTGGACAAGTACTTCAAAAATGACCGCATCTACGGCAGTTTCTTTCGCACGTTGCTTAACTACGGCGGGCCCGCGGCGATCCCGCAGTTCTCGACGACGAACAGTACCTGGGAGCGCGCTTTCCAAGTCAATTGGACTCATACATTCAGCCCAACGCTGCTGAATGAAGCCGTCTTCGCTCAGAATCGCATCGAGGGAAAGCTTGACGAGACCGGCGACTTTACTATTCCAGGCATCAGCGTGACGGGGCAGAATCTCGGATACGGTCTCGGCTTCGCTCAGGGGAATTTTATCCAGCATAACTATCATTGGCGGGATGTTCTGACCAAAATTCGTGGCGCCCACGTATTGAAAGTGGGGTATGAGGGCTGGTTTGGAGATGACGTGGAACCGTTCCAAGGGCCCTGGTCGCACCCGGCATTCAGCTTTAACAACTTGTTAGCTCTGGCGCAGGATGCTCCCGCCACCGAAGGGGGCGTCATGTACGACCCGATAGCCGGCCAGCAGCAACTTTGGGATTGGAATGCTGCCTCCAAGACCTGGGGCCTGTTCGTCGAAGACACTTGGAAGGCGCGTCGCAATCTCACCTTGACCCTGGGCTTCCGATTCGACGATCAAGGAAACCCTTATTCCCGTTCCACATCGACGGTGTTTGGCAATTTCTATCTTGGCACCGGTGCGACTTTCGACCAGAGAGTGGCCACCGGCTTCGCAAAACCCACGCATAATGCCGTCAACGGTTCTCCCAAGGCCTACACTCCCCGTCTTGCTGCCGCTTGGGACATTAACGGAAAGGGTGATTGGCTCTTGCGAGGAGGGTTTGGAATGTATTCCAATTGGCTCACGCCCGCGAACATCCAGGAGGAATTCCGAGGCAATCCGCCGGGCTTGATTCTGCCGACGTTCTTCGCCGCAAATGCACCGGGCAACCGGCCCGTTTTTGTTCCGGGTACCAGTAGCAAACCGCCGTTTGGATTTACATTCCCGGCGTTGGCAGGAACAGCTCTCTGCCCCACGGCCCCCTGTCTAGACACGGCCGGGGGAATTGTCGGTGCGGGTTTATCGATTGGAGGAATTGATCCGAACATAGTGTCCCCAACGGCATATATTTTTGCAGCGACGCTCGAACATAAGTTGACCAGTCATCTGGTTGCCAGCGTACTTTACAGCGGATCTCATACGTCGAATCTCGTGGGCAATGGCAACGCTGGAGGCTTGGTTTCCTACGGCGTCGACATCAATGCTGTGCCCGGAGACTTGATCGGCAAGCCACCCAATTCGGCTCCCACACGGCTGAATCCAAGCTTTGGTGCTATCGCTTATACTCAGAATGATCGCGTGGGCAACTATAATGGCGTGACCTTTGACCTGCGAGCGAGAGTAGGGCGTGGTTTCGTCGATGCCTCGTATACCCGCTCTTCTTCCCAAGATGATGCCAGCAGGTTTCCTACGGCGATCAATCCTCACCAGTACTACGGGCCTTCACCGTGGGACGTCCCCAACCGCTTCTCGGTTAGTTTCAACTATGAACTCCCAGGTCTACAAAACGGTCAAGGATTTGTCGGGCACGCCAGTGGGGGTTGGGGACTCAGCGGGACCAGCATTTACCAGACGGGTTATCCTTTTACGGTATTTACCGGTGCGTCGTTTTCGGCGGGTGGAGACTACAACGCTGACGGCGATAACTACGACTATCCGAACGTGAGCAGCTATCAACAGGGCACCTCGCGGAGCGCTTACCTAAGCGGAGTTTTTGCGTCCGGGCAGTTCACCGCGCCTGCCCAAGGCACCCAAGGGAACGAGAAGTTTAACCAATTCCGCAACCCCGCGTTCATCCAGACCGACACGACGGTTTATAAGAATACGCACATCACGGAAAGGCTTAATTTCCAGTTTCGCTTTGAGCTCTTCAACCTTTTCAATCATCCGAATTTCCAGAACATCCAGGGCGATCTAAGTGCGGGGAACTTTGGCCGCGTGACCGCCCAGACGCTTCCACGCTGGTGGCAGATTGGAGGCAAGCTGAGCTTCTAGAACATCGTCGGTTCTTGGCGCGATCCAAACATTCACTCAGAGCTTGCCACCTGGACATGCGCTGCTTGCGCGGCACGACGCCCAGCAGTTGCGAATTGCCCGGCTCGGCAACAACATGCGGAATGTCGCCGTCGCGGAAGGCGACAAAGTTGCCGCGCAAATCAACTGCGCTATTCCGTCCTAGGTACGCGAACCCAACCTCAAGATGGCGGCTACTGCCTGGATCTTCCCGGGAGCCTCGCATCATACGGGGCTTAGCCAAACTTTGACGACGGCACATCCCCGGCATTTTGCGGAAATTGCGGGAATGAAGTGCCTGGTGATCGATCGGGACACGAAGATTCCTGATTTTATGAATGCGCTGAAATGGAACGATGCTTATTATCATTTGGCGGGGGGATGGCATTAGACGCTGATTCGCTCCGAAGAAGGGTGGCATGACTTCTGCGCAACCCTTCAAGTCAACAGTGCGGCCCGGAGGTCGATATGACAAAAGGATCTGAGATTTCACGTCGCCAATTCGTCAGCTCCGCCATTTCGGCGGCGACGGTAGCTTCGCTGGGAGACCTTTCCCTCTCCGGTGAACGCAAACTGGCATCGTCTACCGCTGCTGCCGGTTCCTCAACGGGTTCCGAATGGAAGAATCAAGGCGTGCTGAACCTGGTCAAATCTCCCTACGCCAAGTTGCGGAACGTGCCCGTCCACGCGGTAACCGTCACGTCTGGCTTCTGGGCAGCTCGACGCCAGACAAACGTGGAGAAGAGCATCCCGTCCATGGAAAAGCTGCTCCAGGCTAACGGCAGGATGGACAATTTCCTGCGCTTGGCGGGCCAGAGCGACGCTTCTCAGCGTGGGCCGGTATTTTCCGATTCAGATGTCTACAAATGGACCGAAGCGGCGGGCTTCGCGCTCGAGTCCGCTGATCTTCCCGAACTGCGCACTATGGCAGATAAAATCATCAAAGAGGTTGTCGCGGTTCAGGAGCCCAGCGGATACCTGAACACCTATTACGTTGGTGACCGCGCTAAGGATCGCATGACCCCCGAAGTTCAACGATGGGGCCATGAGTTGTACAACATCGGCCACCTTCTTCAGGGTGCGATTGCCTACTACCGCGCAACGGGCGATAGCACTCTATTGGAAGCCGGAATCCATTTTGTCGATGGCTTTTTGCTTCCGAATTTCGGTCCCGGGCCGGACAAAAAGCCGATCTTCTCCGGTCATCCGGAAATTGAGCTTGCCCTTATTGAACTGTATCGAACCACGGGAGATAAACGTCACCTCGAACTGGCTGGCTATATTCTTCAGGGCGATGATCGCATCAAAGTGCCGCACCGCGGATACGTCTACCACTTTTGTGGAATCCCCTTCACCTCACGCACGCATCTTGAGGGACACGCAGTGCGCGCCATGTACGCGTGCTGTGGCGCGACGGACTACTATCTGGAAACCGGTGACCAAGCCTACTGGAAAACGCTAAACACTCTTTGGGACGACCTGGTCAATCACCAGATGTACGTGACGGGCGGAGTTGGAGCACGCAGCGACGGCGAAGCCTTTGGCGATCCGTACGAGCTTCCGAACTTCACCGCTTACGGCGAGAGCTGCGCCGCCATCGGCAACATGATGTGGAATTGGCGCATGCTCGCTGCAACCGGTGACGCTAAATATGCCGACGTCATTGAGCGCGCCCTGTACAACGGGATCAACTCCGGCATGTCTCTGGATGGAACGCTTTACTGCTACCGCAATCCGCTGGGGTTCGATCCTTCAAGCGGCGACCATATCCGCAATCCCTGGTATGACGTCACCTGCTGCCCGCCGAACCTCGAGCGCACATTTGCTTCGCTGCCAGGCTATTTCTATAGCACCAGCTCCGAAGGCCTTTATCTTCACCTTTACGACAATTCCGTGCTCGATTGGCACCTTGAGAATGGGACCGCGTTGAAGGTACAACAAAAAACAAAGTACCCCTGGAATGGTGTGGGGGACATCACGATCACACCGGAGAAACCAGTGGAATTCACGCTTTACCTGCGGATTCCCGGATGGTCTGACCACACGCAGGTGACGGTCAACGGAAAAGCGGTTTCGGGAGCCACCCCTGGCCAGTACCTTGCGCTGCGACGGCGGTGGGAGCCGGGCGATGTCATTAGCGTGAAATTCGATCTGACAACACATCTGGTTGCGGCGAATCCACGCGTTGTTGACGACTACGGCCGCGTGGCCATACAGCGCGGCCCGCTCGTTTACTGCCTGGAACAACTCGACCAACCTGAAGGAGTTGCACTCCGAGACGTCCGCCTTGATGTCAATCAAAAGTCCTCAACGCCATTTCATGAAGAGTTCCGCGATGACCTGTTGGGAGGCGTCGTCGTACTGAAGTGCATGGGGGCGCTCTACGACAGATCCAGTTCAACCGCCGGGCTATACTTCCGCTACCGGCGGGAAACTTCCGAGAAGCATGCGGCCACTCTTACGTTCATTCCCTACTATGGGTGGGCCAACCGCGCCGCTACACCGATGCAGGTTTGGACGCCGGTTGTAAGCGCGTGACGAAGGGCCATGCCCCTGGCCTCCGCTGTCTGTAGCGATAGGGAGTTGCCACCCAAAGGGCGTGGCCGGTGCTTTTCCAAAACGGGGCTCACCACCGAACTTGATTTTGGCGCAGGGAAGACTGTCGACCGACGTGTACTGTTCTTGTCGGGTGCCATTCTGGCCTCCGGACTGCTTACGTCGTATCCCGGGTCGGATGCCCGAACGGACCCCGTGCTCCTTTCGTCCCTTCGTCGAAAGATGCGGTGGAAAATGCCAGCGACCTTGACCAACCTACGAGGGTGCAGGCAAGCTTTGTACATATTCCAGCTCCAGCGATTCTTGCTTTAGGCTTGCTTTTGCACCGTGGGAGAGTCCGATGAAACATCTAGCAATGGTTGTGGCTGCGTGCCTGGCATTTGCCAGCGCCAGCGTCGGCCAGCAGACTAGCGATAACCTTCCCGCTTCAAAAGAAGATGTCCAAAAATATCTGGATTTAATGCATTCGCGGGACACAATGACAAAGATGTGGGAGGCTATAAGCAAACAAATACGTCAGATGACGCACGAAGAATACTTGAAGCACAAGGACAAGTTACCGTCTGATTTTGAAGTCCAAGAAAACAGGAAGCTGGATGAAATGATAAAGGCAATGCCGTTCGAAGAGCTGGAGCAGGCTGTGGTGCCCGTTTATCAGAAGCATCTGACAAAAGCGGATGTGGATGCGTTGATCGCATTTTATTCGAGTCCCACAGGGCAGAAGCTTATTACGGAAATGCCGGCCATAGTGGCCGAATCTATGCAAGCAGCTTATCCCATCATGCAAAAAAGAATGAACGCCATGATCGAACACATGCAACAGGAGATTGCACAACGAACCAAAGACTCCAAGCCGACCACCAATCAAGACTGAAGAACCGCAACCTGACCTGTCTCGCTCAGCGCACTTTGTCCACTAGAATTGATGACAGCCTTGCCGCCAACGGCTACGTTGCCATTCTCCTCGATCATCGCGGCATCGTTACCCACCACCCTTTCGGCGCATTGGCCCACCTTGGGCTTGCCCGCGCCTACCAGCTCTCGGGTGATTCCGCGAAAGCGAAGACTAAATACCAGGACTTTCTAACCCTCTGAAAAGACGCTGACCCCGACGTTCCCATCCTCAAACTGGCCAAGTCGGAATATGCGAAGCTGAAACAGATCTCTTTTAAATAGTATCTCTCATCATTGGCCACCGCGCCTGACGTCAAGGAGGATGATCCTTATCAAGTCTCACGCTCAATCTGAGAATGCAGCGCCGTGCAATATTCGTCCAACGCGTTAAGCGCGTCAAGCGCCAAACCGGCTCACCGCCACGAAAGCCTCGTGAACGGACTTTCACTTCAAAAATAGAATTTTAGGGCAAACTGAATTTCGCGCTGGTCGTTCTGGCCATCGCGCGTTGACGCGATCTTTCCGAAAGTAGTCGGCGAAGCGTAATTGAGCGAACCGGGCGCGGCCAGGACACCATTGCCGCTAAATCCGGGAGGCGAGAAGTTGGGATGGTTGGTGAGGTTGAAAAACTCGGATCGGAACTCCAAGTGGGTGCTTTCGGAGGTGCGGAAATCTTTGAACAGGGAGAAGTCCAGTCGGTGAAAACCAGGGCCATAGAACTGCGTCGGGGCGCCGCCCAAGGGCGAGCGATCCGACTGGCCTATGGTGGTCGCGACGGGCGGGCTCGTAAAGGCCGCGGGGTTCAGCCACTGGTCCACGTTGTGCGGACCAGCGTATTTGTTCTGTCCGGGAACGAGCAGAGCATAACAGCCAAACCCGGAAGTCGTGGAAATAACACACGGAACGGTAAGGGGCTGGCCATCCTGGAGCGTGAGAATCCAGTTGGTTTTCCAGCCGCCAAGCACACCGTTGACGACCGCTCCACCATTTGCGAGGAAGCGCTTTCCTTTGCCGATGGGCAACTCGTAGGCGCCGCTGAAATGGAAGACCTTGGTGATGTCGAAATCGCACAGGCCGTAGTCTCCCTGGATACCGAACCCCGGGAGCCGCGGGGCACGATAAAAGATAGCCGTTTCGTTGAGGACGTCGGCGGCATCGGTGCGGCACTTGGACCAGGTGAAATTAGCGAGCGCCTGCAAACCCGCGCTGAACCGCCGCTCGTAGTTGAGTTGGAGAGAATTGTAGTAGCTGTTGCCGGCAAAAGTCGAATAGGTAAAGCCCGTCGGAAAATCGGGATACGGAGCATACTGGAAGGAGTTTAGTCCCGGAGGAAGAATCTGGTTCGGTGAATTCGGATTGATGTACACACCTAAGTGCCTCACACCGTTGCCTACGTAGGCCGCCTGTACGGTCTGACCCGCGGAAAGCTCGTACTGCAGGGTGAGGTTGTAGCTCAGTGTGTAAGGCGTTTTCATATGGTAGTCTTCGCCAATCAAGCTGGAGCCAGCGGGCTCCGCCGCGGCAGAAGTAATGGGAACAAGCGCCGAGAGCCCGGTTTCGAGTGTCCCGATCGCTCCATTCGCGAACGTGATGGGCAGATTCGGCGCAAGCGAGGGATAGGACAAATTGAACTGGAACGGAAAATCAACATAGGTTTCGATAACGGAGTTCTCAAAGCCGCCATAGAACATACCGGCGCCGGCCCGCACAGCGAACTTGGGCGTCGCGCGATAGGCCAAACCGATACGCGGGCCGAAGTTGGTCTTCTGCGAATGACCGAGCCCGCCCACGTTCGAGCACACGATGCTGATATTGTCTGCGGCAGCGGCGGCCATGAAATCAGCGGAGAAAGGCACGCTGCATCGCCGCTTCGTGAGCAGAAATACCGAAGTGCCCCCCGGGGTCGCGGCAGGTTGAAAATTGGTTTGTGCGCCGTAGCGCTCCACGATTTGACCGAAATATTCCCAGCGCAATCCTAAATTCAGCGTCAGCTTGGGGGTCACTTTCCAGTCGTCCTGCACGTAGGCGGCGTTATAGTTGCGCCCCATGTCCGTATTGGCGTAATTGGAAGCTTGAATGTTATCCGCGCCACCGACAAAGTCAGACGCGCCGGGAACCGTACCCTTGATGGGGATCAACAGCATCTGTGCCAATCCCGTGTTGCCTCCGCCTTGCGAGGGAACTTCCGTGTAGGCGCCGCTAAAGGACCACGCTCCGCGTCCGGAGGGCGGCTGCAGGATGGTGAAGCGCAAGTGCTGGTGCTCGAAGCCAAACTTCATGGTTTGTTTTCCCCACA
>Ga0066683_10000194_pt1 | contig 15871 bp, 14 predicted proteins | sample GraSoiAngelo_132_FD_62296 | JGI IMG/M metagenome (GOLD analysis project Ga0066683, IMG submission 62296) | Grasslands soil microbial communities from the Angelo Coastal Reserve, California, USA - 14_0929_02_40cm | ecosystem: Environmental > Terrestrial > Soil > Grasslands | place: USA... | reverse complement strand
CGACCCACCCGACCCACCCGACCCACCAAGCCTACCCGACCCCGATCAGTTTGAACCGCTGCTCCCAGTTCGCCAGCAGCTTGTCGATGCCCCCGGGCGTCGGCGAGGAGACCTCGAACCACCGGGCCGCCTCGCGGTGGGCGGTGTCCATCAGCTCGCGGTCGCGGACGAGATCGATCAGGCGGAATGTGGGGACGCCGGCCTGTCGCGTCCCGAAGAAGTCCCCCGCTCCGCGCAATTGCAGATCGCGCTCGGCGATCTCGAACCCGTCGGCCGTCTCCGTCAGCGCCTTCAACCGCTCGCGCGCCTCGTCGGACAGCGGCGACTGATACAGCAGAAAGCAGAACGACTGGTGGCGATCGCGACCGACGCGTCCTCGAAGCTGATGGAGCTGCGACAGCCCGAAGCGCTCCGCGTGCTCCACGAGCATGACGCTCGCGTTCGCCACATCGACGCCCACTTCCACCACCGTCGTCGAAACCAGCAACTGCAGCTCCCCGGCCGCGAACGCCTTCATGACGCGTTCCTTTCCATCCGTTTTCAGGCGCCCGTGCAGCAGCCCGACCTTGTATTGGGGGAACTCCTCCTGCGCGAGGTGGTCGGCCATTTCTGTCGCGGCCTTGAGATCGATCTTCGCGGACTCCTCGACGAGCGGATAGATGACGTACGCCTGCCGGCCGGCGTCGAGCTGCCCGCGGACGAACTGGTAGACCTCGTCGCGTCGCGATTCCGGCTTCACCAGCGTCTTGATCGGGAGCCGTCCGGCCGGGAGATCGCGAATCATCGAGACGTCGAGGTCGCCGTGCACTGTCAGCGCGAGCGTGCGCGGAATCGGCGTCGCCGTCATGACGAGCACGTCGGGATGCAGACCTTTTGCCCGCAGCGTCGCGCGCTGCAGCACGCCAAAGCGGTGCTGCTCGTCGATGACGACCAGCCCGAGCGCCTTGAAGCACACGTCTCCCTGCACCAGCGCGTGCGTGCCCACGACGAGCTGGATCGCGCCCGACTCGACCTGCGCGAGCTGCTCCCGCCGCGCGGCGCCCGCCGTCGAGCCGGTCAGCAGGGCGACACGAAACCGGGACGCGTGCAGCAGTTGGGTGATGTTCATGAAATGCTGCTCGGCCAGTATCTCGGTCGGCGCCATGAACGCCACCTGCAGCCCGTTTTCCATCGCCACCAGCGCCGCCAGCAGCGCGACGATGGTCTTGCCGCCGCCCACGTCGCCCTGAAGCAGCCGGTTCATCGGGTGCGGCTTCTGCAGGTCTCCGACAATCTCCTTCAACGCCTGCCGTTGACCGCCCGTCAGCCGGAACGGCAACACCGCGCGCGCCGACGCGCGAATGCGATCGTCCACGTGTATCGCGACCGGCTTGTGCTCGGCGGCGGCCGACTGCCGCCGCGCGAGGACGCCCATCTGGAACAGGAAGGCCTCCTCGAAAATCAGCCGCTGCTGCGACGGCGTCGCGAAGCGATTCAGCGCATCGATCGGCGCATCCGGCGGCGGAAAATGCGCGGCCAGCAACGCGGCGGATCGCGACGGCAGGCCGAGCCGGATGCGAAGGTCTTCGGGCAGATGGTCGGGCAGGTCGGCCGGGAGGCGCTGCAGCGCTTCGTACACGAGCCGACGCTGCATTTTCGGCAGCACCGTACGCGTCTTCTCGTACACGGGCACGATCCGCCCGGTGTGAATCGTCTCGGCATCCTCCTCGTCGAGGATTTCGTGCTGAGGGTTCGTCATCTGCAGGCTCACGGAGCCGCGCATCTCGACGGCGCCGTACAACACGACGTGCTGGCCACGCATGAACACGTCGCGCAGGAACGGCTGGTTCAGCCACACGGCCCGAATCGATCCGCTCCCGTCGTCGACGGCGGCTTCGAAGATCTTGAATCCGACGCGGCGCGTCGACCGGAGCCCGCAAGCGAGCACCCGTCCTGCGATCGAGGCCATCTGCCCGGGTTTCAGTGAAGCAATCGGCTGGAGACGGCTGCGATCTTCGTAGCGGAGCGGAAAGCGGTACAGTAGATCTTCGATAGTGATCAGCCCGGCGTGCTCGAGGTCCGCGGCGCGACGAGGTCCGACGCCCTTGAGAAACTGCAAAGGCGTCGACAGCACGGGGTCGGAGCCTTTTTCGAGGGGCTCGCTGGAAAAGGGGTCTGACCCCTTTCTGGTCATTGCACGATTATGGCGTGTCCCCGCTCCACCTGGATCTCGCGGATGCGCGCCGGCAGCGCAAACGGATCGTCGAGGCCGATGCCGGAAGGCTTGTCGGGCGTCCGCGAGTAGTAGCTGACGATCTCCTGCAGCAGCAGCTTGGGAACCGGCACGCTGCTGACGCTCGCGGACTCGAGCTGGAAGTGCCCGACGCCGTTGCTCGTCTTCAGCACGCCGACGGCGGTGACCGGCAGTCGTCCCATCAGGTAGTTCATCGGATCGAGCAGGCTGGTGGGATTCTTCTGCTTGCGCACGGCGTCGAGATCGACGACGGCGCGGCCCGACACGCGGCCGGTCCCGAGAATCGTGACGGACGGGTCGACGACGCCCGTCGGCAATTGCTCGCCGGCTTCGTAGACCAGATACGAATTCACTTCGTTTTCGGTGACCGTGGTGCGGCGCGCCTGCCCGGCCGACCGCTCGCCGTGCGCCGTGATCGTCGCGACCTTCTGCTTCATCAGCGAGGCGTCGCGCCGCGAGGCGCGGACGTCCGCGCGCGGGACGGCGGCGAGCGATGCGAGGACGCTAATCGCGACGGCGATGAGGAGCGCAAGGCTTTCCGCCTTCGCCGAAGCTACGGCGGACCGCCGAAGCCTTGGCGGAGGCTGGTCAGCCGAGCGTCCCGGCGAGCCCCCGCCTGAGCTCGCGTGTTTCCCGGGCGAGCCGAGGCGGGAAAGGCTCGCGCTCCCGCCTGCGTACAATGTGCTCACGTGCCTTCGAACCATAACGTTCCACCGCCGGAACTATTATAGCCTCTACGATTTGGGCGGGCGATCCCCCCGGCGGGCGCGCATGACGAGCTCGAGCTTACGCCGTTCCATGAGCTCTTCGAATACGCGGAATTTGGCCTGCTGGCGGATGTCGAGCACTTGATTGATCGCGTCGTACGCCTTCTTCACGTCCGTGGCTGCGCGCGTCTCGAGCTCCTGCAGCGCGTTCAGCCGATCCTTGATTTGCGCTTCGTCCAGCTGGGGAGCGTTCGCGAGCTGGCGAAGCTCCGTGACGAGGCGCGCGCGCTCCCGCTGCGTCTGGCGCCTGACATCCTGCAGCGCCTTGAATCGGGACAGGAATCGCGTGAAGTGCTCCTCGTCTATCTTGAGCTGCTCCTGCGCCTGCATCAGCGCGTATGCATCGAACATGCGCTGGATTTCAGCGGGCGTCACCCCCTGTTCGTCGCCAGCCGCCCGGCCCTGCCGCTGCCCCGCCCGCCCGCCCTGGGCGAGCGGTCCGTAGTGGAAGTCCGACGTCGCTAACAACGACGAACCGGCGGCCAGCGCGAGGATGGCGGCGACCGCGAGAAGATTCAACACGATTTTCATGAAGCGGTTCAATTATCGGGTTACGCGCCGGAAGGCGCCAGTTGTTCGTTCAGCAGTCGCCGGAGCTCGCGCAGCTCGTCGTCGTTCATGTTCGTGACCGCGTGCTCCGCGCTGCCGTGTGGCGCGAGTCCCGCCTCGCCCGCCGTCTCCAGATCAAGATCCGCGGTGAGGCTCGCCACGAGCGTCAACGACAGGTCGTCGTCTGACGCAGGGTCGTTGAAGAGATCGGTCGCCGCGCCGGTGGTCGATGGAGGGGCCGGCGCCAGCGGCGTTCGCAGGGCGACCTTTTCAGCGTCGCCGTGTGCCCCGGATTGCGGCGCCAACACGCGCGAGCTCAGTACCACGGCGACGATCAGCGACGCGGCGGCGACCGCTGACAGAGGCATGAGCAGGCGTCTCCACGTCGCCGCATCCTGCAGGGAACGCCCCGGCACGTCCTGCGCGACCACGTTCCGCACGCGCTCGGACAGGTGATCCCAGAACAGCGGCGACGGCTCCGGCACGTCGAAGGCCGCCGCGGTCGACATCATCGCGCGCAGATCCGTCAATTGCCGCCGGCACTCGTCGCATGAGGCCAGATGCGGCGCGGAGGCCTCGGACCGCGTGCCTTCCGCCACGTCGATGAGCTCGACGGCGTTCAGGTGCATGGCTAGAACTCCTCCCCGAGGAGCTTCTTCAGGTTGCCGAGCGCGTGAAAAAAATTCGCCTTCACCGCGCCGATCGAGCTGCCGAGCACGTCGGCGATTTCCTGATGCGACATCTCGTGATACGTCCGCAGGATCAACGTCACCCGCTGCTTGCGCGGCAGCTGCGCGATCGCCGCGCGCACACGTGCGCCGCGCTCGTCCTTCAGCATTCGTTCCGGCGGCGACTCGGCGCGCACATCGATGAACTGCCGCTCTTCGATTGATTCGGTCGGCGCGCTGAGGGGCGACTTCGCCTTCAGGCGGTTGAGACACACGTTCACGCCGATGCGATAGAGCCACGTGGCCAGCGACGACTGACCGCGGAAGGCCCGCAGCCCGCGAAACGCGCGCAGGAACACATCCTGCGAGAGATCGCTGGCGTCTTCGTGGTTGCCGACAAAGCGATAGCAGAGCTGATACACCGACCGGCGGTGGCGTTCGACGATGAGGTCGAATGCGCCGGGATCGTCGGCGAGGCAGGCGTCGACCAGCGCCCGCTCGTCCAGCTCCGCGAGCGGCGTGTCAGCCGACGCCATCGTCTCTGGCCGAGGGACAGCGCCGCGCCGATCGCCGGGCCGTTGCGGCGTCGCGGCGGTGCCGGCCGGTTGCCACGGTCCCGTGAGCGTCCATGCGAGCGGAGAGGGCATCAGTTGGCTTCACGTCGATTAGACAGGCGTGTCGGCCGAAGGTGACAGCGCCTAGGGCTGGGGCCGGGCCAGCATGAGCTGCTTGACCTCGTCCGGGGTCGGAAGCCCGCCGCGCGCTCCGAGGGCGCGGCAATTCAGCGCTGCGACGGCGTTCGCGTAGCTCAGGACATCCTCGATATCCCCGTCCGGAAAGCCGAGGCAACCGGCGGCGAAGGCCCCGCGAAAGGCGTCGCCCGCACCCGTGCTGTCGACGCAATCAACCGGAAAGGGCGCCGTCCGGATCTCACGCCCGTTGCACCAGGCGAGGCTGCCCTCGGCGCCGAGGGTGACACAGACCAGCGCCGCGCCAAAATCCCGCGCCATGCTTTCAAGCGCGCGCCCCAGACCTTCGTGCCCTGTCAGCGCCGACGGGAATTCCTCGGCCGCAATGATCACATCGATGTTCTGCAGGAGATCGTTGATGCCGGGCCGCACTTTTTCGACGTCGACGATCGTGGGAATCCCCGCCTCTCGCGCGTAGCGCGCGGCCTGTGTCGACGCCGCCGTCTGGTGGCAGTCCACGATCAGGACGCGGCCCGAGGTCACCGCCGCCTTCGGGACGTCAGCCGGCTCCATGCTGAGCGCCGGATGGCGGTCCCAGAGCACTGTGCGCTCGCCGGACCGCGCGTCGACGAGCACCACGGCGAACTGATTAGTGGCCCCAGGCACGATGCGGGCGGCGCTGATGTCCACGCCCTCGCGAGTCAGGCTGTCTCGCGACACCGTGCCCAGTGCGTCGTCGCCAAAGCTCCCGACGTAAGCCGTCCGCCAACCCAGTCGGGCACATGTGGCTATTGCGGTCGCTATCTGTCCCCCCGGCAGCCGCGCGAACCGCTGGAGCCGCTGCTTCGTGTTCGCGGTTGGGTATTCGGCCACCACGGCAACCAGGTCGACGCTGTTCAGGCCGAATCCGGCCACGTCGACGGGCCGATCGCCCGCCGGGAGGGAGAAAGGAATCCGCACGGCGCGCATCGTAGCATCCGTTCCAGCAACTTCAGACTTCACCAGACTTCCGACTTTCGACTTTCCTCCCTGTCCCACCCGACCTACCTGACCTACGCGACGCGACCTAACTGACCTACGCGACCTACCTGCCCTACGCGACCTACCTGACCTACCCGACGTACGCGACCTACCCGACCTACGTGACCTACCTGCCCTACCCGACCTACGCGGCCTACGCGACCTACCTGCCTTACGCCCTTCCTTTCTCAACGGTATATTGACCTTCGCCTTTCTTTTGCGTATAGTCGATGTGTCAGCGAGGTGCCCGATGCTTCCTCTCACGAAACGGCAGCGAGAGATCCTCGACTACTTGAACGAGTTCATTTCGCAGCACGGCTACGCCCCGAGCCTCGAGGAAATCGGACGTCGCTTCGGCCTCTCTTCGCTCGCCACAGTGCACAAGCACCTCACGAACCTGCAGGAGAAAGGCTTCATCAAGCGGGCCTGGAACCGGAGCAGGTCGGTGGAGATGGTGCCGACGCGAACGGGCGGGCGCGCGGTCGAGCTGCCGCTGCTCGGCTACGTGGCCGCCGGGGTGCCGATCGAAGCGGTGGCCTCGAACGAAACCATCACGATCCCGGAGGACCTCGCCGGCAAGAGGGACACCTACGTGCTCCGCGTCCGCGGCGACTCGATGATTGACGAGCAGATCCGCGACGGGGACTTCGTGGTTGTCGAGGACCGCAAGACCGCCGACAACGGCGAGATGGTGATCGCGCTGCTGCGCGGATCCGACGTGACGCTCAAGAAGTTCTACCGTGATCCGGGCGGCAAGATCCGCCTGCAGCCGGCCAACGCCGCCATGCAGCCAATCTTTGCGGACCCCGAGCAGGTCCAGATTCAGGGCGTCGTTGTCGGGGTGATGCGGAAGTATTGAGATCCGCCGGCCAAACGTTAGACGTTACACTTGGGAATGGCCGATCAGCCGAAGCAGATCAATTTCACCATCGTTCCCGACGAGAATTCGTCGGCGCCGCGGACCTACTCGAACTTCTGTTCCATCGCGCACACACCGTTCGACTTCACGCTCACCTTCTGCGAGGTGATGCCGCTGTCGGAGAAGGAAATCAAGGAAGCCGAAACCGACCACGTCGTCCGCGCGCCGGTGCGGACGAAGATCGTCGTCCCCGTGCAGTTCGTCCCGAATCTGATCGCCGCCTTGCAGGAACACTGGCGTGTGTACTCGGAGTCTTACAGTAACGTCGGCTGGAACAAGGGCACGGGAACTATTCAATAGTCGTTGGTGGTCGGTCGTTCGTCGTTGGGCCCAGGCGAAATGAAAACGTTCCGCGAGACGCGCGCGCTCCTCGACACGCTCGAAACCCAGCATCCCGGCGCGGACACCGAGCTTCACTACACGACCGCGTTCCAGCTGCTCGTGGCAACCATCCTGTCCGCGCAGTCCACCGATGCGCGCGTCAACATGGTCACGCCGGCGCTCTTCAAGCGTTATCGGGACGCACGTGCGCTGTCGAAAGCGACCACGGCGGCGCTCGAGCGGCAGATTCACTCCACCGGGTTTTTTCGCGCCAAATCGAAGGCGCTCATCGGCATGGCGCAGGCGCTCGTGAAGGACCACGCCGGCGCCGTGCCGGCGAGCATGGAGGCGCTCATCGAGCTGCCGGGCGTCGGGCGCAAGACGGCGAACGTCGTGCTCGGCCACGCGCTCGGCGTGCCGGGGCTGCCGGTCGACCGTCACGTTCTGCGGGTGGCGAACCGGATTGGCATCGCCGAGTCCGACGATCCCGTCGTCGTCGAGCAGCAACTGTGCGACGCGGTGCCGGCGGAGCGGTGGACGCGGACGTCCGACACGCTCATCCTCCACGGCCGGCGCATCTGCCGGCCCAAACCGCTCTGCGACCAGTGCGACGTGCGGGACGACTGCGGCTTTTACCGCACCTCGGTCGCGCGCGTTCGCGTTCGCCGCGCCAAGCCCGCGCGCCAGGCCAGTGGACCGACACGCCTTCGAACGCCTCGTCGCTGAAGCGCTCGCCTCCATCCCGCGACGCTTCAAGAAGGCGATGCAGAACATCGCGATCGTCGTCGAGGACGAGCCGTCTCCGGCGCTGCTCGAGGAGATGGAGATCGAGCCGCCGGATACGCTGCTCGGGCTGTATCAGGGGACTCCGCTCACCGAAAGGACGTGGGGGTACGGCAACGCCCTCCCCGATCGCATCCTCATTTTTCAGAGGCCGCACGAACGCGACGCGGAGGACGAAGACGATCTCGTCGTCGCGATCGGCGAGACGCTGATCCACGAGATCGGCCACTACTTCGGCATGAGTGAGGAGCAGATTGAAGAGATCGAGGAGCGATACTGGCGGGGAGACGAACAGGATTAGGTGCGGGTGCGAGGTGCGAGTGCCGGTGATTCGCAAGCGGTTCGGGCAGCACTTTCTGGAGCCGGCGTGGGTCGACAAAGTCATTCGCGCGATCGATCCGAAACCAGACGAGCTCTTCATCGAGATCGGTCCCGGACGCGGCGCGCTCACGCGCCCGCTCGCCGCGCGCGCGAAGAGCGTCGTCGCATTCGAGATCGATCGCGATCTCGCGGCGGCGCTCGAGGCCGACGCACCGTCCAATCTGACGGTGATCGTCGAGGACTTCCTCGAGCCCGATTGGTATATGGGCTTCGACCCGCACCAGGTGCCGCGGGTCATCCGCGTCGCCGGCAACCTGCCGTATAACGTCGCGTCGCCGATTCTGTTCAAGCTCGTCGAGCAGCACCGCACGTATGCGGCCAACGGCCTGCCGTTCGGGGATGCCACGGTCATGCTGCAGCGCGAGGTCGCCGATCGGCTGATCGCGCCGCCGGGCAGGAAGGAATACGGCGTGCTCAGCATCCTCATCCGGCACCGGGCGCACGTCGAGATGATCATGAGGCTGCCGCCCGGCGCGTTCCGGCCGGCGCCGAAGGTTCACTCGGCTCTCCTTCGCCTGCGGTTTCATCCCGCCGACCCGCCTGTGGTCGACAGGGCCGTCTTCCAGGCGATGGTCCAGGCCGTGTTTACGCGTCGCCGTAAAACCATGGCGAACGCACTGCTCGCCTTCGAAAAGGGAGATCGCACTTCGTTTCCGACGCCGGCGGAGGCGTTGGCGGCGGCGGGCCTGGACGCGCACCGCCGGCCGGAAACGCTCTCGATCGCCGAATTCGCGCGGCTCGCCGACGTGTATACAGGAAAACGCTCAGCTGTGCTATAGTTTCGCTGTAAGTATCGGTAGTGTCCGGCTTTAGCCGGACCTTGCACATCCTGCCCTCTTGTTTCAGGCGCGCCCAGCAGCCTGACCGAGCCGCCGCGGCGGCTCCCATCGACCGGATCGTCTCCGCCAGGAGTGCGTCCGCCGACGGCCAACGCAAAGCCCGCTGAGACCGCAACGGATGGTTTGCGTTTGCGCGCTTTGCGACCCTTGCGTTCCCTGGTGTTCACCGATGCTCGAAGTCGTGGCGCTTGGCGGACTTGGCGAGTTCGGCATGAACATGCTGGCGCTCACCTATGGTGAGACGACGATCGTCGTCGATGCCGGCGTGATGTTTCCGGATCCTGAACTGCTGGGCGTCGATCGCATCATTCCGGATCTCACGTACCTGCAGCAGAAAGGGCGCGTGGCGGCGCTCGTGCTGACGCACGGCCACGAGGATCACATCGGCGGCGTGCCGCACGTGTTGCCGCTCGTCGACGGACCGATCTACGGGTCGCCGCTGACGCTGGCGCTCGTCGAGCCGAAGCTCGAGGAGCACGGCCTCGAAGGCTATCGGCTCGTCCCCGTGCGGCCACGCGATCGCGTCACCGTCGGCCCGTTCACGATTGAATTCATCCGCGTCACGCACAGCATCCCCGATTGCGTTGCGCTCGCCATCCATACCGCGGTCGGCGTCGTGGTCCACACGGGCGACTTCAAGGTCGACCAGACGCCGATCGACGGCCAGCACTTCGACGTCCACCGCTTCGCGGAGCTGGGCGCCGCGGACGTGCTTGCGCTCTTCGCCGACAGCACCAACATCGACCGGCGGGGCTTCACCGGATCGGAGGTCGATGTCGTCGAGGCCTTCGAGGAAATCTTCACGAGCGCCACCGGGAGGCTGATCGTCGCGGCGTTCGCCTCCAGCATCTACCGGATGCAGATTCTCGTGGACCTCGCGGTGCAATTCGATCGCAAGGTCGCGTTCATCGGGCGCGGGATGATGCGGAACTCGGAGATCGCGCAGCGGCTCGGGTACCTGAAGATCCCGGCTGGTGTACAGATCCGCGACTCGGACATCCCGGCGTATCCCGCTCAGGACGTGTTGTGTCTGGCGACCGGGTCGCAGGGCGAGCCGATGTCCGCGCTGTCGCGGATCGCGATCGACGACCACCGCTACGTGAAGGCCGGTCCCGACGACACCGTGGTCCTGTCGGCGCGGTCCATTCCCGGGAACGAGAAGGCGATCGGCCGGGTCATCAACCATCTGTCCCGCCGCGGCGCCGACGTCATCTACGAGGGCATCAAGCACGTCCACGTGTCGGGGCACGGCAGCGAGGAAGAGTTGAAGCTGATGCTGTCGCTCGTGCGGCCGAGGTTTTTCATCCCCGTCCATGGCGAATACCGCCAGCTTTCCCAGCACGCGCGGATCGCCGAGCGCGTGTTCGCCGGGCGCGACCCGAAGCCCGAGATCCTGCTGACCGAGAACGGCGACGTCCTGCATTTCGACGGGGCCGGCGCGCGGATCGCCGGCAAGGCGCCGGTCGGCCGCGTGCTCATCGACGACACGCGCACGGGCGAGGTCGGCGACGAGGTGCTGCGCGATCGCCGCCATCTCGCCGAGGACGGCCTCGTCGTCCCGGTCGTGGCGATCAACAAGCAGACCGGCGCGCTCGAAGGCGTGCCCGACATCATCACGCGCGGGTTCGTCATGGAAGACAGCCAGGCGCTGCTCGCCGACGGCGCGCGCCTGCTCGTCGACGTCGTCGAGCAGGCGAGCGTGGAAGAGCGCACCGATCAGGGGCTGATCAAGGAAAAACTGCGCGTTGAGCTGCGCCGCTTCTTCCGCAAACGTTCGGGGCGGCGGCCCTTCGTGCTGCCCGTCATCATGGAGATCTGACACGTGGGTGGATCGACTGTTTCGCGCCGCGCCAGCGAGTTCGTGGGGGTCGCGCTCTTTGCGGCCGCGCTGATCTGGATCATTTCGCTCGCCAGCTACGAGCCGACCGACGCGGTGTGGTTCTTCAGCACCGGCGCGCACGCGGCGCCGGCGAACTTCGCGGGACGCGTCGGCGCGTTTCTCGCCGAGCTGTCGTTCCAGCTGTTCGGCTACGCCTCGTACGTGGTGCCCGCGGCGATGGTGATCATCGGCTGGAACTACTTCTGGTGCCGCTCGTTCGACGCGGCCGCCACGAAGGCCACAGGCGCCGCGCTGCTCGTCGCCTGCATCGGCGCGTTCCTCAGCCTCATCTTCGGCAACATCGAGGTCTCGGGCAAAGCGTTCCGCGCAGGCGGGTACGCCGGCGAATTCCTCGCGAACCACCTGTCGGAGTACCTCAACCGCACCGGATCGCTCATCGTCATTCTCACGCTGATCTTCCTGGCGATCATCATGTCGACGCAGTTCTCCTTCGGCCGCTTCTTCGGCGCCGTCATCGCGGCGATCCGCGGCGGCGCCACGCGCGGGATAGACGCGTTCCACGAATGGCGTGAAGAGCGCCGGCGCGAGAGACAGCGTCGCGAGGTGATCGCGAAGCATACGAAGAAAGGCGCACCGCCGCCCGAAATCAGGACGCCGTCTGCCTCCGGCGAGGCGTCGGTGCCCAGGGCCGCCCGCAAACGCGACCGTGACGACGACGGCTCCGCGGCCGCCGCCGCGTCAGGGTTCGGCAGCCCGAAATCGTTCGCCCCGCCCAGGCCGCCGAAGGTGAGCATGGCCGCGCCCCCGCTTCCCTTGCCCGAGATCGAACCGACCTCGAAGGCGCCGGCCGAGCGACGCAAGGGCGACTACGCGCTGCCGCCCGCCGCGCTGCTCGACGCCGCCAAGACCGAACGCAAGATCGACGAGCGCGAGCTGATGGACGGCGCGCGGCTGCTCGAGGAGAAGTGTCGCGAGTTCTCGGTCGAGGGCAGCGTTGTGCAGATCCATCCGGGTCCCGTCGTGACGACGTTCGAGTTCAAGCCGGACGCCGGCGTGAAGTACTCGAAAGTCACCGGCCTGGCCGACGACCTCTGCCTCGCGATGCAGGCCGAATCGGTCCTGATCGATCGCATTCCCGGCAAATCGACCGTCGGCATCCAGATTCCCAACCGCACGCGCGAGCAGATTTCGCTGCGCGAGATGCTCGAATCCGAGGCGTACAGACGATCGTCGTCCAAGCTGACGATCGCGCTCGGCAAGACGATTCACGGCGAGCCGTTCATGGCCGATCTGGCGGCGATGCCGCATCTGCTGATCGCGGGATCGACCGGCGCCGGCAAGTCGGTCGCCATCAACGGCATGCTGACCAGCATCCTCTACCGCTCGACGCCCGACGATGTGCGGATGATCCTGATCGATCCCAAGCGGCTGGAGCTCGGGATGTACGAGGACATCCCCCACCTGATGACGCCAGTCGTCGTCGATCCGAAGCAGGCGGCCAATGCGCTGCGCTGGGCGGTCCGTGAGATGGAGGAACGCTACAAGACGCTCGCGGCCGAAGGCGTCCGCAACATCGAACAGTACAACCGGAACGTCCACCAGGCGATCCTGGAGAAGCGCACGCCCGACGACGGCCAGGAGCCCAAACCGCTTCCCTTCATCGTCGTGGTCATCGACGAGCTCGCGGATCTGATGATGGTGGCGAGCAACGAGGTGGAAGAATCGATCGCGCGACTGGCGCAGATGGCGCGCGCCGTCGGCATCCACCTGATTCTGGCCACGCAGCGTCCGTCGGTCGACGTCATCACCGGCCTCATCAAGGCGAATCTGCCGGCGCGCCTCGCGTTCCGCGTGGCCTCGAAAACAGACTCGCGCACGATCCTCGACGGCAACGGCGCCGAGCAGCTTCTCGGCAACGGCGACATGCTGCTCCTGCCGCCCGCCTCGTCGCGCTTCATCCGTCTGCACGGACCGTACATCTCCGAACAGGAGAGCGCGCGCCTCGCCAGCTTCCTCCGCAAGCAGGGCAAGCCGGTCTACGACGAAACGATTACGGCGGAAGACAAGACGACGGCCGACGGCCTCGAGCTGGACAAGGACGACCTGTACGACGAGGCTGCGAAAATCGTCGTGCAGAGTGGACAAGCGTCGATCTCGTACCTCCAGCGCCGTCTGCGGATCGGATTCAGCCGGGCGGCACGCCTCGTCGACATGATGGAGATGGAAGGCCTCGTGTCGCCGGCCATCGGCGGGAAGCCCCGCGAGGTGCTCGTCGACAAGCACTACTTCGACGAAGTCGACGCGCAGCTCCGTTGAGCACCGGTTCCACCATGGTCAAGCGAACATACCGGCGATGGAGCACAAGGCCCGCCGAGCGCGCCAGGAACGGCCTGCGTGCCGGGCTCTGCGGACTCTGCGTTCAACTCGCCGTCGCAGCACCTGTTCACGCCGCGCCGCCCGTGCGGACGATGTACAACCGGGCCCTTGCGCGGGAGCAGACGGTACGTGTGGTGCTCGCGGCGGACGATGCGGCGCCGGCCGTGCTGGCCGACGTCCGTGCGGTCGTGGCGGCGTACGAAATGGTCGTCGCGCACTATCCCTCGAGCGGATACAGCGACAACGCGCTGTGGCAGGCTGGACGTCTCGCGCTCGACGCCTTCGCCCGATTCGGTCAAGAGCGGGACAAGGACGCCGGCGCGCGGCTCCTTCGCCGGCTCGTCGCGGCGTATCCCACCAGCAGGCTCGTGCCGCAGGTACCCGAACAGCTCGCGCGCGCGGGCGCAGACGGCGTAGGGCGACCCTTTAAGGGTCGCCAAGGCGAACAGCTCGCGCGCGCGGGTGCAGAGCCCGCGGCGCCCGCCGGGCCGGAGCTTGCTCCGCCCTCGCGTTCAACGCTCGTGACCATCAGGAACATTCGCCGCGCCGCGCTGCCCGATGCCGTCCGGATCACGATAGAGCTCGACACCGAGGTACCGTTCCACGAGGAGCGCATTCCCGATCCCGCGCGGGTGTTCGTCGACCTGCCCGGCACGCGCGCCGCGCCGGCGATCGCCGGCCACACGATGCGGTTCGAGAGCGACGCCGACATCGTTCGTCAGGTCCGCATCGGCCGCCATCCGAACAACACCACGCGCATCGTGCTCGACGCAACGGGCGTCGCGAGCTACAGCATGTACCCGCTCTACAACCCGTATCGGCTCGTGATCGATTGCGTTCGCGCGACGATCGCGGCGGTCACGCAGGCACAAAAGGTACTGGAAGTGCAGCCCGAACCTCCGCCGGCGCCGTTGGCCGCCCGCCGCCTGACAACCGCCTGGCAGCGCCAACTGCCCGCGATGCGGTCGCGCGCGGCGACGCTGCTCGCGTACGCCTACTCCTCGGCTTCACCCGCCGCGCGCGTGGCGCGCCAGAGCGCCGAGAGCGCAACGGCGGCAGCCGAACCACCGCCGATCACGGACCTGGCGCCGATCGCTCCGCTGACGCCCGTCGCGCCGGCGGCGAAAAACCTCGCTGGCGGGTTCTCCATCGCCCGCCAGCTCGGGCTCGGCGTCTCGCGCATCGTCATCGACGCGGGTCACGGCGGCCACGATCCGGGAGCGAAGGGCAAGGGCGTCACGGAAGCCGAGCTCGTCCTCGACGTCGCGCTTCGGCTCGAGGAGCTGCTGCAGCAGGTGCCGGGCGTGGAGGCGATTCTCACGCGACGCACCGACGAGTTCATTCCCCTGCAGGAACGGACCGCGATCGCCAACCGCGAAGGGGCCGATCTCTTCCTGTCGATTCATGCGAACGCCAGCCCCCACGCGGCGGCGCGCGGCATCGAGACGTACTTCCTGAACTTCGCGAACAACCTGAGCGCCGCGGCCGTGGCCGCCCGTGAGAATGCCGCATCGGGTCAGGTGATGGGCGCCCTGCCCGACATCGTCAAGGCCATCGCGCTGAACAACAAGCTCGACGAGTCTCGCGACTTCGCCACACAGGTCCAGCGGTCGATGATCGAACGGCTGAAGGCGACGAACAAGACCATCAAGAATCTCGGCGTCAAACAGGCGCCGTTCGTCGTGCTGATCGGCGCGGCGATGCCGAGCGTGCTGGCCGAGATCTCGTTCGTGACCAACCCGCAGGAAGCGAGGCTGCTGAAAGGCAACGCCTACCGGCAGCGCATCGCGGAATCGCTGCTCAACGCGATCCGGAAGTATCAGACGTCGCTCAAAGCCGCGGCGACCGTCGCGCACCAGTAAGAGTCCCGCGTCGGTCCCGAGGTGCGCCGAGGGAAGGCCGGATACTACCCGCTTCGGGATTGGGGACTGGGGACTGGGGAAAGGGGACTGGGACTGGGGACCGGGGACTGGGGCGGATGTTGGTCCCGGTAGTGTCCGCCTTCAGGCGGACCGTGACCTGATCCAAGAAGACTTCCCGCGTCGGAGGACACGACCGCTTCACAGGAGATCAAGAGAGCAGGAGTTGTACTGTTCTTCAAAACACAACCTCCTGGTCTCCTGCCCTCGCGTTCAGACTCACGTCTGGGCCAAGATTCCGGCCTCCTGACCTCCTGTCCGAAGTCTTGCCGACGGCCAGGCATCGGGCGCCAGGCTTGACGCTCGGACAGGTGCCGACGGCTGCATGTCGTTATCCGGCGCGCCGCGAAGGCTGCGAAGGAGGATCTGGTCGTTCCGGCTCCTGGTTGGATTGGGCGGCGCGGGTCACTATTACGTGCCCAGACAACGCCTGCTCCTCACGCAGGTGCCGGCAGAACTCGCGAATGTCGGATCCAGACGCCGCGAACAACGCCGCGCGCACGGCTCGCACTTCGGCCACGATGGGGTCTTGCCACGGACCATCCTGCCCAATCACATCATTCATCG
>Ga0066683_10000178_pt1 | contig 16146 bp, 10 predicted proteins | sample GraSoiAngelo_132_FD_62296 | JGI IMG/M metagenome (GOLD analysis project Ga0066683, IMG submission 62296) | Grasslands soil microbial communities from the Angelo Coastal Reserve, California, USA - 14_0929_02_40cm | ecosystem: Environmental > Terrestrial > Soil > Grasslands | place: USA... | reverse complement strand
CGTCAATTCCGCAACGTGCCATACGGACACGCGCGAAGATCGTCACGCTCGCCGCCGGCCTGGCCTCGTTCGCCCCGGCCGCAGATGCGGCAGCACAGAGCCACACGCTGGTGGTTCTCAGTCACAGGAGAGCACACATGGAAGACATCATCGCCGGCTTGCTGAAACAGTTCGAGGATGGGAAGATGACGCGGCGCCAGCTCATTCAGAGTCTTGCGCTCGCTGCGGTCGCGGCGGCCCCGGCTTCGTCTGTCGCGGCGCAGAGCGCGCCGGTGATTCCTCCCGCCGCCGCCCCGGCCCCGTGGAAAACCGTCTGGCTGGACCACATCTCGTATGCGGTGGCCGACTACCGGAAGAGCACTGCGTTCTACCGGGATCTCATGGGATGGGAAATCCGCAACGACAACGGCACCAGTCAGTGCACGCTCAAGATCGGCAACGTCGGCGAGATCATCATCCGCAATCGCCGGCCGCCGGCTGCTGAGGCCGCTCCGACCGCAGGCTCAGGCGCGCAACCGGCCCCGACGGCTCGCGTGCCGCTGACGGGGGTCATCAATCACGTCTCGTGGGGAATCGAGCCCTGGAGCACCGAAGGCGTGAAGGCCGAACTGGAGCGCCGCGGTCTGAAGCCGCGGCCGGACATGGTCGGCGAGAACTTCAAGAGCTACCACGTGACGGATCCCGATGGCTGGGATCTCCAGATCAGCAACAAAACCAGCGGCGGGACCGGCACGGGGGGATAGAGCATTGCGGATTGCGGACTGCGGACTGCGGATTGGATCGCGGATTGATCCGGAATCCGCAATCCGCAATCCGCAATACAGGGAGGCTCTGAAATGCCCGCCGTTCCACATCGACTCGCGCCCGACGAACCGGAAAATGATGGTCGCGAAGGCAGGATGGGGTTTCTGGAGCATCTCGACGAGCTTCGGACGCGCATCATCCGCTCGTGCATCGCCATCGGCGTGGGCATGCTCGCCGCCTTCGCCTTCGTCGACCGGCTCGCCGACATCGTGCTGACGCCAATCGTCGGCACACTGCCTCCCGGCAGCTCGCTCGTGTTCATCAGGCCGGGCGAGGCGTTCTCGTTCTATCTGAATGTCGCGTTCATCGGAGGCATGCTGCTGGCCGCACCGTTCGTCATGTATCAGGTGTGGGGATTCATCGCGCCCGGTCTCTACGCGAATGAAAAGAAGTTCCTCATCCCGTTCGTGGTGTTGACGTCTGCCGGCAGCCTGTCGGGCGCGCTCTTCAGCCAGTATCTGCTGTTTCCGGGGCTGATGAAGTTCTACGGCGCATTCAACTCGCCGCGGATGAGATTCATGCCGGGTGTCGAGGAGACCGTCGAGCTGTACATGAAGATGATGATCGGCATGATCGTCGTCTTTCAGATCCCGACCGTGGTCTTCTTCCTCGCGAAGATGCGACTGCTGACCGCGCGGTTCCTCTGGCGCCACTTCAAGTACGCGATTCTGATCATCTTCATCGTGGCTGCCGTCCTGACGCCCGACGGCAGCCCCTGGAACCAGACCGTCGTCGCGGCGCCGATGATCGGCCTCTATCTGCTCAGCATCGGCCTCGCATGGATCGTCGCGCCAAAGCGCGGCCAGGAGACGTCGAACGGAAGCGATTCGACCAGGCTCCGTCTCGCCTTCGCGGCGACCGTCATCGATCAGGCTGCCCGCAGGCACCGCACGCGTTCGTTCACTGACGGAGTGCGGCGCACATCGATCGATATCACCAATTCGAGTAGGCTGCCGTGATTCGGGAGTGACTATGGAACCCCTGTCGCAACGATTCACCGTCGCGGTCGTGCAGGCGGCGCCGGTCGCATTCGACCGTGAGCGGACCCTCGGGAAGGTGCACGTCCTTGCCGGCGAGGCGGCCCGCAGGGGCGCGCGGCTGGTCCTCTTTCCGGAGGCCTTCGTGTCCGCCTATCCCCGAGGGCTCGACTTCGGCGCCATCGTCGGCGCGCGTTCCGACGAAGGCCGTGAAGACTTCCGGCGATATTGGGAGAGCAGCGTCGACATCCCGGGCCCGGCGATGGACGCGCTTGGCGGGGACGCGCGGGCCAACGCCATCTACCTCGTCGTGGGGGTCGTCGAGCGCGACGGCGGCACGCTTTACTGCTCGGTCGTGTTCTTCGCGCCGGACGGCACGTACCTCGGGAAACATCGCAAGATCATGCCGACCGCCTCCGAGCGGCTGATCTGGGGATTTGGCGATGGCTCGACGATGCCCGTGTTCGAGACGCCGCTGGGGAAAATCGGCGCGGTGATCTGCTGGGAGAACTACCTGCCGTTGATGCGGGCCGCCATGTACGCGAAAGGCGTCGAGATCTACTGCGCGCCGACGGCGGATCCGCGGGACTCCTGGATCGCGTCCATGCGCCACATCGCGGTCGAGGGCCGGTGCTTCGTGCTCTCCAGTAATCAATTCAACCGCCGGTCCGACTTCCCCGCGGACTATCGCTCGCCGTTTGGCGACGACCCGAAGACAGTCGTGACGCGTGGCGGCAGCTGCATCGTCGATCCGTTCGGCAACTTTCTCGCGGGGCCCGACATGGAGGGTGAAGCGATCCTGATCGCCGACATCGACCGCGCACAGATCATCCGCGGCAAGTTCGACCTCGATGTGGTCGGTCATTATGCCCGGCCGGATATTTTTCAGCTTCATGTCGACGAGCGGCCGAAGCAACCCGTCACTTTGCATGACGCCCACGGGACCGCGGAAGCGAGCCGGCCCGGCACGCGGACCGGCATGCAGCCGCGGGCGTCACCAGGTGACGCCCACGACGGCTTCACAGGAGTGTCCCACGTGTCTCAATTCGCATGACCGCCTCAAGGCGTCTTGGGCGGCACCGCGAAAGGCCCCACCTCGGGCTTCGGCTGCGTGTTGGCCAGCGGTCCGAGCTCGGCTGCGACGCCCCGGGCGATCGCGGCCGTCTCGCTCCCTGCCTGGAAGCACGTGAAGTCCGGCCGATCGCGCCAGGCGAACGGACCGCACAGCCGCTTGCCAGCCTTGAGCGCGGCGTCGTGGACGATGTTGATGGCGCGCTCGTAGTCGGGCGTGCCTTGCCGGTAGCCCGAGAAGTTGCCCAGGTCGCCGCTCGCCGCGAACACGGCCGTCACGCCGGGCACCTTCGCGATCTCGTCCACGTCCTTGAGTCCTTCGAGCGTCTCGATCATCTCGATCAGCACGACGTTGTCGTTGATCGTGTTTCGGTAACCTCCGGGCACGCCGCCCCACATCCCCGCGTCGAACGCCTGGCCGCCGCCGTTGCTGCGACGGCCGAGCGGCGGGAAGTACGTCCAGTTGCGCGCCTCGATGGCCTCGGCCTTCGAGTCGACCGTCGGCACGACGATCACGAGCGCGCCGGCGTCGAGCGCGTGCTGGATCTCGCGCTCATCGGTGTACGCGACGCGCACGCCGGGTACCGCTTTCGCGTTGGGGCAGGTTCGCCACATGCGCGCAACCGCTCCCCAGTCGCGATCGTTATGCTGCATCTCGGTCCAGATGAAGTCGTAGCCGGCGTTCGCCATCGCGCAGTAGGTCGCCGGATCGGTGGCGCTGAAGAGCGTGCCGCCGGTCACCTTCCCGCCCTGCATCATCTTGAGCTTCACGGGATTCCAGATCTTGGAGCCCCGCGGCGGATCGAATGCGCCGCCGTACTTCCACGTCGCGGGATCGAACGGCCCCTGATTCAGAGCGCCCGCCGGCGCCGTCATCCGGGCACCGCTGTCCTTGCCGGCCGGCGCGGCCAGCGGAAACTGAGTGGTCCCCGGCGCCGCATTGCCGGCGTAGGGGTCGGCGCTCGGCGCCGGCCGCGGGGGCTGCGGCGTTTGCGCCGGGGCATTTTGCGTCTGGGCCCCGAACGCGGCGATGGCCAACACTCCGAAAACGGCCGCGGCAAAAAGCAGGTGCCTCACGTCATCCTCCCTGTTCATGCGGCTCGTCCGCACAGCGGAGAATATGCACCTTCGCTCTCACCAGAGCAAGCCGTTAATTCGGCAGTGGCCACACCGGAAAGAACTACCGCGGGGCCGTGGCCAGATAGCTCCTGCGGGCCCGCGCGACGAGGCCCTGCGCGAGGCTCACCTGCAGGGTGTGCATTCTGCCGTCGAGCTTCGCCGGCGTGAACCCGAGCGCGTACTGATGATGCAGCTCGTCGGCGACGCGCGTGAAGGTCACCGCGAGATCGGCGGTAGACGTCAGCTCGAAGTAGCCGCCGCCGGTCGCCGCCGCGATCTTGGGCAGACCCTCGTCGGGTTTGTCGGCCTGGAAGCCGCGCCCGCCGCCAAATCCGCCGCCGCCAAATCCGCCGCGCCCGCCACGTCGCCGGCCTCCGCCGCCTCCCGATCCGCCCCTGGATCCCTGCGCGAAGCTCGGAGTGGAGCTGGCGAGGCCGATGGCGTACACCATCACGTTCTCCTCTTCGGCGCGCTTCATCACGTCCTTGAGGCTGGTGCTGGCGCTGAAGTTCATCGGCGCATCGACGCCGTCGGTGAACACCAGAATCACACGGCGCCCCTGCTGATGAAGCAGCGCGGTGATGCCGACGTTGACGGCGTTCCAGAGCGGCGTCGGCCCTTCCGGCTGCAGCTCCGTGCGAAGAATCCTCACGAGCTCGTCGTGGTCCGACGTGAAGTCGCGGGGATCAACCTGGATGCGATTTGCGAAGCTGCCGATGCGCGCCTTGTCGGCCGGCAGCATGACGCCGACAAACTGCTCGGCCGCCTTTTCGACGAGATCGAAGTTCGCGCGCATGCTGCCGCTACGGTCCAGCAGCATGACGACCGTGATCGGCTGGATCTCGTTGGCGAACAGCGTCAGCTCCTGTCGTCTGCCGTTGTCGTCAATCTGAAACTGATCCCGCGCGAGATCGGGAACCAGCCGTCCGGTTGAATCGGTCACAGTGGCATACACGGCAACCGTGCGGTTGCCCACGGTGAACGTCGCCTGCTGCCGTCCAGCGTGCAGCACGGCGCCGGTCAGCACCAGGATCACGGCAAGCCAATTCCTGATCCCCAATGACGCCTCCAACGCGCGCGATATCCTGAAACCCACCCCCGCGAAAAGCACGAAATACACGAAACGCCGGAAAAGATCTCTCGACCTAGTAACGAAGATTCGCTCGCCGACGGATCGCCACTCGCCGGTTACTACTTCTAATATGACTTGGTGGCGCCTTCCCGTTTCTTCTTTTTCTACTCACGACTTCTCCGGCCGGAACCCGATCCGCTTCTTCCGCAACAGCGCCGCTGGCGCCATGAGCTTTCGGATCGCCTTAAACACGATCTTGAACTGCGCGTCGTACTTCATCTCGAGCGCGTCGAGCTTCTTCGCGAGCTCGGCATTTGATTGCAGCATCTGGCGGAGCCGGACGAACGCCCGCATGATGCCGATGTTCAGCTGCACGGCGCGAGGGCTCCGTAACACGCTCGAAAGCATGGCCACGCCCTGTTCAGTAAAAGCGTAGGGCGCGGTGCGCCGGCCACCACGCCCGGAGTTTGAGATCACAGATTGTGATCTCAAACTATCGAGCTCCTCCTGCCTGAGCTGAAACATGAAGTCTTTGGGGAAGCGCTCGACATTCCGTCTGACAGCCTGCACCAGCTCCCGAGTGTCCACGCCGTAGAGCGCGGCCAGGTCCGCGTCCAGCATGACGTTGTGCCCCCGCAGCCTCACGATCGTGCGCTCGATCCTCTCGACAGGAATCAGCGCCGTTCTGCCCGTTTGATGCGTGTTCGTCACCTCCCGAGCTTGTCCCGGCCGCGCCAGCTCTTCAAGAGCACAGGCTGTTACCGCGAAGGATTTCGTGCAACTTGCTGGCCTTCATTTCGCGCGGGCCAGATCCGAAACGACGTCGTAGTTGAACCGCACGAAGCGGTGCAGCTCGCTTTCGAGCAGCCGCTCCTGATCGCTGTGCGCGCCGAACCCCTTCGGCGGATCCTCGAAGTCGGTCGCCGATCCGATGCCGAAACACTGCACGCCCTTCGCGCGCAGCTGCGCCATGTCCGTCGCCCCCGTGCTCATCGTCGGCAGCGTCGTGGCGCTGTAGACGCGCGTCGCGGCGGCTTCGAGCGCCCGGTACACTTCGTTGTCGAGCCTCGCGTCACGCCCCGCCGGCCGCTCGTTCTGGCCGGTGAACCGGACATCCACGGCGGGATCGTTCACGACCTGTTTGACCTGCGCGAGGAGCTTCGCGGGATCTTCGTCCGGCAGCGCGCGCACGTCGAGGGTCGCCTTCGCTTCCGACGGGATGACGTTCGAGCGGTAGCCCCCCGTGAAGATGTTCGGCGACACCGACGTCCGCAGCATCGACGAATGCCGCGGCTCGTTCTCGAACAGCCAGTCGTCGGCCGCCTTACGCAGCGTCGGATCCGTCGACAGTACGTCGCGGTAGTACTTCGCCACGTCGGGCGGCGAGATCGCCGCGAGCTTGCGGAAGTACGTGCCGGTCGTCTCGTTGAATCGGATCTCCGGCCTCCAGTCGCCGATCTTCGCGACCGCTCCGGCCAGGTGCACGATGGCGTTCGACTTGAGCGGAATCGACCCGTGACCGGAGATGCCATGTGACACGAGCTCGATGCCGCGCGGGATCTTCTCCAGCGTCTGCACGGTGGCGTACTTCACTTCGCCGCCGATGCGCACGACGCCGCCGCCTTCGGCGAGGCAGTACTCCGCGTCGATCAAGGGGAACTGGTCCTTCACCATGTAGCCGATTCCGACGCCCGTGGTGCCTTCTTCGCCCGACTCGGACAGGAAGATCACGTCACGATCGAGCGCGACGTTCAGCCGCTTGAGCAGCAGCATCGTCATCAACGACGCAGTGAGGTTGTCCTTGTCGTCCACGGTGCCCCGCCCGTAGACGTACCCGCCGTCGCGCGTCGCGCTGAACGGCGGGAACTTCCATTTGGCCTCGTCCACGGTGACCACGTCGCTGTGGCCCATGATGAGCAGCGGCCGCTTCCTGCCGCTGCCCTTCAACCGCGCGACCACGTTCGATCGTTTCGGATCGGATCCGACGATCTGGGCGGGAATGCCCTCCTTCTCGAGCACCTGCTTCACATACTCGGCGATGATGTGCTCGTTTCCGGGAGGATTGCGCGTGTCGAGCCGCAGCACCGACTGGTAATGCTGCATCGTCTCGGCTTCGAGCTTCGCCCAGTCGGGCTGCGGCGCCGCCTGCGCGAGAAGGGCGACCGACGTCAGCGATGCGAAGAGGACGGCCTGTCGGCTGGACATGAATTCTCCCTCACGTCCGCGCAATCATACGCCGGGTCAGACCTGACGATGATTTCAGGCGGTCAGCGGCTCCTGGCGGCTCCCGAGACCACCACGCGAAACCCGAAGCCGTTGTTGCGACTATCGGGGTGGTAGCCGCTGCGGTAGGCCGACCGGGCGTACCCGGAACCGAAGTTCCAGGACCCGCCCCGCACCACGCGGACGGGCTCATTGACCACATCACAACACCACTCCCAGACGTTGCCGGCCATGTCGTAGATCCCGCTGGGTGTCGCTCCAGCGGGATAGAGGCCGACCGGCGTTGGACGACCCACATTTCCGTCGGAGTTGAGTCTCGATGGGTCCGCCGGTTCATTGCCCCACGGAAACTTCCGGCCTTCCGTGCCGCGCGCCGCCTTTTCCCACTCGGCCTCAGCCGGCAGGCGCGAACCGGCCCATGCGGAGTACGCCGCGGCTTCGAACCAGCTCACCCCCACAACGGGGCGGTTGGGGTATTCGACTTGATCATCCCAGTCTTCCGGCATGTCGAACTTGCCGAAGCCCCCGTCTGCCCACCATTTTGCGTTCAGGTAACCGTCATCGTCGAGGAACGTCTGGAATTCGGCGACAGTGACCGGATACGGTGCGATGGCGTATGTGTCGAGATGGACTTCGCGGACAGGACCTTCGGCTGAAAATGCCTCGACATCGAAGTTGGGACCGTCCGGCTTTTCCTTCTGCGCCCCCATCCAGAACTTTCCGGCCGGGATCTTCACCCAGCGCCGCGGGTTCTTCGGGTCCAATCTCGGATCGCCGGCCTGGCCCAGCGCTTCCGCCGCTTCGATGCGAACGTCTATCGAAATTCCCGCCGAACGTCTTGGATCGAAGATCCCGAGCACCGCATCGAGGAGCTTGGCATACCGGCGGTCGTTGATCTGGTAATCGAGCGCCGCGAGATCCCGAACGATGGAGCCGAGCAGGCCGGCACAGCGCGATTGGCTGGCGAGCGTCGTGTTTTTCTTCGTGATGTCCAGCAGTGCCTTGACGAAGCCGTCGACCTTCGGCCGTCCCTGACCGGCCAGAAGGCCGGCGAAGAGGAGCACGACTTCGCGCCACTCCGGCTGATATGCCTGCGGCCGTGACCCGATCAGAAGCCTCCGCTGGTCTTTCTCCCCGAGTCGAGCGATCGCCCTCGCGGCGAGAAATTCCTGGAAGGTGAGATGCCAGAATCGAAGTTCGTCGCCGCGGGCGACGATGATGCCGCTGTCGAGCTCTTCGTCTCTGAGGAACCGCTCGGCAATCTGGACCTCCTCGGCCTCGGTTCGCGCGGAAAACTCGGCGTGAATCTGTTCCGCCGCCCAGCGTCGTCGTACCTGGACGAGACGTGCTTTCCGCCGCCGCTCCCGGGCGTCGCCCGTCTGCATACGAAGAGCGAGTTGCTCGAGGACGGTCAGGCAGCGGTCAGCGGACAGCCGGCCACGTCGTTTTTCCCGGGACCTCGAGAGCCAGGTGAGAATCGAGTCGTACAGCTCCGCGCGCTGTTCGGGAAGGTGCTTCTCATTCCAGTGCAGGACCGCGAGAGCCGTCAGCATCACCGGATTGCGCGCCAATCGACGGATCTGAGGCGGACCGGTCACGGCTTCTTCGAGCTGCGCTCGGTGAGTCGCCGCCTGCGCGGGCCGGGCCCGGTACAGCGCCTCGCACCACCGATCGAGGAATGTCCGGATTGCCTGCTCGTCGAAGGGCTCGATCGCAACGTGCGTGAAGCCGGACAGCACCACGTCGCCCGCGTACGCCGCGGGTCGGCTCGTCACGATCAGCTGGCAGGCCGGATACATCGATGCCACTTGCTCGATGACACGGGAGGTGTCCTGCCGCGCGATGCGGTCGGACGTTTCATCGAGACCGTCGATCAAGACGATGCAGCCGGCACGCTTCAGCTTGTCCTGGAAGAATTTCTTCCCGAGGCCCCATCCATCGTCGCGCGCCGACTTTGCGAGAAACCTGGGCAGCCAGGCCGCCGAATGGCGAGTGGCCGGCTTCGACGCGCCGCGCTCGTCCTGGCGCTCGGCGATGTATCGCGCAAGGTCTTCAGCGCGAATCAGGATGGGGAAGAGCGGACGATCGAGACCGCTGAGCGATCGCGCCGCCTGCGGGTCGATGCCGAGGAGCGTCCGGCAGAGACCCTGAACCGTTTTCCGAAGGAAGGTCGATTTGCCGCTCCCCGGATCGCCAAGGACGACAAGCGCGCGATGAGTGAGCAGGTTCTCGAGCGCGACCGGGCCGCGCATCTGCGCCGCCGGGGCTTCCGGCTTCTGACGGCTTTGCCGTTGCGGTCGCCCTCCGGGGTCATCAGCGGGCGCCGCGGCTTTCAGCGTCACGAAAAGGTCGTCGATGGGGAAGCGGTGCGCCGTAGCCTCGCCAGTCGCAAGGCCGCGGATGTCGATGTGGGCGGTGCTGTCGAGCAGGTGTTGCAGGTAAGGAAAGGAATCAGGCTGCGACGGGACGGTGCGAATCGTCGTCGCTGCGCCGGATCCCCGGAAGGTCGGCAGCAGCAGCCGCAGGTGGGTGTCGACTTTCTTCGCGAAAGAGTCGACGGTCCTGTCGACTTCCGTGTACGTGCCGATGATCCCGCGCGATTGCAGCTCTTCCTTGAACTTCAGAACCCTGGTGTATTGCTCGGAGTCGCCTGATGTTCGAATGACGGGTGGATCGTCGCGAAAATAAAAGAGAATCCACGGAGTGCCCACGGCCGCCCAGTTGTCCGCGGCTTTTCGAAACTCTTCCTCGGTCCCCGATCCGTGCGTTCCGGTCGGCGTCCCGAACCGCCCCCACATGATGCCGAGGTAGATGTTGTACTCGAGCGTCTGGTCGTTGACGACGGTCTGAGGTCTGGGACCGATTCTCGGAACGACGTCCTTCTCCCACGCCTGCAGCTCGAACCGGATGCCGTATTCGGACGCCTGCGTTCGATTGACGGCGGCGACTACCTCGTCGAGCGCGCGCCTCTCGCTCGCCACATCGCCAGGCGAGGAGACGAAGATCCGCACGATGCGCGCGACTTCCGGCTCGCGAACCACTTCATTTCAGATTGTAGAGGGCAGATTGCAGATTGGATGCGGATTTCTCCGTCCGCAATCCGCAATCCGCAATCCGCAATCCGCAATCGGGATCCGCATTGCCCTCGCGGCGGCAGACCTCCGCCTGATGACAGCCCGCGTCGACCCCGGCGCGCGTTGCGTGCGAGATCGGCGACGGTCTGCCGCCGTTCCCCGTCACCGCACGTGCGTCGGGTCGCGCGGAACGGCCGATGCCTGCGATGCGGGTGTCAGAAAGCGCGCGATTGCGCGACGCAGCGCCTCGCGCCCAATCGGCTTCGCAAGATACTCATCCATTCCCGCGACCAGACAGCGGTCGCGGTCCCCCGGCATCGCGTGAGCGGTCATGGCGATGATGGGGACGTGCGCACCTGTCGTCAGTTCGTGCGCCCGGATCGCGGCCGTGGCACCCAGGCCGTCTATCTCCGGCATCTGCACGTCCATCAGGACAACGTCGAAGGTCCCCGTCCTTGCCGCGGCCACCGCCGCGACCCCGTTGTCGACGATGGTCACGTCGTGGCCATCGCGCCGGAGCAGCCCGGCCGCCAGTGCTTGATTGACGCCATTGTCTTCGGCGAGCAGAACGCGCAGCGGGTTTTCTCCCACGGCCGTGGCCGCCACTCCGGCGACACCGCTGGACCAGCGAGGCGGCGCCGCGCACGAGATGGGCGCGCCGACGCCAAGAGGCACAATGAATGAGAACGTGCTGCCCTTCCCGGGTTCGCTCTCGACCCAGAGCTGGCCGCCCATCCGATTCACGATCCGCACCGCGATACTCAGCCCAAGGCCGGTGCCGCCGTACCTGCGCGTCGTCGAGCCGTCGGCCTGTCGGAATGGCTCGAAGATACGCGCCTGGTGCTCGGACGCAATGCCGATCCCCGTGTCCTGCACCATGAAACGCAGCGACGCCGTTTCGGGAGCGTCGCGGTCGTTGAGCGTCACGCGCAGCGACACGTGCCCCGCCTCGGTGAACTTCATCGCGTTGCCGATGAGGTTCACCAGGACCTGCGCCATCCTGTGCTGATCGCCGACGACGCGATCGGGAACGTCGGCTGCCACCTCGCACCTGAGCTCGATGCCCTTTTGGCGGGCTCGCACGCCGAGCGTCTTGACCGTGGCCCCCAGGGCCTCTCTGACGTCGAACTCGCCTGGATTGAGGCCGATTTCCCCGGCTTCAATTTTCGAAAAATCAAGAATGTCGTTGATCACGGTGAGGAGATGTTCCGCCGACGACGTGGCCATCTCGAGATACTCGCGCTGCTCGGGCTTCAGCTCGGAGTCGAGCACCAGCGCGGTCATGCCGAGGACACCGTTCATCGGCGTCCGAATCTCATGGCTCATGTTGGCCAGGAACTCGCTCTTCGCTCGGCTCGCGGCCTCCGCCACCTCTTTCGCTTTCTGCAATTCGGCTTCGGCCTGACGGCGCTGGATGACCTCGCCGGTGAGCTCCTTCGTGCGTTCCTCGACTCGCAGTGCGAGCTCGCGGCCGCGCGCGTGCAGGTGCCGAACGCGGACCCGATGGCCGGCAAGGAGGAGGCCTCCGCAGGTCAGCGCGAGCGCCGAATAAAACCACCATCGCTGATAGAAATGCGGCTGAAGTTGGAAGGCGAACGCCGCACCCGTCTCGTTCCAGACGCCGTCGTTGTTGCTGGCGGCGACACGGAACGTGTAGCTCCCCGCCGGAATGTTGGTGTAGTACAGTCTCCGTCGACTCGTCTCCTGCCATTGGAGGTCGAAGCCCTCCAGCCGGAACTTGAAGCGGTTCCGGCCGGGGTCGACGAGGCTGAGCGCGGCAATGCGGAACTCCAGCTCGCCGCGCCCCGGCGGCACACTCGCCGGTCCTGTCACGCGCACCGCTGCTCTGTCCACGCTCACCGCTTCGATGAAGACCGGCGGCGGGAGCATGTTGCGCTGCAACCGCGTGGGGTCGATCATCGCCACGCCTTTGAGGGTTGGAAACCAGAGGCGGCCGTCGCGCGTTCGATATCCGGCCGGCTGACCAATCCCGTTGCATTCGCTGCTCTTCATGCCGTCGGCCTGACCGTAGACCCTGCCCTGGATCGAGGTGGCGATTCCGTCGGCGAACTCGTTGAGTTGTCGTTTCGGCACGCGAAAGATCCCCTTGTTCGAGGACATCCACAAGTTGCCCTGGCCGTCCTCCAGGATCTGGTGCACCAGATCGTCGAAGAATCCGTCCTTCGTGGCGAACGTGGCAAAGCGGTTGTTCTTGAACCGGTTGAGCCCTCCGCCTCTCGTCGCAATCCAGAGGACACCTTCACTGTCCTCGTAGATCGCGCTGACGATGTTGCTCGACAATCCCTGCTTCGTGGTGAACGGCGTGAAGTGGCCCTTCGACAAACGATTGAGCCCGCCACCGCGCGTGCCAATCCAGAGGTTGCCCGACCTGTCCTCGTGGAGCGCGGTGACGGAGTTCGATGTCAGCCCATCGGCCGTCGTGAACGTGGTGAATCTCCCATCCTCTAGCCGATTCAACCCCGCGTCGTCGGTGCCAATCCAGAGGGCGCCGCTTCGATCGCCCTGTACCACGCTGAGCATGTCGCTGGTGAGGCCGTCGCGGGTCGTGAACGTCTCGAATTTTCCGCCGGCTTTGACTGCAGCCGAAGGATTTCGCAGCCGGTTGAGCCCACCAGCCGTTCCCACCCAGATATCGCCTGCCTGATCCTCGTAGACAGAGGTGGCGCGCTTGTTCGACAGCCCGTCTCGTGCGTCGTAGATGGTGATGGATCCATCTTTCGCGATCCGATTGAGTCCATCGATCGTGCCGGACCACAAGTTGCCGTGCCGGTCTTCGAGCACCGATATGGCGACGTCCGTCGAAAGGCCTTCCTGTGATGCGTAGGCGGTGATGCTGCCGTCTCTGAACCGGTTCAGGCCACCGCCGTTCGTTCCGACCCAGAGGTTCCGCTCGCGATCCTCGAAAAGCGAGAGCGCCGTGCTGCTCGACAGGCCGTCATTCGCCGTCATCGTGGTCAGGCGACCGCCGGTGAGGCGGGACAGTCCGGCCCCGCGGGCGCCGATCCACAGGTTGCGATCGCGGTCGAAGAGCAACGATCGGATCGGCGTGCCTGGACTGATCGCCGCGCCCGAGGCACGGCCGTCCACGAACTGATTCACACCCGCCTCGGTGCCGATCCACAGGGCCTGTGCATCGCCGGCGATCGCCGTGATCCGGGCGTTGACGAGGCCGTCGGCGATCGAGAACCGCAGGATGTTCCGCCCACGCAGCCGGTTCAGGCCATTCGACGTCCCCACCCAGAGATCGCCGCCGCGATCCTCGTAGATCGCAAGCACATGGTCAGAGGAGAGACCATCCTTTGCGGTAACGGAGCGCACGTGCCCGTCGGCAAATCCGAAGATGCCGTGGTCCTTGGTACCGATCCACACCGTTCCGCGGCTGTCTTCCCGGAGTGCTGTGACGAACTCGTCCGACAGGTCATCCTGAGCGCTGAACCTGGTGAACACGCCATTCTTGAACCAGGTCAGGCCGCCGCCGGACGTACCGACCCAGAGCGTACCGAGACGATCTTCGAGCAGCGCGGCGACGTCGTTGTGGCCGAGCGCTCTGGTGTTGGATCGGTCGAAGATCTCGAAGCGCACTCCATCGAAGCGGACGAGCCCCTCCTGGGTGCCGAACCACAGATACCCGTCGCGCGTCTGCAGGACGGCCTGGACGGAATTCTGCGGGAGCCCCTGATCGGTCTGCCACACGTTGTGCACGTACTGGGTCAGTGCTTTGTGGGGATCGAGAGCGAGCGCCGGCGCCGTCCACGCGAGGAATTGGATGAGGGCTAGGGCGCCAACGACGACGATTCTCCGGACACCCATCAACCGCTCCTTTGCCGCGAGAGCCGTTCTCACGTCGGCGCAGCAGCAAGGGCCTTCGTTTCTTCAACGTTCGGCGCAATCTGGCACGCTCGGGCACTACACCACGGAGAGAACGGCTCGAGCCGACGAGAACCTGTGTTCGAGAGCACGACCCGTGCCGGCGCGGCGGTTTACCCGAGCGCCGGTCGATCAGGGAAAAAGCCAGCAAAGGCAGCAAATGGACGGATCGCTCGCGGCAGGCCAGGGCCCCTCAAAGACACATGTGCGGTTCTGTGCGCTTCCTGCCGCACAGTTTTGCAAGCCGCAATCGGCCGTCCGCAGTCCGGGATCCGTATCAGGCAGGACGTTACGATGGCGTTCGGCGACTCAGCCGGACTGGGGATCGCCGCGAGACGCCTGGAAGCAGGTGCCGGTGGTCTCGTTCAGGAAGGCGACCGTCATCCGGATACGCGATGCACGCTTCTCGGCAGAAAGCGTCCGGTCCGCTCCATGTAGGTTCGATAGGGATCGCCAAAACGCGCCAGCAGATTCTCTTTTCCTTCCGCGTCCGGACGATGAACAGGCAAAAGAAGAGACTGCCGGCGCCGAGGACGAATCCGTTCGCCATGATCAGACCGGCGGCCAGCAGCGTCAGCGCCACCGAGTCGTAGAACTCACGAGGGTCACAACGAGGACGGCCCGGAACGTCTGATCGGAGCTCATCGCGATGCCGTTACTTCGTCTTTCCCAGATACTCCGCGTCGGTGACCTTCTCCATCCATTTCGTTTCGCCGCCGAAGCCGACGTTGATCTGCACGAGGGCCTGGCCGGGTACTGCACCATGCCAGTGGAAGACGTTCGGCGCGGTGTAGTCGCTCTCGCCGGCCCCGAGATCCTTGATCGCCTGTCCGCGCTTCTGCGTGCGCATGCGTCCGTCTTCCACCATCAGGAGCTGTCCCCGATCGTGGCTATGCCAGGCGGATCGCGCACCCGCCTCGAAATGCCGGCGCGCGATGCTGAGATCCTTGGACTCCATCGTCACCGACTTGCCGGTGAAGCGCGGATCGTCAGCGCCCTGGGAGCCCGGTGCCGGTTGTCCGGCGGTCTGCTGCGCACGGCCCACCCAGTGCGCGGACACCACGAGCACGAGCATGAGCCAGAGGAGAACGGCAATGCGTTTCATCGGTCACCTCACTTCATCGGCGAATAGTCGGTCGGGTCCGCGAACACCGACACCACCTTGCTGACGATGCGTCCGTTGACTTGAGACTCGGTGGAGACTTTCTGCCATTCGGGATCAGCCTGGAAATCGGCCCAGGCCTTCTTCGCGGCCTCGCGGCTCGGGTGCTCGAGCACGTAGATCAAGGTGTTCTGCGAGTCCGGCGCGTCCTGCGGCGAGAGGTAGATGACGCTCTTCATCGCGTGCTTGTTGAAGATGCGGATCGTGTGGTTGCGAAAGCGCGCGTGCAGCTCGCCCAGCTTGCCTTCCGGCGCCGTGTAGGTGCGAAGCTCGAAGACGTGCTTCCCCGCCTGCGCGTGCGCGACCGACGCGTCGTGCCGCAGGCTGCCGAGCGAAAAGCCGGCCACGAAAATCGCCGTCGAAGCCCCAAGCGCGAACCATGTGTTCTTCAGCATTCCATCCTCCTGTCCGTGCCGGTCTCCATGGGGTCTGACCCTGCACGCACTTACGGGCCGTCTGACCCCTGACAACTGCCGCCAGTATATGTGTATCTGATGACCATGACCTATCACCTGCAGCGGTGATTACCGCGTCTCGTCGAAGGCCACCTGTGCGTCAGCCTTGACGCGCGCAGGGCTCGGGGTGGCGTAGCCGGTGTACTTCGCAGGCACTCTCCAGCTGTTCGCCACATCGTCCACGGTCTTGCCGCTTTTTCTTCGCGTCCTGTGCGAACTTCACGAAGTCGGCGATGAACTCCGAGTAGAGCTTCAGGTCCGCGGGCGTGGTCGTCGCCGCGTTATGCCCGTTGATGATGGT
>Ga0066683_10000172_pt1 | contig 16245 bp, 11 predicted proteins | sample GraSoiAngelo_132_FD_62296 | JGI IMG/M metagenome (GOLD analysis project Ga0066683, IMG submission 62296) | Grasslands soil microbial communities from the Angelo Coastal Reserve, California, USA - 14_0929_02_40cm | ecosystem: Environmental > Terrestrial > Soil > Grasslands | place: USA... | reverse complement strand
GACCTGTCCGGGACCCCAGATCGTGGACTTCGTTGGTGATGCTCCGAACAACTACCCCGGGGGATCGGGGCAGAACATGGACATGCTCGACATCGAGAACGCCTCGTTCGCGTCGACCGCGGCCGGTCCGAACGTCGACGTCACCCTGACGATCAAGGACCTCCAGGCCCCTCCCACCAAGGACAACCCCAACGTCACCTCGGGCCTGTGGACCGTGTACTGGCAGCAGGCGGGGACGGCGAACGCCCCCGGCGGCTCGACGTGGTGGTTCGCCCAGGCCACCACCACGGGTCAGGGGCACAATGCGGTCGCTACCTTCAGTGACGGGACGTTCGACGTAAGCGCCGACGCCTACAGCGGCCGCCACGCGGCAACCGGCTCGTTCAACCCCGGGGTCCACGGAACGTTCGTGATCCATGTCCCCCGGGCCGACGTGGGCAATCCGGCCAATGGGGCAACGCTGACCAACACCTTCGCTGACACGGCCGGAGCGTTCCTGGTCGCTGGAACGGGCCTCCGGTTCATCGCCCGCGCCGACCGCGCGCCCGACTCCAACTATGGGTCGGACTACGCGGTGGCCCAGACCTGCACGGCCGATGTGTCCGTGGCGCAGACGGCCAGCCCGGACCCGGTTCACATCGGCCAGTCGCTGACGTTCACCATCCAGGTGATCAACAACGGGCCCGACGTGGCCAAGGGCGTGACCCTCTCGGACCAGTTCGACCGGAACGCCGGCTTCGGTTCGGTCACGACGGACCATGGGACGTGTACGGCCAAGCCCGACAAGCGACTGGTCACATGCAGCCTGGGGAACCTCGACGCCGGTGAGACGGCCACGATCACCCTCGTGGTCAAGCCCAACCGGAAGGGGTCGTTCACGAACACGGCGTCGGCCAGCCTGGCCTCGCCGGGCGATCCGAACCTTGCCAACAACACCAACTCGAAGACGGTGACGGTCGTCCCCTAGCGGGCGATGACCCGCAGCACCAAGGAGGGGCCCTTGCGGGCCCCTCCTCCGTGCTGCGAGAAGCCTGGTGGTCCCGCCGCGACCGTCCGAAACCTCGCCCCACCGGCCTATGCTTTCGATCCGTGGACGCATGCCCTCGATGCGGTGAGCCGGTCTCGAGCCAAGCTCGGTTCTGCGAGGCATGTGGGATGGAGCTGCGTCCGGCCGCGGCGGCTCGCGAGGAGCGCAAGCTGGTCTCCGTGCTCTTCGTGGACCTGGTCGGCTTCACGTCTCGATCGGACCGTGCCGACCCCGAGGATGTACGGGACGCGCTCCAGCTCTACTACAGCCAGGCCAAGCGGCAGATCGAGGGATACGGGGGGACGGTCGAGAAGTTCATCGGTGATGCGGTCATGGCGGTCTTCGGCGCACCGCTCGCCCACGGCGACGACGCCGAGCGAGCCGTACGGGCCGGCCTCAGAGTGCTCGATGGCATCGTTGAACTGAACCAGGAGCACCCCGGGCTCGAGCTCGCGGCTCGGGCGGCAGTGAATACCGGCGAGGCCGTCGTGTCCATCGGCCCGGGTCACGAGTCCGGCGAAGCGCTGGCCATGGGCGACGCCGTGAACATCGCCTCCAGGCTGCAGACGGCGGCGCCTCCGGGCCGCCTGATCGTCGGGGACGAGACCTACCGTGCCACGCGTCATGTCATCAGCTACGAAGAGCTCGCTCCGATCGTGGCGAAGGGGAAGCGCGAGCCGGTTCGGGCTTGGCTCGCCGTCGCACCGGTCGCTGCACCTGCGGAGCGCCCGGTAACGGCCACTCCCCTCGTCGGGCGTGAGCAGGAGATGGCGCTCCTCGAGTCGATCTGGGAACGGGCCGTGAGCGAGCGGCGAACCCATCTCCTCACGGTCATGGGCCCGGCCGGGATCGGGAAGTCGAGGTTGTCGAGGGACATGTCCTCCCTCGTCGAGGGCAAGGGCGGTCGAGCGGTGCGGGGGCGATGCCTTCCCTATGAGGAACGAACCGGCTACAGCGCGTTCACCGAACAGGTCAGGAAGGTTGCGGGGATCTTCGAGAGCGAAGCTCCCCACGTGGCTCGTGACAAGCTCGATCGGACCGTCGCCGCCCTCCTCCCCGCCGAAGAGGTGACGGAGGTGGCTCGCTACCTTTCACTGCTTCTCGGCCTTGGTGTCGACGCGCCCACCAGGGAGCGCACGCATCTCTTCTTCGCGGCGCGGCGGCTGGTGGAGTGTCTCGCGCTGCAGCAACCGACGATGTTCGTGTTCGAGGACGTGCACTGGGCAGACCAAAGCCAGCTGGACCTTCTCGACTACCTCGCGTCGCGAATCAGGGACGCTCAGGCCGTGCTGCTCATCCTAGCTCGGCCCGAGCTGCTCGACGTTCGGCCGTCGTGGGGCACGGGCCACCTCGCGCACACGACGATCCCCCTCGAGCCCTTGTCCACCACCGACGCGGCCACGGTCGCTTCCCATGCGCTGGGGAAACAGGTCCCCGGATCGGCCGTCGAGCGCATCGTGCGCTTGGCCGAGGGAAACCCCTTGTTCCTCGAGGAGCTGGCGGCCTCGCTCTCCGAGGGTGTCGATGACGCGCAACTGCCCACCACGATCCGAGCAGCGATCGCCTCCCGCATCGATGCGCTTCCGCCACCGATCCGTCGGTGCCTCCTCGATGCCTCGGTGGTCGGCAAGACGTTCTGGAGGGAGATGGTGCGGGTGGTCGGCGAGCTCGATGAGGTCGACGCCCTGCTCGAGGCGCTCGAGGCGAGGGACTTCGTACGGCGGGTTCCCTCCAGCCAGCTCGAGGGCGACGTCGAGTACACCTTCAAGCACATCCTGATCCGAGATGTGGCCTACGGCACCCTGCCACGAACACAACGGCGTGAGCGGCATGCCTCAGTAGCGCGGTACCTCGAGGAGGCGGTGGGAGAACGGACGAGCGTTCTCGCCTGGCTGCTCGCCCACCACTGGGGCGAAGCCGGCGAGCCGGCTCGGGCGGTCGACTACCTGTTGCAGGCCGCCGAACAGAGCCGGGAACGGTGGGCGAAGGAGGAGGCCCTCGGCCTCTACGCCAAGGCCATGGAACTGGTCGGCGACTCCGATGAGCTGCGTCGCATCCGCATCCGGCTCGTTCGGGCACTCACCCTCGTCGAGCTGTCGGACTTCGGAGCGGGCGCAGCGGAGCTCGACGAGATCCTGCCGAGCCTGGTGGATCGGGACGAGATGGAAGCCCTGTTCGGGCGAGCCCGGGCCGCGTTCTGGCTGGGAGACACGGATTCGACGCTGCGATCTGCCGAACGAGCGACGGAGCTCGCGGAACAGCGCGGCGACCGAGAGCTCCTCGGGCCCTCACTCGGCTACCTCAGTGCCGCACACGGGATGCGAGGCGATCCGGGAGACATCGACCGGGCCATCGAGCTGGGCGACCGGGCCATCGAGGTCTGGGTGCCGGGCGCGAGGCCGATCGACCTGGCGGTGGTCAAGAACTATCAGGCGAACCACTACTACTGGACGGGCGACTACGAGACGGCGGCCGAGCTGGCTCGAAGCACTCGCGAGCTGGGTGGTGCCCTCCACAGCGTCGAGGCGCTGATCAGGGGCGGCGGGCTCCACGGTCTGACGCTTGCCGCGATGGGCAAAGCGGAGGAAGCACTGGGACTGCTTGATTCGGTGATCGCCCGGGCTCGGGAGCTGGAGGTGCCCGGGTGGTTGCCCTATCCGCTCAACAACTCGGCCATGGTGCTCCGGGGTCTGTTCCTCCTGGAGGAGGCACGGCGGAGGAACGAAGAGGCCGTCGAACTCGTGAGGCAGTCGGTCGGGTGGGGCATGCCGTTGATGCAGGGCCAGATCGACCTCATCTTCACCGACCTCCTCGAGGACGACGTCGGGAAAGCTCAGCGGGACTGGCCGGGGCTGTGGGAGTCGGCGGTCAAGGGTGGGGCTTGGAACGAATGGCTGGGCACCGGTCGTCTCGCCGTCGCTCGGGCCGAGATCGCCCTCCGAGCCGAAGGGCCGGAACAGGCCGTGGAGGAGGCGTTGAAGGCGATCGAGCTCGCCCAGCGAGGCCGCCGGCTGAAATATGAGATGGCGGCCCGGACCATCCTCGGCACGGCGCTCGTCGCCCTCGGGCGCGGGGAGGAAGGACTTGCGGAGCTCCGTACGGCCGTTGCCGGTGCCGAGCGCCTCGGCACCCCCTCCGGGCGGTGGGAGGCTCTCGCGGCACTCGGCAAGGCCCTCTACACGCGAGGTGACGACGACGGCGCGGCGACCGCATACAAACAAGCAGCGGAGGTGGTGACCGCGTTCGCAGCCACGTTGACCGAGGACCACGCGAAATCGTTACTCGCCGCACCCTCGATCACTTCGATCCTCGCGGCTTCAACGTGATGAGGCCGCTGGGCGTAGGCGACCCGAAATCATGAAACCGCAGCCCTTGCCGGGCCGGGAGAGTCTCGCGACCTCCACCTGAAGGATCTGGTGGCAGGCTGGTTACATCCGCCGGACGTAATTCCGCTGTGGCGGCCAATTTTCACCTGTATCGCAGTGTGTTCCCAATCACAGACCAACGAACGTACGTTCGATATCTTGACCGGATGCGCTGGTGCACTCCGTGCCATCGAGCCTTCGAGCCATCGAGCAGACACCTCAGTTGCCCCGCCTGCAGATCTCGCAATCGTTGTCGCTGCGGCCGGCTCAAGCAGTTGAAATCCACCACCTGCTTTGACTGCCGGAAGTCAAGCGGCGCCGCGAACGGGAACTGGAGAGGAGGTCGCACCAAGCACAAGGCTGGATATCTCATGGTGCGAGTGCCTGCCCACCCGAGGGCACGTACGGGGATCGGTTACGTTTTCGAGCACATCCTCGTGATGGAGGCTCTGCTAGGCCGCTATCTGCTCCCAGACGAGAACGTCCATCATCGCAACGGGGTGAAGGATGACAATCGCCCAGAGAACCTCGAGCTCTGGGTTCGGCCTCAGCCGAGTGGGATCCGGATAGAAGATGCGGTCGAATGGGCGCGCATCATCCTCAGTCGGTACGGAGAGCTGGACACACCCCCAACAGCGCTCAGAGCCAAGCGCTGAGCGCTCTTGGAGGTGAGGGGAATCGAACCCCTGTCCCTCGGCGATCGTTCGGGTCTTCTCCGGGCGCAGCCGGTGGTGTATCTCGCCTCGAGGCTCCCACCGGCGGAGGACCTCTCGGCCAGTCCGGGTGCGGTGTCCGACGGCGGCCCCCGGACGGAGCCGCCTCCGTGAGCCTGCTCACGACGCCCGGCCCTCGACCGCAGGCGGATCGAGGCGGACGGCTACCTAACTACTTAGGCAGCGAGCGCGTATTCAGTATTGGCGCTTGTATTTCTCCCGGCTTTTAACGAGGCATCCGGGGACCTCGGCCCGCTTCCCCCGAGCGATATCCGCCCAGGTCGAAGCCAGTACACCCCCATATGTAGTTGTCTCGCCAGTATACGGCTGTGGCGGTGCGGCCCCGGGACGGCGGGCGTCACCGCCGACGCCGGGCCGCCCGGTCCATCTCGCGACGATGCTCTCGCTCCAGGGTGGCCTGGCGCTTCTCGAACTGCCGCTTCCCCCGGCCCAGCCCGACCTCCAGCTTGGCCAGGCCGTGCGAGAAGTACACGCGGAGCGGAACGAGCGTGAGGCCTCGTTCCTGGGTCTTTCCGATCAGTCGCTCGATCTCGTTCCGGTGCAGCAGCAGCTTCCTTCGCCGGACCGGGTCGTAGCCGCGCTTCTCTCCCTGTTCATACGGGGGGATGTGCATCCCCTCGAGCCACACTTCGCTCCCCTGCACCCGCCCGTACGCCTCGGACAGCGAGCCGCGGCCCCCCCGAAGGGACTTCACCTCCGAGCCGGTCAGCACGATGCCGGCCTCGAATCGCTCGAGGATCTCGTAGTCGTGCAATGCCCGGCGATTGGAGGCGACGGTCTTCTGGCTGGGGTCGGCCTTGGGGCCCACGCGGGAAGCCTAGACGTCGAGGAATCGACGCATCCCCGCCATGCTGGCCACCACGGCGACCACGGCTCCGGCGACCAGGAGCCAGGGGATCACGGCGACGACGTCGCGGTTGGTCACCCAGGGCACGAACTGGATCGTGCCGTACAACGGGTTGATGAACGCGACCTTCAGGCCGAACAGGAACAGGACGGCCGCGCCCGCGCCGATCAGGCTCTCGAACAGCCCCTCGATCAGGAACGGCGCCCGGATGCGCCAGTTGGTAGCGCCCACGAGCTTCATGATCCCGATCTCCTTGCGCCGCGCGAACAAGCCCATGCGCACCGTGTTGGCGATGAGGATGGCCGCCGCGATCAGCATGACCATCGAGACGATCAGGACGCCCACCCGGAAGACCCGGGTCACCGCGAACAGCCGATTCAGGAAGCCGCTCTGGTCCACGATGCGGTCGATGCCCGGCTGGCCCTTCAGGACCGCGGCCACCTGCGCGTATTGCTGGGGGTCGTCCAGCTTGACCCGGAGAGACGCCGGAAGGGTGTTGCAGTCGACGTTCTCAACCAGCGCGCGCTGGCTGGCGAAGATCTGCTTGAACCGGGCGCAGGCCTCCTCCTTGGTCTCGTAGTGGACGTTGGAGACGACCGGAAGCTCCTGGAGCTTGCCGGTGAGCGTGGCCACGGCCTGGGGATTCACCGGGTCGGTGAGGTACACCGCGACCTCCACGTTGCCCGTGGCCGCCGCGATCATCAGGTTCACCTGTCGGGAGATGAGCAGCGCCAGGCCGAACAGCAACAGCGCGATGAACGTGGTCGAGACCGCTGCGAACGCGACCAGCCCATTGCGCCGGAGCCCTTGGGTGACCTCGCGGAGCATGTAGTCGGCCCGGCGGGGCACCTAGCTGTACACCCCCCGGGACTGGTCGCGGATGACGCGGCCGCAGTCGAGCTCGATCACGCGCCGACGCATCGCGTCCACGATGGCCTGGTCGTGGGTGGCCATGACGACGGTCGTCCCGATCCGGTTCACCTTGTCCAGCAGCCGCATGATGTCCACCGACGTGCTGGGATCGAGGTTCCCGGTCGGCTCGTCGGCCAGCAACACGAGTGGCCGGTTCACCACCGCCCTGGCGAGTGAGACGCGCTGCTGTTCGCCGCCCGAGAGCTCGTCGGGGTAGCCGTTCAGCTTGTCCCCCAGCCCCACCAGCTCGAGGATCTCCGGCACGCGCTGATCGATGACGTGCTTCGGCTTGCCGATGACGTCGAGGGCGAAGGCGACGTTCTCGAAGACCGTCTTGTCCTGGAGCAGCTTGAAGTCCTGGAACACCGTGCCGATGTTGCGGCGGAGGTAGGGGACCTTCCAGGGCGACAGCTTGGCCAGGTTCTTCCCGGCGACGTAGATGTCGCCCTTGCTCGCCTCCTCCTCCTTGAGGAGCAGGCGGATGAACGTGGACTTGCCCGAACCGGAGGCGCCCACGATGAACACGAACTCGCCCTTTTCGACCTCGACGCTCACGTCCTCGAGGGCGACGACGCCGTTCCGGTACACCTTGGTGACGCGCTGAACGGTGATCATGTTCTGATTCCGGGGGTAGGAGGGATGAAACCGCGGCAGAGTGTAGCAGCCGTCCCCCGTAAACGGAACGAAGCTCCACTAGGCTGGGCGCTCATGAGAACGGCCGAACGGGGAGCGAGCACGCGCCCGACGACCGTCGCTGCGCCCCGGTCCCCGTTTCGGCGGGCGGCCGGCGCGGCCGCAGGCCCAGCCCTCATCGTTGCCGTCGTGCTGGTCGCGATGCGCGGGTTCGCGTTCGCCGATCTCCTGTCCAACCAGCATCCCGACGTCCTGTCGTTCTGGCTTCCCCGGTCCTGCCTGCTGGGCCGGAGCCTGGCTACCGGGGACGTGCCCCTGTGGAACCCGTTCGAGATGGCGGGAACGCCCTTCGCCGCCGATCCCCAATCCGGTTGGCTGTACCTCCCGTGGATGCTGCTGTCGTGGCTGCTCCCCTGCGGAGCCGGCGTGCGCGCGTTCATCGTCCTTCAGCCGCTGCTGGCCGGATTGGGGTTGTACTGGTTCCTTCGGAGGGAGCGGTTGCACGGGATGGCGGCAACGGTCGGCGGCCTGTCGCTGGCGATGATGGTTGCAGCGTCGAACCTTGCGATCAGCCTCCCGTTCGCCGCAACGCTCGCGTGGACGCCGTTCGTCCTCGTCGGCGCGTCGGGCTTCCTGTCGGGACGGGGCTGGGTGGCCCGGCTCCTGTGGCTCGCGCTCGGCGCGCTCGCGTGGGGGCAGGTGGCCGGCGCCCATCTGTCGCACGGTCTGCTCGTGTCCACGGCCGTCGCCATGACGTACGTGGCCTCACGCACCATCCACGACATCCGGACCGGCGCATCCTCGACACCGGCTGCCGTGGGCCTCGCGCTCCTCTTCCTCGCGTTCCTACCGATCGCGAACCTGGCCATCCTGATCCCTCGGTTCGCACTCATCCCGAACACCAGCCTGCGTGGCGGCTACGCGGCGCTCGGTGGCACGCTCGCTCGGATCTCCGGCGTGGAGGACCGTCCGATACCCACGAGCGGGATCTGGAGCGCCTGGCCGCTGGCGCTGGCGAGCGCGCCGGGCGCGTACGCGGGCGTGGCCGTGTTGCTCACGATCCCCGCGGCGTTCCGAGCCCGGGGGTATCGGTTCCTGACGGCCGCCTTCGTCGCCGTCGGTGGCGTGGCCTACGCGCTGACGCTCGACCTGTTCGTGGGAGCCGGGTGGTTCCGGAACCTCGTGCTGCGCCTCCCGTACGGCGACGTCTACCTCCACAACCCGGGACGGCTCCGATTCGTCGTGCTCCTCGCGGCCCCAGTGCTTGGAGCCATTGGGCTGCAAGGATTCCTGGAGCGGCTCCCCTCACGCCGTGAGGCCGCCTGGTGGATGGGTGGAGCGGCGGCGCTCTTCGTCGGGCTCCCCCTCCTGCTCGGCGCGCACCCGACGCGATTCGTGGTCTTCGCCCTGGGGATGGCCGCGACGGTGCCGGTCATGTTCGCCTTGCTCCGAGGAAGGCGCTGGGCGGCCCGGGCGCTTCCGGTCGTGCTCGCGGCGGAGCTGGCCGGCGGGGCGCTGTGGTCCTCGGCGTACCATGGCGGGACGGTGTACCTGGGCTTGGAGGGTCACACGCACCCGGCCCTCGCCCCGCAGCCGCTTCGATGGCCCGAGGTGCCGGTGGATCGATACCTCGAGCCCGGACCGATCGCGCGGTACCTCCAGAACCGAGGCGGGGAGGCCCGCTACCTCGCATGGATCCCTCCCGCCGCCTACTTCAACAAGGGGTACCTCTTCTCGCAGAAGCCCGAGGACTGGCCGGCGCTGCTCCTCGGTCGGGCCGTGGTGTTCCGGCTGCACGACGCGCTGGGATACTCGCCGATCCAGCTGCCTCGGTACTGGTCGTATATCCGCGCCACGAACCGGTTGCCGGTCTTCTACAACGCCGCGGTTCTCCAGCTCCCGTCGCTCCAGGACGTGCGGTTGCTCGGCGTCCGATACCTGATCGGGGTTCAGGGGGTCGGCCTGCCGCCCGGGTTGTCCGGCTCGGTGGTCGCCTCGGAGCGCGGGTACGACCTGTACCAGGTGGTGGGGTCCGAACCCAGAGTGTCGGTGGTCTCGGATTGGAAGGAGGTTCCCGGCGGCGTCGAGGCCCTCGAGGCCATCCGGGAGAGCGGGTTCGATCCGGCGACGAGCGCGGTCGTGGAAGGCGAAGCGGGATCCTCCGCTGTCGGCCGGCCGGGCGGGCTTGCCGGAACCGTGAACTACATGGAGGCGGCCCCCGAGGACGTGTCGATCACGGCATCGGCGACCACACCGTCCGTGGTGGTCGTTCGCAACGCATGGGACGGCGGGTGGTCGGCCACCGTCGACGGGCAGCCGGCCCCGGTGCTTCGAGCCGACTACTTCCTCCAAGGGGTTCCGATCCCGGCCGGGACGCACGAGATCCGCCTGACGTACCGGGACCCGATGATCGGGCGGGGGTTGGCGTTCTCGGCGCTCGTCTGGCTGGGGTGGGTCGCCGCCCTGGCCGGCGCGGTGATCGTCAAGCGACGGCGGTCCAGTTCGGTCGGAGAGGTTGCCCGGGCGGACGGTGGGACGGGCTCGCCACGGGAACCGTCAGGGATCTGAGGGGAAGCCGTGCGGCACTCCCGGTATGACCAGCTGTTCCTCTTGGGCCAGCGTCAGGTTCCTGACGACTCTTGTGCGGACGCCCGCAGGTCACCCCGGGATCGATCTCGCATCGGGTTGGGTGAAGCTAGGCTGCTCGGCCTTCTTCCGCCCGCCGGCGGAGTTCGGCCGCCATGAGCTCGTCGATCTCACCGTCCAACACGCGGTCCACGTCGCTGATCTCGAGGTTCGTCCGGTGGTCCTTCACCAGCCGGTACGGCGCGAGGACGTAAGACCGGATCTGGGAGCCGAAGTCGATCCCCCGGCGCTCGCCCCGAAGGGTCTCGAGCTTCTGTTGCTGCTCCCGTCGCATCCGCTCGGCCAGCCGGGCTTTGAGGATCCGCATGGCCACGGCTCGGTTCTGGAGCTGCGACCGCTCGTTCTGGCACGCGGCGGTGATGCCGGTGGGGAGATGCGTGATCCGCACGGCCGAGTCGGTCGTGTTCACCGATTGCCCACCGGGTCCCGTCGACCGGTACACGTCGATCCGGAGGTCCTTGGGGTCGATCTCGATGTCTTCCTCGTCGGTCTCCTCGAGGAGCGGGATGACATCGAGGCTGGCGAACGAGGTGTGACGGCGCTTGGCCGCGTCGAACGGCGAGATCCGGACGAGACGGTGCACGCCCCGTTCCGTCGAGATGAGACCGTAGGCGTTCGGCCCGTGGACGATGAACGTGGCGCTCTTGATCCCCGCCTCCTCCCCCGGCAGGATCTCGTCCACCTCGACGTCGAAGCCGTGGCGCTCAGCCCACCGCAGGTACATCCGCAGCAGCATCTCCGCCCAGTCCTGGGACTCGGTGCCGCCCGCGCCGGCGTGGAGGGTGGCCACGGCGTCGTTGTGGTCGTACTCGCCTCCGAGGAGCGCGGTCAGCTCGAGCTTGTCGATCTCCGACTCGAGGGCCGTGACGGTCTGCTCGAGCTCCCGCTCGAGCTCGGGATCGGCCTCCTGTCCCAGCAACTCGTCGATGGCTCGGGCGTCCGCCAGACGGCGTTCCAGGGACTCGAAGCGATCGACGTCGGCCCGCAGCCGGGCCAGGCGCGTGGTCAGCTGCTGGCCACGCGCGGGATCGTCCCACAGGGACGGGTCGGAAGCCTGCCGCTCCAGCTCCGCCGCCTGCGCGCGCTTGGCCTCGACGTCAAAGGAACTCCTTGGCGGAGGCGATGCGCTCGGACAGATGCTCGATCCGCTCGGTGAAGTCGCTCACGCGACCTATCGTACCCGCCGTCCCAACCGGTGCCGCGCATCACCACGGATCCGTGGCGCCCGGCACCGCGACGAGCGGCCCATGAGCCTACGGTCCCTTCAGAGCTGCGGGACGCGCAGCCAGGCTGAAGGAGGGAACCATGAGCGTGAGGATCGAGACCCTGGGGATGAGGAGCCGGACCCCGCAGACCGCATGGCTGGTGGCGGTGGCGGGACTCCTGGCGGTGCTCGCCGTCCTGACCCTCCTCGGCAGGATCGCCCCCGACACGACGGTCCCGGTGCGGCCGCCGGCCGTCGCCACCACGGTCGACTCCACGTCGGGCGCGGCGATCAAGGCCGTAGCGAACGACCCGTACGTCCTGGTCACCCCGTGGAGCCCCTCGACACTCCGTACCGGGCTCCACGCCACGAAGTCCTCGGTCAGCGAGCCTGGGTTCGGCCCGAACTACAACATGGGCCGGACCTGCCCGAAGTGCTGGTAGCAGGGACCGCTACCGCGCTGGAGCCGGCCGGGCGGGAACGCCCGGCCGGCTCTTCAACGAGGCGAGTTCGCCCACGGCGCCGTCAGGCCACGGCGCCGTGGCACTTCTTGTACTTCTTGCCCGAGCCGCACGGGCACGGCGCGTTGCGGGGCACCTTGCCGCTCACGGCCTGGGCCCCGGCGGCCTCGTCGGCCTCCCCCCGGCTGGTCACCACTCGCTGAGGCCGAGGCCGGGACGGCTCATCCTGGCGGACCAGCTCGACCCGGAAGATGTAGCGCACGAACTCCTCCCGGATGCCCTGCGTGAGTTCCTCGAACATGTCGAAGGCCTCGCGCCGGTACTCGGTGAGGGGGTCGCGCTGGCCGTACGCCCGCAGATGGATGCCCTCCTGGAGGTAGTCCATCTCGTAGAGGTGCTCGCGCCACTTGTTGTCGGTCAGTGACATGAGCACCATCCGCTCCAGCTCCCGCATGACCTGCGAGCCGACCACCTGCTCCTTCTCCTCGTACAGGGCCAGGGCGTCGGTCAGGACCATCTCGGTGAGCTCGGGCGCCGTCGCCGCCTGCTCCAGGTCCTGCCGGGTCAGCCGGGTCGGGTACAGCTCGGTCAGCCCGGCCAGGACCGCGTCGAGGTCCCACTCCTCGGCGAACGTCTTGTCGCCGATCCACTGCGAGACCGTCCCCTCCACGACCTCCGTGACGAAGTCGAGGGCCTGCTCCTTGAAGTCCGCGCCGTTCAGGATCTTCTCGCGCTCGCTGTAGATCACCTGGCGCTGGGTGTTCATCACGTCGTCGTACTTCAGGATGTTCTTGCGTCGCTCGAAGTTCAGCTCCTCGATCTGCCGCTGGGCGCTCTCCACGGCCCGCGTCACCATCCGCGCCGCGATGGGCTCGTCCTCCGGCCACTTCAGCCGGTCCATGATCGACGACACGCGATCGGAGGCGAACATCCGCATCAGGTCGTCTTCCAGCGAGAGGTAGAACCGGGACTCCCCGGGGTCGCCCTGGCGTCCGGATCGCCCTCGGAGCTGGTTGTCGATGCGGCGAGATTCGTGCCGTTCGGTCCCTAGCACGTACAGCCCACCTAGGCCGACGACCTCCTCGTGCTCGGCGTCGGTCTGCTGCTTGAACTTCCGAAAGATGGGCTCGTAGTCCTCCTCGTAGGCGGCCCGCTCCTCCTCGTCCATCTCGAACATCAGATAGCGGTCGTTGTCCCACTCGCGGGCGGCCATCTCCTGGCGGGCCAGGTATTCGGGGTTGCCGCCCAGGAGGATGTCGACGCCGCGGCCGGCCATGTTGGTCGCGACGGTGACGGCCCCGGCCCTCCCGGCCTGAGCCACGATCATCGCTTCCTTCTCGTGGTTCTTCGCGTTCAGGACGTGATGCGGGATCCCCCGGCGGTTCAGGTGGCCGGAGAGCTTCTCGGACTTCTCGATCGACACCGTGCCGACGAGGACCGGCTGGCCGGCCTCGCTCCGCTCGGCGATGTCCTGGACCACCGCGTTCCACTTCGCGTCCTCGACCTTGTAGATGAGGTCCTGCTCGTCCGCCCGGATCATGGGCTGGTTCGTGGGGATCTCCACCACGTCGAGCTTGTAGACCTCCTGGAACTCCGCCAGCTGCGTCTTGGCCGTCCCGGTCATGCCGGCGAGCTTCTCGTACATCTTGAAGTAGTTCTGGATGGTGATCGTGGCCAGGGTCTGGTTCTCTTCCTTGATCCGGACGTTCTCCTTGGCCTCGATGGCCTGGTGGAGACCCTCCGAGTAGCGCCGGCCCTCCAGGACGCGGCCGGTGAACTCGTCGACGATCTTCACCTCCCCGCTGGTCACGATGTAGTCCACATCGCGCTTGTACAGCTCCTTGGCCCGGAGGGCGTTCTGGAGGTGGTGGACGAGCGGCGTGTGGACGTGCTCGTACAGGTTCTCGATGCCGAGGGCCTCTTCGACCTTTCCAACGCCCTCCTCGGTGACGGCCACGGTCCGCTTGGCCTCATCGACCTCGTAGTCGACCTCTTTCCGCAGCCGGGGGGCGAGGCGGGCGAACGTCACGTACCACTTGGCCGAGTCGGCGATCATGCCGCTGATGATCAGCGGGGTCCGGGCCTCGTCGATCAGGATCGAGTCCACCTCGTCCACGATCCCGTAGTGGTGGCCGCGCTGGACCATGTCCTCCCCGCGCATGGCCATGTTGTCCCGGAGGTAGTCGAACCCGAACTCGTTGTTGGTCCCGTACGTGATGTCGGTCCCGTAGGCCGGCCGGCGTTCGGCCGGCGTCATCTGGGACTGGATGAGGCCCACAGACGCTCCGAGCGCCCGGTAGATCGGTCCCATCCACTCCGAGTCGCGCTTGGCCAAGTAGTCGTTGACCGTGACGATGTGCACGCCCTGCCCGGCCAGGGAGTTCAGGTACGCGGGCATGGTGGCCACCAGGGTCTTTCCTTCACCGGTCTTCATCTCGGCGATGTTGCCCTCGTGCAGGGCGATGGCCCCCATGACCTGGACGTCGAAGTGCCGCTGGCCGATCGTCCGCCGGGCCGCCTCGCGGACGGAGGCGAACGCCTCGGGCAGCACGTCGTCCAGGCTCTCGCCGGCCTCCAGGCGGCCCCGGAACTCCTCGGTCTTTGCCCGGAGCTGCTCGTCGGTGAGCTCCTCGATCTCGGGCTCGAACGTGTTGACGATGCGGACGAGCTGCTCGAGGCGCTTCAGCCTCCGGCCTTCACCGAACTGGCCGATCTTCTCCAGGCCCAATGTCGTTTCCTCGCGTCGGTTTTGGGGGGTTCGGCTTTCGATTGTAACGGAGGGGTCGGGCAAAACCCGGGCGAGCCGCGACTCGGGGCGGAGCTCAGGTGATCTCGAGCAGCTTCTCCCGTACGGCGTAGACCACGGCCTCCATCCGGGAGTGCAGGTGGAGCTTCTCCAAGATGTTGCGGATGTGGTTCTTCACCGTGTTCTCCGAGATGTACAGGTCCTTGGCGATGTCTCGGTTGTTCATGCCCTTGGCCACCAACCGGAGGACCTCCATCTCGCGGTCGGTCAGGCGGGGTGCCGGGATCTGGGAGCGGTCGCCCGTCGCCTTGCTCATCGCGGCGAACTCGTTCAGGAGCTTGGACGCCATGGAGGGCGAGATCCTGGACTGGCCGGCCCACACCGAGCGGATGGCGTCGGCCACCTCCTCGATGGGGATCTCCTTGAGCAGGTACCCGGAGGCCCCGGCCTTGATGGCGTCGTACAGGTCGGCCTCCTCGTCGGAGATCGTGAGCATGAGGATCTTCACGTGCGGCAAGAGGTCCTTGATCTGCGAGGCCGCCTCGATCCCCGAGCGCTTGGGCATCCGCACGTCCATCAGGATCACGTCGGGCATGAGCTCCTGGGACCTCTCGACGGCCTCGACGCCGTCGGACGCCTCCCCGACCAGGTCGATGTCGGGCTCGGCCTCCAGGACCATCTGGAGCCCTCGGCGGAACAGCGCGTGGTCGTCGGCCACCATCACCCGCAGTCGCTCGGGCTGGCCGGTCTGGGTCGCTTCCTCGCCCTGGTCCGACTCGTCGCCCTGCTCTGTTCGCTTCGGTGTCACGGGACCTCCGGGGATCCGGGGCGCCGGCGGCTCACGGCGAGCCGGCGGGTTCCTGGCCGCCCTTGGACGATTTTAGCCGACCGCCCCCCGTGATCAGCTGGGTTCGCCTCTTCGTGTTGTGGTCACGCACCTGTCGCTCCAGCTTCTCCACCAGCTGATCGAGGGCGGAGTCGACGTCGTCGCCCTGGGCCTTGGCTCGGAACGTGCGCCGCGGGGTCTCCAGGGCTCCCTCCACCCGCTTGATCCCGCCCAGCCTGGGGTTTCGCTCGGTCAGGATCTTCACTTCCAGGCGCAGCACCCGGGGCTCCATCCGCTCCAGCCTCGACAGCTTTCGGGCGGCGGTGGTGCGCATGTGGTCGGTGATGCGGGTTCCCCGGCTCTTCATGACGAGATCCATCCGCCCGCTTCCTCCCCCACATGGGCCGCCCGGCCGGCGCTCGGTCCGGGTGGGTCGTGGGCTCACGCCTGGCTGACCTGGTCTTTGACCCCACACTCGCCTGCGGAGGGGTTCGCCGTCCAGCGGACGCCTTAGCACCTTCTCCCGTGCGGACTCGCCGCCCGGGGCAGGGCTTACATCTAAACCGCACCATGCTCAGCGACCAACGGTCGCCTTACGTGGGTCGTTTCGCCTGCGACTGGCATCGACTACCGGGAGGATGTCCCCCGGGCAACCACAGACCCAGGCGTGAGCCCGCCGCGAGTATAGCGAGCGGGGAGTGGCGCAGGGACGGCCCTGGCCGCCGTGAGCACGGTGACGTGGCGGGCGCCCGCTTCCCGCAGGGCGCCGGCGCACGCCCCCGCCGTCGCGCCCGTGGTGAGCACATCGTCGACCAGGATCACTCGGGCCGGGCACGGCCCCACC
>Ga0066683_10000170_pt1 | contig 16334 bp, 14 predicted proteins | sample GraSoiAngelo_132_FD_62296 | JGI IMG/M metagenome (GOLD analysis project Ga0066683, IMG submission 62296) | Grasslands soil microbial communities from the Angelo Coastal Reserve, California, USA - 14_0929_02_40cm | ecosystem: Environmental > Terrestrial > Soil > Grasslands | place: USA... | reverse complement strand
GCGGTCATGTGGGGGATGATGGTACCATCGGCGCCGTTTCGGGCATCGCCGCCTTCCGCTCAACGTCGAGCCGACATTGATTCCACATCCTGAGGAGGAGAGGCGGCATGGACAAAAGCCGGGAAAGCAATGAGCGGCAGGCCGACGAGCGTCATGCGGACGGCAGTGCACGGCGCGATTTCCTGAAGGGCGCGCTGGTCGCCGGCGGCGCGGCGGCGTCGGTGGGACTGAGCACGGTGGCGGCGCAGGCGCAACCGGGACGCGTGCCGGGCACCACCAATCACTACTTCGTTCCCGCCACCGACAAGACCGTGCACTGGGGCTACTTCAGCAAGTTGCTCAAGCCGCTGGTCGAGGTGAGCTCCGGTGATTTCGTGACGATCGAGACGCTCACGCATCATGCGAACGACGACGGCGAGCGGATGATCAAGGGCGACCCGGGCGCGGAGAGCGTTTATTACTGGGATCGCCAGCGCAAAGGCGTCGACCGGCGCGGCGCGGGGCCGATGCAGCCGACCCTCTTCGGACGCGGCGCGGGCGAGGGGCTCGGCGTGCACATCTGCACGGGGCCGGTGGCCGTGAAGGGCGCGATGCCCGGCGACATCCTCGAGGTCCGCATCATCGACGTGAAGCCGCGGCCGTGCGCGAATGCCCAATACAAGGGCAAGTCGTTCGGCAGCAACGCGGCCGCGTGGTGGGGCTTCCATTACAAGGACCTGCTCACCGATCCAAAGCCGCGCGAGGTCATCACCATCTACGAGGTGGACACGAGCGGCGAACGCAACTGGGCGAAAGCGGTCTACAACTTTCAGTGGACGCCGCAGACCGATCCCTACGGCGTCGTGCACAAGATCATCGACTATCCCGGCGTCCCCGTCGATCACCGCACCGTCAAGGAGAACCACGGCATCCTCAAGAACGTGCGCATCCCGATCCGCCCGCACTTCGGCGTCATCGGTCTGGCGCCGTCGGAGGCCGACATCGTCGATTCGATCCCGCCGCACTGGGTCGGCGGCAACATCGACGATTGGCGCATCGGCAAAGGGGCGACGATGTACTACCCCGTGGCAGTGCCCGGCGCGCTGCTGTCGGCCGGCGATCCGCACGCCGCGCAGGGCGATTCGGAGCTCTGCGGCACCGCTATCGAGTGCTCTCTCACGGGCACCTTCCAGCTGCTCCTGCGCAAGAAGGACACGCTCGCGGGCACCGCGCTCGCCGGTCTCGAGTATCCGCTGCTCGAGACGCAGGACGAGTGGGTGCTCCACGGTTTCAGCTATCCGAAATACCTGACGGAGCTCGGGCCGACCGCGCAGAGCGACATCTACTCGAAATCGTCGGTCGACCTGGCGCTGCGCGACGCGTTCCGCAAGATGCGCCATTTCCTGATGACGACGCGCGGGCTGAGTGAGGACGAGGCGATCTCGCTCATGTCGGTCGCCGTGGACTTCGGCGTGACCCAGGTCGTGGACGGCAATTGGGGTGTGCACGCGATCATCAAGAAAGCGCTATTCGCCGGCGGTTGATCCGACATAGAGGAACGGGTTGATCCGACATCGAGGAGCGGCCCGGGTTTCCCGGGCCGTGACGAGCGTTGGGGGGTGTGGGGGGCCATTTCGGGGCCCCCCACTACAATCGTCCGCGCTGCTCCACGAGCTTCCAGTACGTGTCCTTGTTGAGGATCTTGTCGCCGCGGAACTCGTAGATGTCGCAGCCGCGATAGTTCAGTGTCTCGCCGTCGGCGCCGGTGCCGGTCACCATCCAGACGCTCACCGCGCGCTCACCGCAGATGAAGGCGTCGATGTGATCCCAACGCATGTCGGCGATGACCTTGAAGCGATCGACGAGCACCTTGCGGATGGCGGCCTTGCCGCGCACGCGGCGGCCATCGGGCTCGGGGCCGCGCGCCATCAGGAACGTCGCGTCCTCGGCGAAAAACGTCATGATGCGCTCGACGTCGCGGTCGTTGAACGCCGCGTTGATCTCTTTCATCAGGGCCGGCGTGGGGCCGGCGGCAACGGCGGGCGTGGTCATGATGGCTCTCCTCGTTACGGGCGTATCGGATGCGTGAACGAGCCCGGCCGCCGCAGCGGGGCCGCCAGCTCGGCCCAGTCGCAGAGCAGCCGTCGCGTGTCGCGCGGATCGACGATCTCCTCGATCCAGAACGTCTCGGCCGAGCGGAACGGCGAGCGCAGCTTCGTCAGGCGCTCTTCGATCTCCGCGAGCTTCGCGCCCGCATCGTCCGCCGCGTCCAGCTCTGCGCGGTATGCCGCCTCGATGCCGCCCTCGAGCGGCAGCGAGCCCCAGCGTCCCGACGGCCAGGCGTAGCGCGTGCAGTAGTGGCCGCCGTTGCGATGCGCGGCGCCCGCCACGCCGAAGCAGTTGCGCACGATGATCGCGCACCACGGGATCGTGGTCTGCCAGATGGCCGACATCGCGCGCACGCCCTGCTTGATCGTTCCCATGCGCTCCGCGTCCAGGCCGATGAGGAAGCCCGGGCAATCGACGAGATACGCCAGGGGGAGATGAAACGTCTGCGCGAGGTCGACGAAGCGCTCGACCTTCTGGCAGGTGTCAGCCGCCCACGCGCCGCCGTAGAAGAACGGATCGCTCGCCATGAGCGCGACGGGCCAGCCATCGAGCCGCGCGAGCGCGGTGATGATCGAGCGGCCGTAGAGCGGTGCGATCTCGAACAGCGAGCCCGTGTCGACGACGGCCTCGAGGATCGGGCGCATCTTGTACGGCTTGCGCACGTCGCGCGGAATCGCGTTCATCAGCCAGTCGACGCGGCGCACGGGATCGTCTTCGCGCGGGCCGCGCGGCGGCACGTCGTCGATCGAGGACGGCAGATACGAGAGAAAGCGCCGGGCCCGCGCGAACGCCTCGTCTTCAGTATCCACGGCGTCGTCGACGGCGCCGGCCTTGAGCTGGATCTGCCAGCCGCCGAGCTCGTTCTTGGTGAGCTTCTGTCCCAGCCGCTCGACCACCGGCGGGCCGGCGACGAACAGCGCCGACAGCTCCTTCACCATCAGCGAGTAGTGCGCGGCCGCGAGATGCGCGGCGCCGAGCCCCGCGACGGAGCCGAGACCGAGCGCGACGCGCGGGATCGTGCCGATGTTTCTCACGACCGAGTCCCAGCCGGCGAGCGCCGGGACATTGGCACGGCCCGTCGTCTCGATGGTCTTCACCGAGCCGCCGCCGCCGGAGCCTTCCACCAGCCGGAGCAGCGGAAGACGCAGCTCGTACGCCATGTCCTCGCACTGCAGGTGCTTTTCCTTGATCGTCGCGTCTGCGGAGCCGCCGCGCACGGTGAAGTCGTCGCCGCCCACAACGACCGGACGGCCGTCGACCTTGCCGCGGCCGAAGACGAAGTTCGACGGCGTGAAGGTCTTCAGATCGTTCGCGGTGTCGTAGCTTGCGGTGCCGGCGATCTTGCCGACTTCGTGGAACGTGCCCGCGTCGAGAAGCTTGGCGATCCGCTCGCGGATGGTCATCCGGCCGCCGGCGTGCTGGCGCTTCACGCGCTCGGGGCCGCCGAGCTCTTCGGCCAGCGCCTCGCGCCGGCGCAGCTCGTCCATCTCCGATTGCCACGACATGGCGGTGATCTTACGCCAGCGGCGGGCGGCGCCGGTGGAAGTCGGTCCGCGCCTGCCATGCGCGCGCGGCGGCGAGCACGATGTTTTCGTCCCACGCGCGGCCCATGAACTGCAGGCCGATCGGCAGGCCCTCGGGCGTGAAGCCGCACGGCACGCCGACGCTCGGCAAGCCGGCCGCGTTGCCGATGGCGCCGAGCACGTCGGCGGCGCCGCCGCGGATCGGGCTGCGGAACTCTTCGCCGAGCCGTGGCCCCACCGCGGCGCGGCTCGGTCCCACGATGGCGTCGAAGCGGCTCAGCACGCGGTCGATCTCACGCGCGACGACGCCGCGCAGGCGCAGCGCGCGCACGTAGTCCTTCGCGAGGATCGCGTCGCGCGCGTAGGGCGTCACGCGATCCTCGGGCGCCGTCAGCTGCGCGATCGCGCCGCTCTCGGTCAGCGACTCGACCGCCGAGGCGCCTTCCGCCCAGAGAATCACGCGCGTCATGGCCTCGTACGGCAGGTCGGGCAGCGCGATCTCCTCGACGCTGCCGAGCGTGCGCAGCGTGTCGAGCGCGCGCCCGACGGTCTCGCGCACGGCCGGCTGCGCCGCCTCGAGCGTGCCGCGCACGACGGCGAAGCGAAACGGTCGACCGGGCTCGCGGTCCTCGTACCGATAGTGGCGTACCGCGGCGGTGGCGTCCGCGGGATCGGCGCCGGCGATCGCGTCGAGGACGAGGCCGCAGTCGTCGGCGGTCAGCGCCAGCGGCCCGAGCTTGTCGAGCGTCCAGCAGAGCGCCATCGCGCCGTGGCGGCTCACGCGGCCGTACGTCGGCCGCAGCCCCGTGACGCTGCACAGTGTCGCGGGCGCGAGGATCGAGCCCCACGTCTCCGAGCCGATCGCGAACGGCACCAGCCCGGCGCCCACCGCCGAGCCGGAGCCGCTCGACGAGCCGCCGCTCCACGCGTCGGGCGACCAGGGCGAGATCCCGGGACCGGTGAACGACGCGTTCGGCTGCCGATAGCCCATGCCGCCCGCGAACTCGACCATCGCGAGCTTGGCCACGAGCACGGCGCCCGCCTCCTCGAGACGACGAATCACCGTCGCATCGTAGGTGAAGCATCGATCGCGGAACGGCGCGGCGCCCCATGTGGTCGGGATGCCGCCGGACGTCGCCAGCAGGTCTTTCGCGCCGTAGGGGATGCCGTGCAGCGGGCCGCGGTCGCGCCCGGCCTTCAGCTCGGCCTCTGCGCGGCGTGCCTGCTCGAGCGCGCGCTCGCGGGTGAGCGTCACGACGGCGTTCAGCTTGCCGCCGATCGTGTCGAGCCGGTGCAGGCACGCTTCCGCCAGTGCCACGGGCGACAGGCGGCCGGCGCGGAGATCGGCGCCGAGCTCGCGGATGGTGCGGAACGCGACGCTCAACGCGCTACGGCTCGGCGCGGAACGGAATGAAGGGCTGCGCGGGCTCGGCGTCGTCGGGAATCTTCGCTCCGCGCAGCGCGGCAACGTCTCGTGCGAGACCCTCGAGCGTTTCGCGCACGATCTTCAGCTGCGCCTCGTCGAGCCGCGCGCCGTAGCGCTGGCGGATCAGCGCCCAGAGCAGCTCGACCTCGTCCGCTATTGCAGCCACACCGGCGTGAGTACGAGGTCGAAGTTGGGGTGCAGCTTGAAGCCCTGCACGCGCTTGCGATGCACGATGACCTGCTTGCCGTGGTCGACGAAGATCCACGGCGCGTCCTCGACCACGAGCTTCTGCGCCTCACGGTAGAGCGGCACGCGTGCCTTCTCGTCCACGGTGGTCCGCGCGCGGCGCAGCAGGTCGTCCACCCGGTCGTTCTGGTAATAGCCGGCGTTGAACGCGGGCGGGAAGCGATCCGAGGACAGCAGCATGTACATCATGTGATCGGGGTCGCCGATCGACGGATTCCACGACATCTCGGCCATGTCGGGCTGCTCGAGATATTTCCGCAGATACGCGCCCCACTCCATCGTCTGGATCTTGGCGCGCACGCCGATCTGCGCGAGGTTGGCCTGGATGATGGTGGCCATCTCGACCGGCGACTGCATGCCGGAGCCCGACTCCGGCACGAGGAACGTCAGCTCGAAGCCGTTCGGGTGGCCGGCCTCCCTGAGCAGCGCGCGCGCCTTGTCGAGATCGTGGGGATAGCGCGCGGTGTTGTCCTCATAGAACGTGCCGTACACCGGCGACATCGGCCCGCGTGACACGATCGCCGTGCCGCGCAGGATGTCGCGGATGATCGCGTCCTTGTTCACGGCGTGGTTCAGCGCCTGCCGCACGCGGCGATCCTTCAGGATCGGATGCCGCGTGTTGAGCATGACGTACCACACCGCGGACGAGTTGCTCTCGGCGACCACGACGTTCGGGTCGCGCCGCAGCTCGTCGAGGCTGTCGGGCGGCACGTCCATGGTGAGATCGATGTCGCCGGTCTTGAGCGCGACGAGTCGCGCCTGCGCCTCGACGATCGGCACGTAGATCGCCTGCCGGATCTTCGGTGCGCCGCCCCAGTACTCGTCGTTGCGCGCGAGCACCACCCGCACGCCGGGCTCCCACGCGTCGAGCTTGAACGGACCGGTGCCCACCGGATGCTTCACCACGTCCTTGCCCCACTTCTTGAGCGACTCGGGACTGAACATGAACAGCGACTGGTGGGCGAGATACTGTAAGAACGGCGCGAGCGGCGCCTTGAGCTTGATCTGCACCGTGCCCGCATCGAGCACCTCGACGCCGGCGACGTTGCCGAGGAAGCCCTTCACGTACGGGTAGGTTCCGGTGGCGTAGTACGGGCCTTTGTCGTTGAGCTGGCGCTCGAACACGAACTTCACCGCCTCGGCGTTGAAGGGCGTGCCGTCGTGGAACTTCACGTTCGGGCGAAGCTTGAAGGTATACGTGAGACCGTCCTTTGAGATGTCCCACGACTGCGCGAGCCCCGGCACGAGCTTGTAGCTGCCGAGCTCCTGGGCCACCAGACCCTCGAAGATCCGCTTGGTCACGCGCGCCGAGTTGAGATCGGTGATCTGCGGCGGATCCATCGTCACGGGCTCGGCGACGAGGCCGATGACGATTGCGTCCTTCGGCGGCGCAGCGGAGGCGCTGGTGACGAGGCCGAGCGCGGCGAGGACGGCGAGGACGGCGAGGCGTGTGCGCATGCGGTGGCCCTCCTGAAAAGGCGGCTGATTCTACACCAGCCGCTAGGTCGCGCGGTCTCGACGGTGCTCTGCGGTCACGCAGTCATGAGCAAGCCACCGAAGATCCAGGCGCCGACTTTGAACGCCTCCCTGACCGTTGCGCCCGCGCCCTCCATGGTGGGATGTGCGTCTCGCCACGCTTTCAAGTGTTCTTCCGACCGGAAGAAGGTGAGCGTCGTTCAGAGCCGATCGATCGCCTTACACCGATCGTCGGCCCGCTTGCCGAACCAGACCATGACCCCGTCCGCGTCATGCCGCGGTTCCTGCGGCGTGGCGGAGAAGCCGATGGGAGCGGCGCAGTGATGGCACTGCGACATGATCTCGACGTGCTCTCCGACCATCGGCGCCATCCCGAGCGCGTCCGTCGCGCAGCAGGCGTATCGTTCACGACCGGCCGAGAACCGAACTCGAAATGGCGTGGGTGCGGCCGAGAACGGGTAGGCAATGTCGATGAGACCATTGCGGATCCGGATCAGATCGTCAGCGTCCAGTGCGGCGAGGGCATCCTGGGCGACGATGTCCTGGATCGGGATCGGCGCTCCTCGTTCGAGAAACATTCGAAGAATTTGCCGGACGAGGGGGCGCTGCCGCGCCGCTCTCCGCTCAGTCTGTCGCTTCAACTGACTCCGCGCCTTGAGCTCGTCCGCCGTCAAGATCACGAGGTCTGCCACGATGACGCCTCCCTTCAGCGACGCTCGAAGTCGATGAAGCCACGCTCGACGTCGGTGGACTTCAAAGTGACCTCCACGCGATCGCCGACGTCGAGGCCCTCGAAGCCGCGCACCAGACGTCCCTCCACCGGCGGCCGCGTGATCCGCACCCACGTGCCCTTGTCGGCGGCGCCGGTGACGAGCGCGTCGAAGCGCTCGCCGACGCGGCCCTCGAGCAGGAGCGCCGCGGCCGACTTTCGCACCTGACGCTCGACCTTCGCCGCATCGTCCTCTTGTTCGGTGCAGTGCCGCGCGAGTCCGTCGAGCTCGTCCGCCCCATACGCGGGCGGGTGGTCCGCCAGCGCACTCTTGACCAGGCGCTGCGTGATCAGGTCCGGGAATCGGCGGTTCGGTGCGGTGGAGTGCGCGTAGTCGCGCACACCGAGCGCGAAGTGACCCGGTGGCTCTTGCCCCGGCCGCGAGAGCGCGTACTCGCCCTTGCCGAGCAGCTTCACCACGGCCAGCGAGAGATCCTCGAACGTGTCGCGATCGGCATCGCGTCGGGACACCAGAAATGCGGCCAGCGCGCCGGCATCGGGTGTGGCGGGCAAGTGCCCGCCGTGCTCCGCGGCGAGGGCGACGATGCGATCCCAGCGCTCGGGCATCTTTAGAATTCGGCGCAGCGACGCGACGCCGCGCGTGGCGAGGAATTTCGCGGCCACGCCGTTGGCGGCGATCATGAAGTCCTCGATCAGCTGCCGTGCGCGATTCTCCTCGTCGGCTTGCAGGTCGGCGAGCGCATCGCCGTCGAACACCGCGCGCGCCTCCATGGTGTGCAAGGCGAGCGAGCCGCGCCGGTGACGCTCCGCCTTCATTGCCTGTGCGAGGGTGTCCTGGCGCCGGAGGTTCGCGTCCAGTCCCTTGACGGCGGCGGCCGCCGGCGGCAGCGGGCCGCGGCCGTCGAGCCATGCGGCCACCGCGTTGTAAGCGAGCTTGGCGCGGTTGCGGACGCGCGCGCGGTACACCTCGCCGCCGGCGACGACGCCGTCGACACCGACACGCATGTCGACCACGATGGCGAGCCGCTCCGCGTCGGCGTTGAGCGACGTGAGGTCGGTCGATAGGCGCTCGGGCAGCATCGGAAAGACCTGAGCGGCCGTATAGACCGACGTCGTGTTCACGCGCGCGTGCGCGTCGAGCGCCGAGTCCTTGATCACGGCCGCGTCGACGTCCGCCACGGCCACGAGCACGCGTGGTGCGCCGCCGTCGCCATCGAGCGTGACGGTGAGCTGATCCAGGTCGCGCGAGTCGTCGTTGTCGATCGAGCACCAGAGGAGGTCACGCAGATCGCGGAGCGCGCGGTCGCCGGCATCCGCCTGACCGCGCAGCAACTCGGCCTCCTGGCGCGCGGCGGCCGAGAATTCCGGCTCGAGACCGCGCTCGAGCATCGCACGGCGGGCGATGTCACGGAGGCGCTGGCGGGCGGTCGCGCGCAGGTGCATGAGGACCGATTCATGATAGCGTGGCGGGCCATGACGTCGCGCACGACCGAGGTCGTCGTCTGCGGAGCCGGCATCGCCGGCATCGCGACGGCGTACCACCTCACGCGGCAGGGCGTCACAGACGTTGTCCTCGTGGACGAGCGGCCGCCGCTGTCGCTGACGAGCGACAAGTCCACCGAGTGCTATCGCAACTGGTGGCCGGGTCCGGGCGACGCCATGGTGGCCGCGATGAACCGCTCGATCGATCTGCTCGAGGAGCAGGCGCGCGAAACGGGCAACGTGTTTCGCCTGAACCGTCGCGGTTATCTCTTCGCCACCGCCGATCCCACGCGCGTCGCACGGCTGATCGCCGCCGCCGAGGAGGCCGAGGCGCTCGGCGCGGGTCGTGCGCGCGTGCACGCGACGGCGTCGAGCGAATATCGGCCGGCGCCGCTCGACGGTTTCGAGAACCAGCCCGCCGGCGCCGACGTCGTCACCGACGCCGCGCTGATCCACCGGCACTTTCCCTATCTCGCCGACGACACCGCGGCCGTCCTGCACGCACGTCGGTGCGGGTGGTTCAGCGGCCAGCAGCTCGGTATGTACATGCTCGAGCGGGCGCGCGACAAGGGTGTTCGCTTCGTGCCCGGGCGCGTGGAGCGCATCGCCACCAGCGGTGGGCGGGTGAGCGGCGTTACGGTGAACGGCACGACGCTCGACACCCCTCGCGTGGTGAACGCAGCGGGCCCGTTCCTCGCCCGCGTGGGCCGCATGCTCGGCGTCGAGCTTCCGGTCTATTGCGAGGGGCACGCGAAGATCGCGTTTGCCGACACGCTCGGCGCGATGCCGCGCGAGGCGCCACTGTTGATCTGGACGGATCCCGTGCGCGTGGCATGGACCGAAGACGAACGCGCCGCGCTTGCCGCCAGTCGTCCCGACGTGCTCGGCGAGCTGCCGGCCGGCGTCCACGGCCGACCCGAAGGCGGCGCCGATAGCCCGATCGTGTTGCTCCTGTGGACGTACGATCTCGATCCGGTCGAGCCCGTGTTTCCGATGAGCTTCGATCCCGCATACGCCGAGCTCGTCATCCGCGGCATGGCTCGCATGCTGCCGGCGTTCGGCCGTTACGCCGACCGGCTGCCGCGCGCCGTCGTCGACGGTGGCTACTACACGAAGACACGCGAGAACCGGTTCCTGGCGGGGCCTCTGCCGGTGGAGGGCGCGTACGTCTGCGGCGCGCTCGGCGGATATGGGTTAATGGCGTCGAACGTCGCGGGCGAGCTGGTCGCGAGCCACGTGACCGGTCGCGCGCTGCCGCCGTACGCGGCGGCGTTCACGCTCGCGCGCTACGACGATCCCGCGTATCGCGCGCTGCTCGATCGCTGGAGCGAGTCCGGCCAGCTGTAGCACGAGCCGGAGGACGTCGCGGGGCTGGGGCCCCGCCGTCCGAGGAGAGAAAAAACATGGTGACGATCAAGGAGCTGCAAGCGTTCGGCGAGGCGTGGAATCGCCACGATGTCGACGCGATCATGACGTTCATGGCCGACGATTGCGTGTTCGAGACGACCGCCGGCAAGGAGGTTTGCGGCACGCGCTACGAAGGACGCGAGCGCGTGCGCGAGGCGTTCGCACGTGTCTTCAAGATGTTCCCGGACGCGCACTTCGGGAATGCGTGCCACTTCGTGGCGGGCGATCGGGGGCTTTCCGAGTGGGTGTTTACCGGCACGACGGCCGAAGGCAAGAAGCTCGAGGTCAACGGCTGCGACGTCTTCACGTTCGCCAACGGCAAGATCGCGAAGAAGGATTCGTACTTCAAGAACCGCTTCGCATGAGCGATCGGACCGTACCGACCCGCACGGTGAAGATCGTCGTCACGCCGGGCTCCGGCGCCGGCGCGGCGCGGCAGGTCGCGCGGCGCCTGAGTCGACTGCTCGGACGGCACCGGTGGCAGGCCGACGTCGAGTCCTTCAACGACCTCGAGAGCCTGCGGCGGTGGGCGACGACGTGCGCGCCGGAGTTCAGCCATCTCGTCTGCATCGGCGGTGACGCGACGCAGAGCGCGGCCGCGATCGCCGCCATTCGATGTGACGCGGCCTTCGTGCCGGTGCCGGCCGGCTTCGGCAACATCTTCGCGACCGTCTTCGGCCATCCCGCCCGCGCCAAGGCCGTCATCACGCTGCTCGAGCGCGGCGAGCGGCGCCGCGTCGACGTCGGCGTCGTCGGCGACGAGCTGTTCCTGTCGCATCGCTCGTACGGCTTACTCGAACACGTGCAGCAGGTGGCCGAGCGCGGGCGCCGCCAGCCAAAGAAGCGTGTCTTGCGCTACCTCTGGTACTGGAGCGTCGGGCGCCGCTTTTTGTTCGGATCCCGCCTCGCGGGCTTCCAGGTGACCGTCGACGGCGCCGCGGTGGCCGATGACGCCGTGCTCGTCACCGTCGCCAACGTCGAAACCTATCGCGGCTTCCTCAGTCTCACACCCACCGCGTCGCCGATCGACGGCATGTTCGATGTCTTCGTGATCCCGCGCGTGGGTAAGCTGCGGCTCGCGTGGCGCTTGTTCTCACTGCTGCTGCAGCTTCCCGGCCGCTGGCAACGCGTGCGGCTCTATCGCGGCCGCGACGTCACGGTGACAACGCCGCGCCGGCGCGAGGTGCTGCACACGCGCCGGCGCGTGCTGCCGCTGCTCGTGCCGCCGGGCGCGCTCGAGGCGTTGCGCGCACGGACGCCGACGGACGACGACCCGCCGATCTCGACGCCGGCCGAGCGCGCCTCATGACCTCGGAAGGGTCGCCACCGCGCCCTTGCGGTCGGCCAGACGCATTCCGAGCAGGACGACGAGGCCGACGACGACCCAGACGGCCTGCCGCGCGCGACGCACGACGCTGAAGGCGAGCCCGGCGGCCGCGCCGAAGCCGAGCGCTCCGAACGCGGCGGCGTTCGCGCCCTCGAAGGCGCCGAGGCTGGCCGGCACCATGAACGACGCGAAGCGCACGCCGGAGCCCAGCGCCTCGATGACGCTCGCCGTCGTCACCGACGTGGTGACGCCGAGCAACGACAGCATCAGCGTGGCTTCGAGCGCGCCGCCGATCAGCCAGCCCAGCGTGTGAAAGCCGGTCGACGCCGCGAAGCGACGCCATTCGCGGCGATAGTAGTGGCGCAGCGAGGCGTCGAGACTCTCGGCGGCCGCCGCATCGGCGGTCACGCCGGCCCACACCAGAACCCGGCCCGCGCGGCCCACGAGGCCCGCGATCTGCGAGCCGAAGAACCCGCCGACGGCGAGCACCTCGACGGTGAGCAGCCAGAGCATCGCGCGCAACACCGGGCCGCTCACGTCGAGGGCCGTCCACGCAAGCACGATGCCGATGAGCAGGAAGATCGCCTGCGCGATCACGATCGTGGTCTTGGCGATGACGATCGAGGGCACGCTCTCGGCGTACGAGACGTCACGCCGCACGAGCCAGGCCTTCACCGCCTCGCCGCCGACCGAGCCGCCGGCGGTGACGAGATTGAGCGCTTCACCCGCCAGACGCGCGCCATAGAGCCGCCAGAACGGCGCGCGATCGCGCGCGAACGCGAAGCGCCAGCCGAGCGTGTCGACGGCGAGGATCACGCCGTAGGGCAGGCAGATGAGAATGAACTGCCACCAGGCGAGCGTGCGCAGCGTCGCCAGGATGGGCTCGGTTCCGACGCGGTGGACGAGCACGGCGAGCAGGATGGCCCCGGCCACGAAGAGGAGCGGTTTGAGGAATCTCACGGTACATATCGTGCATGAGGGCCCAAGCGTCCCGTTATCGGCGCGTGCTGCACGGGCGTAAGCCGCGCTGGCTGCTCAGCGGCGCGCTGGCCTCCCTTGCCGGCTACGTGGCGCTGGCCGTGCTGGCCGCACACCAGCAGTTCTTCGCGATCGATTACGGAACGCGGACGTGGATCCGCATCGTGCGCGAGGAGACGCCGTATCTGCCGATGGCGCTCCTCACCGAGCTCGGCGGCCCGTTCGGCATCCTGCTGCTGATCGCTCTGGGCAGCGCGGTCTTGCTCTGGCGCCGCCAGCGCCGCTGGGCGCTCGCGCTGCCCGCGCTGATGGCGGGCGCGGGAGCGCTGCAGGCGATCGCGAAGTGGAGCATTCATCGCGCGCGGCCCGATGAATCGCCGTGGGGCTTCCCGAGCGGCCACGTGCTGAGCCTCGTCGTCTTCTTCGGACTGATGATCTGGCTCGTCGCCACGGCCTCGAAGCGGCGGCGGCGCTGGCGCCTCCTCGCGAGCGCGCTGTGCGGGCTGACGGTGGCCGTCGTCGCCTTCAGCCGCCTCTACCTCGATCGCCACTGGCTCTCCGATCTCGCGGGCGGGCTCACGATCGGCCTCGCCTACCTGTTGCTGGCCATCTGGGTGATCGAGGTGGCGACCATCGACCGAACGATAGTGCCACCAGGGGAGGGCGGCTAGCGCTTGGACTATAATTCCGCCTACGCGCCGGCCCGCCCCAAGCGAGTCGAGCCGGCGCGTCCCGAAAGGAGCGCGGCATGGGGCTACTGGATCGGAACGTGGCGCTGGTGACGGGCGCGGGCAGTGGCATTGGTCGTGCGGTGGCGCTGGGCCTGGCCGCCGAGGGCGCGGCGGTGGTCGTCGGCGACTACGGCGTGAGCGTGGACGGTCGCGATCCATCGAGCGCCCCCGCCGAGGCGGTCGTGAGAGAGATCGAAAAGACGGGCGGTCGCGCGGTCGCCAGTGCCGAGAACGTGGCGACGATGGCGGGCGGCAAGGCCATGGTCGACGCCGCGCTCAAATCGTTCGGCGACCTGCACATCGTCGTGTGCTGCGCCGGCATCCTGCGCGAGCGGATGATCTTCAACATGTCAGAAGACGAGTGGGACGCTGTGATTGCCGTACATCTCAAAGGTCATTTCTCTGTCATGCGCCCGGCTTCTGCCCATATGCGCGAGAAGAAGGCCGGCTGCATGATCACGTTCACCTCGACGGCGGGGCTCGAGGGCAGTCCCGGCCAGCCGAACTACGCCGCGGCCAAGGAGGGCATCGTCGGGCTCACGCGCTCGGTGGCGCTGGGCATGGCGAAATACGGCGTGCGCTGCAACTGTATCTCGCCCACCGCCGACACGCGCATGACGCAACGGCTGCCCGGCGAGCGTCGCGCGCTGGCGACCGCCACGCCGCCCGAGGCGATCGCGCCGGTCGTCGCGTTCCTCGCCAGCGATCGCGCCGCGCACATCACGGGGCAGGTGGTCGGCGTGCGGGGCGACGAGGTCACGCTGTTCTCGCATCCCGCGCCGCTGCGGACGCTCACCGGCGACGGCGCGTGGACGGCGTCGGCGCTGGCGGATGTCTGGGATCGTGCGCTCGGCCAGGACCGCCTGCGCCGCCTGGACGCGATGGGGATCCAGTGGCCGCCGAAACGAGAGGGTTGAGATGAAGATCAGCGCGTTCCACCTGATGCCGCATCGCGAGCTGCCCGACGATTTCGAGAAGCGCTACGAATCGGTGTGGGTCACCCCGCCGTGGTGGGAGCTCGCGAACGCCGAGCGTGTCGGCCAGTACTACAACTGGACGCTCGACGAGCTGCTGTTCGCCGCGCGCGCCGGCTTCGACGGCGTGTGCACCAACGAGCACCACCAGAACGCCTACGGGTTCATGCCGAGCCCGAACATCATGGGCGCAGTGCTCGCCAAGGCGACGAACGGCAGCAACGTCGCCATCGTCCAGATGGGCGCCACGTTGCCGACCTCCAATCCGCCGATCCGCGTGGCCGAAGAGTACGCGATGCTCGACTGCATCAGCGGCGGCCGGCTCGTCGCGGGTCTGCCGCTCGGCAGCGCGATGGACGTGAACCTGTGCTACGGGATCACGCCGATGGAGCACCGCGAGCGCTACCGCGAGGCGTTCGCGCTCACGCTCAAGGCCTGGCAGTCGCGCGAGCTCTTCGCGTGGAACGGTCGGTACTATCAGCTGGCCAACGTCAACCTCTGGCCGCGGCCGATCCAGCAGCCGCACCCGCCGGTGTGGGTGCCCGGCTCGGGCAGCATCAGCACGTTCGACTTCGCTGTCGACAACGAGGTCTGCTATTGCTTCCTGTCCTACTCGGGCGCGAAAGCGGCGAAGACGATGATGCAGGGCTACTGGGACGTGGTGGCGAAGAAGGGACGCGAGACCAATCCGTACCGCGCGGGCTTCTTGCAGCTCGTCGCCGTCGCCGAGTCCGACGCCGCGGCGGAGGCGAAGTACGCGCGGCACGTCGAGTACTTCTATCACAAGTGCCTGCACTGGCCGATCCAGTACCTGTCGCCGCCCGGCAACCAGGACTACAAGAGCCTCCTGGCCGCGGCGAAGAGCAACATCCGCCGCGCCGAGGACACCAAGGCGCTGCGCTACCGCGACTTCGTCGAGAAGGGCTACGTCATCGCGGGCAGCGCGGCGACCGTGCGCGACCGGATCAAGCAAGAGGTGGTCAAGGATCTGCGTGTCGGCAACCTCATGGTGCTGCTGCAGATCGGTTCGATGCCGCACGAGCTGACGTTGGAGAACATGGATCGCTTCGCGCGCGAGGTGCTGCCCTCGCTGCGCGGCGAGTGGGACGACGACGGCTGGGTCAACCACTGGTGGCCGGAGCGGCTGCGCGGCGCGGCCACGAGCCGGCCCACCGCGGCCGTTGCCGCCGCAGGCGCATGAACGAGCGCACGATCGCGGTCTGGGACGGCAAGGTTCGCATCCGCGTGCAGTCCCGGGGCAGCGGACCGGCGCTCGTCTTCCTCCACGGTCCGTGGGGTCTCACCTGGGATCCATTTCTCGACGAGCTCGCCAAGAGCTTCACCGTCCATGCGCCGGAGCATCCCGGAACGACGCCCGAGACGCCGGACGACATTCACCATCTCGACAACCTCTGGGATCTGGTGCTCTGCTATGACGAGCTGTTCCAGGCGCTCGGGCTCGAGAGCGTCGCGCTCGTCGGCCATGCCTTCGGCGGCATGCTCGCGTGCGAGCTCGCCGCCGCCTATCCGGCGCGTGCACGCCGATTGGCATTGATCGCGCCGCTCGGGTTCTGGCGCGACAGCGACCGCGTCGTGAACTGGATGATGCTCGACCCCGCGCGGCTGCCCGAGTACGTCTTCCGCGATCCCACCAGCGAGGCCGCGCGTCGCATGTTCGCGGTCGGTGCCGATCCCGACGCCGCGATCATGGCGCGCGTGCGGCTGGCGTGGGCGATGGGAGCGACCGGCAAGTTCATCTGGCCGCTCCCCGACAAGGGGCTGAAGAAGCGCATTCACCGGGTGCGCACACCGACGCTCTTGATCTGGGGCAAGGAGGATCGGCTCGTGCCGCCGGTCTACGCCGACGAGTTCACGCGGCGGATCGCGAGCGCGCGCGTGCAGACCGTCGACGGCGCCGGCCACGTCCCACACCTCGAGCGACCCGA
>Ga0066683_10000168_pt1 | contig 16356 bp, 19 predicted proteins | sample GraSoiAngelo_132_FD_62296 | JGI IMG/M metagenome (GOLD analysis project Ga0066683, IMG submission 62296) | Grasslands soil microbial communities from the Angelo Coastal Reserve, California, USA - 14_0929_02_40cm | ecosystem: Environmental > Terrestrial > Soil > Grasslands | place: USA... | reverse complement strand
AAGTCGTCGGACGAGATGATCGCGCTCTACAAGAGCTGGATCGACCGTTATCCGATCGTCTCGATCGAAGACGGCCTCGCGGAGAACGACTGGCCCGGGTGGGCGAGGCTGACCGAGGCGCTGGGTGCGCGGGTTCAGCTCGTGGGGGACGACATCTTCTGCACCAACCTGGATCTCCTGGGGCGAGGCATCGAGGAGGGCGTCGCTAACGCGATTCTCATCAAGGTGAACCAGATCGGCTCGCTCACGGAGACGCTCGAGTGCATCGAGCGCGCCCGCTCGAACGGCTACGGGGCTGTGATCTCACACCGTTCGGGTGAGACGGAAGACACCTTCATCGCCGATCTCGCGGTGGCGAGCGGGGTCGGGCAGATCAAGACGGGGAGTGCATCGCGCACCGACCGGGTCGCGAAGTACAACCAGCTGCTGCGCATCGCCGAGGAGCTGGGGGACGTGGCGTACTATCCGGGCCGCGACCTGTACGGTCTATGAAGCCCGCGCGGTTGGCCGCCCTCGCCGGCGCGGTGCTCGTCGCCTGGGTCGTCGTGTTCGCCGGCGAATACAGCACGTTCGACTGGCTCACGATGCGCCGCCAGCTCGCGGAGGAGCATGCAGCGGTGCAGGAGCTGCGCGTGGTGCTCGATTCGCTGAACCGACTGGCGCACGACCTCGAGACGAACCCGGCGGCCCAGGAGCGCGCCGCGCGGGAGCGGTTTGGGGTTATTCGCAACGGAGAGATTCTCTATCGGTTGGTCCCGCGCAGCGAGGCGACCCGGTCTTCCAGGCCCTGAGAGGCGGGCGTGGGCTGCCCCAACCTCTCAACTCTTGTCGGTGCGGCCGGCCGCGAGACGCAATGCGCTTTCGATTTGCGGCTTGATGGCAGCCAGCTTCCCTTCACACTGACTCACGAGCTGCTCGAGCTCCGGCACAAACGCTGACACGGCCGGGGGTGCGGGATCCACGGTCAGCAGCCGCTTTTGGATCGAAACGAGGGCGAGGTAGAGGGCGCTGGAGTGTGCCGTTTCGGGATGGCGTTGGGTCTGGAGCGCGTCCAGCGTCGCCTTGGCCTGGTCTCTCGCTTTGCGAACGGCGGCTGCAAGGCTCTGGTGGGTGAGACTCACACCCGACCCCAATTCAGCGCCCCGCGACCTTGCGGTCCCGCGCCCGCAGCGTCGCGTGGAGCCACTCGGTAATCTGCTGGGGACGGAACGGCTTGCGGAACACGGTGCAGCCGCTGTGGTCGAGCCACGGCCGCACGTCGTCGGCATCGGGGTCCGCGGTGATGAACGCGATGCACCCGGCGAGCGCGGGCCAGCCGTGGCTGATGGCGGTGTAGAGGGCCAGGCCCGACATCGTCGGGAGGCGGACGTCGAGCAGCGCCGCGTCCACGGGCTCCGAGCGGAGCAGGGCGTAGGCCGTGTCGGGGGAGCCAGCCGTGACAACGCGGTAGCCCATTCCCACGAGGACGCTTTCCAGGGCTTGTCGGAGCGAGGCGTCGTCGTCGACGATCAGGACCGTGCGCGAGGCGACTCTCATACGTCCCATGGTGGCAGCGGGAGATGGCAAAACGAAGTGACGAGCGTCACTTCTGACGCCATTCCGACCTCGGGCACGCCTCACTACCTTCAACGCAATCCGGGCAGGGTAGCTCAGCTGGTTAGAGCACGGCACTCATAATGCCGGGGTCGCGGGTTCGAGTCCCGCCCCTGCTACCTCTTCAGTACTTCGGCGCGTCTTGCTTTTTGCCAAAAGCTTGACGCCCTCCCCGGACTCCCCAATCTTGTGGCGGCGCTGCGCCCCGCCAGGACGATTGCTCAACCCGACACCGGAGGCTTGTACCCCATGGCCGAAGCCCGCCTGCGTCTCCGGCTGCTGACCCTCGCCTGCATCCTCGGGGTCGCGCCGCACCCGCTCGCCGCCCAGGGATACCGCTTCGCGAATATCCCCTGGGGCTCAAACGGCGCCGCCATCAAACAACTGCTGGCGGACCAGGGCATGAACTTCGTCGAGGTGGATACCGATGGCGACTACAAGTTCAAGGGAACCCTGAGCGGGTACGAAGCTGTCGTGTGGGGCCTCATGTCCAGCGGCGGCGTCGCGAAGTTCAGCGTCACCCTCTTCACCCCCGACGAAAAAGCGAGACAGGCGTATCGCGACATGAAAGCGATGCTCACCGCGAAGTACGGTGCGCCCGCCGAGCTAGTGGAGACGTTCGACTCCCCGTTCCGGGAGGGCGACGGGCGCGAGGAACAGGCCATTCGGGAGGACAAGGGCCACTTCCTCGTGCTCTGGCGGCAGCGCGTGGGCCCGGATACGAGCTACCTCGGTCTCCAGATCACGGAGAAGCTGAACCTGTTCCTCGCCTACGAGAGTCCCAAGTGGAGCGCCGAGCTCGATCGGCGCAGGGCGAAGCTGGCGAAGCGAAACAGCCCATTCTAACGCCACAGCGTCTTGCATTTTGCCGCCGGGGTCGCGAAATCGGTCCTGACCGGCGGCCTGCCCGCACCCCCGGAAATCCAGTGCAACTCCCTGAGCCGCCGTGCGATACACCGACCCCGCTGCGCCCAGCCCGGGTCTTGCCAACCAAGGAGCGGAACAGGGTCACACAGGTGTGGCCCCGTCATCTCGCACTGAGGGAGGCTTCATGGTTCGGGCCGCAGTCGCCGTCTGGGCAGGCGCCACACTGCTCGGCGCGCCGCACATGGCCGTCGCTCAGACCAGGCAATGGGAGGCGGAAGTTGAGCAGCAGCTCGCGAGCGCGGGGCAGCTGTTTTCCGGGCACGGCTTCGAGCCGACGCACGACACATACACGGGCACGCTGCGCTCCAGTGAATATGAGTATCTCACCGTCACCCTTCACGCGGGCACGCGCTACGCGCTCGTCGGCATGTGCGACAACGATTGCCGCGAACTCGATCTCGAGCTGTACGACGCGGACGGCCGCGAAGTCGACGCTGATCGCGAACCGGACGACGCGCCGACCGTGGTGGCGAGGCCCGACGTGACGCAGCAATACCGGCTCAAGGTGATCATGTCGACCTGTTCCGCCTCGCCCTGTTACTACGGCATCGGCGTGTACAGCCGGTAGTCGAGTCAGCGTTCCAAATTGCGCCGTTCGCGCGACCGCCTCCCACGTCGGGAGGCGGTCTCGCGTTGTGGCAGTCCGGCCCGCACCTTTGGGGCGAACGTCGAACTCGGGAGAGTGAACGCCATGAGGACGATCCACAGATATCTGGCGGCGGGGCTCGGTCTCGCGGCCCTGGTCGCGCTCGGCGCGGAGCGCGTGCAGGCTCAGGCGCAGCCGCCGGCGGCGCCAGCCACGCCCCCTGCGCCAGCGGTGCCGGCCGCACCGGCTGCGCCAGCGATGCCGGCCGCGCGGCCCGCCGCCGGGCCGCCCAAGGTGCGCATCACGTCGCCGCAAAACAGGGCCGTCGTGACGGGCACCAGCGTGCATGTGACGCTCGAGGCGCAAGGGATCGAGATCGCGCCAGCCTCCGAGGAGCGGCCCGGCACGGCGCATCACCACCTGTTCCTCGACACCGATCTCACGTCACCCGAGGTGAAGATTCCCCAGGGCACGACTGGGATCATTCACTTGGGCCGCGGTCAGACGGAGTTCACGTTCGACAAAGTGGCGCCCGGACCGCACCGCCTGATCGCAGAGCTCGCCGACTTCAACCACATTCCGCTGAAGCCGCCCGCGGTGGACACGGTGCGATTCACGGTCAAAGCCCCGTAACCCGGTTCGAGCAACGAAGAGGGACCAGCTGCGAGATCCGCGGCTGGTCCCTTCACTGTATCCTCGTCCGCCGTCCCCCGTCCCCACTCTCAGCTCTTCAACGCTTTCCACACGACCGCTCGGATCGCCCGCGACCGCTCTTCCGCGAACCGTTGCGCGGCGGCGAGGTGGTCCTCGTAGTCCTTGCGCCAGTCCGCCGGCATGTTCGCCCGAAAGTACGCGGCCGTCATGACCGAGCCGCGTGGCGCGCTCGCCTTGCCGTAGCCCACCTCGATCACGTCGCCCAGGAAGCAGGTTGAGCTGCCGGTGTCCATGACGTTCACCACCCGGCACTCGAAGTGCGCGAAGCACTCGTCGAGCACCGGCGCTCCCAGGCGGCCGAGGCGGTGCGGCACGCCGGCCAGCTTGTCGTGGGTGCGGCCGCTCACGAACCCGAGCTGATGGACCAGGTCGAGCTGGTCCTCACGCAGCAGATGGAGCACCAGGCGCCCCGTCTCGAAGATCATGTCGTGGCTCAGGTTGAACTTGTGGACGTACACCGAGAGGCGCGGGATCGTGGGGACGATCGAGGCGCGCACGGCGCTGTCCGAGATCATCCCGTTGCGCTTGCCGGCGCGCTCGCTCGTGATCGCGACAACCGGGGACGTGAGATGGCGCAGCAGCTGATACACCTGGTCCGCGTGCATCTGCCGTCCGGCGCGCTAGGCGCGTCGCCGCGCGACGGCGATCAGGTGGCTGTTGCGGACCGGGATCGCCCACGGGTAGTCGTACGTGGCGCGCAGGCGCTCGCGAAACGTGGTCAGCGCCCGCTCGGACTCCGCGGGCTCGTAGAATCGGAAGGTCGAATAGTGCCGCGCCCGCTGGTCCAGGCTCCGGACGGACTGGTAGCGGCCCGCAATGGCCCGGAAGTGCTCGCGGAAGGATGGAGACCGCATCCCCTAGCTTAGCCCGGGCCGCGAAGGTCAGGCAAGATGCAAGCCGCTAGATTAGTGTCAGTCATGGCCACGCTGCTCGACCGCTTCTCCGCACACGTCGCGCGGCTCGGGCTCTTCGCGGCGCCCGGGACGGCGCTGGTCTGTGTCTCGGGCGGCGCCGACTCGATCGCGTTGCTCGACCTGATGCACGAGTTCGCCGCCTCTGCTGGCCTGTCGCTCGTCGTCGCGCACGCGGACCATCAAATTCGGTCGGACAGTCGGACGGTCGGACAGACGGTCGAGGGACTCGCGGAGCATTACGGACTCCCCTTCGAGCTCGGCGAGCTGGGTCTTGGCCCGGATGCTTCCGAGACGGTCGCACGACGCGCGCGCTACCGCTGGTTGCGTGACGTGCAGCAGCGTCGGGGCGCACGTTATCTCGTGACTGCGCACCACCGTGACGACCAGGTGGAGACGGTGCTGTTGCGCGCGCTCTCGGGCACCGGCCCGGCGGGCCTCGCCGGGATCCCGGTGCGCGGCCGCGGCGGGCTGGTGCGCCCGCTGCTGCCGTTCACGAAACGCGAGCTCGCGGCGCATGTCGCGGCGCGCGGGCTCCCGGTGCACGACGATCCGGCCAATCGCGATCCGCGCCACGCCCGCTCGTGGATTCGCGTCGCGCTGCTGCCGCTGCTCGACGCCCGGCTGGGCGACGCGCTTCCGGCTAACCTCCTGCGCCTCGGGCGGCACGCGGCCCGCGAGCGCCGCGCCTGGGACCGCGTCCTCGACATGCTTCCCGATCTCTCGCTGCGCGTCGTGGCCGGGGGTTTCGACGTTGCTCGCGGCGCACTCGCTCGCTATGATGCCGCCCTGGCCGCCGCCCTGCTCGGCGCCGCGGCCCGGCGTGTGGGCCTGGTGCTCGCGGGGCAGCGGGCGCAGCGGCTCGCCGCGTTCGCGACGAAGCCGTCGGGGCGGCGCCTCGAGTTACCTGGCGGGTGGGTGGCGGAGACCGCGTTCGATCGCTTGCGGGTCTGCCGCGGTTTCGAGCAAGCGCCCGAGCCGGTCGTCGCCGCAGCGGAGTGCGGGCGCGCGGTGTTCGGAGAGTTCGTCGTTCGCTGGGAGCCCGCGCCCGCGCCGCCTGCCCTCGAGCGCAGCGGCTGGACGACTTGGGTCGGCGGCGCGGGGTGGCAGCTCCGCCCGTACCAAGCGGGCGACCGTGTGATGCCGCTCGGCGGCGTGGGCCACCGCCCGGTGCGCCGGCTGCTGATGGAGGCCCAGGTGCCGCGTGGCGAGCGGGGCCGCTACCCCGTAGTCACGCGCGGCGAAACCATTGTGTGGGTTCCCGGGATCTGCCGCGGCGCGGCCGATCTGCCGCCGCCCGGAACCCCAGCGGTGCGGCTGGATGTTACCGGGTACAGCGAGCCTGAAGCAGACCGGCGGGCGTGAGCTGGCGGGTATCGTGTTCGACGCGGACACGATCGCCGCGCGGGTGCGCGCCCTAGGCCGCGAGATCACGGCGGCTTATCCGGACGGCGAGCTGCTAGTGCTGGGATTGCTGAAGGGGAGCTTCATCTTCCTGAGCGATCTGGTGCGGCGCATCGAGCGACCGCTGCAGGTCGACTTCCTCGTGGCCGCAAGTTACGGCGCCGACACGGTTTCGAGCGGCGAGGTGCGGCTCCTGTACGATCCCGAAACCACGCTGCGGGGTAAGCATATCCTGCTGGTCGAGGATATCGTGGATACGGGGAAGACGCTCAACCGCATGGTGACGCTGCTGCGGCGGCGTGACCCAAGGAGTCTCGACATCTGCGCCTTGTTGCATAAGCACGTCGCCGAGCACCTGGAGCTGGAGCCGGTGTTCGTCGGGTTCGACGCCCCGCGCAGCTTCCTCGTGGGGTACGGGCTCGATCATGCGGAGAATTTCCGGCACCTTCCTTATATTGCGAGTCTGACGTAATGGCCAACCGGGTCCCGCCTCCGCGGGAATTCAACTGGGGTCGCACGCTGCGAACCCTGTCGTTCTGGGCCCTGCTGATCGTCGGATCGATCGCGCTGGTGCAGTTCGCGGCGAGCCGCCGGCAGGACGCGGTGGACATCTCCTACACCCAATTCACCGAGGAGCTCGAGGGCGGGAACGTCCAGGCGGTCGAGATCACCGAGCGGCAGCAGGTGCGCGGCGACTTCAAGAGCGCGGTCACGATCGGCCACCGCACTGCCGAGCATTTCATCACGCTGCTCCCCTTCGAGTCGAGCGACGCGTGGGTCGGCACGCTGCGCCAGAAGGGCGTGGACGTCCGAGCGAAGGAAGAGAAGCAGTCCTTCGGCGTGTTCCTCTTCAGCTTCCTGCCGTACGTCTTCATCCTCGGGCTGATCATCTTCATGCTGCGCCAGATGCAGCAGGGCGGGAACCGGGCGTTCGCGTTCGGCAAGTCGAAGGCCAAACTGCTCACCGGCGACACGCCGAAGATCACCTTCGCCGACGTCGCCGGGTGCGACGAGGCGAAGCAGGAGCTCGAGGAGATCATCGACTTCCTCAAGGACCCGCAGAAGTTCCAGCGCCTGGGAGGCCGGCTCCCCAAGGGGGCGCTGCTGGTCGGCCCGCCGGGCACGGGGAAGACGCTGCTCGCCAAGGCAGTGGCGGGTGAAGCGGGGCGGCCGTTCTTCTCGATGTCGGGCTCGGACTTCGTCGAGATGTTCGTGGGCGTCGGGGCCTCGCGCGTGCGCGACCTGTTCGAGCAGGGCAAGGCGCACGCTCCCTGCATCATCTTCATCGACGAGATCGATGCCGTGGGCCGGCACCGCGGCGCCGGACTGGGTGGGGGACACGACGAGCGCGAGCAGACGCTGAATCAGCTACTGGTCGAGATGGACGGCTTCGAGTCGAACGACGGCGTCATCCTGCTCGCCGCGACCAACCGGCCCGACATCCTCGACCCGGCGCTGCTCCGCCCGGGGCGGTTCGATCGGCAGATCGTGGTCGACATGCCCGACGTGAAGGGCCGCGAGCAGATCCTCCGGGTGCACACCCGCAAGATCCCGCTCTCCTCGGGCGTGAACCTGGAGCGGATCGCCAAGGGGACACCGGGGCTCTCGGGCGCCGAGCTGTCGAACATCGTGAACGAGGCCGCGCTGCTCGCGGCCCGGCGCAACAAGCCGGCCGTGGACATGGTGGACCTCGAGGACGCCAAGGACAAAGTCATGCTCGGCCTCGAGCGCAAGAGCATGGTGCTGTCCGAGGAGGAGCGGCGCCTCACGGCCTACCACGAGGCGGGGCACGCCCTGGTGAGCCTCAAGGTCCCGGGCCTCGACCCGCTCCACAAGGTGACGATCGTGCCGCGCGGCCGCGCCCTTGGCCTCACCTTCTCGCTCCCCGAGGAGGACCGGCACAACTACACCAAGCAGTACATCCTCGGCCGGCTGGCGATGGCGTACGGCGGCCGCGTCGCTGAGGAGCTGGTGTTCGGGCCGGAGAAGGTGACGACGGGGGCCGCGGCGGACATCCAGCAGGCGACGGAGATGGCGCGTCGCATGGTGACGCAGTTCGGCATGAGCGACGCCGTGGGGCCCATCGCCGTGGGCGACCGCGAGGCCGAGATTTTCCTCGGGCGCGAGGTGGTGCAACGGCGCGAGATCTCGGAGCGCACCGCGGAGCTCGTCGACACCGAGCTGAAGCGCATGCTGGGTGCGGCGTACGAGCGCGCGCGGGACATCCTGCTCGAGCACCGCGCCGTGCTCGATCGCCTCGCCGCCGCGCTGCTCGAGCGCGAGACGCTGGACCGCGAGGAGGTCGAGCTGGTCGTCGCCGGGAAGCCGCTGCCGCCGGTGCCGCCCGCCGGCTCTGCCGGCGCGCCGCCCAAGGCGTCCGCTCCGGTCGTCGCACCCGCCCCCGCGCCCGCACCCGGTCGCGTCCTCGGAAGCCCGCCCCCCGAACCCGCCGGCGCGTGAGCGGGGGGGGGGCCGCGGGCTCCAGGTAGCCCGGCATGACTTCCGCTCCTGATCTTTCCAAACTCCGCATCGATCGCGACCAGCCGTCGCCCGGCCTGACCCGGGCGCTGCGGCGGGCCCTGTGGTTCGCTGGGGTGGCGCTCGTCTTCAGTGGCGGCCTGTGGGCCTGGCTGCGACGGGGCAACGCGGTGCCGGTTGATGTGGTCACGGCGTCCTTGGACGGCGGAAGCGGTGGAGGAGCGGGAGCGGTGAGCGTGGTCGCGAACGGCTACGTGGTCGCGCGCACCAAGGCCGCGGTGTCGGCGAAGATCCCCGGGCGGCTTGCGTCGCTCGCGGTGAGCGAGGGCTCGGAGGTGCGGAAGGGAGCGGTGATCGCGCGCCTCGACAACGCCGACTATGTGGCCGCCGTGGAGCAGGCCAACGCGCAGCTCGCGAGCGCGCGGGCGACGCTGACGGAGCTCGCGGCGGACCGCGACGAGCTGCAACGCGAATTCGTGCGCACCCGCGACCTGCGGGTGCAGAATCCCAACTTGGTGTCGGCGCAGGATGCGGAGGGCGCTGAAAGTCGCGCCCGGCAGGGCGAGGCGCGGGTCCACGCCCAGGAGGCGCGGGTGGACGCCGCGGCTGCGGCGGTGCGATTCGCGCAAGCGAACCTCGAGAACACGTACGTCCGCGCACCGTTCGCCGGCACGGTCCTCCGCAAAGAGGCAGAGGTCGGCGAAGTGGTGGCGCCCTCGGTGGGGGGAGGCCTCACTCGCGGCGCGGTCGTGACGATGGCCGATCTCGCTACGCTCGAAGTCGAGGTGGACGTCAACGAGGCATACATCGCGCGGGTGAAGGGAGGCCAGCGCGCGCGCATCACGCTCGATGCCTACCCCGACACCGCGTTCCGGGGCAGCGTGCGCCAGGTCGTGCCGACGGCGGACCGACAGCGCGCGACCGTGCAGGTGAAGGTCTCCATCCTCGATCACGACCCGCGGATCCTCCCGGAGATGGGCGCCAAGGTCGAGTTTCTCGAGGACGCGGCACCTGCGGCGACGGCCGCGCGCCGCATCACCGTGCCGGCAGCGGCGGTACGGTCGGAGAACGGGCGGGCCGTGGTGTGGGTCGTGCGCAACGACCGCGTGGAGCGGCGCGAGGTTGACGCAGGTCCCGTGAGTGGTAACTTGCGCGAGATTCGGTCGGGGCTTTCGGGCGGCGAGCTCCTGGTCGTGGGCGGACTCGAGAGTCCGCGCGACGGGCAGCGAGTCCGCGCCCGCACCCCCTGACCGTCCACCGGTCGTCCACCACTCAACTACGGCGCCATGGCACTCGTCGAGCTACGCAACGTCCACAAGTCGTTTCAGCGGGACACTCAGGTCATCGAAGTCTTCGAGAACCTCACGCTCGACGTGGCGGAGCGGAGCTTCACCGCGCTGATGGGGCCATCGGGGAGCGGCAAGTCCACGCTCTTGAACCTGATCGCCGGGCTCGACCGCCCGACGAGCGGCACGATCACGGTGGCAGGTGCGAAGGTCAACGCTATGCCGCCGACGGCGTTGGCGGCGTGGCGCGCGCGGCACATCGGCTTCGTATTCCAGTCGTATAACCTGCTGCCAGTCCTGACGGCGTTCCAGAACGTGGAGCTGCCGCTGTTGCTCGCACCCCTCTCCAGGAAGCAGCGGGATGAGCGGGTGCGGATCGCGCTCGGCGTGGTCGGGCTCGACGACCGGCTGCAGCACTACCCGCGACAGCTGTCGGGCGGTCAGGAGCAGCGCGTGGCGATCGCGCGCGCGATCGTCTCCGATCCCACGCTGATCCTGCTCGACGAGCCGACGGGGCAGCTCGACAAGCGGGCGGCGGAGGAGGTGCTCGCCCTGCTGCAGCGCCTCAACAGCGAGCTCCACAAGACGATCATCATCGTGACGCACGACGCGCACGCGGCGGAGAAAGCCAAGCAGGTGCTGCATCTCGAGAAGGGAGTCCTGGCGGCGTGAAGCTGCTGCCGCTCGTGCTCGCGAACCTGCGCCGCCACAGGCTGCGCACGCTGCTCACCACGCTGGGCGTGGCGCTCGCCACGTTCCTGTTCGCCTCGCTGCGCTCGGTCGTGACCACTCTGAACGCGGGCGCCGAGGTCGCCAGCGCCTCGCGCATGGGGGTCCAGAACGCCACGGCGATCGTGTTTCCATTGCCGCTGAGCTACCGGGAGCGCCTCGCCGCAGTGCCCGGCGTGGCAGCCGTGACCTGGGCGAACTGGTTCGGCGGCCTGTACGGCGACGGCAAGACCTTTTTCGCGCAGTTCGCGGTCGATCCGGAGACATACCTGGCGATGTACCCCGAGATCAGCGTTCCGCCTGGCCAAAAGGAGGCATTCCTGCATGAGCGGACCGCCGCCCTCGTGGGCAAAGGGTTGATGGAGAAGGTTGGCTGGCGGCTGGGGCAGGATGTCACGATACGCGGGACGATCTACCCGGGCGACTGGACGTTTACGATCCGCGCCGTCTACACGCCGACGGTGCGCGCGATGGACGACCGCTCGTTCCTGTTCCATTACGACTACCTGTATGAGCGCACAGACCATCGCGCGACGCCCGGCTGGTACGCGCTCCAGCTGAGCGACCCCTCGCACGCGGCGAGCGTGGCGCAGACGATCGACGCCATGTTCCGAAACTCGAGCGCGCCCACCAAGACGATGACCGAGAAGGCCTTCAACCAGAGCTTCGTCACGATGTGGGGGAACGTGCAGTTCCTGATGAACTCGATCGGCATGGCCGTCGTGTTTGCGATCCTGATGGTGACCGCGAACGCGATGATGATGACAGCGCGGGAGCGGACCGGTGAGGTGGCCGTGCTCAAGACCATCGGGTTCACCGACCGCACGCTGTTCGGGCTCGTGATGGCGGAAGCGAGCGTGGTCACGCTCTCGGGCGCGGTGCTCGGCCTGGGCGGCGCGAAGTTGCTCTATGCCGGGACCGGGTTCAACGGCTTCGGCTTCCTTCCCGGCTTCGACGTGACGCCGGCGACGCTCGCCCTGGGCTTCGGGATCACGCTGCTGCTCGCGGTGGCGAGCGGCATCGTGCCGGCGCTACGGGCGGCGCGGCTGTCGATCGTCCAGGCGCTGCGGCACGTCGAATGAAGATCCCCTTCGTCTACAACCTCCGCAGCATCGGCCAGCGGCCGGTTTCGACCGCGATGACGGCGCTCGGCGTGAGCCTCGTGGTCGCCGTGTTCGTGGCGATGCTGGCGCTGGCCAACGGATTCCGCGCCGCCCTCGTGAAGACGGGCTCGCCCGGCAACGTGATCGTGCTGCGCCGCGGCGCGGCGAGCGAGATGGAGAGCGGGATCTCGCGCGAGAGCGAGCGCCTCATCGCCGCGGACCCGCGTATCGCCACGGGCGTGGCCGGCCGGCCGCTCGTCAGTCCCGAGGTGTTCGTCGTCATCAACATCCCGCGCGCGGTGGGGGAGGGCGTGAACAACGTTGTGGCGCGCGGCGTGAACGACGAGGCGTTCGCGGTCCGCAACATCCACATCGTGGCCGGGCGGAAGTTCGAGTCGGGCCGGAGCGAGATCATCATCGGGAAGAAGATCGTGCCGCGCTTCGCGCATACGGCGATCGGCGACACGCTGCGCTTCGCGACCCGCGACTGGCTGGTCGTGGGTCACTTCGAGGCTGGCGGATCGGCGCTCGAATCCGAGGTGTGGGGGGAGAACGAGCAGTTCATGCCGGTGTTCCGGGGCGAGGTGTTCCAGTCGGTGATCCTGCGGCTCACGGACCCCGCGGCCTTCGACGACCTCAAGCGCGCGCTCGAGGGCGATCAGCGGCTTACGGTCCAGGCGCAGCGGGAGTCGGCGTTCTACGCCGGGCAGTCCACGGTGCTCACCCGGATTCTCACGTTCCTCGCCGTGATGATCACGAGCGTCATGGCGGTCGGGGCGGTGTTCGGCGCGGTGAACACCATGTACGCCGCTGTCTCGTCGCGCACGCCCGAGATCGCGGTGCTGCTCACCCTCGGCTTCCCGCCGCGCAGCGTGCTCGCCTCGTTCCTCGCCGAGTCCGCCGCGATCGCGTTCCTGGGCGGCGTGGCGGGCGGTCTGCTCGCCCTGCCGATCAACGGGATCGTCACCAGCACGACGAACTGGAACTCGTTCAGCGAGGTCGCGTTCGCGTTCCGCGTGACCCCGGGCCTGCTCGTGGGCGGGGTGATCTTCGCGGTGGTGATGGGTGTGGTGGGGGGATTCTTCCCCGCGTGGCGAGCGGCGCGGTTGCAGGTCGTCCAAGCGCTGCGCTAGGGCCGGGGCGTGAAGCTGACCGCGCTCGCCGCCCATACGCCCGAAGCGGTGCGCGCGGCGCTCGCGGCCCGCGGCTGGGGTGAGCAGCCGGCGTGGCTCGCGGCCACCGGAGTACAGCCTCTCCTCGTCCTCCTCGACGACGTCTCCGATGCGGAGCGCGAGGCGCTGGTGCGATGGAGCACCAAAGCCGGCGCGGACGTGCTCACCGGTGACGGCTGGGCGTTGGTGGGCGGGACGGCGAGCCGGCTCGCGCCGTTGGCGCGCGCCGACCGCGTCCCCGCGGGTCTCGAGGGCTTGAGCGGGGAGGTGGCGCGCTTCCTCGCGGGCTACGTCGAGCCGCCGCGCGTGTGGCCGATCGCGGGCGCCGAGATCGCGCTCGATCGCCCGGCGCTGATCGGCATTCTCAACCTCACCCCGGACTCCTTTTCTGACGGCGGCCGGTTCACCACCCTCGAGCGAGCGATCGCGCACGCTGAGACCCTGAAAGCTGACGGCTGTCAGTTGATCGACGTCGGAGGCGAGTCGACCCGCCCGGGCGCGGCGCCCGTATCGGTCGCGGACGAGCTGGGACGGGTGATTCCCGTAGTCGAGCAGCTGGCGCGGCGCGGGCTCGGGCCTCTCTCGGTCGACACGCGCAAGAGCGAGGTCGCTCGCGCCGCGATCGCCGCCGGGGCGGCGGTCGTGAACGACGTCTCCGCAGGGGTCTTCGACCCGGAGCTGCCGCGGGTTGCCGCGCGCGAGGGGGTGGGGATGATCCTCATGCACATGCGGGGCACCCCGGACACGATGGACGGGCTCGCGACCTATGGCCACGTGGCGGCGGAGGTGGCGGGGGAGCTCCGCATGGCGGCCGAGCGGGCGCAAGCGGCCGGCGTGGCGCGGGAGCGGATCGTCCTCGACCCCGGGTTCGGGTTCGCGAAGACGCCGGAGCAGAACTTCCGGCTGCTCGACGAACTGGCGGCGGTCGTGGGGTTGGGCTATCCTGTAGCCGTCGGACCGTCTCGCAAGCGGTTCCTGGGTCACGCCACGGGGCGTCCCGTGGATGACCGCGATCGCGCGACGGCCGTGGCCTGCGCGCTCGCCTGGGAGCGGGGCGCGCGCCTGTTCCGGGTCCACGACGTCGCCCTCGCGCGCGAGGCGCTGACCGTGGCCAGCGCGACGACGAGCCCAACGTGAGCTTCGAGTCCTACCGGTTCCTGATCCCGCGGTTGTGGCCGGACGTGGTCGAGATCCTCCTCGTCGCGTTCGTGATCTACCGTTTCCTGCTCTTTCTGGTGGGGACGCGGGCGATCCAGATCGTCGTTGGCGTGATGATCCTCTCGGTCGCCTACTTCGCGGCGCTGTTTGCCAAGTTCCAGATGATCAGCTTCCTCCTGGGCGTCGTGTTCACGTACGGAGCGTTCGCGGCGGTGGTCGTATTCCAGCCCGAGCTCCGCAACGCGCTCGCGCGGCTGGGTCAGTCGCGCTTCATGCGCCGCTTCTCGCAGAGCGACCGGCAGTCGGTGGCCGAGGAGATCGCCGAGGCCGTGGACCGCCTGTCGCGCGCAGCGACCGGCGCGATCCTCGCTGTCGAAGGCGACATCGGCCTCGAGGAGTTCATCTCCTCGGGCGTGCCGATGGAGGCAAAGGTCTCGGCCGACCTCCTCACGACGATCTTCACTCCGTACTCGCCGCTGCACGACGGTGCGGTGCTGATCCGCGGCGACCGCATCATCGGGGCCGGATGCGTGCTTCCCCTCACCCAGTTCAAAGTCACCGACAAGTCGCTCGGCACGCGCCACCGCGCGGCGCTCGGGCTCTCGGAGGAGACCGACGCGACGGTGCTCGTGGTCTCCGAGGAGACGTCCACCATCTCGGTCGCGAGCCACGGCCTGCTGCACCGCCCCCTCACGCCCCAGCAGGTCCGCGACCTGTTGTCCGGCGCGATCTCGCACCTCGAAGGCGGCGAACGGCTTATCGCCTAGGATTGTCTCGCCCGGACCCCCCGGCTAAGTTTTTTTGCTTATGGATTTTAGGGCCCTGCCCGAGCGGCTGGCCCACGTGCGCACGGAAATCGCCCGGCGTCAGCAAGCTGGGGGATGGTCGCATCCGGTGACGCTCGTGGCCGTGACCAAAGGGTTCGGGCTCGACGCGGTGGAGGCGGCGCTCGCCGCAGGCCTCACCGAGCTGGGTGAGAACCGGGTGCAGGAGGCGCTGGCGAAGATCGACACGCCCATCGGGGCGCGCGCGGCCTGGCACATGATCGGCCATCTCCAGCGCAACAAGGCGAAGCAGATCCCGGGCCGGTTCGCCCTGGTGCACTCCGTGGATTCGGGTGAGCTCGCGGTGGAGCTGGAGCGGCGCGCCGTCGAACGGGGGGTCACGGTGCGGGTGCTGATCCAGGTGAACCTGGCGGGCGAGGCGCAGAAGAGCGGCTGTCCGCCGACCGAGGCGCCGGCGCTGGCGCGTGCAGTTGCCGGCCACGCCCACTTGAAGCTCGAGGGGCTCATGACGATGGCGCCGCTGACGGTCGACGAAACGGTCCAGCGCCGCACGTTTCGCGCGCTGCGCGCGTTGCGCGACGCGCTGCAGGAGGAGGGACTATGGCTACCGGCGCTCTCGATGGGGATGTCCAGCGACTACGGCGCGGCGGTCGAGGAGGGGGCGACGATGCTGCGCCTGGGGACCGTCCTGTTCGGGACGAGGGCGGCGTGAGCGAAGACGTCTTCCACCTGACGCCGCTCGACGTCCGCAAGCAGGAGTTCCGCCGGACGCTGCGGGGCTACGAGCCGCTCGGCGTCGAGGATTTCCGGATGCGCGTCGCCGACGAGCTGGAGCGGATCCTGCGAGAGCGCTCCGTGCTCGAGGAGCGGCTCGCCGCGCTCACCGACCAGTTGCGCGCGTTCCGTGAGCGCGAGCGCGCGATGAACGAGGCGCTCGTCGCCGCGCAGCAGCTGCGCGAGGACACGCGCACGGCGGCCCAGCGCGAGGCGCAGGTGATCGTGCGGGAGGCGGAGGCAGAAGCGCGCCGCATCATTGAGGAAGCGCGCACCGCCGAAGGCGATGTGCGGCGGCAGCTGGGGGAAGCGGAGCGGCAGTTCCAGGCCTACCTGGGCGGCTTCCGCGCCCTGCTCGAGCGTCAGATGGCGGAGCTCCGGGCGCTGGACGGTCCGCGCGAGGAATGATTGCCGAGGCGGTCCACGCCGTGCAGGCGCGGACGACGCTGGTTCCCGATGTGGCGATCATTCTCGGCACTGGATTGGGCGGCCTGGCCGAGGAGATGCACGTCGCGACGCGAGTCCCCTACCAGGAGATCCCCGGGTTTCCGCTCTCGACCGTCGAGAGCCACGCGGGACAGTTGCTGCTCGGGACGCTGGCGGACCGCCGCGTCGCGGCCATGCAGGGACGGTTCCACCGCTACGAAGGCTACACGCTCCAGCAGATCGCCTTCCCCGTGCGCGTGCTGCACGCGCTCGGCGCGCGGCTCCTGGTGGTGTCGAACGCCTGCGGCGG
>Ga0066683_10000167_pt1 | contig 16360 bp, 15 predicted proteins | sample GraSoiAngelo_132_FD_62296 | JGI IMG/M metagenome (GOLD analysis project Ga0066683, IMG submission 62296) | Grasslands soil microbial communities from the Angelo Coastal Reserve, California, USA - 14_0929_02_40cm | ecosystem: Environmental > Terrestrial > Soil > Grasslands | place: USA... | reverse complement strand
GAGGACCAGGGACGGACCGAGGACCAAGGACCAGGGACGGACCAAGGACCACGGACGGACCAAGAACTAAGCACCAAGGACCAAGGACCAGGACATGGATCCATCCATCCGTCTTTTGCGTGAGCTCGTCGCCATCAACTCGGTGAACCCGACGCTCGTGCCGGGGGCCCCCGGCGAGCACGCGGTCGCCGGGCTCGTTGCCGCCGAGATGCGGCGTTGCCATCTCGACGTGTCCGTCGAATCCATCGCCCCCGGCCGTCCCAACGTCGTCGGCGTCCTGGAAGGCCGGACGAAGGGGAAGGGCCGATCGCTGATGTTCTGCGGGCACACCGACACGGTCGGCGTCGCCGGGATGACCGATCCGTTCACGCCGGTTGAGCGCGGCGGACGACTCTACGGTCGCGGCGCGCAGGACATGAAGGGCGGCGTCGCGGCAATGATCGCCGCCGCCGCGGCGGTCGCCAACGGGGGAGGCCTCGCGTCGGGCCGCCTGATCGTTGCCGCCGTGGTCGACGAAGAGCATTCGAGCATCGGGGCGGACGCGCTCGTGAAAGCCTGGCGCGCTGACGCCGCGATCGTAACCGAGCCGACCAATCTTGATATTGCGGTGGGACACAAGGGCTTCGCATGGGTCGAGGTGGACGTGAAGGGCAGGGCGGCCCACGGCAGCCGTCCCGCGGAAGGTCAGGACGCGATTCTACGGCTCGGGCGCGTCCTCGCACGTCTCGAAGAGCTGGATGCGTCGCTGCAGGCGCGGCCCCCGCACGCGCTGGTCGGGACCGGCTCGCTGCACGCGTCCTTCGTCCAGGGCGGGAACGAGCTCAGCAGTTATCCGGATCGCGCGACGCTCCAGATGGAGCGACGCATCCTGCCGACCGAACCGGAGGGAACGGCGCTCGCCGAGGTCCAGCAGATTCTCGACGCCCTGGTCCGCGAAGACGCAACCTTTCGTGGAACCGCGAAGGCGATGTTCAGCCGGCCCGGCTACGAAGTGCCCGGCAATCATGAGTTGCCGCAGGCGCTGGCCGCCGCGATCGGGCGCGTCGGCGGTCAACCGCGTATCACGGGCGCCAGTTTCTGGACGGATGCCGCGATCCTCGGCCTCGCAGGCATCCCGTCGATCCTCTTTGGCCCTGGAGGCGCCGGCCTGCATTCCAACGAGGAGTACGTCAACGTCGCAGACGTCGTCATGTGCCGCGACACGTTGGTCGAGCTGGCGACACAGTGGATGGGGCGATTGCGCTAATCGAGCAATCGGGCAATCGACTTGAACGTGAACGCTGCGCACTACGCGCGATTCGTACAGCGCGCTGTCGGCTTACGCTACGCGGCCTTCCGTCATGCGATGCGGCGCGCCCTGACGAGGTGGGGTCGCGCGAGAACGTGTCGACGAGCGTTAGCGCGAACCGTGACTGTCGGGGGCGCCTCATTCAGTTGCCAGCCAGGTGATTCGTGTCCGCACGACGCACAGCGCAGCGAGATCCGCTGACGCTCGAAGTGCAACAAAGTGTCGTGCCCGTGCAGGCCGCAGAACACCTGACGCAGCCAATAGAACAAGCGACCGCCCAATCCGTCCGCCTGAGCTTGGTCGGCGATCGTGCGCATCCCGTGGTGCGACGCGATCGAATGGGCGTGATTCGTGACCATCGTTCCTGCTCCTCCAGAGCTAGCCTTCCTTTTCCTAAGGACGCTGCCAGCCAGCTTGCGGTTCAGGTATGTTCAAAACTTGTGCCGCGCGACGCGTTGTGGTCCTGATCAAATGCTGAGCTACGGGAATTTTACCCACGCTCCTCGAAGATACTGCGGATGACGAACATCACGTTCGCCGGCCGCTCGCCGAGCCGTCGCATGAAATACGGAAACCATTCGCGTCCGAACGGAATGTACACGCGGACGCCGTAACCCGCCTTCTTCAGCATCGTCTGCAGATCGCGGCGGATGCCGTAGAGGAGCTGGAATTCGAATCGATCGGGCGCGATGTTCTGCTCGCGCGCCCACTGTCGCGCGAGATCGATCATCGCGGGATCGTGCGTGGCGATTGCCGCGTGGTGCCCGTCGGTGATCAGCGTCTTCAGCATGCGCGCGTACGCGGCGTCGACGTCCGCCTTCTTCTGATGCGCCACGGTCTTCGGTTCCTGGTATGCGCCCTTGACGAGGCGGACGCGCGCGCCGAGCGCGTTGACGCGCTGCAGGTCCTGCTCGCTGCGATACAGCGCCGACTGCAGCACGACGCCGATCTGCCGGTAGCCGTGCCGCCACAACGTCTCGAAGATCTCGATCGTCACCTCGCTGTACGGCGAGCTCTCCATGTCGATGCGGACGAAGAACCCGGCCGGCTCGGCGCGCTCGAGGATCTTGCGCAGGTTGTCGACGGCGCTCGCCTTGTCCACGTCGAGACCGAGCTGCGTCAGCTTCACCGAGATGTTGCGTTCGATGCCGGATCCGACGATCGCGTCGACGAGCGCCACGTACTCGCGCGTGGCGGCATCGGCCTGGACGAGACTGGTGACGCTCTCGCCGAGCAGATCGAGCGTGACACCCATTCCCAGGGCCTCCACGGCGCGCGCGGCGTCGATCGCGTCGGCGATGGTCTCGCCCGCGATGAAGCGGCGCGCGAAGCTCGATGCCTTGCGCATGCCGTATCGCGACGCCAGTTTCTTGAGGGTGCCGCTTTGTGCGAGGAGGTGGAAGAGAGCTTTGGATGCGCCGCCGAGCATCAATGAGTCCGGCCGGTGGTCACGAGCAGGTGCTCGATCGTCCGCGCGTAGTATCGGAGCACCGTGCGCTCTCGCACACGGAAGCGGCCGGCTTCGGCGACCACGATGCCGCGTGTCTCGAGCGGCTCGACCGCCTCCTCGACCGTCTGTCGTCCGCTCGTGACGCCGAGGTTGGCATGCCGCGCGGCGAGCTCTTCGATCAGCCGATCGATCCGCGCCTCCAGATCGGGGCGGGTGATCGACGGCCGCATCGCCGCGGCGAACAGCGCGGTCGGCAGCACCTTGTAGAGCGCGCCCGTGCGCGCGCGCACGAGGCGGGCGAGCTCCAGCACGTCGCTGCGCGAGTGGACGTCGCGGTCGCCGGCGGAAATCGGCGCGCCGAAGGTGACGAACGCCCGGGACCGGTACCCGACCGCGTAGCGGACCATCTCGGCGACCTCGCGCCCGAACGCGCGTTGCCGCTTCTTCACGCTCTGATGCGCGAGGATGTGATCCTCGAGCACGAGGTCGTACGCGACGGCGACCGGGATGATGACGAGATCCGCCCGGTCGGCGCTGAGCGCCGCGTTGAACAGCCCGGTCTTTGCGGCCTTCAGCTCGCCGCTGTAGCTGCGGCCGCCTTCAGGATAGAAGAACAGATCGTGCTTCTTCAGGATCTCGGAGACGTAGGCCTTCAGCGTGATCAAGTACCCGGGATCCTTCGTGTTGCGGCGGATCGGGATCGCGCCGGTCACGTGCTTGTGGATCAGGCCGAGCGGGCCGCCGAACAGGTTGATGCCGGCCGCGATGAGCGGCGGACGGATGCCGTTGTCGTCGAGCACGAGTGGCTCGACCAGATAATCGGTGTGGCTCTTGTGATTCGATGCGTACACGATGCGGTGCGCCCGCACCGCGGCGGTGACGTAGTGCAGGTTTTCGTGCTTGCGCTCGATCTTGCGGAGAATCGGATAGAGCGGATGCTGGAGCGCCCTGTAGAACTTGTGCCGCTGGGTCGTGCGCAGCTCGTCGAGGTATCCGTGAATCCGTTCGCGGGCCTGCGCACCGCTTTCACCGTAGCCGCCGCGGAGGTATTTGAGGACCTCCTCGTGCGCCATGACGGCCTGGGAAATATCGTCCTGCATTCGTCGAGCCGAATCGGACTATAGCACGATAGCTCAACTCTCAACCCTCAACGCTCAACTCTCATATCAGTTCTCAACGCTCAACTCTCATATCAGTCTGAGCCTTGAGCCTTGAGCCTTGAGCGTTGAGAGCTGAGCACTGAGCCTTGAGAGTTGAGAGTTGAAGGCTCAGAGGGCTTTCGCCACGGCGTCAGCGAACTCCATGGTCGATGCCGTGCCGCCGAGGTCTCGCGTGCGCACCGTTCCCGTGGTCAGCACGGTGCCGAGCGCCTGCATGATGCGATCGGCGGCGGCCGGTTCGTCGATGTGGCGCAGCATCAGCACCGCCGACAGCAGCAGAGCGGTCGGGTTCGCGAGGTTCTTGCCCGCGATGTCGGGCGCGCTCCCGTGAACCGCTTCGAACACGCCGATCTCCGTGCCCAGATTCGCGGCGCCGACCACGCCGAGCCCTCCGACCAGGCCGGCGCACAGATCCGAGACGATATCGCCGTACAGATTTGGCAGCACCAGCACGTCGAACTGCCCCGGGCTCATCACCAGTTGCATACAGGCGGCGTCGACGATGCGCTCGTCGTACGTGATGTCGGTGTACTCGCGCGCCACGCGGCGGACGCTCTCGAGGAACAGACCGTCGCTGAGCTTCATGATGTTCGCCTTGTGAATCGACGTGACCTTCCTGCGGCTGTTCCGACGCGCGTGCAGGAACGCGAAGTGTGCGATGCGCGTCGACGCGCGCTCGGTGATGATCTTCAGGCTTTCGACAACGCCCGGCACGACTTCGTGCTCGAGGCCTGCATAGAGATCCTCGGTGTTCTCCCGCACGATGACGAGATCGACGCCGTGAAACTTCGCGTCGACGCCGGGCAGGTTCCACACCGGCCGCAGGTTCGCGTACAGATCGAGCGCTTTCCGCAGGCCGACGTTCACGCTCGTGAACCCCTGCGCGATCGGCGTCGTCACCGGCCCCTTGAGGGCAACCTTGTTCCGGCGAATGGAGTCGATGAGCGCCACCGGCAGCGTCTGGCCGGAGCGCTCGAAGGCGAGGAGGCCGGCCGGGTGCTCCTCCCATTCGATCGCGACGCCGGACGCGTTCAGGATGCGGACGACTGCTTCGGTGACTTCAGGCCCGATGCCGTCGCCGGGAATCAATGTGACGGTGTGTGTCATCGCCTAAAACCACACCACGAAAAGCACGAAACACACGAAAAGCACGAAACAGATCCATTTTGTTTCATGTCTTTCGTGTTTTCGTGGTTTTCGTGTCTTTCGTGGCGACGCGGCCATCACTCGCGGACGTACCAGCACAACAGGACGAGCCCGAGACCGATGTTGACCGCTATCAGGGTGGTGATGAACCCGCCCGCGGCGGGCAGCGTGGACGCGAAGGCGACGAGCAGCATGACGGACGCGATGGCGGCGCGCGGCACGAAGGCAGGGGGCGGCGGCCCCATGAACTTCATGACGAACAGGCCGACGACGGTCACGATGCCGCAGCCGTAGGAAATCGTATCGACGCGCCAGAACAGGTTGCCGAACCGCTCGTTGATCAGAGCGCTGAGCCACAGGACCAGCGCCACCAGCGTCGCGTATCGGACGAGGATCATCCTCTCATTATAATTGGCGCCTTGCAGGCACCCCGGATTCCGGAGCTGGAGGCAATCACCGCGCGCGTCCACGCGGCGCTCCTGGGCGATCACGCCGACGCGCCGGAGCATGCTGACGGCGCCGGACGTGCCGTCGGCGCGATCGAACCCGCTGGGCTCACCTTCCTGCTGCGTCAATACCTCAGTACCGACCGCGAGGACCTCCGCGACGCTCTCGGCGGTGCGCTCGCGCAGGCCCTTGCGTCCGCGGCGACCGAACCGACTGTCATCGGCCGTGCCGCCTGGCTCGCGTTGTTTGTCGAAGTGGCCGCGCTCGCCGACGACGAGCGGATCCTTGCCGCGGTCGGCGAGCTGGTCGGCGGCCTTCGCGCCGACTGGCCGGCGATGACGCGTGTAGACGAGGCCGCGGCGTCGGTCGACGCATGTCTGCGCGCCGCAGACCTGTGCGATCCGCACGATCTGGTGCCCGCTGCCGTCGACCAGCTCGAGCGCATCGTCAGTGGCGCCTACCGGCCGGGCGGCGGCCTGGCGCACGAGACGGACGGACCGCAACGCGCTCGGGGCGGACAGTCCGTGCGCGCCGGGCTCGCGGACCACGTGCGCGCAGCGTCGGCGTTGCTGACGGCGTTCGAGATCACCGGCCGCCTGCCGTACTCGATGCTGGCCGAAGAGCTGATGCAGCTCTCGCTGCGCGAGCTGTTGGACGAAGGCGGCGACGATCTTGTCGGGCACTGCGAGGCGGCGCGCGTGCTGTGCCGCCTGGCCGCGCTGCACGACGACCCGGCGTACCGCGGCGCCGCCGTGATCGCAACCGACGCGCGCTATCGCGACGACGCGGCACGAATCCTGGCCGCCCAGTCCCCGCGCGCGCTCGCCGCGTCCCCCGCCCACGCCGCCGCGTACGGCCTCGCGCTCCTCGACTTACGATGAGACTGCAGATTTCAGATTCAGATTGCCGATTGATTGCAGGATTGAGCGCGCGGGCAGAATCTGAATTAGAATCTGCAATCGAAATAATCGCAATCTGCAATTGAAATCTGAAATCTGAAATCTGCAATTAATCTGCAATCAACAATCTGCAATCTCATCATTCTTTATGCCCATTGATCGCGCGTCGCTCGTTCCTGCGCTGAAGAACATCGCCACGCGGCTGCGGATCGACTCGGCCCGCGCGACGTCGGAAGCCGGCAGCGGACATCCGACGAGCTGCTTCTCGATGGCGGAAATCATGGCCGCGCTGTTCTTCGCCGAGATGCGGTTCGACCCGAAAGACCCGAAGAATCCCGACAGCGATCGGTTCGTGCTGTCCAAGGGGCACGCCGCGCCGATTCTTTACGCCGCGTGGGCCGAAGCGGGCGCCTTCCATCGAGCGGACCTCCTGAAGCTGCGTCGGCTCGATTCCGATCTCGAGGGGCATCCGACGCCGCGGCTGCCGTTCATCGACGTGGCGACCGGATCGCTCGGCCAGGGGATTTGCGCGGCGGTCGGCACCGCGCTGAACGCCAGGCGGATCCAGTCGGCATACCGCACGTACGTGTTGCTCGGCGACGGCGAGTCTGCGGAAGGGTCGGTGTGGGAAGCGGCCAACGTCGCGTCGATGGACCGGCTCGACAGCCTCTGCGGCCTCACCGACGTCAACGGGCTCGGCCAGAGCCGGCCGACGATGTGGCAGCATGACATGGAGCAGTTCGAGCGCCGCTGGCGCGCGTTCGGCTGGCACGCGATCGTCATCGACGGCCACGACCTGACGGCGATTCTCGACGCGCTCGACGAGGCGCGCAAGATCAAGCGACAGCCGACGATGATCCTCGCCCGCACCATCAAGGGCAAGGGCGTCTCGTTTGTCGAGGGGAAGGACGGCTGGCACGGCAAGCCATTCAAGAAGGGCGAAGAGCTCGATCGTGCGGTCGCGGAGCTCGAGAAGCAGTTCGTGCCGGTCCCGGACGGCGGCCCCGCAGCGAACCTTTCGAGCCAGATTCCGAAGCCCCAGTCCACATCGCGCCCCGTCGTGACGCCGAAACCGGTCGCCCCGCCCGCCTACACGATGGGCGAGCAGGTGGCCACGCGGGAGGCGTACGGATCGGCCATCGCCAAGCTCGGCGAAGCCGACCCGCGTGTGGTGGCGCTCGACGCCGACGTCAAGAATTCGACGTTCAGCGACCGGTTCGAGAAGGCGTTCCCCGATCGTTTCTACGAGAATTTCATCGCCGAGCAGGTGATGGTCGGCGCGGCGATGGGGATGGCGGCGCGCGGCGCGATTCCGTTTCCGTCGACGTTCGCGTGCTTCCTGGCGCGCGCGGCTGATTTCATCCGCATGGCGGCAATCAGCAACGTCAACATCAAGCTCGCCGGCTCGCACGCGGGTGTGTCGATCGGAGAGGACGGACCCTCGCAGATGGCGCTCGAGGATCTGGCGATGTGCCGCACGCAGCCCGGCTGTGCGGTGCTCTATCCGTGCGACGCGGTGAGCGCCGAGCGCCTCGTCGCCCTCGCCGCGTATCATCCGGGTCTGGCGTATATCCGCATGAGCCGCCCGAAGACGCCGGTGATCTACTCGAACGAGGAAACGTTCGCCGTCGGCGGGCTGAAAGTACTGCGTGAGAGCGGAGAGGACGCGGTGACGGTGATCGGCGCCGGCGTCACCGTGTTCGAGGCGCTCAAGGCATACGACCAGCTCAGAGCCGGCGGCACGTCGATTCGCGTCATCGATCTCTATTCGGTCGCGCCGGTCGATCGCGCCGGCCTCATCAGCGCGGGCCGCGCCACCGGTGGACATCTGATCACCGTCGAGGATCACTACGCAGCCGGCGGCATCGGTGACGCCGTGGACGAAGCGGTCGCCGGCGCCGGCCTCACCGTCCATCGGCTCGCCGTCCGCGAGATCCCCCGCAGCGGCAGGCCCGAGGAACTGCTCGATCGCTTCGGTATCTCCGCGACGCACATCGTCGACGCAGTGCGCGCCGTCGCCGGAAAATCCGTCGGCGCGAACCGATAGATACCGCGAATCGGGTAATCGAGTAATCGGGTAATCGAGTAATTGTATTGCGAAACTGCGATTCAATCGCCCAATCCAATTACCCGATTACCCGATTACCAGATTTACCTGATGCCCCGTCCGGCTTGTCGACGACCCTTCATCCGCTTCTTCATCTCCGCCCGCATCGTCTGCAGCTGTGCCTTCTGATCGGCGGTCAGGATCTGCACGAACTCGGCGAACGCGCGCGCGCGGGCGACAGCCATGTCCGCTTCGACGGCACCGGCCTCCGCGCTGCGTTGTCGGACGAGCCCTTCATCGACTGCATCGGCGGTCACGGCGTCTTCCAGCGCCTCATGTGCCGTCCGGACGCGATCGGCGATGGCCTTCCACTCTCCTTTGTGCGACTCAACGATGCTCTTGACCTGATCTTTCTGCTCGTCGGTCAGGCCAAGACGCGGGCCGAACATCGGCAGCATGCCCATCGGTCCGCCCGGCCCGCCGGGTCCCATCGGGCCGCCGCGTCCACCGGGCCCGCCGGGACCCATGCCGCGGCCCCTAAACGGACGAGGGTCCTGGTTCGTATTCTGATCTTGAGCGCGGGCGTAGACGCCTGCGGTGACGCCGAGCGCGACCAGGCTCGCGCCAACTCCGAGGGCGATGCGTCTGACGGTCGTGGTCATGAGATTCTCCTTGTTGGGCTGCCCGCCTTTGCGACGGCTGCGGCGGGCCGGACGCTTCGGCCGTGATGCTGGTGCCGCAGTAATCAGTTTGACCGGCATACGGTGACGAGGACATGGACAAACGGTGACAAATCGGTGACTCCGCGCGTCCTCGTGGTCGAGGATGAACCCAACATTCGCGAGCTCGTGTGCCTGCATCTGGGCCTGGAAGGGTACGCATGCGAAGGCCTGGCCGATGGTCGGACGGCGCTCAAACGCGCTGAGAGCGAGCGCTTCGACTTGCTGGTGCTGGACGTGATGATTCCCGGAATCGATGGCCTGGCGTTGTGCCGGGCGGTCCGGAACGGGCGCACGAACCAGGACGTGCCCATCCTCATGTTGACCGCGCGGCGTGAGGAGTCGGACAAAGTGATCGGGCTCGAGAGCGGCGCCGACGACTACATGACCAAGCCGTTCGGCATCCGCGAGCTTGTCGCCCGGGCGCGCGCGTTGCTCCGGCGTCCGCGGCAGACGGCGGCGGACGCGCCGCTGCCGGCCGCCGACGGCGGCGAGGCGGTCCGGATCCACGGCATCGACATCGATCCGGCGCGGCGCCGCGTACGGATAGAAGGGCGAGACGTGGAGCTCACCGATCAGGAATTCCGCCTGCTGTATCTCTTCGCCACGCACGCGGGCATCGTCTTCAGCCGCGAAGCGCTGCTCACGAAGATCTGGCGCGGCGACACCTACGTCACCGTGCGCAGCGTGGATACGCTCGTGAAGCGGCTGCGACGGCGGATCGAGTCCGATCCCGCGCAGCCGAAGTTTCTGCTCACGGTCTGGGGCGTCGGCTACAAATTTGCGGACCTGTAGGAATGCGAAAGTGCGAAGTGCGACTTCAGACTTCAGACTTCAGACTTCAGACTTGCAATTGTTCAGTCCATGTCCGGGATTGGAGGCAGAGCCCGTTTGTGCTCGCTCGAGCGCGTGAGCCGTTCGATGCGCATCGCGAGCGCCGGCGACACCCCCTGCGGGCCTTCGTCGAGGTAACGCTCCAGCTCGGCGTAGGTGAAGCCCATTTCCTCTTCGTCGATCTGACCCATCCAGAGCCCCGCGCTCGGCCTGCGCTCGATGATCGGCGACGGTACGTGCAGCTCCCGCGCGACGCCGCGAACTTCGCTCTTCACGAGGTGCCCGATCGGCAGCAGGTCGACGCCGCCGTCGCCGTGCTTCGTGAAGTACCCGATGGCGATCTCCGAGCGGTTGCCGGTGCCGGCCACCAGATAGTTGAGGCTGTTCGCCAGGAAATACACCGTCGTCATCCGCAGCCGCGGCTTGACGTTCGCGAGCGGAAGACCTCCGGCGGGCGTTGTCCCGCGCGTCTGCTCGGGCAATCTCTGAAGCGCCGCCTGAGCGTCGGCAATCAACCTGTCGTACGCCGGCGCCAGATCGATTCGAACCGTTGCCAGCGAGAAGTGCTTCGCGACGATTGCGGCATCGTGCTCGTCCTGCGGGTCGCTGTGACACGGCAGGACCGCACCAAGCACCGCGCCGGGGGCGGCCAGTTGCGCCAGCCGCGCGACGACGGCCGAATCCAGCCCGCCGCTCAGCCCCACCAGGAATCCCCGCGCGCCGGCCGTCACGAGTTGACGCCTCATCCATCCAGCGATCCGCTCAGCCGTCGGCATGCGCTGCATTCTAGACGAAGCGTGGGAGCGTCGATTTGTCTATGACGGACCACGACGCGTCGGCCCGGGCCGTTTTCAGTTTACGGACGACGGCCGACTGCATAGACTCGGGCACGTAATGTTCGGCCTTTCCGTCTTCTCGCTCTTCCTGTTGGCCGCCCAGGGTTCCTCGACCGGCGGCTGGCGTATCACGGGACGGGTCGCGGATGCCGTCTCTGGAGCGCCGATCAGTGGCGCGCGCGTGACGCTCACGATGGTCGTCGACGTACCGGGAGGAACCTTCGGGCGCCGGCCGCGTCAATCGATCACCGACGCTGACGGCGCATTCGCGTTCGACGGCCTCGAGCTGGCGCAATACATTCTCGACATCGAGAAGACCGGCTTCGCTTCCTACCCGGACGTGCTTGGAGATGGACCGCCGGAGCGTCTGACGGTCGACACCATGAGAAGGAGCGCATCGTTCATGCCGATGATGGCCATGGCCGACGACGACGGGACGTTCACCATCGGCGAAGTTGCTCCCGGAACGTACCACATCAATGCGACCGCGAACGCGGCTGGACCAGCCGGTGGAATTGGCGCGGCATCGTTTGGGTTTGTTGAAGCCTTCGATGGCGGGGTCGACGGGACTCGAACCCGATTCGCGGTGTCTGGCGCGCCATCCGGCCCGGGGACCATCACGGTCAGTTCCGCCGACCTCACCGGGCTGACAGTCGTCGCCAATCGCAGATAGCTTGCGGACCAGTGACGGCCTGAGAACGGAACGCGAGACAACAACCAACGTCACGAGGCAGTTCCGCTGCGCGCGTCTATACAGATTGACGCCAGCGGGAAGGCGATAGCTCCACAACGCGTTCAATCGGAACAGAGAGCGCTCGATTCGAATGGTCGCTCCGGGAATGTCCGGTTACGAGAAGTCGCGTCCTATCGAACAACCTGCGCATGACGATGACACGGCACCAGATCGACCTTTCTCGCCAGCCACCAAACGCGTATTCGCTCCCGACGGATCGGGCCGCAACCACTCGCTGGGCGGGCCGCAGAGTCGAATATTCGCGACGTCGACGTTGCCGCCGTGCGGTTGAAAGAAGACCGTCGGAGACGAACCGGCGAAGGCGCGGAACTCGTTGATCATGTGTGCCTGGTCGTAGAAACCAACTGCCGAGGACAGCGAGGCCCAGCGCGACACGTCCGTAGACAGCAGTGCGTGCACGAGCGTCTGAAAGCGAGTGATGCGCGCAGACAGCTTCGGCGGTATCCCGGCGGCGGCACGGAATCGACGGGCGAACTGTTGCCGGCTCAGGCCGTGGCTCCGCGACATGTCATTGATGCTGACGCGTCCGCCGCTCATCTGGACGAGCCGAACCGCCGTCCTCGGTCCGACAGTCTCCGAGTTCGAATGGATTAGACATCGGCGAGCGTCAACGGGCGGGGAGTCGTGCCGTCGATGTCGGTGAAGCCGTACTCCTTCGCGAGAGCCGCCGCCACGAGGACCTTTCCTGTATGGCGCAGCGCATCAGGATCCATTGCGAGGGCGACAACCGCCCGTCCAATGAATTCCGGGGATTCAGAGTTGGTCAGGTCCAGCCATTGAGCGGATTCCATGACCTTTTCCGTCCGGACCAGTCCCGGGTACAGCGACACAGCCGTCACCCCGTGCTGCCGCAGCTCTACGGACATGTCTGCCGTCAGCTTGTCGGTCGCGGCCTTCGCGGCGCCGTACGCCACGTTGCCAATGCGCTTCTGCGCGGCCCAGAACGAAATATTGACGATCAAGCCGTGATGTTGCGCGATCATCGATGGTGCGACGAGCTGGCTGGCGTAATAGTGGGCGCGAACGCCGGCGCCGAACATCGCATCCCACCGCCACAAGGGCTGCTCCCAGAACGGCTTCGGCCAGGTGAACTCGCCGTCCTCAACCATCCGCTCGTAGCCACCCCAGACGTTGTTCACAAGAAGATCGACGTGGCCGGCTTCGGTGAGAACCCGGCGGAACGCCGCGTCAACTTCGGCGTCCACGCGATGATCGCAGCAGAGCGCGGTGCCGAGACCGTTCATGTCGCGAAGGTCCTGCTCCGACCGGCCGGTCGCGTACACCTTCGCACCTGCGCTGGCGAGCTCGCGCGCAATGCCTCGACCGACGCCTCTGCTGGCGCCGGTCACAATGGCCACTTTGCCGTGCAGTGTCTGCATCATGCGACTCTACGACGCTGGAAGTGGGCGTGTATTGGAAAAATGGAACTCACGGACGCATCTGCGCACAGATGCTGGCGATCATCGGCTGCATCCGAATGAGTTTGCCACGTTCTCAGTATCAGATCGACGCTCGGGTGAACAGGTCGAGCATCTCCGCCGCGGACGGCGGCTGCAGGATGTAACGGGTCGCGAAGTCTTCTGGCCATTGAATGGCCGGGCGATACTGTTCCGGCACACGCGCTGTGCGTTCTGCCCGCCAGGTGCTCGAGCACGGCGACCTCGCCGTTCCCGTAGATGAAGTCCACGGGAAACGGCAGATTCAGCAGGCATTGCATCGTCTCGCGTGCCATTGGACCTGGCAGCACGTCGCCGCCAACCACGATGTGATCGACGGCCGCTTCGCGCACCTGTTCGAGAACGGCTTCAAGTGCCGGCAGGTTGCCGTGAATGTCGTAGAGGGCGGCCACGCGAGCGACCGACGTGTTCATGTTCGATGATCTGCGGCGACGGTGTTAGATCGTCCCTACTTCTTCGGCGGCTGCTGGGTGCGTGCCGTTGACGGAGGCACGTGTCCTTTTACTCGCATGTAGACGACGATGTTACCGTAGTGCTCGTTGTTGTGGGCAACGTTGAACATCAGCACGGCGCCGCGAACCGTCTTCGCCGCCGCCTGGCCGACACCAGGACCGACCGTGATCGACTGCATGTAGTTGGAATCGGTGGTCGCCCTGTAGGCCTTATCGCAGTAGGCAAGGGAATCGTTCAGCGCCTTGACGAGCGCGGCCTTGTCAGTGACCTTCTCGCCTCCTGATTGCCTCGACTACAAGAATGACCAGATGAGGCTGATCGAGCGGCTGTCCCATTTCATCCAAGGGATCATGCTGGTCACCGACTCCCCGCCCGGCGATCTCGAGCCGCTTCTGACGAGGACCCTTCGCCCTCACCGTCGCCGCCGGATCGCTCGCAGGATGCGCGTTTTTTCGTCGCCATCATTCCGGCGGGCCGTGCTGCCGCGATCTCGCCGATGAGCGCGCTGCGCACCTAGTAGGGACCAGACCGCACATCTGGTCGTTTGGTCATTTAACTACAGCCACGTACGCCAACCGAATCGACCGCGCCTCCGTCTAACCGTTGTCACCGCAAGGTGGGAGCCGATGCCCGATCGCAATCGGGAAGCCAAGTACTACCGATTGACTGCTGCCGGAAAGAAACGGTTGGCGAGCGAGCACTCGAAGTGGCGACAGCTCGCCCGGGCGATCGGCCTCCTCATGGAACCCGCTCAATAGGCAGGGACTCTCATGCGCGACCTCCGCTTCTGGCGCTGGCGCAAAGCCGAGGAGGAGGACCTCGATCGCGAGCTTGAGACCCACCTCGAACTCGCGACTGACGAGCGCATCGAGGCGGGTCTCCCGCGGCGTGATGCGCAGCTCGCGGCGCGCCGTGAATTTGGCAGCGTCGCATTGACCAAAGAGGAGTTGAGGGACATGCGGCCAGGAGCAGCATTTGAGCGCGTGTGGCAGGAGACGCGGTTCGCGGGGCGCCGGCTGTTGCGGAGTCCGGCCTTCACCGTGGCGACGGTGTTGACGCTCGCCCTCGCCATTGCGGCGAACGCGTCGATTTTTGCTGTCGTGCATCGGGTCGTGCTGAACCCTCTGCCATACGCAAATTCTGACCGGCTGGTTGCGCTGGAATTCAGCATGCCAATCCGCAACGTTTCGAAGATCCGATATTTGCCTCTCGTCGCGTGAACATGGCGCCCCGGCTTGACGCCATGAGCTACGTGATCCGTACCGCCCCGGCACCGGGCGCGCTGACCGAACTGATACGCCGCGCGATTGGTGAGGTCGATGCGAACCTTGCCCTCGCGCAGGTGCGCACGTTGCAAGACACCCTCGACCGTGCTGCGGCGCAGATGGCGTTCACGATGGTGCTGCTGGCGATTGCGGCCGGCGTGTCGCTGATGCTCGGGGTCATCGGTATCTATGGCGCCATGTCCTACATCGTCAGTCAGCGCACGGCTGAAATTGGTGTCCGCCTCGCGCTCGGCGCAGAACCGGGAAGTGTTGCGTGGATGGTCGTGCGGCAAGGAGGCATCGTCGCCTTCGCCGGTATCATCGTCGGGCTCGCGACGGCATTCGCCGGCAGTCGGCTGATCGCATCGCTCCTGTACGGCGTCGGCCCGCGCGATCCTGGCGTGTTTGCCGGGACGACGCTGCTCCTGTTTGTCGTCGTGCTTCTCGCCTGCTGGTTGCCCGCGCGCCGGGCCGCGCGTCTCAGTCCGCTTGAGGCGCTTCGTACGGAATAGGAAGTGAGCTCGTGGGAATCCCGCTCTGGCTTCGCCCGTGGCGCAACAGACGTGAGTTGGAAGAGGACCTCGCCCGTGAGATCGAGACACATTTGGCGCTCGCTCGCGAAGAGCAACGGGAGGGCGGTCTCTTAACCGATGATGCTCGGCACGCGGCGTACAAGCAATTCGGCAACGTCACGTACCTGAGAGAGGAGATGCGCGAGATGTGGGGCTGGATGTGGCTCGAGCGACTGGTTCAGGACACGCGCTACGCGCTTCGCATGATGCGCAAGAATCCGGGCTTTGCGGCGATCGCTGTTCTCACGCTGGCTCTCGGGATCGGCGCGAACACGGCCATCTTCAGCGTGGTCGATCACATCTTCTTCCGTCCATTCGCGTACCAACACCCTGACCAGCTGGCGGCCGTCCACGAAGTCGTTCGCTTCAGCGGGGCCACACGGCCCGCACCTGTCAATCTGGCGCACTTTCAGGAATGGCGACGCCACTGGAACGCTGTTGAAGACCTGGCCGTGATCGGCGGACTGCGGATGAGCCTCACCGGTGCTGGCGAGCCAGAACGCTTGCAGACGATGAGGGTGTCCGCGAACCTCTTTTCATTGCTCGGCGTGAAGCCTCAGTTGGGACGAAGTTTTTCGCTCGAAGAAGATCAACGCGGCCGCGACCATGTCGTTCTCCTGAGCGACGACCTTTGGCGCCGGCGCTTCAACGCCGAACCCAGCGTTGTTGGTCGCACGATCGCGCTCAACAGCGAACCGTACGAAATCGTTGGCGTCCTCCCGCCCTTCTCATTCCCGAAGGTCAGCGAGCTCTTCCCCATCGCCATTGCCACGACGTCGACGCCGCAGATCTGGAAGCCCTTGGGGCCCTCGCCGGAGGAACTCGACGGCGGCGGCTTCAATTTCGCGTGCATCGCGCGACTGAGACCAGGCGTTTCCGTCGCGCAGGCGCGCTCGGCGCTCAATGCGCTGCAGGAAACGCTGCCGCGGCGTCCGCCTGGGGCGACCTTACAGGCGAACCTTGTTCCGCTCGAGGATCAAGTCGCGGGACGCGTGCGGAGCGGTTTGACGCTCATGTGGGCGGCCGTCGGCGC
>Ga0066683_10000164_pt1 | contig 16399 bp, 16 predicted proteins | sample GraSoiAngelo_132_FD_62296 | JGI IMG/M metagenome (GOLD analysis project Ga0066683, IMG submission 62296) | Grasslands soil microbial communities from the Angelo Coastal Reserve, California, USA - 14_0929_02_40cm | ecosystem: Environmental > Terrestrial > Soil > Grasslands | place: USA... | reverse complement strand
CACTACTAAGCACCGCTAGTACCATCTGACGATAGTATCGCTCAAACCGGCGGCCAGCGCGCCTGTGCGTACCAGGCAAGGACGGGTGAGATGAGCGGCAGCCATCGATCGGTGACGAGGAGCGCGCCCATTGCCACAAGGAACGCGCCAGACACGGCTTGAGCAGTCGCTGGCGCTCGTCGTACTCGCTGCAGCCAGGCGCGAACCCTGGGCACGGACAGACTGAGAGCAACAAATGGAAGCGCAAGCCCGAGGCTGTAGGCGGCAAGAAGCCCAACACCCTGGTCGAGGGCGGCCGTACTGCTCGCCAGGGTCAGGATCGCCGCCAGAACCGGCCCGACACATGGCGTCCATGTGATCGCAAAGGCGGCCCCCAGCACAGGAGCAGTCCAGAGTCTCCCGCCGGCGGACCATCGGCTCCAATCGCCTCCCCGACTCAGGATCGAGATACGACCTTCGAGCAGCAGAACCAAACCCAGCATGAGTACGAAGACTCCAGCGATGCGCGCAGCCGGGAGTCGGTAGGTCAGCAGCAGTGAGCCGAGCACTGAGGCGCTGGCCCCGAGGGCGATGAACACGAGCGAGAACCCGGCCACGAAGAGTAGGGCGGCCGCAATCGTCCTCCCGCGCTTTGCTTCCAAATCGCTGGCGGACAGCCCAGTCAGGTAGCCCAGATAACCGGGCAGAAGCGGCAAACAGCATGGTGATGTGATGGAAATAACCCCCGCCCCGAAAGCCACGGCGAGGTTTATGAGGTTCACTGATCCATCATCCTAGCTCGGGTACTATCGGCGGATAGTAATGCCGCTCAGGATCTTGGTTTTGGTAGTTGGGGTCGTCGTTGCCGCGGTGCTCCTGGCCGCGTTGGGGTGGGGCCTACTCCATCCAGCCAATCAGGTGGCCGGCACTCTGGTCGGACGATCAGCACCGCCCCTGACCATCACCACCTTAGACGGGCGCGAGCTGGATCTTGCGAACCTCCGCGGAACGCCATCCGTGATCAATTTTTGGGCGTCCTGGTGCGTTCCCTGCAAGGAGGAAGCGCCAGTGCTCAACGCCGCGGCCCGGGCATACGCGGGGCGGCTGGCGTTCGTAGGAGTGGACATCCAGGACAGCGATTCGGCCGCGCGCTCTTATCAGGCGGAGGTAATGAGTCCCTATCCCGTGGGTCCAACGACCAAGGGCAGCTACACCGATTGGGGTGTTACCAAGCCACCAGAGACATTCATCGTCGACCGAAACGGCATCGTCATTGCGAGAATCTTGGGGCCGGTGGATCGGCAACGACTCGAGGTTTACATAAGCCAGTTGGCGCCATGAAGGGATGGACTCGTTGGTTCCCGATAGCTGCGTGGGTATTTGCTTCGATTGCAGCAGTGTTCGTGGGAGGCAGGTTCCTTCTCACGCCAGTCGAGGGCGAAGTGTTGGTCATGGCCAGTGCTCGGCAGCCAGACCATCTCGGAGCTTCGACCCTCGAGTTGCACTCCGCCACTGGCTGGACCAAGATCGGTGGCTTTTCCGGACTCCCGGTCCCAGCCGCTCCGCAAACTGTCACGTTGCTTGAATCGCATGCGGCCGTCGGTTCATACGATGGTTTAAGGCTCGGTAACCTGGTCCTCTCGATCCAAGTCGGTGTCCGGCAGAATGCGCTGGCATCGATCCTTGTCGGCGTGGCGTACGGCACGCCGCTAAGGCATGGCGTCTACGCCGGCTCCGAGGGTGTGAGCCTGGGGCTGAACGAGCTTTCCGGCCAGCTCAAGTCAATGCCGCAATTCAGCGTCATCGATCAGTTCGGGCGACCTTTCACCAATCAAGAAATTGCCGGCCATGCTGTGTTGCTGGCCGCGTTCCATACCAACTGTCGCACCACCTGTCCGCTGTACACCGGACTCTTTCTACAGCTGAGAAAGCAGCTGCCTGCGGAGGTGATGCTGGTGGAGGCCACAACCGCGCCCGACGAGGATACCCCGGCCGTGTTACGGGATTACGCGGGCAAGCTGGGAGCAAGCTGGACGTTTGTCACGGGCAGCAGGCAGGCGATGGAAGCCTTTTGGGCCCCATTCACGGTCCAGCTCAGCACGGGCGAATTCCACAGTTCGACGCTCGTCTTCGTCGATTCGCACGGTTACATTCGCACCTACTACCTGGGGATCCCGGACGTCGCTGGTCAGCTGCCTACTGAGCTAGTGCAGCAGTTGAATCCGGACGGCCTCAGCGAGTACCGGTCACACGGAAACGGCTGGGGCGCACCTCAGGTGCTCGACACGTTGCAGACGATTGATGCCCTCGCGCCTCGTTCCAGCGGCGGTGAGGGGCTGGCCCAAGAATTCGCCATGGGCATGCTCGATGGAAGGCAAGTCCGGTTGTCTCAATTCCGCGGCCAGCCGGTGCTGATCAACTTCTGGGCTACCTATTGCGTTCCCTGCCGCGTGGAGATGCCGCTGATCGAACGAACCGCTGCCCAGCACCCCGAGCTCGTCGTGCTGTTGGTGGACGAACGGGACAGCACCGAAGCGGCGCGCACCTTCGTCAGCGACCTGCACATCGGGTCTACGGTGCTGCTCGACACGGACGGCAAGGCCGGAGACCTCTACCGAATCGCTGGACTTCCGACTACGGTCTATGTCCGGCCGGACGGCACCATTGAGGGCCGGTAGCTTGGTGAGACCAACGAGCAGATCCTCGGTTCGCACATTGCAGCGCTCGGCGCGTAGCAAACCCTCCTCATCCCTTGCCGTCGGTGTGGCCAACGCCGCGCCGGTCGACCGGACACTCGCCCTGACTTGCCTCGGACTAACGATTCCGTGGCTGATCTACACGCGCTTCTACTTCTTCTTGCAGCCCCGGCATCTGACGTTCGACGGCGGTTTCTTCATGACGTACTTCCACAAGCCGGACCCCTTCTGTGGAATGACGCGAACCTTTGCTTGGATGTGGCGCGGTGATTTGCTGCATGCGCTCAGCGTCTACCCGCTTGGGCCGCTTATTTTCGTAGCGACCCTCGGCGTCATTGCCTACTCCGCGGCGGTTCTCGTCAGCGGACGTGCGCTTCGGATTGCGATGACCCGGCGCATCATGTGGGCCGTCATCACCCTCGGAGTCCTCGCGTTGACATTGAACTGGGCGTCCAAGCTGATCTGGCTAGGTATGTAGCCGGTCCACTGAACTTGAGCGGCGTGCCACTATCGCCACACCGACGGCCGATCCGATCAGCCCCAGGACAAAGCCGCCAAGGATGAGCTGATGCGGAGGTAGGGTCATCATCGAACCGCCCATCTCGAGTGGGTGTATTTGATGCCAATAAAGGTCCCAGATGCTTCCGAGTGCCACTATCACCACCCCGATCGCCGCTGCGATCCTCCAGGTTTGCAGCGGGGCCAGCCGCAACCAGCGCCAGGCTGCCCAACCGGCAAGCAAGACGATCGGCAGCTCGATGAGCATTGCGCCACGTGTCATCCCCCATGCCTTCAGAGACGCCATGAGCTGGCTGTGCGGCGCAACCATCATCAGCAGGAATGGCCCGGTCGCAATCAGCACAACCAGTGCCAACAATGTGTAGATGACGAGGGAGGCGCCTTTGCCCAGGCGCTGGTAGTCGCTGAACCCAAGGACACCGATCGCGAACAGCCCGCCGACATCGATCATCAGGTGCGGCGCCTGGAGGCTGACCCCGACGTAGTGCTCTCGCCAGTCCCAAAGCGTTCCGGCTACGCCCAGACCGTACGCCGCCAGCAGTAATTCGAGCGATCCGAACTTATGGCCCGAGAACCGCATTAATACTGCGAGGCAACAATCGAGGGGCGGATGGGCGGGCTCTGCATCCGATGACTAGACGAGGTGTTGCCCAGCTTGCCCAAGGCAGGATGCTGCTTGCAGGGCGAAATAAACACCCATGCCAGAAATTGCTACCAGCGATAACCCGGGCGTTCGGGCGGGGAGAGGATCGCCAAGCACCTGCGCGACGCGGAGTCCCGCCACTCCGCCGAATGCGGCTGAGCCTTGTGCGGCAGCGATGTCTCCGAGTGCCCACAATGCTGCAGCCACAGGATGCGGTCCCTTGCGTTCAAGTGCAGCCCGGTCCGCGTGCAGCTCAGAGTCCTCAACGTGGTGCCTGCTAAACCAGCGAATGAGCGGGACATAGAACAACACCTGAGCCGCAGAGTCCAGGGCGGCGCGAACTAGTGGCTCGTAACGACGTGCATGTTCGCGCTCATGGAGGAGCACGACATCGAGTTCGTCCGGACCCAGACGTCGGACGAGACCATCACTAACAAATAGGCGCGGACGAAACGCCCCGGCGCAAAAGGCGGCAGGCGAATCTGCCGCAAGGCAGGTGACGCAATTCACCCCCGTGCGGGCCATCGCAACTCGCAATGCGTCTGGCATGTGACCAGAGATAGGAAGGGCTCGCGTGCGAACCGATGCCCGGGTCAAAACCCAGACGATGCGGCCCATCCACGCGAACACGCTTGCGATCGCCAGCGGGAGGCCGATGCCGATTCCGGCCGCGACCCGGGCGTCCAACTGCGTCAGCGCGCCAAAGCATTCAGCACGGTGCGGGCACAGCAGGAGCCCACCGAAACAGGTCAGTATTCCCAGCGAAAGGCCCGCAAGCACGGCCCGCTGCCGCCGCTGCTCACTCACGGCTAGCAGCCCTGCGCAAACGCTCGCGCTGGTCGCGTGGCAGCTCATCAAGATGTGCCGCAAAGGCCGCCAGCGCAGCATCGCCGAACTGCTTGAGCATGCGGTTCGCATGTTCACGACTTGCTGTGGCGAGATAGTCTGCTGCGGTTCCTGCTGCTCGGTACTGGAACGCCCGCTGGCTTGCCACTCGGTCCTGAGTGAGGAGGCCCTTTTCCGCCATCCGGCTGAGTGTGGTCATCAGCGTCGTGTACGCGAGTTTCGGCGTGATCTTCTGGATGTCGCGCACCGTGAATGGCTCCGGCACGGACCCTGCCCAGACCGGGCGCATGATCCGTGCTTCAAGCGGACCCAGAACCTTCAGAGCGCGCTCGAGCTGCTTGTCGGCCCTCATTTTCAGCAAGCGTACTATAGGCGGGTAGTAGACGTGGGCAGGCAGGATCACTATCGATTTCTCATGACTCGGCGGACCGCGTTGCTACTCGCCGGAGGAGGCGTGCTCGGCCTCGCCTTGGGCGGCGGTTACGTGCTCCGCGAGCTCATCAGATTGGGATCGCCTTCTACCGGCGGCGGAATGATGGGCGCCGCGACCTCTGCTGACATGAGCAGTTACATGGAACTGTTCAGCCGGCACAGATATATCCGCAGAACTGTTGAGGAGATCCCAGGTGGTGTTCGCACCACGACGGAGGCCGGTGCTCCTGACTTGGTCGCCCTACTCCAGGCCCATGTCTCCACCATGTACGACCACGTCAGCCACCGTGCCGAAGTCACATGCATGAGCAACAGCCTCCCGACGTTGTTCAGGCACGCAGACGGGTATCAGAGGCAGTTGACGCTCACCGAAAAGGGCGTATCGGTCATTGAGACGTCTCGCGATCCGGCGCTCACGAGTGCTATCCGAAAACACGCACAGGAAGTGAGCGGGTTCGTCCGTGACGGGATGCCATCGATGATGCGCGGCATGATGGGCAACTAAATCTCGACACCAGGACGACGATCAGTTGGATCGTGATCTTTGGACGTGGGGATTCCTTGTCCCATAGAGTCGCCCACAAGTTGTCGACCTGAACTCCATTGGACCGCCAAAACCCCACCGAGTGCGAGCGGATTTCCGGCCCATCAAGCTGTCAAACGAAGCTGTCAAATGACGCGACGCAGCAGACCGATCACAACATGTAGACCGCAGCGCGGGGCAGGCACAACATATTGGTGCTCGCGCAGGGAATCGAACCCTGAACCTTGGGATTAAGAGACTCCCGACACCTCGTCTCAGGGCATGTCAGGGAATGTCAGAGCGTCTCCTCCGTATTCGGGGTATGACGCACTCGTCTCACCGCGTGTGCTGATGTGTCACGGAGTCTCCAGGCGAAGCTGTCAACGAAGCTGTCAAGCGTTGGACTTCAGCCACGCGACGGTCGACGTGAGGTTTCATACCGCTCACCCGAGGTTGACGCTGTCTTGAATGTGAGAGACCGGCGATGACCACCCGGACCAGCCCCGTCAGCAGGAAGAGACCGGCGACGACGAGTACCGCGGCACTCAGATCAGGCGCGAAGAGGAGCAGGACTCCCCAAGACGCGTCCGCCTGGTATGGAAGCCCAAGCCATATGGCGACCGGGACCCCAATCTCCCAGAGCAGAGGCAGAACCCACTGACGTCCCTGACTTAGCGCATGCAAGAGTCCGCGCATCGGAAGTTCCGGGCGACTTCGCCGCCGCAGAAGCCGCACGAGCGACCAGATCTGCACGGCGATGACGATCAGGACGACCAGATCAAACAGGAGGTAAACCGTACCGATGCCGGTTCCTGTTGTTCCTTGGTCTCCGGCCAATAGCCTGGTTACGCCGTTCTCAAGCACCCGGATCTGCGAGGCCACGAGCGGATTCCCGCTATTAACGTTTTCGAGGACGATGATGCCCCAGCCCCCGTTGGGGACGAGGACCATACCTGCATGGAAGGCGGGTTCATCCCCGCTGTGCCAGATCACATTCACGCCTCCAACTGTCCCGGTGGCCCATCCCATGCCGTAGTTCGTGTCTGCTGTCTGGGACGGCGGACGCTCCATCTGGGCAATGCCATTTGCAGAGAGCAGTGCCCTGCCGTGGTACGTGCCACCACCGAGGTACATCGCCAGGTAGTGGGTCATGTCTTCGGCAGTGGAAATTAGGCCTCCCGCAGGGAGCGCAGCAGCCAAGTAGGGAGCATCAAATGCCACGGGCAAACCGAACCAGTACCGGTAGCCGGTCGCGAGGTCGGCACGCCTGGCCCGATCTTGAGACGTGAAGCTATGCGACATATCCAAAGGCCGAAAGATGTGCTGCTCGATGTAGTCGCCATAGGGCTCTTGCGAAATCGTCTGGACAAGAAGCCCGAGGATCATGTAGTTGGCGTTCGAGTAGTTGTAGGAGGTACCCACCGGACTCACGATGGCCTCTGTGCGTAGGTTACGAACTGCCTGCTCCAATGTCCCCGTCTCGGAGCCAACCAAGAGACTACGTCCTGTGTTGGTGGATAGGCCGCTTGTTTGATTGAGGAGCTGACGGACGGTGATCATGGCAGAGGCGGATGGATCGGCCACCCGAAACCAGGGGAGATACTTGTGGATCGGCGCGTCGAGCCTTATGCTCCCCGCCTCCATGAGTTGCATTACGGCCAGAGCCGTAAAGGACTTCGAGTTCGAGCCAATAAGAAAGGGTGTTTGCGGGGTGACTGCGCGCCCCGAGTCGTCAGCCTTGCCAAAGCCTTGAAGGTGAACGATCTGGTCTCCTTGGACTATGCCGAGGGCGAGACCTGCAATGCGGGACTCGTCAAGTTGAGCCCGGATAAACGAGTCGATCTTTGCGAGATCGGAGCTTGTGCTTGACGCCGCGTAGACGGGCTGCACCAAAAAGGCGAGCGCTGTCCACGCTATGAGTGTCGCCGCCGACATGACGGAGGTCAGGCGCGTCTTCATGAGCACCCCGACGTTTACGCCACGGCTACCCATCAGTCGTGAGGCCGGACTCACGATTTCGCCACCGGAGTCCCAGTGCGCACCGAGGCGACGACATCAAGGATCGCTTGGCTTGCTTGCGCCGCGCCAGCCCTATCGTGGATGAGACCTGGATGATCGATTTCGGGCAGAACCCGATGAGCGCTGTTGCTCGAGAGACCTGCCATCTTGTCTTGCAGTGGAAGCCACCCGGCCTGAGCCCCTTTCGCAGCTGTAACAACGATCAGCGGGCGATCGCCGAGGGTGGTGAGCGCGGCAGCCTCTTTCAGGGTCACTGGCAATTCGGTAAATTCGTCGCGCTGAATCCGGTTGAGGCTCGCCGTCGATACCACGGCACGTTCTTCAACACGAGCTGGGACCGGCAGAGTGTCCGGAGCGAACTGATTGACCAGCCAAAACACTCCTAAGCGCGCCAGTGATGGGAAAAGTGCTGACGCTCGGCGGAGGGTGCTGTACTGGGACGGGAAGTCGGGCAGTCCTGTCAAGGCTTCGTTTGGCTGCGAGTCGAGGAAGACTATTCCGGCGACCTGGTCCGGGTAGCGGGCGGCGAAGACTCTGACGTAAACACCGCCTGTCGAGTGACCGACCAGGACGTACGGACCCGGGATTTGTGCATGATCCAGCAGAGCGTGGAGGTCGGTGGCAACCGCTAGACCGTCCTGCGGACTCGCTGGTGGGTCGCTCCAGCCCTGGCCCGCACGGTCGTAAGCGCAGACGGTGGTGTTCTGCGCGACAGCTGGCGCGATCCAGCCCCCCCAATAGACGGAAGTTTCAGCTAAGCCGGATACCAGTACGACAGTCGGGCTGCCTGAGCCGGTGCAGTGCACATATAGGCGGCGCCCGCCGACGTCGACCAGGTGGCCAGGCATCGCAGTGGTGCTCCGGTCGACCCGTTCTTGAATCGTCTCGTAGCTGCCTCCGACCCCGGCAATTACGAGCGCGACGAACAGTGGATAAAGCACGAGCCGCCGCGTGAGGCTGCGTAGGTTTCGACGCGCCTGGACAGTCATCCAAACAGCAAGAGCGATCAGGGCCGGCGGCCATATCCACCCGAGCACGTTGAACGCGTTGGCGTCAGGCCTGAAAACCAGGAGGCTGGCGCCGGCGAGAGCCATCAGCGCCGCCGGCACGAGTGTCCACCGCTGGGGTTGGTCGGACCAACGTATCGAGAGCACCGCTAACAACGTCCAGCCGAGAGCCCATCCGAGCAGCGCCGTACCCATGATCACGTGCTCCTCAGCTCCTCCGAACGGGCCGATGACGAACACGAGGGCGACTACAAGGCCGGCGATCAGAGATCCCGCGACAATCAGACCGATGTGGCCTTTGCGCATTGGCCTGGCAGCATCACTCGTTTCAACTTCCAATGCGTTCGTGTTGGCAAGGACTTTTGTCATTGTTTTTCTCCCTATCCGTTGGGCTCATTTGCCCGAACGTGATTACTGCCTCTATGCGGTCTGCGCGCCGCGCGGCGACTCGAGGAGCCCGCGATCTCGAGCAAGTTGGCTAGCTGCTGCCCGGCTACCCTCCGCTCAGGCCGGCACCGAGCTGGGCCCCGAAGGGCCCCTCTCGGCGTGCCGTAGGCGTTTACGCCACGGCGTGAATGAGCTCGTCTGGCTTTGGGGCCTTTACGCCGACCACCAGCAGGTAAACGAGCATCGAAATTTCAGCGACTGCTGATGGGATGGTGTCGTAGCCATGAATAGCTCTGCCTAAGTCGGGGACGAGGAACGCTGCGAGCATGTCCACGATGTAGCAGGCGCCTCCGACGATCAGCACCACGCCCAACACCTTGGGGAACAACCCTGACTTGTAGGCGAGATAGCCCAACGGCACCAGCCACAGGCCCATGAAAATTGACGCGATGAGGAGTCCGTAGTGCTGAGCATCGATCAAGAGCACTGCCAGGGCACCCGAACTCGCATCGCCGACAGCTGCCAGGTTCACTGCTCCGGATGCGACCCGCATGCCTTCATATTCAAAGACATCGTTGAGCATCGTGATGCCCGCCCCGATCGCGGCAAAGACCACCATTGCGCCCGCCGCGCTCCGACTCACATGCCTGAGCAGCACGTAGAGGGTCATCGCGAGCGAGACCCAGACGGTCGCCTGGAAAAGATCCGAAACGACGCCAATACGCACCAGCTCGAAGTTCGCGAGTAGATTCCTGAGCGTATTTGCCGCATCACCCGCGACGAACACCTTCGGGTAGACGTAGCCCTGAGCAAAGCCTCCGAAGATACCGACGAGGAGGTAGAGAATTCCGGCGAATCTCGCGACGCGCTTGGGTGACATGACTCGATCGTGAGGCGCTGCCAGGCTGTCGATTTCATCCCCAGCCCTCGACTTGTGGATCCGGTGGTCATCCACAACGTCGGCGGAGCCGTTAATGCGACTGCCCTCCATCGTGACCGTCTTGCTTTCAACCTGCGTAACCGTTGACATGTGTCCTCCTTGACTTGTTGTTGTCCGCCGCATGTGCGGCAAGATCAGGTTGAAGGGGCAGGACTTGGTCAACATCGGCCCGAACTCGTAGTGAAGTACGTATCTTTCGAGTCTCGGTAGCGACTCGCGGCGTTCGACTGGCCTTTCGATGGTACCCGCGAATGCTTGAGCGCTTTCAAACGCCCGCTTGAGCTCAGCTAGCAAATACGTACTCGCCTACGAGTCTGTGACGATTTCTACTGGCCTGTCCTTTCCTAGGCTGACCTCGATGTTGCTAAGCCGGTCACATAGGAAGGGGGCGATGGACGAGCTAAGCGTCGAAGGCGAGATCAGAGGCGACGACCCTTCGTCAGTCGCCTCCGGCCCAAAGGCTTCAGACGGTCAGCTCCGCTTCTTCCTGGTGGAACGTCGGCTGCCAGCCATCAGCAAGCGCGGTCTGGCGATGCTGCATGCCGCACTAATCGAGACCTGCCGGCGGTTTGCCGCCCGCGGCGAGCAGGTCGTTTATTTGCGCTCGACCTTTGTGCCTCGCCAGGGGCGGCTGCTTTCGCTCTTCGCCAGCGGGAGTCTTGACTTCGTTCGAGCGGCGAACGAAGCGACCCTTGCTCCGTACACCAGCATCGAGATGGCTTTCGATCTCCCCGACGAGACAGAACCAACGCCGGCGTAGTCTGCCCTGCAATGGGGACTAAGACCGCCAAGGCTCGGCCGTCGAACTTGCCCATTGAATTCACCAGCTTCGTCGGACGCCGGGCGGAGCTGCGCGAACTTAAGCGGCTGCTCGCGACGACAAAGCTACTGACGCTGACCGGCAGCGGCGGTGCGGGCAAGACTCGATTAGCGCTGCGGGCAGCCGCGGAAATGGCGCGTGGCTTTCCCGATGGAGCATGGGTCGTGTCGCTCGGTTCGATCCAAGACCCGCTGCTAATCAGCCAAGCGGTCTTAAATGCGCTCGGCGCCCACGATCAGTCAGCGAGCTGGTCGCTCTCCACGCTTACGGATTACCTGGCTAGCAGACGCTTGCTTCTGGTGATCGACAACTGCGAACACCTTCTAGATGGATGTGCGGTCCTGGCAAGTACTCTCCTCAATAGCTGCCCCTACGTGCGACTCCTGGCCACTAGCCGACAGGCGCTGGGAGTGACCGGCGAGGTCAGAATGCCAGTACCGCCGATGTCGCTTCCCGGCGAGGGTGATGATGCTTCGCTTGAACGTCTCATGAACTTTGAGGCCGTCAGGTTGCTGAGTGAACGGGCTGCGGCTGTTGTTCCCGGCTTCGTTGTGAATGCAGAGAATGCGGCTCCGGTGCTGCGGCTCTGTCGGCGGTTGGACGGGATTCCCCTTGCACTCGAATTGGCCGCCGTCCGCCTCGGCTCTTTGAGCCTCGACCAGCTCAACCAGGGCCTGGCAGGCGATCGATCAATGCTCGGTTCTGGAAACCGAGGCGTCGAGGGCCGCCAGCAGACACTAGAGGCAACCATTGGCTGGAGCTATGGTCTGCTGGAGGAAGTAGAACAACTTCTCTGGGCTCGACTCTCCGTGTTTGCCGGAGGATTCGACGCCGAGGCCGCTATCGAGGTCTGCTCCGATGAGCGACTGCCTTCAGATCAGATCGTGGAGATGCTTGGAGCGCTCGTCGAGAAGTCGATTGTGAAGCGCGACCTTACGGCCGGCAATGCGCCTCGCTACGCACTCCTGGAAACAATTCGACAGTTCGGCACTCGGTGCTTGCGCGAGATCGATGAAGAAAGAAACGGCCGAGAGCGGCATCTGGATTGGATCGCTGGACTGGCCAGATCCGTTGGAGCGTTTGACAGCCGTCAGATCGAGCTGTTCAAACGAATGGACGCGGAGCGGGACAATCTCTGGGCGGCACTGGAGTTCTGCTTGAGCGAGCCCGGTTTGGCACCGCGTGGTGGGGAGTTCGCGCAGCACCTCGTGGCGTACTGGACATGTCGCGGTTCGTTTGGTGACGTCCGCCGGGTGCTGACATCCCTGGCAGAGCGCGCACCAGAGGACTCTGCGCCTCGCGCCCAACTCCTTCTCGCAGCGGCCGTCATGGCCAATAGTCAAAACGACCTCGAAGCTAGCGCTTCGCTAGGCCGCGAAAGCCTTCGCATCGGAACCCACTTAAGAGACTCTGAGGTCATCGCCCTATCTCAAACCTGGCTCGCGATACCACTCTCGATCGATGGCAAGGTGGCAGAGGCTCTTGAGGCAGCGGAGTCTGCTGTGGCACTAGCTCGACGGATAGAGTCTCGACCGATCGAGCTGATTGCAACCACCGTTCTATGCAACATCTTGCCTGTCGTTGGTCAGCCAGAGAGGGCAATCGAGCTCGGTGAACAGGGACTGACGATCAGTCAAGAGTGCGGCGAGTTGTGGGCCCGTGGCTACTTACTCATGGCGACAGCACAAGCGCACTGGCAGCAGGGTGAGAGGCAGCTCGCGGAGGCCAAAGCTCTCGATGGCGCCGGTTGCAAGCATGCCCTTGACGATCGGTCGGGCCTACAAGCGCTCCTAGAAATTCTTGCGTGGATGGCAGTTGAGCGGGGAGCATTTCAGCGCGCGGCCACGCTCCTTGGCTGTGCCGAGCGTGTGAGGCAGTCGAGCGCCTTGCAGTTTCAAGAGGGATTTCGCAAGCAACACGAACATTCGATGGCACTCGCCCTCGAACGCTTAGGTAAGAGGCAATTTGACAGCCTGTATGAACGCGGACTCACGATGGCAGTCGATGCTGTGATGACCTTCGCGGCAGAGGACAAGCTACCAGCGCCGCCGGTTGCGGCCAAAATTGAAAGTAAGACTTCGCTCACAAAGAGGGAGTTGGAGATCGCGCACTTGATTGCAGACGACATGAGTAATCATGAGATCGCGATCAAACTCTTCCTCTCCGATCGGACCGTGGAGACCCATGTCACCCATATGTTCAACAAGCTGGGACTGAACTCCAGGGTTCAGCTAACCCGCTGGTTGGCCGGCATCAGTGGCGCAGGGACGTCTCTCGCCGCGAACGACCGTGAATCGTCCGTAACCGGAAAAATACGTACTTAACTACGCATCGGACCGGATGCTCGACCAAGGGCGCCTCCTCAAGCTGTTCTTTGCCGCACGCTCGCGGACAAATGAAGGCTAGGAGGAAGTCGTGTCGAGTACAGCGCAGACCGAAAATAGGACTGGCTTAAGCCAGACGGAGATCCGGGGCGCGGCTGGCCAAGCCGCATTCCTCGGCACGAGAGAACAGGAAGTCGGCGGCCTGCCCCTGTGGCTGAACTGGTTCCTCCGTAAGTTGACGAAGCAGGTCATCAACCCCATGACCCTCCGTCGGGCGGGGACCATCAAAAGTTCCCACGCAGCTCTTCACCATGTCGGTCGCAAGAGCGGTCGTCCCTTCGTGACACCTCTCGTTGCAGAGCCCGTTAAGGGGGGCTTCGTCATCCCGCTTCCGTATGGCGAGGGTACCGATTGGTGCCGCAACCTAGTCGCCGCTGGCAAGAGCACCCTCGACTTGAAGGGCGAGACAATTCTCATCCTCAATCCGAGGGTCGTGGACATGGCGAGTGTCCAGAACCAGGTGCGGGCGGCTCAGGTCAGGAACTGGACGAGGCTCGGTCTACGAGGCTTCTTGCGCGTGGATCGGCCAACAAGTTACGGATAGGGCGGCATTATCGAATGCTTGGCTTGTCCTCACCGCCGCGTCACCTGTTTCATCGAGCAGCGAGGCCACTGGAGCGTCCCAGTTTTGTTTATCAGCATCGGGTTGTCGCATTCCCGTCAGGCGGGTGTTCTCGGGACGTGAAGGAGGTCAACTGCCCTCGCCGCAGCAAGGCGGCGGACAGCCTGGTTCGATTGGCCAATGAGTCTCGAGACGAAGCTGTCAAACGAAGCTGTCAAATGCCACGGATGTGACGCGTCGCGACAGACTCACCACAACATGTGGGCAACACGAACGGGAAGGCACAACATATTGGTGCTCGCGCAGGGAATCGAACCCTGAACCTTGGGATTAAGAGTCTTCCGACAGAGCGTCTCAGGGAGGATCAGGGAGGATCAGGACGTCTCAGCAGGGTTCGAAGCTTGACGCAATCGTCTCGGGACGTCTCACCGAGCGTCATGGAGTCTCACGGGTAAGCTGTCAAAGTCCTTGACGCCATCGGCGCGCTTCGTCAGCCAACTGGTCCACTGCGTCTCAGTGCCTCTCAGGCAGGATCCGCAAGCCGGGCCAGCATCAGTGAATCCGTTTGGTGATGGCCCGGACAATCGGAAAGGCGCCGATGGCACCCACGATCAAAGCAGTGATGAGAAAGGCATAGGTCAGCTCGACGCTTCCCCTCGGAGGGTTGCCCCGAAAGTAGTACGTATAGCCGCCGGCGAATAGGCTGATCACGTAGAAGGCGCCCTCAATCAGAGCCACCCAAAGGCTTGTCGCGATGGCGGTGACAACGCCTAGAGCCGCAAACCCTCGTCTCACGGCCAGCACAATCGTGGCCGTCAGGTTCACGACGATCAAAGTCGCTGTGAGCACGCCCATCAAAGTGCCACTCAGGTCAGGGCCGCTCAAATTCGATACGACTTGAATCAGTACGGCGGCAGCGATGTTGATCGCGAACCATCCTGCGAACCCGATCCAGAAATCCGTCCGCTTCTCCAGCGGGTCGTCGTAGGTGCGCCGCATCAGGCGGTGGCGACGCTGCTTGGGCGGCGACGGGCGCGTTTCGTGGGGCTGGTGAATGTGCCCTGTGTCATTGCCTTGTCAGCTCATCTGCTGGGGCACCGTGCCAAGGAAGTGCAAGTACGGGTCCGGACTGTCAGGCAGCGGCTTTGGAGCTGCCTGCGGCACGGCCGCCGACACGCCAGTGACTACGTCAAGAATGAATGACTTGTTCGTCTCGACCGTGAAATAGACCAGGTGCTCGTTGTCTAGCCAACCCTGGACAATTCCCCGCACCTCGAGTTCGGTGACCCCAGAGGCTGAGACCAAATCGAGGTGCTGGTCCGCGAGCTGGCCCAGGGTGCTGCCCGCCAACCGATTGCCGTCCGGGGTGAGCGCGAGGGGTTGCAGGTTTGAGTACGGCTGCGGGACGAACGAATGTCGGATCGCGTCCCAGCTCCGATAGCCCAGAACGTTCTGTGTGGGTTCATTAAATATGCAGGCGGCGCCGCCACGGACAACGGGCCCCTCGACACAGCCACCTACTGTTGCCAAACGGGCGCCCGTTGTGGCGTTCACAACGTGGTATTCGTCAGCGTAGTACGGGTTATTCGACGTGTACTGAACGAGTCCGCCAGGTCCAACCGCGATGATCAGGTGTCCATTGTTCCATCCGATCGGCCACTCGGTCACCGTGGTTGAGCTGAAGAGGTCGACTCGGTTGCCACCCGCGAGATCCTGAACGAATATGTTCAGCCTCACTCCCGGGTTGCCATAGGCGGTTGACCCCAGATAGTTGAAGGCTGCAACCGCTATGCGGGAGTCGTCGGGAGAGACAGCGACCGCATATCTAACACGGGGGTCCACCGGAAGATGCACGGCCGTTCCTGATCGCCCGTCCGGAGCCAGGAAGCCGACGTCGCTGTCGCCATCAAGGTAGTAAGCGCGAGTGTTCGACGACGTAACGAGGGGCGCTCGCGGCCGAAAGGGGATCTGGCATGTTGGCATCGGGCTCCCTCCGATTAGCGGACAGTTCTTGAAGGTCAGAGTCACTGCCGAGGGAGGGTGCGGACTGGCGCTGGCGGCGATTGAACCGTCGCCGGCGACTAGCGCGATGGTGTAACTCGTCCCATCGGCGAAGCCGGAGGTGGTCCACGCTGGTTGGTGGACCAGGACGGCAAATGGCGGGCCGTGCTGCGGCCGGGCCGAACCAGACGGGCTGGCCGTCACCTGCGTCGGGGCCGAAGACACCGTGGATGACGGCGTGACACCGACGCCCGTCGGAGTAGTTACTGAACCTGTGCCACGGGGGGCCTGCCCGCAGGCGTTCAGCGTGGTCAGTAGTGCGCAGGCTGCACCGATGACCAACCATCCGCGACGTGCATCTGGCATGTGGCTACGGGCCGACGCGGACCGACGTGCCGGCAAGGGGCCCATTGCCGACCATCGGGATGACAACGCTGCGACCGCTCGCGAGATCGACCGCGACCGCGTACGTGTCGGAGCTGCCCTCGACCCCTGATTGCCGGCTGATCACGACGCCCTTCCCATCCACGCGAAAGGCAAGTGTGGCGGACCTGTCCGAAGAGGGCGGAGCGGCCGGGAGCGCGATTGTGCGGCGTGCGCCGTTCGCGTCCCAGAGCTCCAGCCGGTCACCGTGGAAGAGG
>Ga0066683_10000160_pt1 | contig 16553 bp, 16 predicted proteins | sample GraSoiAngelo_132_FD_62296 | JGI IMG/M metagenome (GOLD analysis project Ga0066683, IMG submission 62296) | Grasslands soil microbial communities from the Angelo Coastal Reserve, California, USA - 14_0929_02_40cm | ecosystem: Environmental > Terrestrial > Soil > Grasslands | place: USA... | reverse complement strand
TGCTCTTCAGGGAAGCCAACCCGATGCCGATCAAGCACTGTCTCTGGCGCCAGGGCCTCATCGCCTCGCCGGAATGCCGCCTGCCCCTGACGACGATTTCCGCGGCCCTCGCCGACGAGCTCGATCGCGCGTTGAAGGATGCGGTAGTCTGAATTCATGGACAAAGGCAAAGAGTGCAAGCACGGATTGAAGCAGGGATGCGTGTATTGTCACGCGCCGTCCGCCACGCCCGCCGCCCGCCCGCCGTCCAAACGACCGTCGCGATCGAGCCGGCTGTCTGAGCAGATGAACGATCGCATGACGAATCTCAAGAAGCGGCTGCGCCAGATCCGCGGCGAGAAGTGACGCGGCTCAGTCGGTGAGCAGCGCGGCGATACGCTGACGCGTCGCCGCGTCGGGCAGCGGCCCGTCGCCGGCCCACATGTTGTCGTCGAGGTGCGGCACCCGGCTCGTCGCCGGGATCACGCACGTGACGGCGGGATGCGCGAGAATCCACTTCAAGATCAGCTGCGCCCATGAGGCGCACTCGAGCTCGCCCGCCCACGACGGCAGCTGTCGCGCGCGCACGCGCGCGAGCAGCGCGCCCTGGGCGAGCGGCCGGTTTACCAGCACCGCGATGCCGCGCTCGCGCGCCAGCGGGAGCAGGCGCCGCTCGGCCTCGGGCTCGGCCGGCGAGTAGTTGAGCTGCACGAAGTCGAGCGGCTCGCTGCGCATCACGCGCTCGAGCGCATCGTGGCCGGCGGCGCTGTAATGCGTGACGCCGAGGTAGCGAATCCTCCCCGCGTCTTTCCAGTCGCGCAGCGTGGCCAGATGCGTCTGCCAGTCCACGAGGTTGTGGATCTGCAGCAGGTCCAGCCGCTTGCCGCGCAGCAGCTGCAGCGAGCGCTCCATCTGCGCGATGCCTGCCGCGCGGCCGGTCGTCCACACCTTGGTTGCGATCCAGAGGCTGTCGCGCACGCCGAGCTCTGCCGCGAGGTCGCCGACGGCGGCCTCCGCCGCGCCGTACATCGGCGAGGTATCGACCACGCGGCCGCCGAGCTCGACGAAGCGCCGGAGCACCTCGCGCTGCGGCCCGCGCCCCGCGGGCTCGCCGACGTCGAACGCCTGCCAGGTGCCGAGCCCGAGCGCCGGGATGGTCTCGCCGCTCGAGGGAATCGCGCGGGCGAGGCTCACGGCGTCTTGAGCCGGATGTCCTCGTACGCCGGGAACGAGTACATGGGGATCGCATTCATCGTGTGCTCGGCAATGCGGGGGCCGATCCCGATGAGACCGCGCAGGTCCATGATCGGCGCGAACATCACGCGATCGATCGTCAGCTGCTGGATCGTCTTTAATATGGCCTCGCGCTTGGCGGGATCGCGCTCGCGCGACTGGTGCAGGAACATCTCGTCGAGGTCCGGATACCCGCCGTAGGCGTAGGGTCCCTTGCTGTAGATGAAGGACTCGACGCGGCTCGCGGCGTTGCCCGAGTTGCCGACGGCGGTCATGAACAGCCCGCGCAGCTTCTTGTCCTGCCACGCGGCGTAGAACGCGGCGCGTTCCATCAGCCGCATCCGCACGCGGACGCCGACGGCGTTGAGGTTGTTCAGCGCGGATTCGCCGACCGTCGAGAAGCCGGGAATCGGCGTGAACTCGCCGGCGTCGAGGCCGTTGGGATAGCCGGCCTCCGCCAGCAGCTGCCGCGCCTTCTGCGGATCGTAGGGATGCGGCGGCACCTGCAGCGCGAAGTCCATCACGCGCGGAACGATGACGCCGGCGGGCGGACAGAAGCCGAGGCAGGCCGCCTCGTTGATGACCTTGCGATCCAGCGCATAGTTGACGGCCTGCCGCAGCCGCTTGTCGGCCCACGGCGACTTCGGATCCCACTGCTCCGCGAACTCGATCCAGAAGATCGAGGCGTGCCGCGTGTCGACGAGCTTGTAGCGCGCATCGCCCTTGAGCGTCTGCGCCTCGGGACCGTCGAGGAACAGCGCGTAGTCGGTCTCGCCGCTGCGCAGCATCGCCAGCCGCGTCGTGCTGTCCGGCACGCTCTTCATCGTGAGCTTGCGCACGTAGGGCGCGTGTCGCCAGTACGACGGGTTGGCCTCGAGCACGATCTCGATGCCCGGGCGCTGACTGGCGAACCGGTAGGGACCGGCGCCGATCGGCTTCTGCTTGAACCCGTCGGCGCCGACCGACTCGAAGTACTTCTTGGGCAGGACGATCCCCGCTGCCGTCGCGGTCGTTCCGTAAAACGTCATGAAGTCCGGCCACGGCTCCTTCAGTGTGAACCGAACGGTGAGGGGATCCACGATGTCGAGCTGGCGTACGCGCGCGCGCAGCTCGCGCGCGCCGGCGCCGTTGTAACGATCGAACGAGAACTTCACGTCCTCCGCGGTGATCGGGTCGCCGTTGTGAAATTTCAGGCCGCGCTTGAGCTTGAACTCGTAGACGAGGCCGTCACGGCTTTCTGTCCATGACTCGGCGAGGCTGGCGGCCATCTTCTGCCCCGGCAGCGGCCGCACGAGCGCGTCGTGGATGGCGTACATCACGCCGAACGGCGTGATCTGGGGCGGGGCCGTCGACGGGTCGAACCAGCTCGGCGCGAGCGTGACGTGGAACGAGACGGTCACCTCGCCCGAGGGCTCGACCGCCGCGCAGGGCGCGACGGCGGCGAGGACGAGCGCGGCGATCAGAACGCGAACGAATCTCGCGTGGCGATACATGCGGTGGACCTCCTGAACGGTCGGTACGCTATCACGGCTCGCGCGCGCCCGCAGCGTGCGGCCGCTATGCTACGTTCCGCTGGTGCTCGGCTACCTGTCCCGGCGTCTCGCGTGGGCGGTGGTGCTGCTCTTCGGCATCACGCTGGCGGTCTTCCTCGTCGTCCACCTCTCCGGCGATCCGACCGCGCTCTACGTCGGACCTGAGGGCACGCGCCAGGACTACGAGATCGTCCGCGCCGCGCTGGGCTTCGACCGTCCGCTGGCCGAGCAGTACGGTCGCTTTCTCCTGCGCGCGGTGCAGGGCGACTTCGGCCGCTCGCTGCGCCATCAGCAGCCGACGCTGCCCCTCGTGCTGACGCGCTTTCCGGCCACGCTGAAGCTGGCGCTGGCGGCCATGGCGCTCGCCGTCGCCGTGGCGCTGCCGCTCGGCATCCTCTCGGCGCTGCGCCGGAACTCGCCGCTCGACACGGTCGCGATGACGCTCGCGCTGGCGGGCCAGTGCATGCCCACGTTCTGGCTCGGCATTCTGCTGATCCTCGTGTTCGCGGTACAGCTGCGCTGGGTGCCCGTCTACGGCGGTGAGGGATTGGCCTCGCTCGCGCTGCCCGCGCTGACGCTGGGCGTGTGGGCGATGGCGCGCACCGCGCGCATCACGCGGTCGAGCATGCTCGAAGTCTTACCGCAGGATTTTCTCCGCACCGCGCGCGCCAAGGGCATCGCCGAGCGGCACGTGATCCTGCGACACGCGTTGCGCAACGGCGCGATCCCGATCGTCACCGCCATCGGCCTGGAGCTCGGCAACCTGCTCGGCGGCGCCGTCATCACCGAGGCGGTCTTCGCCTATCCCGGCGTGGGGCGTCTGGCCGTGGAGGCGGTGGTCAACAAGGACGTGCCGCTGCTGCAGGCCGTCGTCTTCAGCGTGGCGGCGAGCCTGATCCTCCTGAACGGCGTCATCGACGTCCTTTATATGCTGCTGGACCCGCGAGTGCGCCTTGCCTAGCGGCCGCCGAACGCGTGCGCTGATCGGCTCGCCCGGCGCGGGGCTCGGGCTGGCCGCGGTGGCGCTCGTCGCGCTCTGCGCGCTCTCGCCCGGCCTGCTCGCGCCGACCGATCCCAACGAGCAGCGTCTGCTCGCGCGCTTCACGCCGCCGATCGCGCGGACCGCCGACGGGGAGTTCACCGTGCTCGGCACCGACCAGCTCGGCCGCGACATCCTCAGCCGCGTCATCCACGGCGCCCGCACGTCGGTGCTGATCGGCATGTCGGCGGTGCTGCTGGCGGGCAGCGTGGGGACGAGCCTGGGCCTGACGGCCGGCATCCGCGGCGGCGTCGCAGATCAGCTGATCATGCGGCTCGCCGACATGCAGTTCGCGTTTCCGTTCATCCTGCTCGCGATCACGATCATCGGGGTGCTCGGACCGAGCATCCGCAACATCATCCTGGTGGTCGGGCTGAGCAGCTGGGCGACATACGCGCGCGTGGTGCGCGCCGAGACGCTCGCCGTGCGCGAGCGCACCTACGTCGACGCCGCGCGCTCACTCGGTATGTCGCTGCCGCGCATCGTCGTGCGCCACATCCTGCCCAACGTGAGTGCCTCGCTGATCGTCGTGGCCACCTTCGGCGTGGCGGGCGCGATCCTCACCGAGGCGGGCCTGAGCTTTCTGGGCCTCGGCGTGCCGCTGGCCATCCCATCGTGGGGCGGGATGCTCGCCGAGGGCCGACAGTTCGTCGACACGCGCTACTGGCTGGCGCTGTCGCCCGGCATCGCGCTGTTCGTGACCGTGATGGCGATCAACCTGATCGGCGACGCCCTGCGGGACGCGCTCGATCCGTATCTGCAGACGCGGGGAACCGTCGACCGGTTCTAGGAGGAGCAGATCATGAGAGGGATCACGCTCGCAGCGCTCGCGCTCTTCGGCCTGCTCGCCGGCGGTGTGCAGGCGCAGCCCAGGCCCGTCGTCGTCGTGCAGTCGGGCGAAGCGGCCACGCTGGACTGGCACATGCACTGTGACAAGAACGCGCACGAGCCGGATCGGCAGATCTTCGACACGCTGCTGCGGCGCGACCTCAAGACTCTCAAGCTGGAGGGCAACCTCGCCGAGTCGTGGCGGCTCCTCAACGACACCACGTGGCAATTCAAGCTGCGGCGCGGGATCAAGTTCCACAACGGCGAGCCGCTCGACGCGGCCGCCGTGAAGTACAGCATCGAGCGCATGCTCAACCCCAAGCAAGGCGCGCCCGGACGCACGAGCATCGCGACCATCGACCACGTCGATGTCGTCGATCCGCTCACCGTCAACGTCGTCACGAGCAAGCCGTTCCCGCTGCTGCCCGTGCGGATGAGCCCCGGCCACTGCGGGACGGTCGGCATCGTGCCGCCGAAATACATCGAGCAGGTCGGCGACGCGGGCTTCGCCGTGAAGCCCGTGGGGACGGGACCGTACAAGCTCGTCGAGTGGGTGAAGGACGAGCGGCTCGTGCTGGAGGCCAACCGCGACTATCACCGCGGGGCACCGGCCATCGAGCGTCTGGTGTTTCGCCCGGTGCCCGAGCTGACCACGCGCGTGGCCGCGCTGCTGTCGGGCCAGGCGGACCTCGTGAGCGACGTGCCGCCCGATCAGGTGGCCAAGATCAAGGCCAGCGGCGTCGCGCGCACCGAGGTCAGCACGCTCGGCGGCTTCGTCATCATGGTGAAGATGACGAACTACCTGATGCCGGGGCCGTGGCAGGACGTGCGCGTGCGGCGGGCGATCAACTACGCGATCGACATGGACACCATCATCAAGACGGTGCTCGAAGGCTACGGCCAGGTGCTGGGCGTGCCGCTCGAGCGCGAGGCGTTCGGCTTCAATCCGGCCATGAAGTGGTGGGGGTACGACCCCGAGCGGGCGAAGGCCCTGCTGCGCGAGGCCGGGTACGCCAACGGGTTCGAGATGACGCTGCACGCACCGAATCGCCGCTACATGAACGACATCGAGGTGATGCAGGCGATGGCGGCCATGCTCGGCAAAGTCGGCATCAAGGCGACGGTGCAGGTGTGGGAGCAGAGCGTGTACACCACCAGGTGGCGCAAGCGCGAGCTCCTGCCGGCGTACATGACGGCGTGGGGCGGCGCCGGACTCTTCGACGGCGATCTGCTCGTGAACTCGCTGCACAGTAAGTCCGCACTGGCCATCCACCGGAACGAGGCGCTCGACAAGATTCTCGAAGACGCGCAGGGCACCAATGATCCCGACAAGCGCCGCGCGCTCTACTTCAAGGCGCAGGAGGTGATCTTCGAGGACGCGCCGATCATCAAGGCCTATCAGCAGGCGCACATCTTCGGGATCAGCAACCGCCTGGACTGGAAGCCGTGGATCGACAACATGCTGTTTCTCTACGACGCGCGGCTCAAGTGATGAGCGCCTTTGCGCGGCTGTTCAGCCCGATCCGCATCGGCCACGCCGAGGCCAAGAACCGCATCGTGTCCACGCCGCACGGCGCCGCCTTTGGCGAGAAGGGCAACATCACCGAGCGCTACATCCGCTACCACGAGGAAAAGGCGCGGGGCGGCTGCGGCGTGGTGATGATGTTCGGCTCGTCCAGCATCCATCCGACGTCGATCAACGACTGGGGCGAGGTCAACAACTGGGACGATAGCGTCATCCCGCAGTTCCGGGCGATGAGCGAGGCGATCCACCGCCACGGCGCCCTCTGCCTGTCGCAGATCTCCCACCGCGGCCGACGCGGCCACTCCTGGTACTCGGGCACGCCGCTGTGGGCGCCCTCGGACACGCGGGAGGAACGGCATCGCGAGTGGCCGCACGTGATGACGAAGACCGAGATTCGCGAGGTGATCGACGCGTGGGCAGCGGCGGCGGTGCGGCTCAAGAAGGGCGGCTACGACGGTGCGGACATCCCGCTCTACGGCGGTCATCTCCTCGAGAACTTCATCTCGCCGCTGGCCAACACGCGCACCGACGAGTACGGGGGCAGCCTGGACAATCGCCTTCGGCTGCCGACGGAGGTGCTGCGCGCGCTCCGCGAGGCGGTGGGGCGCGATTTCATCATCGGCCTGCGTCACAGCGGCGACCACTTCGTCGAGGGCGGGCTCACGCGCGAAGAATTGCTCGAGATCGCGCGGCGACTGGACGCGCTCGGCATCGCCGATTACTGGATGGTCAGCGGGTCGAACACGGAGACGCTGCGCTTCGAGGCGGCGGTGACGCCCTCGCACTACCATCCACGCGGCGTGTTCAACGACCTGGCCGCCCTCACGAAGACGGTCGTGCGTGTGCCCGTGATCGTGGCCGGGCGCATCGTGACCGCCGAGCAGGCCGAGGCGGCGCTGGCGGCCGGTGTCTGCGACCTCGTCGGGATGACGCGCGCGCTGATCGCCGATCCCGAGATGCCGACGAAGGTCCGCGCGGGCCGGCTCGACGACGTCCGCGTGTGCGTGGGCGCCGCCGAGGGCTGCATCGGTCGCCTGCGCCAGGGCAAGGCCATCACGTGCATCCAGAACCCGGCGATCGGGCGCGAGGCCGAGCTGATGCAGATCCATCCCGCGGCCAAGCGGCGTCGCGTGGTCGTGGTGGGCGGCGGCGTGGCCGGACTCGAGGCGGCGCGCGTGGCGGCGCTGCGCGGGCATCAGACGATCTTGCTCGAGGCCGGCGCCGCGGTGGGCGGCCAGGTGCTCGCCGTCGCGCGCGCACCGAGGCGCGAAGAGTACGCGTCGATCGTCACCTGGCTCGCCGGCCAGGCGAAGAAAGCCGGTGTCGAGGTCCGGCTGAACACGCCCGCGTCCGCCGCCGACGTGCTCGCGCTGAAGCCGGACGCCGTCGTCCTCGCCACCGGCGCGAGCCAGCGCGTGCCGGACATTCCCGGTGTGAAGCTGGCACACGTCGCGAGCACGGTCGATGTGCTCCTCGGCCGCGTGGCGCCCGGCCGCCGCGTCGTGGTCGTCGATGAGGAAGGTTACTTCGCGGCGCCCACGACCGCGGACTTCCTGGCCGACCGGCGCGCGCAGGTGACGATCGTGTCACGCTACTTCATGGTCGGCGAGGACATCGACGAGGGCACGCGCTCAGACCTCTATGCGCGCCTCTTCGCCCGCGGCGTGACGCTGACCCCGATGACGCGCGCGGTGGAAATCGTCCCGCACGGCGTGCGCACGCGCCACACGTTCTCGAGCGCCGAGACCGTCGTCGAGGCCGACTCGGTGGTGCTCGCGTTCGGCGGCAAGGCGCATGATCCGCTCTCGCGCGAGCTGGAGGGCCGGGTGGCCGACCTCAAGGTCATCGGCGACGCGTACTCGCCACGCCGGGTCCACGACGCGATTCTCGACGGCACGCGCGTCGCTCGCGCGCTCTGATGCGTTTCGCGAAGCGATGGACCTAAGCATTCGACTGGCCACGCCCGCGGACGCGCCACGACTTCACGCGCTGCACACCGCATCGGTGCGCCGGATCTGCGCGCCACACTATGCGCAGGACGTGATCGACGGCTGGCTGGCCCACCGTGCGCCGGCCGGCTATCTGACGCGGATCGAGCGCGGCGAGCTATTCGTGGTCGAACGTGAAGGCAGCATCGTCGGCTTCGGCGAGGCGACGCCGGGCGTCGTCGTCGCCTGCTACGTCGATCCGGCGTTCGCCCGACGCGGCGTCGGGTCGGTGATCATGGCGCACGCACTCGCGCTGGCGCGACGCGGGCACCAGGGCCCGATCCGTGTGCAGGCGACCCTCAATGCGGTGCCGTTCTACGGGCGCTTTGGCTTTCGCGAGCTCGAGCGCTCGACGCTGCGGCGTGGCGACGTCGATGTTCCCTACGTGCTGATGGAGCTCCCGTGAGGCTTACGCCTCCGAGCGCGCGGCGTCCGGCGCCGCCACGCCTGCGGCGTGACGGCCGTAGACCCAGGCGAAGAGCGGCGAGGCCATCAGCGTGGTGACGACGGCCATCAGCACCAGCACGGAAAAGAGCGCGGGACGGATGAGGCCGTGCTGCAGGCCGATGTTCACGACGATCAGCTCCATCAGCCCCCGCGCGTTCATCAGCGTGCCGACCGCGAGCGCGGTGCGCTGACTCTCACCCTGCCAGCGCGCGGCCGCCCAGCACGCGACGCCCTTGCCCAGACACGCCGCGCCGAGCACCGCGGCCGCGACGGCCAGCAGCGACGCGTCGCCGACGAGGTCTAGCCGCGTGTTGAGCCCGGAGAACACGAAGAACATCGGCAGGAGGAACACAACGGCGAACGGCTCGAGCTGGCGTCGCAGCTCGCGCGAGAGCATCCCACGCGGCATGGCCACGCCGAGCAAGAAGCCCCCGAATACCGTGTGCAGGCCGATGGCGTCGGTGAGCCAGCCCGCGAGCATGAACAGCATCAGGACGACGGCGAGCGCCGTCGGCGTCAGGCCCCCGGCGCGCTGCACGTGCGTCTCGAGCCCGCGCAGCGCACGGCGGCCGAGCGTGAGGACGAGCAGCGCGTAGGCGGCGCCGCCCGCGATCGTCGTGGCCGCCGCCATCGCGCCGCCGCCGAAGCTCGCGAGCACGACGGCCAGCACGCACCAGGCCACGGCGTCGTCGATGCAGCCGGCGGCGAGGGCGAGCGTGCCGAGCGCGGTGCCCGTCAGCCCGCGCTCGTGGATGATGCGCGCGAGCATCGGGAACGCGGTGATCGACATCGCCGCGCCGAGAAAGAGCATCGCCTCCGCCGTCGTTACGCGCTCGGAGAAGAGACCGGGCATGCGTGTGAAGGCGATCGCCAGGCCCGAGCCCAGCGCAAACGGCAGCAGCATGCCCGACAGCGACACACTCAGCGCGCTGCGCAGCCGGCTGCGAAAGAGCTCGGTCTTGAATTCCACGCCGACCAGGAACATGTAGAGGCCGATGCCGAGCTGCGCGCCGACGTAGAGGACCTGGAGCGATTCGCGCGGAAAGAGTCGCGCGTGGACGTCCGGCAGCAGCAGCCCGAACAACGACGGGCCCAACAGTACGCCGGCCACCATCTCGCCCACGACCTGCGGCTGACCGAGCCGGCGGCCGACGAGGCCGACCAGTCGGCACGTCGCCAGGATGATCGCCATCTGAAGGAAGAACGTCATCGGCCTATTCTAAGACGCGTGGTGGCGCTGGCGGGCAAACCGGGCTACGATCACGCCACCCTGAACGCCAGGAGCGATGCCATGGCCGTCACGCAGGACCGTCTGATCTCCGGCGACAACCACATCGACCTCACGTACTGCCCGCCCGACCTGTGGTTCTCGCAGGCGCCGGCGAAGTGGAAGCTCCTGGCGCCGCGCGTGGAGGAGCTGGAGGACGGCCTGCACTGGTTCGTGGACGCGCAGGATCGCGGGATGTGGAACGGTGTCGGGCCCGGCTTCCTCAAGTACACGAAGGGGATGTTCGGCCACATCGACGAGATGAAGGAGCTGGGTTTCGAGTGGGGCAACACGCGCGAGGTCCGGCCGCGGCCGACGACGCCGGAGCTCCGCTTGGCCGACCTGGACCGCGACGGCGTCGAAGCGGAGATCGTCTACGGCTGCCTCATGATCAACGACCTCATCGACGCGGCGGACCGCCGCTCGTGGGCCAACAAGATCTACAACGACTGGGCGGCCGATTTCGCGAAGCGCTCGGATCCCACGCGCGTGTTCCCGCTGGCGATCATCCCGAACACCGATCCGATCGACGCGGCGGCCGAGGTGCGTCGATGCGCGAAGATGGGGCTGCGCGGCGGCGATCTCGCGTTCAAGCGGATGAGCCCGCCGCTCTACCACAGCGCGTGGTACGCGCTCTGGGAGGCGTCGGCCGAGTGCCGCTTCCCGATCTCGTTCCACTCCACGGGCTTCAAGGGCCTGCGCGCGCCGGACACGCCCGAGATGGAGAAGGAATTCAATCTGCAGTGGCGACTGGTGCGCTCGGCGCTGTTCCAGCTGGACACGATGGAGGTGCTCGTCTCGCTGTTGGCCTCGGGCGCCTGCGAGAAATATCCGGACTTCAACTTCGTGCTCGGCGAGTCCGGCGTGACGTGGCTGCCCTACGTGTTCGACCGGCTCGACACGGAATACCATGACCGCGCGCGCGGACTGAATTTCTCGATGAAGCCCAGCGACTACTTCAAGCGTCAGGGCTTCGTGACCTACCAGCAAGACCAGTACCTCGAGCCGATCATCCCGCTGATCGGCGAGGACAACATCATCTGGGGCGCGGACTATCCGCACCCCGACTGCATCTGGCCGGAGTCGCACGCGACGATCGAGAAGAACCTGGCCGCGATCTCGCCACGGGTGCGTCGCAAGATCGTGTTCGACAACGTGTGCCGGCTCTACGACCTGCCGCAGGGAAAGACGGCGCGCTGACTGCGACGCGCCGGCGGCTCGGCCGCTAGCGGCTGGTGCTGTGGTTGCTGCGCAGATGCGACGTCGAGCGCCACGCGCGCACCGGCGCCGAGCGATCTTCGCGCAGCCGGCTCATGTACTGCGTGCCGCGCGCCACGGCGGCGGCGATGGTCGGAAACGTGTCGCGCGACTCCTGGATGGTCTCGCCGGCGTAGTTGACGATGCGCCAGCGCCAGTCTGGTTTCTTCGGTGTTGAGAACGCCGTGACTTGCATAGGCACCTCCTCGCCTCCGAGGCCGGCCGGGAATTCGGCGACCAAGCGGGCCCCGAGAGACTATCACATCGCGGTGTCACACAGTCAGCCAGCGTCAGACCAATGACGCAGGGCCCGCCACGAACCGAGCCAAGAACCTGATTTATATGACCGAAGCACCTCTGGCGTACTCCTTGCCTGAGAACGGGGCGAGGAGGTTGTCATGAACGCGCCAGCTGACAGCCATGCTCGCCATGTCTTGACGATGTATTCAAAGGACGCCCCCGAGTCGATCGTTTACTCGGGCCTGCTGCAAAAGCTCATCGCGGAGCAGATCCACAAAGCGGTGAACGAGGACCGAGAGACGCTGCGTGCGGAGATGCCGTGCAACATCGAGGAGCCCTGCGCCTTCGACAACGTCTGTGCGCATCACAAGGCGCTCGCCGGCGCAATTCTCGCGACTCAGCCCGTCGCGAGCTGACGCAGCGTCGCCGGCGCGCCCGGTGCGCGGCGTCGAGGTATCATGGCCGCCGCCATGGGTGGGCGGCGGCGTCTGATCATCTACGAGCCCTTCCGGTCGATTTTCTACGCGCCGCAGTTCGTGGCGCTGCACGGCGGCGACTTCGCCGCCGAGGCGCTCGACGTGGAGGTGGTGACGGCGAGCGCCGGAGTCACGACGACGGCGGCGCTGATGGACGGCCATTCGGAGATCGCGCTGGGCGGCATCATGCGCAGCCTCGACGTGGCCGATCGCGGTGGACCGTTCCTCGTGCACTTCGCCGAGGTCAACTCCCGCAACGGATTCTTTCTCCTCACGCGCCAGCCACGGCCGCATTTCACGTGGACCGATCTCGTCGGCACGACGGTGATCGACTTTGCGGAGGCGCCCACGCCGTGGCAGTGCCTGCTGACCGTGCTGCGCAAACACGGCGTCGATCCCGGCAGCGTTCGGATCGAGCGCACCCGACCGCTGCCCGACGCCCTCGCGGCATTCCGAGCCGGGCACGGTGACTTCTTCCAGACCGGCCAGCCGTTCACCGAGGCGCTGATCGCGGACGGGACGGCTCATCTCGCGGCGTCGATGGGCGAGGCGACGGGCCCCGTGCCGTTTTCCTCGTATATGACGACGCAACGATTTCTGCGGGATGGCCGGGACGTGCTGCTGCGCTTCACGCGGGCGCTCTATGCCGCGCAGCGCCGGATGGCGCGCGCCGATGCCAAGGAGATTGCCGACGTGATCGCGCCGGCGTTCGCCGACATACCGCCGGACATCCGCCAGCGCGCCGTCGCGCGCTATCTGGCGCAGCACACATGGGCGCGCGATCCGGTCATCCGTCGCGACGGGTACGACTATCTGCGGCGCATCCTGCTCGACGGCGGATTCATCACGCGGCCGCACCGCTACGAAGACCTGATCGACACCACGATCGCGACGCAGGTGATGGGGAGGTCCTGATGGCCAACGTGTGGCTCGCTCGCGTCGCGCTGCCGTCCGGCCCGGCCTGGGGTGCGCTGGTCGACGATCGGATCGAGATCGTGGCGAGCGACGCCGGCACCAACGGTGGCTTCTTCGCGTCGCTGCTGCAACTGCCGCGGCCGGCACGCGTGCTCGCCGAGCGCCGGCGCGGCGCGCAGAGCCTGAAAGCCGCGGACGTCCTGTCCTCGCCGTTCGGCGGGCCGGCGCCGCATCTGCTGCCGCCGCTCGATCTTCAGGAAGTCTGGGCGGCGGGCGTGACCTACGAGCGCAGCCGGGCGGCGCGCATGGAAGAGACCAAGGGGGCCGAGGATTTCTACGACAAGGTCTACACCGCCGAGCGGCCCGAGCTGTTTTTCAAGGGCTCGGCGTCGCGGGTCAGCGGTCACAACGGGCCCATCCGCATCCGCCGCGACGCCGCGTGGAACGTGCCCGAGCCGGAGATCGCGCTGCTCGTGTCCGCGCACGGCGAGATCGCCGGCTACACCGTGGGCAACGACGTGTCCTCGCGCGACATCGAGGGCCAGAACCCGCTCTACCTGCCGCAGGCGAAGATCTACCGCGAGTCGTGCGCGCTGGGGCCCGTGGTGTGGCTGACCGACGAGGAGACGGCGCCCGTCTTCGACATCGCCATCGCGATCCAGCGCCGCGGCTCGACGACCTGGGAGGGCAAGATCTCCACGTCCTCGATGCGCCGCTCGTTCGCCGATCTCGCGGACTGGCTCGGTCGGGACAACGTGTTTCCGTCGGGCGCCTATCTGTTGACCGGAACCGGGCTCGTGCCGGAGGCGGGGTTCTCGCTCGCCGCCGGCGATCGCGTGGTCATCACCGTCCCGCGGATCGGCACGCTCTCGAACGTCGTGGTGCAGGGAGGCTAGGCGCGTTCTCCTCGCACGTATCGTCCGGGCGCGGCCGCGGCTCTTCGCTTCGCTCGCCCTGGGCACGCTCGTCAGCCTCGGCCTCGTTGCCCTGACCGACTGGCGCGTGGCCACTCGCGTGCTCGTCGGCTGGGACGTCTACGTCGGGCTCTACCTGGCGCTGGTGACACACCTGATGTCGGTCTGCGACGTCCGTCACATCCGCGAGCGCGCCGCGCTGGAAGACGAAGGGCAGGTCACGATCCTCGTGCTGACGGTCGCCGCGGCGCTCGCCAGCCTCGGAGCGATCGTCGCCGAGCTCGGCTCGTCCGGCGGCACGCCGCGCCGGCCCGCCCAGGTCGTGCTCGCGGCGCTGACGATCCTGCTCTCCTGGGCGTTCATCCATACGATCTTCGCGCTGCACTACGCCCACGAGTTCTACGACGAGACCGAGGGCGGCGGCATGGCGTTTCCCGGCGGCGAGGCCGCCCCCGACTACTGGGACTTCGTGTACTTCTCGTTCGTCATCGGCATGACCTCGCAGGTCTCCGACGTCGGCGTCACGAGCAGGCACATCCGCCGCACGGTCGCCGCCCACGGCGTCGTGTCGTTCGTCTTCAACGCCGCCCTCCTCGCGCTCACGGTCAACATCGCGGCCAGCGCGATCTAGCGGCGACGCGATACACGCCGATCTCGCCGGGCCGCGCTTGACAGGTCGGCGGCCGGGCCGATAATCCGTTCCCACGATGTCGAAGCCCCGCGTCGTCATGGATCCCGCGCAGACGTATCGGCATCTCGTGCCCGTCGATCGGCTGGCCGAGCCCGTGACGCCGAGCGACGACGTGTACGTCATCGCCCACATGGGGATCGCGCGCGTCGACGTCGCGCAGTGGCGGCTCTCCGTCGACGGTCTCGTCGAGCGTCCGTTCGAGCTCGACTACGACGCGCTGACGAGCCTGCCGGCGACCGAGGTCACCGCGGTGCTCGAATGCTTCGGCAACCCGGTGGAACCGGACGTGGCGACCCGCCGGGTCGGCAACGTCGTCTGGCGCGGTGTCCGGTTGGCGGAGCTCGTGCGCCGGGCGGGCCCGACGCCCGAGGCGCGCTACCTCTGCGCCGAGGGCCTCGACTCCGGGACCTTCGCGAACGTCGACAGCGATCGCTACGTGAAGGACCTGCCGCTGGCGCGCGCGCTCGAGCCCGACGTCGTGGTCGTGTGGGCGATGAACGGCGCGCCGCTGAGTGCCGAGCACGGCTTCCCGGCACGGGTGTTCGTGCCCGGCTACTTCGGCACCAACGCCGTGAAGTGGCTGTCGCGGCTAACTCTCACCGCCGAGCGGCCGGAGAGCCTGTTCACCACGCGGCTCTACAACCGGCGCGTGGACGGCGAGATGCGACCGGTGCGCGAGCTCGACGTGCACGCGGTCATCGTGACGCCGGCCGACGGCTCTGTGCTCACGCGCGGCGCGCGGTCGATCGGCGGCTGGGCGTGGAGCGCCTGGCCGGTACGCGCGGTCGACGTCAGCACCGACGGCGGCGCGACGTGGGAGCCGGCACGCGTGGCCCCACGCGGCGGCGATCACCAGTGGCAGGCCTTCACGTACGTGTGGGACGCGGCCGCGCCGGGCCGCTATGCCGTGCACGCACGTGCGACGGACGAGCACGGCCGGCGGCAGCCGCCGACGGGGCGCAACCGCATTCATACGATCGACGTCACCGTCGAGTGAGCGATCCGCATCGCCGTCGCGCTCGGGGCGCGCGGCAGGAGGACGAGATGGCCAGCGAGCTGGAGCGGCGTGATCTTCTCAAGGGCCTCGGCGCCACCCTCGGCGGCGCCGCGCTCGGTCTCGGCGGCGCCGCGCTCGGTGTCGCGCGTGACGTCGCGGTCGCCGGCGTAGCGGAGGCGCAAGAGACGGCCAAGGGACGCGTCCCCGACACGCCGGTGAAGTTCGGTCACATCACGATCCAGTCGGGGCCGGGCGCGATCCTCGGGTTGCCGTCGCTCAAGGGCCACACGCTGGCCGCCGAGGAGATCAACGCCGCCGGCGGCCTGCTCGGCCGGCGCAAGATCGAGACGCTCACCGCCGACGAGGCGGCTGGTCCCGAGGCGACGGTGAAAGAGCTCAAGCGCATGAAGCTGGTCGAGAAGATCGACTACTTCTCGGGCGTGATCGCGGCGCACAACCAGCTGGCCGTTGGCCCCGTGGTGGAGGAGCTGAAGCTGCTGACCATCATGACCGAGGGTTGCATCGACAAGCTGTTCGAGATCGAGGTTCCGAATCCCCAGTATCTGTTCGGCATGACCAACATCCTGTCCGCCGACGGCGTCACCACCGCGCTTGCGGTCGCACGCACGTGGCCGGAGGTCAAACGCATCGCCGTCATCAACCCGGATTACGCATTCGGTCGCTGGTTCCAGCTGCACTTCGATGCGGCACGCGAGAAGCTCTTGCCCGGTTCCGAGATCGTCTCGGAGGTGTGGGCGCCGTTCCCGAATACCACGGATTTCACCTCGCACATCACGAAGACCGTCGCCGCCAAACCGGACGTCGTCGTGACGTCGATGTGGGGCGGCATGTACGTGGCCTTCTACAAGCAGGCGCTGGGCCAGGGACTGTTCCGCCGCGCGCGGCTGGCCGGCAACATCAACTTCGGCGTCGTGCCGCAGGCGATCGGCAAGGATCACCCGGAGGGCGCCATCGCCGGCGTGCATTCCAACTACCACTTCACCTACGCGCCGGCCGGCGCGTCCGCGGCGAACAAACGCTTCGTCGAGGCATATCAGAAGCGCTGGAGCGAATACCCATCCTATGCCGCCGAGGCCGCGTACACCGGCCTCTATCTCTTCAAGACCGCCGTCGAGCGCGCGCACAAGCAGGCGGGCGGCGGCTGGCCGGAGGACGACGCCGTCATCCGGCAGCTGGAGGGCCTCAGCATCGAGGCGCCGTCGGG
>Ga0066683_10000156_pt1 | contig 16678 bp, 12 predicted proteins | sample GraSoiAngelo_132_FD_62296 | JGI IMG/M metagenome (GOLD analysis project Ga0066683, IMG submission 62296) | Grasslands soil microbial communities from the Angelo Coastal Reserve, California, USA - 14_0929_02_40cm | ecosystem: Environmental > Terrestrial > Soil > Grasslands | place: USA... | reverse complement strand
TGATCCACGAGCGTAGTCTTGCCGTGGTCGACGTGGGCGATGATCGCGATATTGCGGAGCTGCAAGGGAGGCGCGTCCTAGAGGGCGGTCAACTCGAGGGCCAGAGTATAGGAGAGGCGGTCAGGGGCGGTCAAGGGGCCTAATCACACGTCTGATCCTTCTCCATCTGCACCGTCACGTGCCGGATCCCCAGGTCCTCCATGCGTCCCTGCACGGCCTCGAGGATACGCTGGTTGTCGGCCGGGTTCGCGACCACGAGGTGCCCGCTCATCGCCACCACGCCGCTCGTAACCGTCCATACGTGAAGGTCGTGCACCGACGTCACGCCCGGAAGGGACGCAATACGACCGTGAACGTCGGGCAGCGAGATGTGCGCGGGGGTCGACTCGAGCAGGATCTCGACGCTCTCCCGGGTGAGGCGCCACGCGCCGCGCAGGATCAGGAGCGCGATCAGGACGGAGATGGCCGGGTCGGCGATGGTGCGGCCCGTCACCAGGATGATGCCCGCCGCCACGAGCGCGCCCAGCGCGCCGAGCGCGTCGCTCAGCACGTGCAGGTAGGCGCCGCGCTGGTTGAGGGAGTGCTCGTGACCGGCGTGGAGTAGCGCGGCGCTCGCCACGTTCACGGCGAGGCCGAGGGCCGCCACCGTGAGCATCAAGCCCGCGTGGACTTCCGGCGGTGTCCGCAGCCGCCGGTAGGCCTCGAGCCCGATGCCGAGCGCGATCACAATGAGGAAGGCACCGTTGACGAGGGCGGCGAGGATCTCGAGCCGCACCAATCCGAACGACCGCTCCGGCGTGGCCGGCCGCTGGGCGAGGTACGCGACCCCCACCGACATGCCGATGGCCGCCGCGTCGGCCAGCATGTGCCCCGCGTCGGCAAGCAGGGCGAGGGAGTGGGCGAGGTAGCCGCCGACCGCCTCCACGAGCATCACCCCGACGCTGAGGGCCAGCACCACCGTCAGGCGGCGCGCGCTCTCCGCGCGGAGCGGGGCGCGGTGGGCGCACTGCACCTCTACGGGGAGCGTGGTCACCGGTCCCGCGTCCCTCGTCCCCCGTCCTGCCTGATGCGAATCGCTTCGGCGTGCCCGAACAGCCCTTCGGCTTCCGCGAGCGCGATGATGTGGTCCGCGTCTGCCGCGAGCCGCTCGGGCGAATAAGAGATGATGCTGGTCCGCTTCACGAAGTCGTAGACCCCGAGAGGCGAAACATATCGGGCGGTCCCACCGGTGGGCAACACATGCGAGGGGCCCGCGATGTAGTCGCCCACCGGCTCGGGCGTCGTGGCCCCGACGAACACGGCGCCGGCGTGGCGGATGCGGTTCGCGATGGGCCAGGGGTCCGCGAGCAGCAGCTCGAGGTGTTCGGGCGCGCGCCGGTTCGCCACCTCGACTGCCGCATCCAGATCGGGAACGACCACCACGACCCCGTGGGCGGCGAGTGCGCGCCGCACGATGTCCCGCCGCGGCGCCTGCGCCACCCGGCGCGCGAGCTCGCCCTCGAGCGCGTCGGCGAGCTCGGGGCTGGTCGTGACGCACCAGGCCGCCGCGTCCTCGTCATGCTCGGCCTGCGCGATCAGGTCGGCTGCCACGTAGCGCACGTCGGCCGTGCGGTCCGCGATGATGAGCACTTCAGTGGGACCCGCCAGCATATCGATCCCGACGGCGCCCGCGACCTCGCGCTTGGCCGCGGTCACGAACCTGTTGCCGGGGCCCACGATCTTGTCCACGCGCGGCACCGTCTGCGTCCCGAACGCGAGCGCGGCGATCGCCTGCGGGCCCCCGATCCGCAGGGCCCGCGTCACCCCCGCCAGCTCCGCAGCCGCGAGCACCGCGTCGGTGATTCCCCCCGGCGGCGTGACCATAACGATCTCCGGCACGCCCGCGACGGTCGCCGGCACGACGTTCATGATCACGGTCGAGGGATAGGATGCCTTGCCGCCCGGGACGTACACGCCGACCCGGTCGAGCGGCAGCAGCCGCATCGCGAGCGTATTCCCCTCCGCGTCCCGCTCGAGGAACCCGCCGCCCACCTGGCGCTCGTGATACGCGCGCACCCGTGCCACCGCCGTCTCGAGCGCGCCCCGCAGCGGCGGCGCAAGCCGCCGCTGTGCCGCCTGCCACTCGGATCGCGGGATCTCCCACTCGGCCGGGGAGAGGTCGGCCCCGTCCAAGCGCCGGCCGTGCTCCCGCACGGCTGCGTCGCCGCGCGCGCGCACGTCGTCGACGATGGCGCGCACCGCCGCTGCCGTATCGGGATCGCCGGCGCCGCCTCTGCCAAGGTGCGGTGCCAGCACGTCGTAGGGCGGCGCTTGAAGTCGAGTGAGCACTGGCTAGCTTTTCGCGAGTCGCATGAGCAAACTGGAAGTCGGGTGGCTGATGCTCCGTCTCGTCGCTGTGATCGTCCTGGTCGCGGCGAACGCGTTTTTCGTGGCGGCGGAATTCGCGCTGGTCGCAGCGCGACGCACCCGCATCGAAGCGCTGGTACGCCGCGGCGACCGGAAGGCTAAGACGGTGCAGAAGGCGCTGCAAGACCTCTACCGTCAACTCTCGGCGGCACAGCTCGGCATCACGGTCGCATCGATTCTGCTCGGCTACGTCGCCCAGGACACCGTGACGCACCTGTTCCACGACTGGTTCGCCACGCTGCCGCGGTCCCTGAGCTTCCTCGCGCGGGGCGGAGTCGGGTCGACGGTGGCGGTCAGCGTGGTCACGTTCCTGCACGTGGTCTTCGGGGAGCAGGCCCCCAAGGCGTGGGCCATCACCTACCCCGAGCGCACCAGTCGCTGGATCGCGGCGGCGCTGATTCTGTTCTCATGGGTCACGCGCCCCGTGACCGATGCGCTCAACTGGAGCTCGCGTCGCGTCGTGCGCCTGCTGGGCGTGAAGGGGACGACATCTGAGCTCGACCGCATCCACTCCCCCGAGGAGATCCGCATGCTGGTAGAGCAGAGCCAAAAACGAGGCTCCCTCGACGCCGATGACGCGCGGCTGCTCCAGGGCGTGTTCGAATTCAGCGAGAAGGCGGCGCGCGACGTGATGACGCCCCGCACCCAGATCGTCGCGCTCCCCGTCCAGCTGACGTTCGAAGAGGCCGCGGATCAGGTGTCGCTCGCGGGGCGGTCCCGCTACCCGGTCTACCGCGAATCGCTCGACGACATCGTCGGCACAGTGCACGCGAAAGACATCCTCGCAGGCGTCCGTTCCGGTACCAGCGAGACCCTCGAGACCATCCTCCGGCCGGCGGTCTTTGTCCCCGGGACCCGCGAGGTGGAGGACGTGCTCGCCGACATGCGGCGGCAGAAGATCCACCTCGCCATTGTGCTCGACGAGTTCGGCGGCACCGCGGGACTCGTGACCATGGAAGATCTGCTCGAGGAGATCGTGGGGCAGATCTACGACGAGTACGACCGTCCCGAGCCGGGACCCGCGCCGGCGGGCGCTGAAGGCGCACCGGTGCTGCCCGGCTCGACGCCGATCGACGAGGTCAACCAGACGTACGGCCTGGACCTCGACGACGCCGACTACAACACGCTGGGCGGCCTGCTGTTCGGCGCGCTCGGCCGGCTTCCCCGCGTCGGCGACCGCGTGAGCGTCCGGGGGGCCGTTTTCGAGATCGTCAGCATGGACGGGCGCCGCGTCGGCGCGGCGCGGCTGCTGCAGCGCTCGGTGCCGGCGTGAAGCTGCGCTCGAGCATCGCGCCCATTCCGCCGGGCGCGCTCGACCTCGCGGGGGACGCCGTGCGGCGGCGCCGCCTGCTCCAGGGCCGGATGCTGGAGCGCGTCGAGCGGGCCGGCTACGAGGAGATCATCCCGCCCACGTTCGAGTACGCTGAGGTGTTCGTGCGGGCGGGGGGAGCCGAGGTCGCCGACCGGCTGATTCGCTTCCTCGATCTCGACGGCCAGCTCTTGGCGCTGCGCTATGACTTTACGGCGAGCGTGGCGCGTCTCGCGGCGACCAAGCTCTCCGACCGCGCGACGCCACTGCGGCTGTGCTACGCCGGCAAGGTGTTCCGCCAGGACCCGGCGCACGAAGGACGCCGGCCGCGGGAAATCCTCCAGGTCGGCGGCGAGCTGCTGGGACAGGACGGGGTGGCGGCGGACGTGGAGGTGATCCGGCTGGCGCTGGAGCTGGTTCGCTGCGCCGAAGTGCGGGAATTCCAGCTCAACCTCGGGCATGTGGGCGCGCTCGCGCCGGCGCTCGCCGCCCTCGCCCCCGAGGCACGCGCCGTGGTCCGCAAGCTCATCGACCGGAAGGACGCGGCCGGGCTCGCGGCGACCGCGTCGGACACGCTCCGGACGCTCCCCTTCGTCATCGGCCGGCGCGAGGCGCTGGACCGCGCCGCGCGTCTCGCGCCCGAAGTCGGCGACGCGATCGAGCGCCTGCGCGCGATCGACGCCGCCCTCAGTGACGACGAGCGCCGCCACGTCGTGTACGATTTCGGTGAGGTGCGGGGCCTCGACTATTACACGGGGATGCACTTCGAGATCTTCGTCCGCGGTGCCGGCGCCGCAGTGGGCGCGGGCGGACGCTACGACGACCTCGTCGCGCGCTTCGGCCGGCCCCTGCCGGCGGTGGGCGTGGCGCTCGACCTCGACGCCCTCGCGGAAGCAGCCCCCTGACCGCTGCCCCGCCTTCTTCCCTGACAGTGGCCCTCCCCAAGGGCCGCCTCCTCGAGCCCGCGCTCGCGCTGTTCCGGCAAGCGGGGTTCGAGCCGTCGGAGCCGGAGACAACGCGGAAGCTGCTCGTGCCCTCGAGCAACGGGGCGCTCGCGTTCCTGTTCGTGAAGCCGGCCGACGTGCCGGTGTACGTCGAATCAGGCGCCGCCGATATCGGGATCGCCGGCACCGACGTCCTCCGGGAAGCCGCCGCCGATGTCCTGGAGCCGCTGGCGCTCGGCTTCGGCGCGTGCCGCATGGTGGTCGCGAGCCCCACGGACACGCCCTTTCCTTCACTCCCCGGCGGCGTCACGCCGCGGGTGGCCACGAAATATCCGCGCCTCACCCGCGGCTTCTTTGCCGAGGCGGGCCTCGGCGTGGAAATCATCACTGTGTCGGGCTCGGTCGAGGTCGCACCCTTGCTGGACCTGTCGCACTGGATCGTGGACCTGGTGGACACGGGCCGCACGCTGCGCGAGAACCGACTCGTCGAGCGGGCGCAGATCCTGGACGTCGGCGCGGTGCTGGTGGTGAATCGGGCGAGTCATAAGCTGAAGCTGGAGCGGCATGCGGAACTGCTGAAAAAGTTACAGGACGCCACGACGCCACGTGCCAGGTAACGACGCCCATGTCGTGCAACGTGGCCTCGTGGCGTCGTGGCGTCGGGTGACTATTTCCTCCCCGCCATCTCTACGGCCATCTCCAGCGCCGCCCGCATCGACCCCGGGTCCGCTACCCCCTTCCCGGCGATGTCGAAGGCGGTACCGTGGTCCGGAGCCGTGCGGGGGAACGGCAGGCCGAGCGTCACGTTTACGCCTCTCCCGAAGCCCGCCACCTTGATCGCCGTCATGCCCACGTCGTGGTAAGGGGCAAGCACGGCGTCGAACTCCCCCCGCAGCGCGCGCACGAACACGGTGTCGGCGGGGAGCGGACCCGTCGCCCCTAGCGCCTCCGCCGCCGGCCGGAGCACCTCGGCATCCTCCGTTCCGAACAGCCCTGATTCACCCGCGTGCGGGTTGAGCGCACACACGGCGAGCCGGGGCCGCGCGATCCCCCACCAGCGCGTCAGCGCCGCCGTCGTGATCCGCCCCACCTGCACCACCCGCGCCGTCGTCACCTGGTCGGGGACGTCCCGCAGCGGCAGATGGGTCGTGACGAGCACCACGCGCAGCTGGCCCGCGGCGAGCATCATCGCGACGTCGGCGTGGCCGGCGAGGTGTGAGAGGAACTCGGTGAGACCGGGATAGCGATAGCCGGCGAGATGCAGCGCGTGCTTGTGAACGGGGCCCGTCACGATGGCATCCACGTCCCCGAGCCGCGCGAGCTCCACGGCCTTCTCCACGGCCACGCCGGCGAGACGACCGGCGGTCGCGGCGAGGGAAGGGGAAAGACCCTCTTCCCCCTTCCCCCTTCCCCAGACTCCGACGCCCACTTTGCGTACCCCGGACAGGTCCGCCATCTGGTCATCCGCGCCGAGCAACGTGATGTCCGCGTCGAGCGGAGTAGCGAGCGCACGCGCGACGACTTCCGGTCCGATCCCCCGGGGATCGCCGAGCGTCACGGCGAGGCGGGGACGAGCGGCCACGGGGCTACAACCGGATATCGATGTAGGTCGTGCGACGTAGGGTGCTGAGGTAGTGCTGCACCGCGAGCTGCTGGGCGAGGGTGTCACGGATTCGGTCCCTGACCTCGTCGAAGGTGAGGTCGCCCTCCGGCACCCACTTCGTCACTTCGAGCACGACGAACTTCGCCCGCGGGGTAGCGCTGTCGACTTCGAACACCGGCTTGAGCCCGCGGACGCTGTCGGTAGCGAGAGTCTTCGGGTAGCTGGCCGGGAGCTCCGGGGCTGGCAGGGCCTCGACAACGCGCAGCTCGTCGGGATCGGCGTACCGGCGCGCCAGCGAGTCGAACGACGCGCCAGCGGTGAGCGCGGTGTGCACTGAATCCGCGAGGCGGCGCGTCAGGGCGACCTGGGCCGCCGAGATCGCCGGCTGGATCAGGATGTGGCGCGCCTCAACTTCGGCCGGCTGCACGCGTTCCACCTGGATGATGTGATAGCCGAACGGGGTCTCGACCACGTCGGACATCTCCCCGGGGCGCAGGTGAAATGTCGCGTCTTCGAATTTCTTCACCATCACGCCACGCCGGAACCAACCCAGCTCCCCCCCCTGCACGCGCGAGGCGCTGTCCGCCGAAAACTTCTTCGACCTCGGCAAAGTTGGCGCCGTGGCGCACCGCGACAAGCAGCGATTCCGCGAGCGCGCGCGCCCGGCCCCTGGCCGCGGAGTCGGGCTTGACTGCGATGACGATTTGCCGGAACGAGATGAGCGCGGGCTGCTTCGGGCGCTCCGCCACGTTCTGGTCCCAGAAGTCCCGCATCTGCGCTTCGGTGGGGGGGATGGGGCGCAACTTGTTGTTCCGCTTCAGCTCCTCGATGAGGCGCTGCTGCTGAATCGCCCGGCGCTGATTGTCGGCCAGCCAGCGGCGCCATTCCTCTTCCGAGGTGAAGCCAGCGGCGCGAAGCTGCGTCTGGAAATCGAGCGAGGATGTGAACTGCCCGTGGACGTTCTGCACCGTCTTCTCGACCTGCTCCTGGACCTCTTGCTCCGTCACCTTGATGCTCGTGTCGCGCTGAGCCTGCTGCACCAGCAGCTCTTCATCCACCATCTTATTCAGGAGCTGGCGGCGCGCGGCCTCCCGCCCCGCCGAGTCGTCCGGGATCTTCGCCCCCTGCGACCGCTCCAGGACGAGTTGCTCTTCGACCTTCGACCACAGGATCGGTACGGTCCCGACGACGGCGACGATGCGATCGATCACCTGCGCTCCGCTCTCGCGCTGGGCGACAGCCGGCGCCGCTGCCGCGAGGAGCAGCGTACCGAGAGAGAGCCAGGCCGGCGGGCGCATGTCAGCGCGCGGACCGGCGCACGGCCGTGTCGAGCGGAATGGGGGGCCCCCCGGGGGCGCGACGCAGCCCGGGCGCTGGCATCGAGTCGCTCGCCGCGCGCTGCGCCGTGGCCCGATCGACCGCATCCGCCACGCCCCCGGGGTCGATTGACCAGGGCTCGCTCTCTCGCAGCGCCGCCGCGAGGAACGGCGGCACCGGCACGATCTGCACGTTCCCGCTGAGCGCCCGGCCCAGGTAGGAGTCCACATGCGTGGCGGCGAGCCGCACGCGCGCGTCCACCGTCGCGGCCGAATCAGCGAGCATTTTGGGGGAAATCCCGAGCTGGCGCTCGAGGAAGCTCAGGACCGAGTCGTGCCCGACGCGGATCTCCTGCCAATCGTCGGGCGCAAGTTGCACCCCTGCGGAGTCCACCTGCGCGAGGAGCAGCTCCCGCTCCGCGACCACCCTCAGGAATTGACGCAGCTGGTCGTCGCTCGCCGAGGGCAGGAAACGCACCTCCTGCGGAGCGAGGGCGAAGATCCAGCGCACCAGATCGCTCACGCGGAAGGCACCGCCGCGGTACGTCACGAGGATCCGCGAGTTGGTGCGGGCGCTCACCAGGTCGCCCAGAACCGTCCGCACGACCGCCGGGGCTCCGCTCTTCACGCGCAGCTCGCGCCGCGTCGCCAGGCTGTCCACGTACACCGAGTCGAGATGCTGCGTGACGAGACGCGCGAGGCCGGCGCTGAACGAATCGCGGACTTCCGCCAGCGGGGGGCGACGGATGATGTGGAAGCCGAAGGGTGAGCGTACCGCGCCGCTGATGCCTCCTGGCTCGAGCACCCAGGCCGCCGTCTCGAACGGGACGACGAACTGCCCGCGCGCGGCGACCGAGAGATAGCCGCCGCTGGACTTGGAGCCGGGATCCTCGGAGTACCGGCGCGCGAGCGCCGCGAAGCCCGCGCCATGCTGCGCGGACACCTGATGCAGCAGCTGCTCCGTCAGGGCGCGCTTCCGCTCCACCAGCGGCGGCGCGGCGCTCGCCGGCACCTGGATGAGGAGGTGCTGGAACAGCCGCACGGTCCCGGCGAGATAGGTGGAGTCGATCTCTGCAGGGGTCAGCTCGGCGCGCGCGGCGAGCAGCCGATCGTGAAACCGGTTCCATTTCAGCTGCGCCACGGCCGGCCAGTTGGCCTCGAGCACGAGCAGCGAGTCGTCCATGTTCCGCCCCTTCGCCAGCTGGGCCGCGAACACCATGTAGTCCACGTATACCGCCGCGAGCCCGGCGAAGTTCTGCACTTTCGGCTGGATGCGCTTGACGCCCGCGACCCAGGTCGCGAGCTGCTGCACCGTCAGATCCTGCCCGGCCGCCGTGGCCGCCACCCGCGGGTGCGCCGAGAAGGCATCCCGCAGCGCGCCGCATCCGGCGAGCGCCATGACCACGAGAGCGAGGCCCAGCCGCTGCATGCGTCTCCTGGTTACGATGGATGATCCTGCTGAACGGCGGTCAGGGCCCGCACCAAGCCGGGGCCCACCGCCTCACCGCCGAGGCGGCGGAGTCGCAGCGAGAGCGGCACGGTGCGGCGCACCTCCGCCTCGAACTGCACAGCGTCCAGCGCGGCCGTGAGACCAGCCAGCCGCGGCTGCGCCGCCCCCCGAAACGTGAGCCGCGCCTCGTCGCCCTTGACCAGGACCGTCGCCAGTCCCGCCCGGGCGCCAAGCGCGCGGAGCTCGGAGACGAGGAGCAGTCGCTCGGCTTCGGCGGGCAGCGGCCCGAAGCGGTCGCGCAACTCCTCGCGCACGGCCTGAATCTCGCACGGTTGCTCGGCGCGCGCCAGCCGCCGATACAGATCGAGCTTGGCGGCGTCGTCGGCGATGTAGTCGTCGGAAAGGTGCGCCGGCTGGTCGAGGATCACCTCGGGCGGCTCACTCGGCACGGGGCCTCGCTCTCCCTGGTCCTTGAGCGCGCGCACCGTCTCGTCGAGCCACCGCAGGTACGTGTCGAACCCGACGGCTTGGGCGTGACCCGATTGCGCGCGACCGAGCAGATTGCCCGCACCCCGCAGCTCAAGGTCGCGCAGCGCGATGCGATACCCCGAGCCGAGGTCGGTATGATGTTCCAGCACGCGCAGCCGTTCGTCGGCATCCGCATCCACGAGGTCGGGCACCAGGAGATAGCAGTACGCGCGCCGGTGGCTCCGCCCCACGCGGCCACGCAGCTGGTATAGCTGGGCCAGGCCGAGATAATCCGCCCGGTCCACGATCATGGTGTTCGCGTTCGGCACATCGAGCCCCGATTCCACGATCATTGTCGAGATCAGGATGTCCACCTCGGCACGCACGAACCGCCCCATCACCTCGTCAAGGTCTCGCTCCGGCTGCTGCCCGTGGGCCACCGCCGTGCGGGCGCGCTGCGGCGCGAGGGCGCGCACGCGCTGGGCGATCGTGTCGATCGTCTCGATACGGTTGTGCACGAAGTACACCTGACCGCCGCGGTCCAACTCGCGGGCCAATGCCTCCTCCAGCAGCGCATCATCCCACGGCTCAATGAAAGTGAGCACCGGCGACCGGTCCTTCGGCGGAGTCTCGAGCAGCGTCAGGTCCCGCAGCCCGGCTAGCGACAGGTGAAGCGTGCGGGGGATCGGCGTGGCCGTCAGCGTGAGCACGTCCACGGCCAGCTTCAAGGCCTTCAGCCGCTCCTTGTGCCGCACGCCGAAGCGGTGCTCTTCGTCCACGATCAACAGGCCGAGATCATGGAACCCTACGTCTCGGGATAGCAGCCGGTGGGTGCCGATCACGATGTCCAAATCGCCGCGGGCGAGCTGGACGAGGGACCGGCGCGTTTCGGCGGGCGTGCGGAAGCGCGACAGCACCTCGATCCGTACCGGGTAGTCCGCGAGCCGTTCGCGAAAGGTGCGGCCGTGCTGCTCGGCGAGAATCGTCGTCGGCACGAGCAGCGCGACCTGCTTTCCAGCCTGCACGGCCTTGAATGCCGCCCGCACCGCGACCTCCGTCTTGCCGTAGCCCACGTCCCCGACCAGAAGCCGCTCCATGGGGCGCGGGCGTTCCATGTCGCGCTTCACCTCCTCCGTCGCGCGCCGCTGGTCCGGTGTGTCCTCGTAGAGGAACGCCGACTCAAGCTCCCGCTGCCAGGGCGTGTCGGGCGGGAACGCAAAGCCCGATGCCAGCTGGCGCTGTGCGTACAGCTCGAGCAGCTCCGATGCCATCTCGCGGATCGCCGCGCGGGCCCGGTCGCGCTGGCGCTGCCACGTCGTGCTCCCGAGGCGATGCAGCCGCGGAGGCGGGGCGTCGCCGTCCCCCGCCGTACGATAGGGCTCCAGCTGATCGAGGCGGTACAGCGGGACGTTGAGGCGGGCGCCGCCCTCGTACTCCACCACCGCCACCTCCAACCGCCCTTCCCCCACCGGGATGGTTTGCATCCCCTGGTAGATCCCGATCCCGTGCTCGAGGTGCACCACGTAGTCGCCGACCGCGAGCGGGCGAGCAGCGCTCAGCGCCGCGGCCCGGTAGCGTCGCGGGCGCCGGATGCGGCGCGCGCGCCGGAAGATCTCGTGGTCGGTGAGGACCCGCAGTGAGGGAAGCACGAACCCGCCCTCGAGCGCGCCCACCACGAGCTGCGCGCGCGGTGAATCGAGCAGCTCCTCGAGCCGCTCCAGCTGCCCCTCGTTGTCGCACAGAATCACTGTGGGCGGCTCGCTCGCGACCACCTGTCGGAGCCGCTTGAGATCGCGATCCACCGATTCCGGCGCTATGATCGGAAAGCGCGCCGCCGCGTCCACCTCCCCGAGCGACACCCTCGCGAACGCGGCCAGCCGGCCACGCCATGCGCTGGGCTCGAGCCACAACTGCTCCCGCTCCGGCAGCTCCTCCCCCAGCCGTCGCGCCACCTCGAGGTGGTGCGCCGCCTCCTCCCACGCGCGCACGACCTCGCGCTCCACGGCCGATTCCTGCTCGACCACGAAGATGGCGTCAGCGGGGAGCAGCTCGAGCAGCGAGGAGCGTGTGGTCGCAGCCGGGGCGCCCGCCGCGGCCGCTTCCGTCCTGACGGGGAGGACAGTGATCCGCTCGATCGCGTCGCCCGAGCGCTGTGTGTCGAGGTCGAAGCCGCGCAGGGACACGATCTCGTCGCCCCACCACTCGATTCGCGCCGGGCCCGCCATCCCGAAGCCGTACACGTCGATGATCCCGCCGCGCACGCTGAACTGCGCCACGTCGGTCACCGTCGGCACGCGCTCGTAGCCCATCACCGCCAGCCGTTCGGCGGCCACGCTGAGGCCCACCCGTTCCGGCTCTGCCGTCCCCCGTCCCGGTTCGAGCACCAGTCGCATGGCGTGGAGGGCGGCCGGCACGCCCGTTCGCTCCGCGCTGGCGCGCGCCGTCGTCACCAGCACCCGCACCGCACCATGCAACAGCGCCTCGACGCTCTCGATCCGTTCGCCCGCGATCTCGAAGTGGGGTTCCTCGGCCCCCAGCCCTTCACGCTGCGGGTACAGGCCCACCACGGAGCCGACGAGCGCCTGGGCGTCGGCAAGCCAACGCTCGGCGTCGCCGGGCGTGGGGGTCAGGACCACGAACACGCGTTGCGGAAGGCGGCGCGCGAGCGCCGCCACCAGCACGGCCGCGCTCGATCCGGGAAGGCCGCCCAGCGGGAGCCGGCTGCCGGGCGCGGGGAGCTGCTCCACCAGCGCGCCGGTCGCAGGCAGACCGTCCATCCGATCGAGCAGGAAGTCGAGCGCCATTAGTCGCCGAGGGTCGCGAGGCCCAGCTCCGCGATCGCGACGAGGAGCGCGAGTACCAGCAGCGTCCCGCTCACGTCCGCGCGGCGCGTACCGGCGAACCGGGCGGCAGCGAACTGGGTGTCATCGAGCATGCGCGCCCCCAGCGTCTGCTCCACGAGATCAGGGGAAGCGGGCGTGAGGTCCGACTCCCGCGGGTCGGGCCCATAGACCGTGGCTTCAACCGTGTCGGCGCCGCGTGAGCGGAACTCCACGTGCACGGGACCCTCTTCCGAGCTCACCACCCCCTCGCCCCGGGCGAGCCGGTTCACGAGGGCATCCACGAACGGCACGAACCCCGTGGTGGCGGGGAGCGCGGTCCAAGCGGTGTCCAGGCGGCTGCCGAGCAGAACCAGGTTGCTGTCCCGCACCAGCCAGGGTTCGCCGTTCACAGCCGCGAGGATCGCACTGTCCCCGCTCGCCCCGCGTTCGCCGCCTCCGCTCACACGCTCGATTTGCTCGCGTCGCATCACCGCCACCCCGTTTAGCCCTCCGAGCCGTGGTGCGGAGATCGTCCCGGGAGTGCCCGGTCCCCCGAATCGCCATGACCCTCCCCGCGCCGCAAGCGCGCGGTTTGCCTCGCCCAGGAGCGCCCGGTCCGCAGGCGGGAACACCACGCTCGAGCCGGCGCCTGGTCGGCCGCCGACAGTGATCTCGCTCCCTTCCGCGACGCGCGCGCCCTCTCGCAAGACGGCCAAAGCCGCCGCCACGAACGGGCCGACGTCAGCCCCGGCGCGAACTCGCGCCGGCGGACCGATGTGCCAAGCGAACGGCCGGTGGTCGTCGGCCCGCAGCTCGTCGGGGTCGAGGGCCGCGTCACCAACCCACCACCCCTGGCCGAGGGCAGGCAGCGTCACGGACACCGCCGACCCGGGCGCTGCCAGCGCGCGTCCCACCGTACGGCCGCGCAACCGCACCGTGACCGCCCGGGGCCCGGCGCCCGGCGTACCCACGGCGTTCACCGTGACCGCGCCGCCCACCACCTGCGCCGCCCCGATTCCCCAGTTCGGCGGTGGCGCACCGAAGGGCGCGAGTGCGAGCACCCGCACGCCGCGGGGGACGCCCGCGCGGCCCTCGCCGAGTGCCGTCCGCTGGAGGTCGCTCAGGACATGGACCTCCCGCGCGGGGAGCGGCTCCGCGTCGACGATGCGTCCCGCCTGCTCGACCGCCGCCCTGAGGTCGAGCCGCCGGGAAGACACCGCGACACTCTCCACAGCCGCGACCAGCCCGGGACCCGTCCCCTGTCGCACCACGCCATCCGCGAGCAGAAGCCACACGCGGTCCTCCGGTCGTGCACCCGCGAGTGAGGCGCGCGCGGCAGCCCGCAGGCGCTCGAGCACCGGCCGGCCGTCCGCCACCACGCCCGCAGACGGCGAGTTGTCGAGGATAACCACGAGCGCCGTAGGCTCGTGCGCCCCCCCCGCCCCCCTGGCGCGGGCGCGCACGAGCGGCCGGGCCGCCGCGAGCACGACCAGGACGATCAGCGTGGTCCGCAACAGCAGCAGCAAAAGGTGCCGGAGCTTCAGACGGCGCGCGCTCTGGCGCTCCGCTTCGCTCAAGTAACGCACGGGAGGGAACTCCGCCTCGGGAGGCCGGCGCCGCTCGAACAGATGCAACAGCGCCGGGATCGCGGCGGCGGCGAGCCCGAGCAACACCAGCGGATGCAGGAAGATCACGCGAGCAAGCGCAACGCCAGGCCGAACGGCATGTCGGTTTGCACGTGGTGATACATCACGCCATGCCGCCGGCAGGCGCTCCGCCATGCGGCGATCTCCCGCTGCACCGTCACCGCGTAGGCGCGCGCCAACTCCCGCGGGCGGACCACGACGCTCGCTGTCGACTCAGGGTCACGGAACCGTACCTCAGGCGGTCCGGTCAGCTCCATCTCCGCCCTGTCCATGACGTGAAACACGATCACCTGATGGCCCCGATGACGCAGGTAGCGCAGCGCCGTCAGCGCCAGGTCCCTGTCGAAGAGCAGGTCCGAGATCAGCACCACCAGCCCGCGGCGCGCGAGCAGCGAGGTCACGTGGCGTAGCGCGCCTTCCGCCGCCGTGCCGCCGCCGTCGGGCGTTTCGAGGAGCCCGCGTACCAGCCGCGTCCACTGGCCGGCCTTCACCCGGGCCGGGACCACCTGCCGCACCGCCGCGTCGAATGTGACGAGCCCGGTCGCGTCGCGCTGCCGCAGCAGGATCAGCGCCAACGCTGCCGCCAGGCGATCGGCGTACGCGCGCTTCGTCAGGCGATCCTCGGCGCCCCGCCATGCCATCGAGCGGCTCGAGTCGACGAGAATCATGGCGCGCAGGTTCGTCTCTTCCTCGAATTGCTTGACAAACAGCCGATCGGATCGCGCCAGAATCTTCCAGTCGAGGTACCGGGGCTCGTCTCCAGGCTGGTAAGCGCGGTGCTCGGTGAACTCGACCGAAAACCCGCGAAACGGCGAGCGATGCAGGCCGGCGAGGAAACCCTCCACCACACCCTGCGCCACGATCTCGATCCCCCCGAGCCGGGCGACTTCAGCGGGATCCAGGAGATCGAGGCGGGTGGTGGCCATTGCCGATGGCCACAACCTAATGGCCGCGGGTTTGTCCCCGGTAGAGGACATTACGCCCCAGATGTATCCCGTCACCAGGCGTCTAACGCCATGTCCAAAGGATGCTTAGGCGGCACTTCCCGGCCCGCCTCCACATGGCACGCGACCTGCTCCTTGGCGCCGCAGGAGGACCCATGTTCGCACAACTCGCGTTGCTGGGATTCGCAGTCACGGCCTCGGTCGATCGCCCCAAGGTCGAAGTGTGGACCAATCGCCGTGACGATCCTTATACGTCCGGACAGGCCGTCCGGGTCTACTTCCAGACTGATCAAGACGCCTACGTCACACTGCTCCGCGTCGATACCGACGGTCGCGTGCGGGTGCTGTTCCCGCGCCAGCCGTGGGAAGACAACTTCGCGCATGGCGGGCGGGTGTACGAGGTGGCGAGTCTCACTTCGCGCGAAGCGTTCGACGTCGACGACTACCCCGGCGTAGGCTATCTCTTCGCCGTCGCTGCGGCCGACCCATTCAGCTACGACCCGATCGAGAGCGCGGAGCATTGGGACTATCGGTCCATCGCAAACGACGGCCGGATCCGGGGCGACCCCTACGTGGCGCTCACCGATTTGGCGCAGCGGATTGTGCCACCTGACTACAGCGACTGGGATTACGACATCGCGCCGTACTACGTGCAACAGCACTATCAGTATCCACGGTTCCTGTGCTACGACTGCCACAGCTACGTGAGCTACCGTAACTGGGACCCGTACGCCTACTCCTGCGTCCGCTTCCGCATCGTGGTGTATGACGACCCCTACTATTACCCATACCGTTACTATGGTGGCACCCGCGTGGTGTTCGCCCGGCCGTATCGCCCGGAGCCCCGGTTCATTTTCAAGGATCGCTCGGGCAGCGAGGCCTTCATCACCCGCGTGGGCAAGCGTCCCGTGAACGCCGACCGGCGCCGCGAGATCGGTGTGCGGGAGCGGGACCTTCCCAGGGTCATCACGCCTCAGCAGCGTCCGTTCGTCCGTCCACAGCCGGACGTCGGTAGGCGGCTATTGGATCGGCCCGATCGGCCAGACCGGCCCTATAACCCCGGTAACCCGGGGCAGCGGGATCAGCGCGATCAACCCGATCGCCGGGACCATCCAGACCACCCCGACCACCCGGATCACCCGGATCACCCCGACCACCCAAGCCGCCCCAGCGGAGCCGAGCATCTGTACGGCCGCGGAGGCTCCGCGTCCGCCGCGACGCCGGAACCGCGCCGCGCAGCACCGCGCAACGATGCGCCGCGCCCAGACCGCGCTGCGCCGCCCCAGGCCACGCCACGGCGCGACGCTCCACGTGAGTCCCCCAGGTCGCGCGATCCCGAGCTGCGGCGGCGCAAATCGTAACGCGCGTCACCACCGATCTTGGACTCCTCCCGCGCCCGGCCGTAGTCACTGACAGCCGGGCGCGTTAGGTTTCCGTCCCCGTTCCCCCGAGCCCGATGTCGCGCTTCGCTGCGCTGTGGCTGTTCTTTCCCTGCGCTCTCACCGCGCAGACTCCCGCATCCGTGGAGCGCGCCGCCAGCTCGCTCCGGGCGGACGACATCCGACGCCGCATCGGCCTCCTCGCCGACGACTCCATGCGCGGCCGCAGCACGCCGAGCCCGGAGCTCGAGAAGGCCGCGAGCTGGATCGCGGCTGAGTTCCGGCGCTTCGGGCTGCGTCCCGGCGGGGACAGCGGGACCTACTTGCAGCGTTATCCCATCGTGCGAAAAGCGCTCGACACGGCGGAGACCTTCCTCACGGTGTCTCGCAG